>BNJS01003840.1_pt1 | contig 336788 bp, 357 predicted proteins | sample 8540461 | NCBI WGS metagenome assembly BNJS01 (sample SAMD00202454, study PRJDB9452) | human saliva metagenome | isolation source: human saliva | place: Japan
CTAGTCTCTCAAAACTATAAATTAATATAATCTTATTGATTATAAAGTGCTATTTTTCTTCATATACCAAGGAATATAAACCGAATTTGCTTCTAACTGCTTCTTATAGGTCTCGTCTACTCTCCATTGCGGTTCCTTTTGAAGTGTTCTTGTATTATCAAAGTCTACATATTCAATCATATCTCTCAACTGTTTATGATTATATAAGGACATACTTTCATCATAAAGAATTCGATAACTATAACCATATACTGAATCTTTTGTATAGTGTCTCAAGTACGAGTTACCTTTGGTTATTTGACGATCAATCAAGAATCCTGGCAAGCCATTATTCCATACAGTAGCATATTGTGTAGGCATATCAAGGTCGCCATATTTATCCAAAAACCACAGTATTTGAGGTCTGGCACTAGAACGATCTATATTATCTTTCTTAAATACATGACGTATAACACGAATCGTGATTCCCTTATCTTCATAGGTTCGCACCTCATACCGACCTTCTTCTATAGTTTGACTAATCAATTTAGCAGTTTTGGGAATACGATACGTAAAATTACCCCAGCTTTCAGCCTTAGAATAAGAATCTAATCCCACTAGCGATTCAATAGACGGAATAATATAATTACTCATAACTACTTCAGCAGGTCGATTTTGAAACGGGTCATTTTTCGTCATAGAACGACCATATGTAATACCATAGGCATGGTTGGAATCAGACGGAGTGAATTCGGTATACATCACATGTTCTTTAGCATCCAACACAAGTTTCCAAGAAGCCTGTTTTAAATTGTCATATGTATACTTTCCATGCTCATAACCCTTTATTTGCTTACTATGAGGAGGACCTACAAGCAAAAATCCAGTAAGACTCCGAACAGCATATAATGGTCCTTTTTCTGTATTCGATGTAATTACATCACCTCGAATACTAATATCAGGCACAGAGAAACGAATCGCATTGGCTTTGTCATGCACCAAAACAACAGTAGATTGTGAAAACTCTGCTAATCTAACGGCTTTATCATATCCAGGTTTCTCTTGATTAATTTTTGCTATCAATGAATCTGAGGCTCTCGGATGAGACTTAACATACGCCACATATGCGTCCACCTCCTTAACAGCAGGCCCATTGATATGTGAATAATTTTGATAGGCATTTGCAGAAATTTTCCTGTCTGCACCAGGTACAGGCGGTTGACCAGTCGGTACCGCTATCTCTACGGCATTAACATTTGTAGTGAAAGCTAATGCCATCGCCATCATAAATAAACTACGTCGCATCATACTATGCCCTCTTCTCTCAATATAAAATAAGCACAACACTTCTTAGTATAAGTATACTATGCTAAGAAGCATTGTGCCTATTGTTTTATGGTTTATTCGTATTTGACGATATATACAATTCTATCTATAATATAAGAAGATAGTCAGACGAGTCGAAACGTCAGGCGCATCTCGAAAATAGTAAAATCTTAGGAAATGGCCTTTCAGTTATCTAGTTACACTAGGCAACAGAGGGCTATTTTGCTATTGCTAGACAAAAAAGAGCTATCTTAGAAAATCTAAGATAGCGTTTTTTATGCCCATACACATGGTGTTTTCAGTAAGTTCTGAATGATATTGTGCCCTGTTATGACGGTCATGACTGACGGAGCGCAATAGGTAAATTCTGGATCTGGCAAAATCGTTTTGATGTAGCAATCTTGTGTTTCCATAAATGATTTGTATGTATCGAGTGAAAATAGCCCATAGTTACCACATAGTTCCCATCTATCTTTAGCGAGAAGGGCCAAAAATTCATCGGCATGTGGGTCATATGCAATATTAGGCAAGGTGCTTGTTATTAGTCCAGTATCACTATTTGTACATGGGGAAATATGATACATATACCCTCTTGGTGTGATACAAAGCATCCAAGGAATTGCTCTAATCATAAGGGCCCGTTTAAAAGCGCCAAATACTTCTTGTAATCTTGATTTTCGCACATACAGAGTATAAAAGGTTTCCTTATATTCCGTTGGATCATCATGCGTATCGAGATAGGTTTGTTCCACTATATCAAAGGGTACATTACATATATTGGTGAGGTCTTCAATCGAATGGCGCCATATTCCTCTACGTACTAAACTAATACGCCTTTTGGGGAATAGTAAAATATATTCACTGCCAACATAATCAGATAAAGCACCAAAATGAGTGCCATCTTGACGATTAAACTCAGGGAATTGCATGCGCCGATAATCAACGTCAATGCCCGTACAAGCGTAGCTTTCACCTAAAACAGTGCTACCATAGGTCTCAATCTGATGAGGATCCCAGACCCCTAAGTCATCGCCATACCGCATCTTGCCATGATCATAACGAAGCATCTTGGTGTGCCCCGTAGGCGACACGCAGAGCACGCAAGGATACCCATACTGTTGCGTATACCAACCGCCCACGCTGTGCCAATCCGCAATCCGATTTCAGGCCATGCAAACAAGGTCATTTCCACCGGCTGCTGTCCATGTACACCATTCACGGACGCCGTGCCATGAATCGTATGCTTATACCAATTTCGGCCAATCATATACTGCCATGCCAACGGTGGCGTCGGACCACTTTGGCCAACAGGATTGCTAATCACAATGAGCAGACCCATCCGCGCTTTTCGATAGGGCCTAACGATATCATTAATTTGGCGCACTAAACCTTGATTCATAGGACATCCCCCTTTTACCTTACTAATCTTGATGAAAGCTAACGCTGTTTACACCTTTAGTATAAATGAGTAGATGTGTAAAATTTAGTGCATAGAGGCATACAAACTCATTACTGCTTAATATATAAGAAAGTTATATAATTATACTTAACAAAAAGAATCCATGTATTGTTATAGCTCCTATAAAAAGGAGCATGTAAGCAGGAGAAGCTATTATGCCAAAATTACCACTCATAGTGGGTGCTTTCATCATGAGCACTATACTGTCGCCAGTAGTGGCCATCGACGTCAACATTCCTGGTGCAGATTCTAAAATTCCAAAGGATGCGTATATAAATTATCAGGCCACAAACCAAGCCATTGAAAAGGATGTGGCCAATTATGTAGAAACCTTAAAAAGTACCGATAAAGCCAACGGTATTGGTAGAAACGAACTAGCCTATGCAAAGGAGGCATCTATCTATCGCGCAGAACACTACCACAATACGGTTATTTCCGTTCACAATCGATACAGCCAGATTCGGCTTTCATTCCCTGTAGGGGGCATAAAAAGCGAATATAATATTGGCCGGTATAAAAATCCAGATCGCACCATAGAGGATTACCACGTTATAACCGATAATGGCAGTCTTAATCTAGAAATCGACTATGCAGATTACAAAGATCAGGATTGGCGCAACACTAAAATTGCCTATGAAAAACTAACAGATAAGGACGTTCGTAAGTTCTTACAAGATAAAGCAAAGAAGAGTCCAGAAAAGCATATTTCTGATATAAAGGCAACTGTATTTTCATACCCTACTGTTACCTATAGTACTTGGGACAGTATGAAAATGCCTTACCTCAAAAACGGTCAAAAAACGACGATGACCGTGGATACCATCAACTTTAAACATATTATGGGCTTTGCCATACGGTATCCTCTATATCACGCAGGTATCGCCTATTTCGATAATAAACCGGTGTTGAATAAGGTGCCTACTGACAATCTACTCGCCAATTACGTGCTTCCATCGGCGAAAAATCTCAATGAGTTGAATGAATATTCACGCATAGAAAACCTAAACGGCATAAAGTATCGTGTACCTAAAGATGCCCTATTCGAAGGTGAAAGTAAAGAAGATTATCAAGATATTAGATATTACAAAAAAGGATCCATAATTTTTTCTGTTTCTACTACGGAGCTTGCTAAGAATCCGTATGTTCATACTTTTATTACTGATGGTCATTACAATTTTAATAGAGAGTTACATACGTTTTGGAATATTTACCGTTACCACCCAACACCAGATTATATAAATTACTCGGTTGTATGGAATAATAATATTCCTGGGCTATCCATACACAGCTATGAACCGTATAGGGATAATCACATTCTAAACTTTGAATCCTATGATGGCACCTATCATTTTATCTATGCCATCTTTTATCCGAACTTTTTAAGTGCTGATGAAGTTCAAAAATTACGGAATATGATTGAGTTCTTTGATTCTACGAATAATCCGGAATTTAAGTTACAAGAACATGTTGTGTTTCCAGAAACATAGAAGATTAATACCCATTAGGCATCGTGCAAAATCAATCTAATATTATATATGTAAACAAACAGCCAGTACCGCAATCGCAGTACTGGCTATTGTTATATGTCGCTACTTCTTTTTAGCTTGTTTTTCATGTTGCTCCACTAGTTCAAGAAATTCCTTAAAGTTATTGATTTTAACAGCTTGCCATGTGCCATCATCGAGTTTTTTCATAGCAAGGTTAAATATTACGTCTTGGTTAAGTTCTTTGGAATTAAATGTAACAGGCACAACGGCACTATTGCCGTCAACGGTAGCAGAACCAATGCTTTTGAACTCAAGGTCTTTGACACCTGTTTTTTCTTTCATTTCATCAGCTGCTTGTTTTTCTCGAGCATTTTGCTCTGAACTTTCAGGTTGCTTTGCAATAGCATTGTAAATTTCATTGCTCAAAATAGGAACAATCTTAGGTTTCAAACCTTGGAACATCACCTCAGCAAGGTCCTTAAATGGACTATTTTTAATTTCAGGATCTTCCAGTTGCATAGACACAACATCATCATAACCAGAACCGATGATAGAATCCATATCTACGTGCTTTTTGAAAGCATTTACATCATGCTTTTCTACGGCTTCACGAGCAAGATTCAAGGAATAGACAGGGGTTTTAGTGAAGTATAAGAAATACCAACCCAGAATAATCGCCACAACAGCAACTAATGCAGCAATAAACAGTTTCTTTTTAGACATAAAGGTCTCCTCTCATAAAAATAAGCACAATCTTATTAGCATAAGTATACTATGCAAATAAGGCTGTGCCTATAATTTATAAAAAATATACTATCTTATTTTTTGCAGTGCCAATTTAATTTCTTGAAGTTCAGCACGTAAATCTGCATTATCAGCTTGTAAGTCCTTAATTTGTTGTGCCATTTCAAAGCGGCTCATTTAAGCTAGGATCTTGGTATCCTAATTTGAAAGATGCACCAAGATTGAAGGTACTTTCACTACCTAAAGCAACGCCAAGATGAACCATCGTATTTTCATTCGGTTGATAAGACGTACCGATAGCACCAGCCATTGCATTTTTATAATGGCCTACACTAGTCGCAAAGGACCATTTATCATTTGGATTGTAGTCTAAGTAATGCAAACCAGATAAAGCAGCTGACACAGCACCAGCTTTGTTAATTTGGCTACCTACGTTCCCCATAATATTGCTAACATTAACATTCGCAGTAGCTGCGCGCAATTGACGAACGTTAACAGCATCTGTATCTGCTTGACCATCGTCTACATTTTCAATTTTCATATCCCCTGCATGAATACCCGCTTCCGCATCATACGTAAGATTAATGCCATCTGGTCGACCATCACTAATAGTTATACCCGTCGGTTTAACTTGTGTAGCATGCACTTTCACAGTACTTGGATCCGTCCCCGGCACAATAGAGCTAACGGCCGCCACATCAACAATTTTCAATCCATTGTCATCAAAATCCATACTAGTATCGTGATTCGACATAGATAACGTGCCCGGTTTAATAATGACACGTTCATTACTACCATCTGGAAACTCATCATTAATCCAAAATTGTTTTGTAGAAATCGTGGTACCATCAAAGCGGTTATTTGATGATATACTGCCGATAGTAATCGTATCAGTACCAACATTCACTGGTGCGCCCATAACATTCACACTCAAAACAGACAACATTCCCGTTAACACTAATAATCTCTTATTCATGATAACTCTCTCTCTAACCTACATGGTCTAACACACACAAATAACCCTTATAGATCCTCATTCATACATACTTATGAATATAGATAAATACTGAAAGAAATCTCATATTCCCCAATATAATTTCATTATAAGCACTACTTATTTTTACGTCAACGATGTATTTTCATTCTTTATTCATTTTTTCTTTCATTCTACTCACTATAATAAATAAGGGAGTAAATTATATTTTTTTACATCCATCAACACATTACTATTCCCATGCCGATTACGTTGGTATCGAATCAATACAACTTGATTTGTATATTTATTGAACACAAAGGATAGCCCCGCATTGTTATAATCTACGTATTCACCCACATAGTATCCTGTGTATTTATCAAATCCATGATAGATGTCTCCATATGGTTCTGCTGGTCGTCCCCATTCAGTATCCTCAAGAAGTGGCCCATAAAGAGATTCTACTTCGCTTCGCGTCATACCTACCATAGCCCCTTTATTAGTTGCATACCCAGATTTGTAATATATATCGTACTCGGTTGTGTACGCAAATCCCATAATGAAATAATAACCGATTGGTCAGCAGAGATATACATATCATGATAGGAATAACGATGATCCGCTAGCCATAAGGAATAATGGTAATAGTTTAAATAAGAATATATATCCGAATTAGATTCTAAACCGGCTAAAACGCCCGCATCATCAATTTTAGCAAACGCAGTTTGCCCCAAACAACCAATAATAAAAACAGAACTTAACAAGAGTTTTACAAGCGAGTGTTTCAATAGAATCACCTCTTAAAGTTTGTAACAATAAACACTATATAACAACATATTCATCTTAATTTGACGATATATCATCAAATTGTATACCGTACACACGTTCATACAAGCGGTTAGCCAAAAGATATCCTGCAAAGCCAAAGTCTACAGGGGCCGTTGCCATCCATCTATCTCTCGCTTCGCTTTGTGCATCATATCGGTTTCCATCTACATGGAACACTTTAAAATCAATAATAGTAGATGAAATTCCTGAATTCTTTTGTTTAGACAACCATAGATCTTTATACGATACTAATTGATGGGCATCCAATTTCTTAATTAAATTGGCAAAGGACTGCTTTGTATTAAAGGTGTAAAGAACCTGCTTTTCCTGAATCGTATCACCGGCTGGCATGAGCACATACTGTGTGATGGTAATTTGCTTTGTTCCATTCGACCCATTAGAGGCCTTGATGGAATCCTTATCTATATAGGTGCCATCACCATTGCCACTTTCACCAAAGCCATGAAGCATTTCATAGCGGCTAGTATTTTGTAATTCTTTCATGGACATGCTGTGTACTGGCACGATACAAGACAGCACCAATGCCATTGCTATATATAATACTTTCATCATCGATTTCATTTCACCACCACATCTTCAAAATGCATATGATATGCCTCATAGAACAAGGTATCTGCTATATCATAGCGCGTCGTATTCGGTGCCGTGCGCACAATAGCACGGGTTGAGGCGTTCACCTGAATCGGCAACGACTGACCATCAAAAGAGAATACGCCTAAGGGTTCCTCAGTTCCCGTCATACCGGCTTTCGTTTGTGCCGCATCAATAACCGTCGTCAACGAAGCACCGGCTTGTTTTGCATGATATACCTGACTCGCTAACGACAAACGAGTATCATAGGATACACCCCAGGAATTGCTATAAATAACATTTTTCCGCGGTGATTGGTACGCATTGTATACCGTAGCTTTAATTTTATACATAGGGGGTGCATACTCTAACACCTCTATAGACCTCGTATCTAAATACCATGTAGTATGCTCATCCGCATTAGGACCATCAGGCGTTACCTCATACATCACCTTAAACTGCGGTGACGACTTGAGTTCCTGTATCGATATCGCTTGGCTAGGTATGGTGAAAGCTAACGCTACTGCTAACATTATAAAAATACGTTTTAACATAAGACTCTCCTCTTAGAGATTATAGTTATAAACACTATACCTCATTCATCTTAACTAGACAAATAGGCACGTTCTCTCATTAGTATACTCTACTTGTGAGAACGTGCCTATTTGTCATTATTGTAATTTTTGTAGTGCTGCTTTAATTTCCTTTATTTCAGACCGTAATTCTTCATTATCTGCTCGTAAGGAAGCATTGTCCGCTTGTAGGTCTTTGATTTGTTGTGCCATTGCAAAGCGACTTGTTTTAAGTGATGGGTTTTGATAACCTACTTTCACATTTGCCCCTAAACTTACCATACTACGACTATCCCCAAGAGTAGTCGCTATAGTAAACATGGTATGATCATTAGGTTGGTAAAAGGCACCTAAAGCGGTGGCCTTAGCATTTTTATAATTACCTAGACCAACACCAAAGCTCCATTTATCATTCGGATTATATTCCAAAGGATGTAATCCCGCCAATGCGGCTACACCTGCACCTACCTTTGCAACTTGTACATCGGTATATGAACGTGCTTGATTAATCACATCAGAATTGATATTTGTGATTTTGCTTTCAACCTCTTTCAATTGCGCCATATTCACAGCATCAGTATCGTCTACGCCCTTAGCCACATTATGAATCTGTTGGTTGCCAGCCATAATGCGATTAGAAGAGAATTCAATCCGTCTGCCATCATTCGTTTCCGCAGTAAAACCATTCGCTCCAAACTCACTCGTATTTCCAGCGATAGTGTTTTTGAAAGTTAGGGAGCCACTTTGTAAGGAGGATGTACTATGGTCAGCATTAAAATAAACGCCCTGTGCCGTCAAGGAGGAACTTAATCTATCTTGACTATTATCAAATCGTATTTCATCACCATTAATTTCAGACCTATTCGCATCATAAGAAGGCACAAAATCGGGATCCTCATGATGTATAAACTTTGCAGAATTTAAGTTCTCTAAATCTGAATTTAATGACACATAATAATTATCTTTTACTGTATTAAATTCCCTATATTTATCTACCGTAATGTTAGAGCTACTATTAACCGTAGGGATTTTAGATGTCACATAATTATCAGCCATCTTTAATTTATACTTAGTAGATCCATCTGGATTTTTACCTTCTGTGACGATAATATCGTATGTATACGGTTCTGCAGCAACGGTGGAATGTCTCATAGCCTCTTTTGCTACGCTATATAATTGAGCCCCATTGACAGCATTTGTAGAGGTCTCCGTCATTGCATCAGGAGCAACGCCCGTCAACTGCCTGCTACCAAAGGAAACCAAACTATCTGCCCCTCGTTTTGCATCACTATGTAAAAATGTAAATATATTATTAGGATCTACCGCAGAGGGCGTACCAATGGCACGCACATAATTACCAATAGCAATATTGCCACTTGTAGCCATCGAACTAGACCCTATTACAATACCATTACCTTCAGCGGTCGAAGAATTACCAATAATAGTATTAGGCTGATGTGGGTTTTCTGATGTAGCTGTATTAGATCGACCAATAACAACCGATCCATCACCTTCGACAGTATTGTGAACACCAAACACAAAATTCCCAGTTCCAATTGCTTGCCTATATCTAGGCGTAGTCGCTGTATTATTGGCACCTACAATGACATGACTATCATTACCTGAATTATCACGGCCAACGATAATGGAATTATTCTTTGCTGTATTATTCGATCCTACTGCTATGCCCCAACTATCCGTAGTATTCATGTTACCAATTGCAATATTAGCCGATGTGTTTGCAGCTAGAGTATTATCTATTCCCAAATTGACATTACCCTGTAAATCGGCCAGTCTTGCAGGCATACTTATGCCCCCCTAATATACTAGCTATCAATAAGACTTTATATAATTTCATGAAATAACCTCTCTCTTACTCCTTAGATACTATACACACTAGTTTCTATAGGATAAATCGAATATTATCGAACTTATATCATATTCATTATAAATTCTTATAGATTTTCCGTCAATAATAAATTCATGTTTTATTCATTTTTATACAAAAAGGAGCTTTTGAAAGCCATCATGATTCATCTATATTTGACGATGAACAAAACCATCGGTATAATATAGGAAGATAGCCAGACGAGTAGACACGTCAGGCTCATCTCGGAAAACATAAAATTTTGAGAAATGGCCTTTTCGTTTTTACTAATCTCCAGAGTAGTGGAAATGAAGGGCTATTTGTCTTTTCCTAGACAAATAAGCGCTATTAACGCCCCAAAAGCAATAACCACGGTCATTACCTGTAATAGGAGCATAATGATTTCATAATCACTCATAGGCTTACCCCTCCCTTCAATAACGAAGAGAGGCCCAACCTCGTCTAACTATCTTATGTTAATTATATATCAAACAAATATACGATACAATAAGCATCGTATTATAGAGATTTATAGATGAAAGCTCTACCTTAGGAAATCTAGGGTAGAGTTTTTTTGTGTTTGTGGCAATATAACAAGCCCACACCTTCGCCAGTGTGAGCCTGTAAATCTATTATAAATTTAATACAAAAAATCATTTTAATAAAAAGGTCTCTTCTATTACTGTCACTGCTATAATCTGAAAGCTCCACTATTTCACTAATTTCACTAGCAAACAATTCATAACAATCAACATATATCGATGCTTCATCTGGTTCATTATTTGCGCCAGAAACAAATGAGTCTAACTTGCCTATCAATGACTCTCCATCAACAAATCTGACCTCAACATATGTTGATCGTATTTCATGATAACGATTATATAACTCTTCCTCAGTCATACACTCACCTCCAAAACAATGCCCTAACATCACCTAAACCACAAACGTATATAGAGAGAAAGCCCCCATCGGTTCCAAAACCGACTTTACCTTCACTGTGGATTTCGATTCTCGAAATCTTACGTTCAGGACTAAGTGATGTGTGGCTCCCATGCGTCGCTATGCTCCTCTGTTAGCTCACACCCTACTTATGGCCCTGTCCCCAAAGGGGACAGACCCGGCCGACGGAGGTTTTTGGAACCGATGGGGTCGCCATTTATTATCCTTTGTACTTAGGTGATGTAGGGCATGTTTCAGGCACCACGTCTTTGCGGTCCCCTAGTTGTGCACTACGGTCTGTAAAGTGTGTGTGAAGTAGTTCGTGTGCTTTATGTCCTAGAGGTTCACCCAAAAAGTTTTTGTAAAGGTCTTGGATTTCAGGGTTTTCATAGGATGCCACGTATTTGTAATCTTCATCAGCTTTATAAAGCCCGCCAATACGAGCTTCTTTTGTTTTTACGGCTTGTGGTAATTTAGTGCGTGGTTGACCACCGCCACCAATGCAGCCGCCTGGGCAAGCCATAACTTCGATAAAATCATAGTGTTTGCCATTTTCTTTCAAAGCGTTGAGGAAATCGCGGGTATTTTTACCGCCATGTACAACAGCAACGGATAATGTTACATCATCGCCAAGTTGTACAGTCGCTTCTTTTACGCCATCCATGCCGCGAACATCTTCTAAATGAGTCAATGCATATGGAGGTGGTTCTTTATCTGTAATGAGCTTGTAAGCCGTACGCATCGCTGCTTCCATAACGCCGCCAGTGTTACCAAAGATGATGGACGCACCAGTTTCCATGCCAATTAAATCATCGAATTGAGAATCTTCGAGGCTTTCAAAGTCAACATTTTCATCGTTGAGCCAGTAGATAAATTCGCGCGTTGTAATAGAAATATCTGTGTCGAGGCCTAGGCTTTCATCATTGTGATAACGAGCCGCCGCATTTTGCTCCTCGCGCTTGGTTTCAGCCTTTTTAGCTGTACAAGGGTTCACGGAAACGGACACGATGTTGCGAGGGTCGATGCCTTTTTTCTCAGCAAAATAGGTCTTAATCATAGCCGCTTCCATGGCGATGCAGGAACGAGTAGAGGAAATGTTCGGCAATAATTCAGGGAAATAGATTTCCGCAAAGCGCACCCATGCAGGGCAGCAGCTAGTGAATTGAGGAATCGTACCACCATTTTTAAGGCGTTCCACGAGCTCAGATGCTTCCTCCATAATAGTCAAATCGGCACCAAAGTTCGTATCTACTACGTAGTCTGCACCAAGTTTACGAAGGGCACTAACCATTTTGCCTTCAAGAAATGTGCCAGGCTCATAACCAAAGCCTTCTCCGATAGCTACACGCACAGCTGGCGCCGTTTGGATAACCACGATTTTGTTTGGATCCGCAACGGCAGCTTTCACCTTATCAAGCTCGGATCTAGCATGCATAGAATCGAATGGACATGCAGCCGCACATTGACCACAGTGAATACACATTGGCACATCGCCTGTGGATTCGAGGTCATAATAGTCGAGCACGCTCATCACATCAGCGCAGGCACGACGGCACAACGTACAGTTTTTACATTTAGAGATGTCATGAGTAATGGCAGGATTGTCGAGTGCAATTGGCACACGTTTATCGATAAATTCAAATTGAGACATGAGGACCTCCTCGTTTTGTATAATCATACTTGATGTGAAAGTAAATTTTTCTATATCTTAAGCATAACAAATATGGGGGTAGTTCATCAACGTACCGAGCTGGTAGGAATTGAGGATTTATTAATATTTTAGTAGATTACGATATACTATATTACGATATACTAAACTTCTTTAAAGTACTAAAGTTCCCCCATAAATACATACAAAAAAGCAGCCCTTTGCTATGTACCCCTTTACTGGACACCTAGTAAAGGGGTATATATCACTTTCGGACTGCTTTTATTTATAAGATGAATCTTATTTTTTACCTTGTTTTGGCCACAAGTAGTTGAATACTGCTTCAGATGGGGAACCATCTACAACTGGACGATCTTTGCCATCAACTTGATCTTCACGTTCTGGATAACCTTGTGGGTTGTACAATACAACCTTTTGGTCTTTCACAGTTTTCTTTTTGTGGTTGAATTCTTCAGTTGCAACAAAGTGGTAACCTTCAGAATCTTGCGCTTTGATTGCTACAGTTGCAGTTTTGTCGTTCTTTTGAACGCTGTCTTGGTCGATGTACCAAGTGATACCAGAGCTATCTTCGCCAAATACTTGCCAGTTAACAGCACTAGCAGAACCTAAACCGCATGCGCAAATCGCAGCAGCTGCTAAACATGATGCAAAAAATTTTTTCATATATTTCACCTCGTTTAAAATCAAATTTAATTTATTATACCATATATTAAATGTATTTTGTATGAAAGTTTATTTTTTGCAATGTTTTATATAAAATGTACTTCGCCCTGCACCACGACGTTCTATAAAGCCTTCCTCAACGAGTTCTTTCAAAGCCTTTTCCACCGTCGAAACCGCTATATCAGGCTGCTTTTCAAGAATCCCTGCTTTTGTAACCTTACCGATGGTAGCACTAATAATGATTTTTATACGATCCTTTGCACATAACGACGTAGTCAGTAATTCAATACGGCTTTCAAAATCACGATAAGCTGCCAATATAACGCGAAGCATATATTTTACAAAAGGCACCATATCCTCCTCGCCCCTATGCCAATTGACACCCGACTCACCTAGCGCCGCATAGTAACTATCCTTGGTACGCTCAATTTTTTGCTCTAAGCTGATGAATTTACCAATCATATACCCATTTTGATACAAAAGCAACGTCGTCAGCAACCGACTCATACGACCATTCCCATCATTGAAAGGATGGATACACAGAAAATCGTGTATAAATACAGGAATCACCAGCAATGGATCCACCGATTTATCTTGGAGAACCGCATTAACACCTTGGCAAATCTCATCAATAGCAGCAGGCGTTTCATAAGGTGCCAAAGGTTTAAAACGCTCCACCTCACGACCATCTGCAAGCCGTTCAATTATCGAATTCTGTACATTTATATTGTCCACCTATACTCTTATATGAATAAGCATACAAATCGCGATGCAACTGCAATACAATATTACTATGTAACGTAATATACTCATGATTCTCATGTATCGTGTTCAACACATCACGATACCCCATAATCTCTTCCTCATCACGATTACGAGGCATCACCTTATCCGCCACCAACGAACGAATCCGAGCCTTCGTCGTCACAATCCCTTCAATCCGATTCGACGACTCCACACTCTGCACCTTCGCAATCTCCACCAACCGCGCCACACTACTAGGCCTCTGCGACACAAACAAATCCTGCCGCCCCTTATACTCATGAATCTGTGAAAGCAACGACACAACCTCACCATCCCACAGACAATCCCCTAACCTGTGATAATCAAAACTGCGCATACCACACCACCTTTCCTCTATAACTCCATTACTCCCCTAATTCTAACACATAATAGGGAATAAAAAGAGATTTTCTTCCCTCTCCGGACCTTTGAGGAAAATAATTTTTTAGATAAAAAGAACTCAATCCTCTGAATTTATATAAATGATAGATTATGAAAAGGGATTGATAGATTCGAAAAAACGACTTTACCTACGCTCTACCCTCGGCCCTTTGTAGAAAATAATACTAATATAGAATAAAAGAAACCTCGCTCTGAATATGTTGCTAGGGTAGGCTGGGAAATGGATGGTGTCTAAAAACCGACTTTGGCCCTGCGAAGGCCGTAGGCCGAAGTCAGACCCGGCCGGTGGAGGATTTTTAGACACCATCCATTTCTACATACCACACCAGAATGCTAATATTCAGAGCGAGGTTTCAAAACATCTATATTAAATTATTTTCCCCAAAGGGCCTGCATTACTTCTTCACCTATGGTCTCTTTTTCAATTTTCATAGGTTTTTGTTTTTCATTATTGGTCAACAAAGCCACTCCAGATTGGCTATACACGGTTGCTTTCACTTCTGTCCATGTTTTTTCGGGACGATTGATTTCAACGGAATAAATATAGGTATACCCTTCAACGTTGTTTACTTTCACATTGATACGAGCCATACCATCTGTTTTATACACCGTAGAGTTGTCGATAAACCATGTAGAATCGTCCGCATCAGCGTCAATATAGTACCAATCAGCTGCATGGGCCACGCCAAAGCCACCTACCAATATACATCCTGCTGCCATCACAGCAGCTAACCATTTTTCATTATACTCTCCTATGCAGTCCTGTAAACTGCCCAACACTATATGTTCACATTATTACTGTAATTCATACCTTACCATGTAAACACGAGTGGCGACCACATAGGTGATCGCCATTTGTGCATATCTATGTTAGATACAATATATGTTCTTTACGTTATACGCTCTATTATTCGTCGTCTTCGATTTCAGATGCAGGAATCACAGCAATGCTTGCTACCTTATCACCTTCATCAAGATTTTGCGTTTTAACGCCAGAAATTGCTTTGCCTTTTTTCACAGCAATATCATTCATGTTAAAGCGAATGATTTTGCCTTGTTCGGAAATGAGCATCACTTCGTCATCGTTGCGCACAACCTCAACAGCTACTACGTCGCCTGTTTTGTCGTTGATGCGGAAGTTTTTCGTACCGATACCGCCGCGTTTTTGTACATTATATGCAGATGCATCATTACGTTTACCATAACCTTCTTCGGAGATAGTAAACACTTGTACTTCGCTTTCATCAGCCTCAAGAACACCTGCACCAACAACAACGTCGCCAGTTTTCAACTTGATACCACGAACGCCATGAGCTGCACGTTTCATGAGACGAACGTCTTGTTCGTTGCAACGGATGGCCATGCCAAGTTTCGTGCCAATCAAGATATCTTGCTTGCCAGTCGTTACGGTTACAGAAATCAAGCGATCCCCTTCGTCGAGGTTAATGGCGTTGAGGCCAGAGCGACGGATGTTGCGGTATTCTTCGATAGCCGTGCGTTTTACAACACCGAACTCAGTAACCATGAATAAGTTTACATTTTCATGGATGCGTTCAAGGTCAATCATAGTCGTAACGGATTCGCCTACAGCCAGTGGCAATACGTTGACCATAGCAGTACCGCGAGAATTACGGGAACCTGCTTCTGGCACTTCGTATGCTTTGAGGCGGTATGTACGACCAGTAGACGTGAAGAACAACAATGTATTATGCGTGCGAACATGCATAATTTGCGTTACATAATCGTCTTCCTTCGTCTTCATGCCGATAACGCCAGCGCCACCTTTATGTTGGTTGCGATATACGTTCGCGTTCATCCGTTTGATATAACCTTGTTTAGTCAAGGTAATAACCATCTCTTCGTCAGCGATGAGGTCCTCTACATCAAGGTCGGACGTATCGATTGTGATTTCAGAACGACGAGGGTCGCCGTATTTCTTCTTCATATCATCGAGTTCGTCTTTGATGATTTGACGTTGACGCGCTTCGCTAGCCAAGATAGCTTTCAAATCTTCGATCAATGCCAACAATTCCTTGTATTCGTCTTCGATTTTTTCGCGTTCCAAGCCTGTTAAACGGCGTAAACGCATGTCGAGGATGGCTACTGCTTGTTTTTCTGAAAGCCCGAATTTTTGCATCAATGCGTTACGTGCGATTTCGTCAGTTTGAGAACTGCGGATTGTAGCGATAACTTCATCGATGTGGTCAAGGGCGATCAACAAACCTTCCAAGATGTGTGCACGCGCTTCAGCTTTGTTAAGCTCGAATTGAGTACGACGTACGATTACATTAAGACGATGATCTAAGTAGTAACCCAATACTTCTTTCAAATTCAATACGCGAGGGTGACCATCTACGAGGGCCAGCATAATCACGCCAAAAGATTCTTGAAGTTGAGTGTGTTTATATAATTTGTTAAGAACGATATCTGGTTGCACGTCAGCGCGTAATTCGATAACGATGCGCATACCTTGACGGTCAGATTCGTCGCGAAGTGCTGTGATGCCATCAATAACCTTGTCGCGGCTCAAGTTTGCAATCGTTTCGATAACACGAGCCTTGTTAACTTGGTATGGAATCTCAGTCACTACGATTTATGCTTGCCCTTCGCCATTTCTTCAATGGTTGCACGAGCGCGCATTTTTACGCTGCCACGACCTGTGGAGTACGCTTTTTTAATGCCTTCCCGGCCCAAAATAAGCGCCCCAGTCGGGAAGTCTGGACCTTTGATTTGTGTCATCAATTCGTCCACAGTTACGTCTGGATTATCGATGAGCATGGTAAGGCCATTACATACCTCGTTAAGGTTGTGCGGCGGAATATTTGTCGCCATCCCTACGGCGATACCGCTGGAACCATTGATGAGAAGATTTGGGATCTTCGCTGGCAATACGGTAGGTTCTTGCAAGCTTTCATCATAGTTCGGCATGAAATCAACAGTTTCCTTGTCGATATCAGCGAGCATTTCTTGCGTAATTTTCGCCATACGTACTTCGGTATAACGCATCGCAGCGGCGCTATCGCCGTCGATGGAACCAAAGTTACCGTGGCCGTCTACCAAGAGGTAGCGCGTATTGAAATCTTGCGCTAAACGAACCGTTGCATCGTAAACGGAGCTATCACCATGTGGATGATATTTACCGAGTACGTCACCGACGATACGAGCGGATTTCTTGTACGGTTTATTTGGCGTCATGCCTGTTTCGTGCATCGCGTACAAATACGACGATGTACTGGTTTCAAGCCATCGCGCACATCAGGAAGAGCACGCATTACGATTACGGACATCGCATAATCGATATAGGCGTTCTTCATTTCTTTATCAATCTGAACGGGATGAATATTCCCGTGGGACCATTGTTGGTCTGCCACAATCTCACCTCATTTTACTAACACTGATTACAATTCATCATATTATTATAGCATTTTTAAGGGGTAAACGCTAATTTTATAGGTCTTTTTATGTATTTTTGTAAAAGCGACTTTTACCTACTCCAGTAGCCAATCTAAAACATTCTTTTGCTCTATCCCATTATGGTTATCTGTTTTATGTAACACATCCATTATAAGTAAATATTTAGGATAATTGTCATCAAGTTGCTCCAACGGTGACATATTACATTCAAGGATTATAATCCCTGTTTCTTATATTTTTAACTATTTTAAGGATTGTAATCCCAATTCACCGATATTCTTATATCTCTATATAGTTTCGCCTTGTATAGCCTGTTGTATTTTCCTATCAATGAGGGCAACTAACTTTCGTTCAATGTGCTCTGCATTTTCATCTGAGTAACCAATGCCACTCATCAAGGTATCACGCCATTCTTCTTTGTCGCCCCCGATTCTAAACTTTGCTATATACAGGGCTTTACGCTTATCCGTTTCACCATTTGGCAAATAGTAAAAACCAATCTTACGGCCATACACACTACTTACGAGTACGCCATCCCCATTAGGTTTATATAAATCATACATCTGACGTAATAGAGCCAGTGCATTAGCGCCCGTTGATGTTTGATTAAGAAATATCATATCATCCGCCTCAAACAAAGGTACTGTGCTTGTACCCTCTTGTCGCATGATCTGAGATTTAAATAATGTTTCGCTCTCCTCAGGAGTGGCTATGTGAAAGCCATACTTTGCAGCAAGGCCAGCTATGTTTCCGTTCATATGATTTAAATACGCTTCTGCATATCTCATATTAGCTGTTGTAACCCGTTGTCCACCAGGAATAGGCAACTGAGGTACCTCCACAGAAGCACGCGCAGAAAAGACAAAGCCATTATTTTCATCGAAAAAAGTATACTCATTGCGTTTATAAGGCTTTGTCGTAATAACCTTAGAGGACTGCAATACAAGACGAGGATGATACGCCTCGAAGTGTTCTTCTACCATTGATTTTATATCATCTGCCGTATAAGGATCTCCATCAAACAGCGTCAATCGAGAAGAAGTACAACCACCTAGTACAACACTACACACACATACTATAATCAACAACACGGACTTAACAAACAAAGACATACAAAACTCTCCTCTCTCCGTTCATCTCATTTGTAGCAAATAGTCCTATCAACTATACCGATATAAACAACAATCACTCAACCATAACATCTAGTTGATTCATGCGAAAATCTTCTATCACATCCATAAATTTCTTATTATGTATCGGATTTTCCATCATCCCAAACAGATGGCTCGTGCAATAGCAGTCTGAGGATCCGAATTTGGCACCTCCCACTCAGCAATGGCACGTACCGCATCAGCCAAAGCACATTCAACACTCACTTCTATATCCGGATCTGGCATGCTTGGCATGGATGGGTATGGTTCGTGAGTAAGGCTCCAGCTTTCAAGGGGCAGTCCACTTGTACGAATAGGCACGCCGGCAATCATTCCGCAATGGCCGCGGAAGTAATCGAGGTGCCAATGCATTTTCTTGCGTTTTCTCTTATGACGCTCAATGCGTTTTGTAAGGTTCGCCTTGGCGGAGCCGACATACATATAATAACCTTTCTTAAAATGCATCATTCCTTTAGAACCAATTTCTAGGTCCAAGTCGTGGTCCAGATGCATGACCATAACGTACACGCCACTATCGTGCGCCTCTGTATCGAGGATAGTACTAGGATAGGAACATTCGTGTGTTACGGTAGGCATTGTGAAAGTCTCATCCCACGCGACAGCAACGGCTTTCCAGTCAAGATATGGGGCCACTTCTTTAAATGTGCGGGCAAAGTCTAAGTCCGTATGGTAATCTGGCAAGAACCATTGTGCCTTATCCCATTGTACGAGAAAAAGAACCCCTGTATGATAGCCTTCGTTTCAATTCTTTCAAATGTAATAGATGCTTGCGCCCACGTTCTGTAATGGCATCGGGGAACATGGCACCGGTCTTGGAGAATAGCGTACAAGACTTAACCTCTAGTAAGAACTCATCGCCCTTATCATTGGTGAGGAGTAAATCAAAACGAGATGATGTGCCATGTAGTTTGACCGTGTATTCTCGTCGAACTACGCGCCATTCCTCCCATCCTGGAATGAGTTTGTTTTCAATCAAATGCTCTGCTACATCATTACTATAGTTCGTATCGAGCATGATAACAACGCCATCACGTTCAATGCCTACGACGCGATATTTCGTCTTCGCATCAGGCTTATCATGAGGCACGATGTACATCATTACACCAGTGAATAATAGCTCCCACATGCGACCAGGGTTCGGCAAATGAGCGAGTACGCTTTCACCATTGAGATTCAAGGTCACCACAAAGCGATTAGGACGACCTGTATAAGTAGCTTTCAAAATTGTATCGTATAGAACCTTCATAGTTCCTCCTGCATTCAGAATATTCTATGTCTATTATACAACAAAACGGGCCACTCCGAAGAGCGGCCCGCTGGGAGGATCATATAACAGGTTCCGATGCTGTCATATGAACAGGGATAAGATATTCGTCGCATAACTGCGATATGTTGTTTTATTGCAAATCTTTACTTTGCGTAGTGACTTCACTGGCAGATGTAAAGCTAGCCAATGGAGCATCGCCAGAGCCTAAGATTACCTTATTAGCTACTAGCGCATTAGCTGCCGTTTTAGCTTGTTCCAAGTAAGGCCAGTGCGAGGTCCACTAATTGTGATTGATGCGCTTTTACCATTGACCGTAGCAAATTTAAGATATACCACACGTTTATCAGCCATATGGGGCACTCCTTTCTAATTCATATACATAGGGATGGGAATGAAATCGCGATAGGTTCATAGGGTTTGGATTACTATAAACCCTCACGCAGCCATTACAAGCTAAGAATTAACTTAGCAGAGATTAATGACCAAGGGATACTTCGTTGACGCGTACCACGTCAGCAATGGTGTTCTCATAGAGACCAGCCAATGCGGTGCCGACAATTTTTACGGCATCATCAGTAGCTTCTTCAGCTACGCGTGTGAAAGTGACGTCTTTATATTTCGGTTTATCTTCCGTACCGATATTAAAACGTAACACTAACTTTGTGCGTTTGAGTTCAGCCATCTGATCACCTCCTTTCACCTATATACATTCCAAAAAGAGGCTCGTGACAAGCAAATTCAATAAAAAAAGAGGAAAAATAATTTTACCCATGAAAAAACGGCCCAAAATCAAGATTTTAGGCCGTACTTTTGTAAGTAGTTTCACGTGAAACAACAATACATATAAAGCTTTATTTATATCCCACCACATGAACGGGATCATTATTTCTGTATTTACGTTGAGTGTTACGATATTCTCGCTGCACTAATGATTCCAACTGTTTTAATAATAAACTCCAAAAATGCGCTGTATTCTCAGAAGGAATGCCTAATACAATACTTGGTCCTTTAGAGTAAGTAATACATACATTGTTAAGACCATCAATAATAGGTAAATAAACAATAATAACCCCTGAAGCTGCTAACAGGTCCTTAAGAGGTTCTTTAACTTCATCTAAAGACAATATTATAAGCTCTTTGATTTTAGGAATAAAGGTAATTAATAAGTCAGTATCAAAAGCATTAACTTCTACAGATCGTGCAGACCCTTTAGTAAGTTGAACTAATGTATAAATAGAGGTCTGCTGATTGGTATCTAAATTATCCATATTTTGGCATACTAAAGGCGTAATAGATTCATCTGAAACCATTTTTAAAGAAACTACTTCAAAAAACTTCTGTAAATTATTGACTTGTTCTGATTTTTTCTTAGTTGGTGGCACAATGCCTAACTTAGCAAGCTTAGCATAACCAAAAGGCTTAGCAAAATTTAGCTCTTCATCAATAGAGTTCTCATATTCAACTTTGAGAATTGCCTCTCTGTATCCAGCCTCTAATCCATTCCAAAAACTTGCATCTACACCAAATACACGCTCAAGGCGAATCGCTACATCCTGGGTTAGAGGAACCTCTCCATTAATTAATTTACTAATATGTTTTTCACTCATATCCATTCGTGTAGCCAATTCCTTTTGAGTCATATGTCGGTTCTCTAAAACCTCTTTAATAGTCATCCCAGGCGGAATTGCTGTAAAAGTTTTACTCCTATATATTTTCATTTCACGTTTCTCCAACTCAATGATAATCAATAATTTCTTGAATCTCTACAATATCTATAGTATTACCAAATTTAGTAAAAATTAACCTATATGGATGCACTAAATCCATAGCATATTGTCCCAGTCTATCACCATACAATGGATGACATCGTCCCAATTGTAAATAAATTAATACTTCTACGGAATCTGCATATCGAATTTGTTCTAGCCGCTCATGTAATTTATCTGCCATTCTAATGCTATATTTTTTTCTAGCTATACTAGAGTCCGTACACAATTTGCGTATCTTATTATTTTTATATCGTATGTCCAATAACTCACCGACTCTCTCATCTTAGTAGAATGGATACAATATAAATGACCATTTATAATATAATTTACCTATTAGGTAAATTATATTATACTCTTTTATTTATAAAAGTAAACAACATTTTACCTGATAGGTAAATTATTCATTGTTATCAACATAAAGTTATCATATGCTTAATTGTTTTTTTGGCAGTGTAATATATTTTGTGTAAACTGTTCTCAAACAATTGAAAAAGAGAACCAATCTTCTTTATGATTAAGTTACCATACAAAAAAATCGCAGAAAGAAGGTTGATTCTCTATGTTTAATGGTAACATAATCTCAGTTGATACTCCAGATAATCATTCAATTTTTTTATGGATTTATTTCGTAATGAACTTGAAACGATGTTAAATACGATATTACTAGCTGAATTAACTGAGTTTTTTTATCCTATGATAAATATGATGTCAGTGGCTATAATACGGGTAATTCTCGGAATGGTTATTACGAGCGTTCTTTACATACTATTTTCGGTAATATTACCATCAAAATACCTCGCGATCGATTGGGTCAATTTCAAAATAAATTGCTTACACCGTACAATCGGAATTTTGGTAATCTTGAAGAAATGATTATACAGTTATATCAAAAAGGTATTACCACACGTGAAATAGCTGATATTATTGAGAAAATGTATGGTTGCTATTATTCGCCACAAACTATTTCTCATATGACTCAAGTTGTTGCAGAAGAAGTGGATGCGTTTCATAATCGGCCATTACCTTCACAGTTTGCTGTAGTCTATCTAGATGCTACTTTTCTTACCGTTAAACGTGGAACAGCACAAAAAGAGGCTCTTCATGTTTTAATCGGTATTACACCATCAGGCGAGAAACATGTCATTGATTATGGCATATATCCTAATGAAAGCACATTAGCCTACAAAGAGCTATTAGATCATGCAAAACAAAGAGGTCTAGAGGACATTCTCCTTTTTGTCGGTGATGGGTTTCAAGGATTGCAGCAAGCTTGTCAAGAAATATATCCAAAAGCACGATTCCAACGTTGTTGGGTACATATAACTCGTATGGTACGTATGCTAACTAGAAAACATGATATAGCTCCTGTATTGGCACAATTAAAATTGATTTATACTGCTAATACAACACAAGTAGCTGAGGCAGCTTTGTATAACTTTTTAGAAACGTGGTCGTCTAAGTATCCTAAGATTACGAATACATTATCCGATATTACTGACTTATTCACTTTTTTAGAGTTTCCTGAATCCATTAGGCCGTCAATCTATTCTAATAATCTAATTGAAGGATGGAATAAACACCTAAAAAGACGAATCAGCCATAAAGAACAGTTTCCATCAATCGAGTCATTAGATACTTTTGTATGCACATTTGCAAGTGAGTATAATGCTAAATTCTTTGGTAAAATACATCGTGGATTTGGGGCAGCATTTAGTCAGTTACAAAATATGTTTGGTAATTGAGAATAAAAAGACGTTTACACAAAATTATTGACACTACCTTGTTTTTAAAATTTGTAGCTTGAGACACATTATTTTATAGGAAAATATATTATACTAGATTCATACGGTAACGATGAGTATAGTTTCATCGTTGATAGAGACTCAATATAACACAATACATGTTAGTATTAGAGACTTTCACAATTATTTTCACAGTACACATATATGATAGAATATAAGTAGTTCATTACAATTTAGAGGGGATTACAATGGCTCAAATTGCAGGAAATTTACAACGAATTAAAAACGGTCAACGCCGTTATGCTATTACACCACGCATTCCAGCGGGTTTTATTCAACCAGATCAATTACAAAAATATATTGATGTGGCGAACAAATTTAACGCTGTTCTAAAATTAACAGGCAGCCAACGCATTATGATTACGAATTTGAAAGCTGAGGATGTAGACGCAGCTTGGGAAATGCTTGGCATGGAACCAGCGTACATGGTGTCCAACCGCGTGCGTAGCGTCAAGATTTGCCCTGGCACAACGTTCTGTAAGAGGGCTAAGCAAGACAGCGTTCATCTTGGCATGCAATTGGAACGCAAATATTTATCCCAAGAGATGCCTAGCAAGATGAAAATTGGCGTGTCTGGCTGTCTAATTCTTGTACTGAAAGCCGCATGAAGGACGTTGGCGTAATCGGTACGGTTGAAGGCTGGAACGTATACGCTGGCGGTAGCGGCGGTGCTCACCCACGCATTGGTGACCTTATTGCCGAAGTGGCGACTGAAAAAGAAGCACTCGCTTTGGTAGACCGCATCATCGAATATTACAAAGCAAATGCACAAATCGAAAGAATGGGCGAATTCATCGACCGCATCGGTTTAGAGGCTTTCAAAGCAGCTGTATTAGGCGACCTTGAAGGGGCTCCTACAGAACCGAAAGCGGCGGAACCGGTTGTTAATTTACCAGGTCACGGCAATGATCCAGAGGTAGAAGCACCGCGCCTTGAACCAGGTCAACCAATCACACCAGATACAATCATCCGCGATATCGTAGATACGTACCCTGTTGTAGTACCAGTACTACAAAGCATCGGCATGGGTTGTCTCGGTTGCCCATCCTCCACGATGGAGCCATTATGGCAAGCTGCTGAAATTCATGGTGTTAATGTATACGATTTACTAGATAAATTAGAAACTGCCCGCAAAGGCGCATAGAGAAAATTATATAAAGGAGCTTACTATGTCCGCATTTTTAGGTCACATTCATTACTGGTTATACCGTAAAATTCAATTGCTCGTTGAGCGTGAAAATTTAATTCTTGAAAAAACAACTAAGGTGGTAGACGATCTTGCTGAAGAATTGCACTCCATCTCCGTAGATACGTATGGGGAACCAATTAACCCAAGCATTCCTTTAGAAAATATCATCGATCACAACAATATTCACGGCTGGCTCGCTAACCAAATCAATATAGCATCCGTTCGCGAAGCAGCTTTCATTAAAGATATGCTCGACACGAATGCCGATGACAATGCTATCCACGTTGTGACAGCCATCCTTGATGCCTTTGCAGTACAAGGCCAAGCGTGCGGTGTTGTAGCTCAAGATTCCCTTGAAGAACACACAGCACCTGCTATTTACAGTGCCCTTCAAAACTTCTATGTAAACGGCATGCCTTGCGACGGCGGTGACCAAATCGTTGAGGACAGTGCTGACCGCTTTACTTGGGTTGGCGACCATCGCTTACAAGCTGGCTACTGGCGCACAGCAGGCGTTGACCCTAAATTTATGGCACTAGCATACCAAACATGGTTCGAGGCCTTTGTGAAAGCTATCGATCCTGAATTCGAGCTTATCACCACAGAAGACAATGGCACACGATTATATACAATCGCTAAAAAATAAATACCATTTCGTTCGCTAAAACTGTAGCCATAGGCACAGCATTGATAAGAAATATCATTTATAATAAGACCATAAGTTAAATTCTTACTGACAGAAGTATTTTATATAGGAGGTGCAGCATTATGGCAGGCACAGTAAAACAAGAATTAGGTTTATTATTCCAAGGTCCTAACTACGTAATCGTAAAAAAAGGTGGCCAAGCTGGTGAAAAGGTAGAAAAACACAATCACCCTGAAGCGAATGTAATCTTCACTGTTGTAAAGGGCAAAGTACAAGTGTTCCTAAACGAAACAGAAGAACATGTACTCGTACCAGGTGAAGTGCTTGAATTCAATGGCGATAACTACATTCAAGCAACACTCGTTGAAGATAGTGAGTTCATCGTAAACCTCGTTCATAAACCTGAATAAGATTATATGTATTAATTAACCCTCCTCTCAAATACATTTAATACTATATACGATCATTAAAAGAGCACTTATGCTGAATAGTAATCTTACAAACTAAATGTAAGAAAGCTTACAGCTCATAGGTGCTTTTTTTGATAGTATGTATTAATTATAATTGATGACCTTATTACTATCTCAATACATTCTCACAATATATTTCTATAGAATATTTTTGCTAATCCTTGCGGTTACATCTATAAAGAGATATACTAAAACTATTAAGAGAAAGAGGGATTTTATGACACGCGAAGATGTAGAAATGTATATTTATAAGCAATTTGATGACACCACTACCAATACACCATGGACGCAATTTCCACATTACAAGGTATTCCGCCATCAAGATAATCGTAAATGGTTCGCATTAGTCATGAATATTACAACGGATAAATTAGGCTCTACCAAGATCAAACCTATTGATGTACTAAACATCAAATGTGATCCTACCATGATTGGTTCCTTTCGCAAGGAACCAGGCATTTATGCAGCATATCACATGGATAAATCCAATTGGTTAACCATTTCTTTGGACGGCTCTGTTCCTACTGAAAGAATAAAAATGCTCCTGGATATGAGTCATCGGTTAACAAAATAATACTTATTAAAACTAAATTATATACAAAAACGAGCGTAAAAATTTACGCTCGTTTTTATGTGCTTTCAGTTAGATTACTATTGGATTTTATAATGAATGAAATAGCTTTCACTTAGGCGCGTAAAGCTATAGCAGTTACTAATAAGATAGCGATATACACTATACCAATAAAAATAATATGGGCCGACGAAGTACCTAGCATTTTACGATATAAACCAAGCGAGCAAAGTATATAATACAAAGCAATAACCAAAAGAGCGATACCAATAAAATTTTCAAGCAAATAAGCCACATATCCAAAGTGCATGAGATTTAAAGCTATCATTAAGAGAGAATTTACTAACCCTAATATGGCCAATGGAAAATCAAAGGCCACTGCATACGAAACAGCTGTAAAAGTTTGTTTAAACGTAAGCTCACGATTAGAAACATTTTTTACATATAAATATGCTAATACAAGCCAAAAGCCTTTAAAAAACGCCCACATCAATATATAGCCAAATAATACTCCGATTACATAAGCTAAGGATACCGGTGTTAACAAAAACACGGCTATATTTTCTACAAAGGAAATGCCAAGCATAATACCAAACAAGCTTAACATCAACTTTAAACCTTGATTAAATGTGCCATTCTCAACAATATAGGGAATCCCCTTTGATCTAGGACTCCATATTAAATCCCAACATAACTGCATAAGAGACATCTATAAAACCTCCTCATCCTTTCTCGACAACACCAAAATCATACCATATCACTACCGGCAAAACAAATAAGAGAACCCCATTTCCTGCTCCTTAGTCTAAAAAATAATATCTATCTCTGATAGAGGAAAACAGCCCCCTCTCGAAAAACGACTTGCTCCTTTTCCCCTACAGTCTAAAAAATAATATTTTATGTGATTTAGAGAAAAAGACACCCTCCTAAAAACGACTTTGGCCCTGTTCCAAAGGAACAGACCCGGCCGGTGGAGTTTTTAGGAGGGTGTCTTTTTACCTATCGCCAAAGCGACATTAAAATATTATTTTTTTAGACGTTTAATTACTTCGTCTGTAATATTTTCAACGCTGCTATTTGCATCAGCTGCACGGATTGTGTAAGGATCGTCTAATACAACGTCCATTTTCTTTTCAACGCGAACTGCTTCGATAGCGTTATGAATGCTTTGCATCATAGGTTGAGCAATTTTGTTTACTTCATCATTTTCTTTTTGTAACAATGGAGCTACGGATTTATTGAATTCTGCTTCTGCTTGAGCTTGATCTTTAATTTTATCAATTTCTTGCATTTTCTTTTCGATTTGTGGACGGTACTGTGCATCTACTTGTTGCATTTTCATATCAAGTGCACCGTAACCAGGATAGCTATTTACAACTTGACTCATTTGTACCAAACCAATGTTAGCAGCGCTTGCCACAGCAGTGGTAGCGGAGATAGCACCTACGATAGCTAATGTTGTCAATTTTTTAGTCAATTTCATCTGAGATCCTCCTCAATAGTAAAGTTTCACTACACAAACGTGTAATGCACTGTTTTTACTATATCAAATCTCCCCTGCTTTCACAAGTAAAAAACCTATGAAAATTAGAGATTATTTATAGCATCTAATATTTCAATTGTATACTATTAAATAATAATAAGGGCCCATGAATTCATCATGAACCCTTATCAATATTTTATTATCTATTATTGTTCGTCATTAAGATAGATATATTTATCGGATTTCAATTTAGACACGAGGTCAGGCACCAAGCCGATAAGGCGATCAAAGCTACTGCTATAAGGATTGCCTTTAATATTAAATAATTCGATGCGGTCGCCTTTGATCACTAGCACTGCGCTTGGTTCCATTTTGGCACCGCCGCCACCGCCGCCACATTCGTGGTTTTTGTTAGCAGTATTATGATTTGTACCAGTACCGAAACCAAATGTTACGTCAACGAATGGAACCAATGTTGTATCGCCAATTTGTACAGCTTCACCAACAACAGTTTCCACTTTAATCATATTTTTGAACTTCTCAAAAAGGACTTCCAAATTTTCTTTTACATTACTGTTCTCCATCGTAGTACCTCCACTGATGACAACTATGCGTTAGCGGCTTGTTCCGCTTTCAATCGTTCTAATTCTTTATTTTCTTTGCGCTTAACCCTAAACACTTTGATGGCTTCCACAATGAGTGCACGCATCGGTTGTGAAAGTACAAACCGCGTTCCATGCCAAGCCAATACACCTAGGATTATACGCCCTTTAATATGGCCGCTGCCTTCTAAATGCCAATTCAAATAATCAATTTCAATATTCTCAGCCTGTTCAGGCCAGATACTGTACAACATCGAAGCAAGCATGCCACCCTTAAATGGATCACCGATGCCGATTCGCCCTTCTACGGCGATATCTCGCGGTTTAGAATGGTCATAACACCGCTTAGAAACAAGTAGTAATTGACGCCACAATTCAGTATTCGTCACATGTTTCATAAACCAAAAGGTTGGAATTTGAGATTTAAAACTAGCCACCGGATCATTTGGATCTGGCTTTTGAAAGTGAGCTTTCACGCTATCTTTTAAACCATCAATCTTCGTAAACACCTTCTCTTTTACAGTGCCATCACTATTGAAAGTGACCTTTTCCACCACTTCATCATCAGGTTTCATCGTCGGATTATCACGAATTGCATCATATTGTGCAGCTCGTGCTTCAGCACCTTTATTTTCATCGGTGGACTCATCCACGCGTTCAATGCGAACCTGCTTCTCTTGTGAAGCCGACGCTTGTCCTGCACTGCGAACAGAATCTAGGCTTTCACCAGAAGTGCCAACGGTTGTAGGCTTAGTCGGTTCCGTACCGCCTTGACCACCACCTTGCATGGCTTTCATCATCGCTTCCGCTTGGGCCGTCATCGGATCTTTGTCAATTTCGTCCATCGCCTTTTGATATTCGTCATCAACCCGTTGTGCGATCCAATCGTCGTATTCTTTCACAGGGCCTATTTTCTGCATGCCTAATACATACAGTTGTTTAAAAAATGGTTTGCCCTGAAAATATGCGAGATGCAGTGACAACACGCGCCACAGCCATTTAACAGACAATTCTGCGCGGTACGGCGTCCTGCCGTTCCATTCGATGCTATATGTGATTGGCGTTAGTAGGATAATCATGATCAGCGCTACGATGAGAAGCACTACGACGAGTGCCACTATAGCGACTATACTCAACCACATCACCTCCTTAGGTTATGGGATTTTGAAAGTATGCTCTAATTTTCAATGCCCTTGCGAGCCATTACACCTTGCATGTAGTAATGCTTAACTTCCTTCATTTCCGTTACAAGATCGGCCACATCAAGAAGTTCTTGCGGTGCCCCGCGCCCCGTAAATACCACTTCGGTTTCAGGATTACGAGCCTCTAATAGAGCCTCCGTTTTTTTCCAGTCAATGAGTTCAAAGAACAAAGCCATGTTGTATTCGTCGAGAACCACTAAATCATATTCGCCACTAGATACAGCCTCTAGCGCGCGTTCATAGCCCTTTTCAATGAGAGCCACATAATCCTTAGGTGGATTTCCTGATTCAAATACAACCACTTCATCACCCCATTTGGCGAGCTCATCCTTGCTCTTCATGCCTTCCTTGATGATAAAAAATGGTTTACCTACAGTTTCTAATGTAATATTTTTGAGGGACGGTAAAATATTGTGTTCACTATACACTTTAGACTTCATGAACTGTAAAAATAAAACCTTTTTGCCAGCGCCTATAGCTCGTATAGCGAGACCGATTGCAGCCGTCGTTTTACCCTTGCCTTCGCCGGTATAAACTTGTACATAGGCCTTCATAGATATACCTCCGTTCATATACCATAATTGTACAATATTTATAGACGAAAAGGAATAGATATCCTTATTATGCAATATAGTACATAAAAAAATCTGTTCCTTATTACAATTACATACATAAACATAAGGGATGAGGGACCCGAAAAAACTCCACCGGCCGGGTCTGACTACGGCCTACGGCCTTCACAGGGCCAAAGTCGTTTTTTCAGGCCCCTCATCCCTTTTAAATTAGTATGCTAACTATATATGAGGAACAGATTTATTATCGCCTTTAATTTGCAAATAAGATATCTATTTCAATCCTATACAAGAATTGTATTAATTAAGGTGTATGAACACTCTGCCAACCCAGCCACTTTAGTAATTAATATATAGCGTAGAAAGGGAGTGTTCTCCAAAAACAACTTCCCCAGTTGCTGTGGATTTTCCTTTGGAAAATCTTACGCATCTGGATTAGCGATGTGTGGCTCCCATGCGTCGCTACGCTCCTCTGTTAGCTCACACCCTGCGTCGGGCTCCTTCTCTAAACTACGTTATACCCTAGGTATTTTATGCCAATTAGTAAGCTAAATTTAGATAAAAAAAGATAGACCCTTCCTAAAAATGATTTCGAGCTCCGCGAAGCGCAGTAGCTTCCCCACTCCCGCTAGTTTAGTAATTATTAATACGCTAAAAGGGATACCCCCTGTTCGAAGACGACTTCGGGCTCCGCGTAAGCGCAGTAGCGTGTCGGCTTTCGAACAGGGGGTATCCCGTCTTATAGCATATTTAATTACTAATTGGCAAAAATACCATTGGATCAACTGCGGTCCCATTGATTCGCACTTCGTAATGGACGTGTGCACCTGTACTTTTACCAGTACTACCCATAAGAGCAATCACTTGACCTTGTTTAACGCTCATACCAGGTGTAACGAGGACGGCGCTATTGTGGCCATAACGAGTCACAAATCCATTGCCATGATCGATTTCCACAAGGTTACCATAACCCCCATCCGTGTAGCCTGCAATTGTTACGGTCCCCGCTGCGGTAGCAACGATGGATGTGCCGTAATCATCGGCGATATCGATACCCTCGTGGAATGCACTGCTTGCACCCGTTACAGGATCGATACGGCTACCATAAGGAGATGTAATAACGCCCTTACTCGGCCAGATGCTTGGGGTTGTACTATTCGTATAACCACCGGAGCCAACGGTGTAGTTCAATTGTTGCAAAGCGGCAATGTCTTGGGCCCCACCATCACGCAAAATATTGCGCATCGTGTAAAAACTAACCAATAATTTTTTTGAGCATCCTTATCTAATTTAGATAGTCTAGCTGAAAGCTGTGCCGCAGTTAGCGTGGGACTAGTCTCATCGCTAGCGGCTACTTGCTTTGGGTCAGAGCCATCGCCACCACCTTGAGATGGTGTGCCAGATTCAGCGCCCTTCAACATTTGCTTGTTTTTCTTCACTAATTTGATTTAAGTTTTTGGATTTTTCTTATCCAACACTTCTGTTTTTTTGTTGTAACAGTTTTTAATTGTTCTGTTTGCAATTGTGTTTGTTGACGCAATTGAACAATTTCTGCTTGTCGTGCAATGCCCCAAATAGTCAAAAACAAGTGCTGCTACAAATAAGATAGTTCCCACGATTGCGGCTATCTTCGCTTGTTTATGGCTCAATGTAATGGTGGTATTCTCACCATTTTGAGACACTACAGAACTTAAAAATACTTGGTACTTTCAAAATGTCTTCCTTACTTCTAATCTTTCCTCAATTCTTTCATGCATGTGTGTTCAATACGAACACAATAAAAGCAATTTGCCTATTGGGAATGGATAACGCTTGCTAACGCTTCCTCATTAGTACGTTCACCTAGCGCTTCATTTAAACTTTCCAGTTCCTCTTGTGAAAGATTAACAAGACTTTTTACCTTTCACAATAGGGTTTACTAAAAAAATACGAGAGTCGTTGCGGCCATAAATACTGGAAATGCAAACACCGTTGTTATTGCCATCAAGCAATGTGAGAGCAAAGGATAAATCGTTGCCGATATTATCGAAGGCATTGTATTTTTTAAAGCCGATTTTTTGCAATGTATTCCCTTGAATATTGCGAATTTGCGTTTGTTCTGCAATCATATCTTGCAAACCTTTTGCAGCCTCTCTAATTTCAGTGATTTCTACTGAAAGTTTACGTTCTAGGCTAACCCCATTTTCGCCTTGCATAAAGAAATTGAACTTCTTCGTTAAGCTTCCCAATCGGATGTGCAAAGTGATGCAATATACAAGCAAAATAGCAGATAGTACGCATCCTAATACGCCGATATAGGGTTGTATAGTTTCTAACATTCAAATCCCTTTCTATCTAATTCGTCCAAAAACGGACTAATAGCACGTTCTAGTATACCATGTAATGACGCAATAAGTACACCATAATTCACGATAGGCGTACCTTGTACAACGGCACAATCAATGCGTCGAAGCACTTCGCGCCGCGTCAACATACAAGCCCCACAATGGATAATAAGGTCATAACCACTTACATCCTTAGGGAATGCACCACCACTTGTAAATTCAAGTTGTAAATCCGTATGCCCCTTCTTTTTCAGCCACATCGGAATCTTAACGGTTCCAATATCATCGCACTGACGTCGATGCGTACAACCTTCACTAATGAGCACACGTGCGCCTGGTTTCAGATTATTCAAAGCATTTACACCCATTACCAAATCCTGCAATTTGCCTTTAAATCGAGCCATCAAAATGGAAAAGGATGTTAACGGAATATCTGCTGGTGTCAATGCGTTAACAGCCTCAAAGGCTTGCGAGTCTGTAATGACAAGTTTTGGTTTTTGTGAAAGCTTACCTAACAGGGTTGGTAGTTCTTCTGTTTGACATACCAAGGCTAGCCCTTTATGATCTAGTATCTCGCGAATCGTTTGTACCTGTGGCAAAATCAAACGCCCTTTAGGTGCAGCAGAATCGATAGGACACACTAAAACAATAGTATCCCCTGGTTCTACTAAACCCTGCAACAGAGTTTGCTCCCCTTCTACATCTAGTGGCGTTAATCCACCCAATAAATCGAGTAACATCAGGCGATCTCGATTAGATGTAAAGTCAGTAGAACCTACTACAGTAGCAATAGATGTCAGTTCAGAATATGTATTAATATAACCTTGATGAGCATTGTTAGCTTTATTTGACGTACTTTCACTTGCATAATTTTGATTGTTACTAGTACTTTCACTAGGAGAAGTATTAATTTCGTTGATAAACAGTGCGATGGGCACATTATTTTGCTTTAATTTATTAAGCCACATCATGTCATCAGCCGTAGGCGCTTGATCATTACGCAGTACGTAAACAGCCAGATTAATTTTTTTAACAATCTCTTCAGATTTTTCAATACGAAGAGCACCCAGCTCCGAAGTATCATCGATACCAGCCGTATCAGTAATAACCACAGGACCTAGAGGCAATATTTCCATAGATTTACTTACAGGATCAGTCGTTGTCCCTGCCACCTCAGATACGAGGGATACCGGTTGATCCGTAAGCATATTAATCAACGTAGACTTCCCTGCATTACACCGGCCAAAAAAGCCGATGTGCACGCGGTTAGCCTTTGGTGTTTGTTCCATTATACACGAAACTCCATTGTTTCTTCTTCGCCTGTACTCTCTTGAGCGTCCATATAAGCGATTAGACGTTCTAATTCCGATTCAGAGCTAAAGGCAATCTCAATTTTACCTTGTACCTTCTTCCCTGCACGGAATTTGATAGATACAGGAGATCCTAAACTCATTTTCAAACGGTCAACTAAAGCACGAACCTCAGCTGTATTATGCGCTTCTTCTGTTTCTTTAGCTTTAGTCTTTTTTTCGACATCATCGCTTTCACAAGTTGTTCTGCTTGACGAGCGCTAAGTTCACCCTCTTTAATACGTTCTGCCGCTTCTACTTGTTGTGCTGCACTACGCAAAGCCAACAAAGGACGGGCTTGACCAACGGTCAAATCCCCTTCAATTAAATCCTTTTGCACAGATGCAGCCAATTTCAAAAGACGCATCATATTAGCGATATAAGAGCGACTACGGCCAAGACGAGCAGAAATCATCTCTTGTGTTTGCTTATACGTGTTCATCAAGCCTTGGTATGCCAATGCTTCTTCAATTGGATCGAGACCTTCACGTTGCAAATTCTCTACTAATGCAACCTCTGTCATTTCCTCTGTATTGTAATTTTTTACTACTACAGGAACAGTTTCTAGCCCTACCATCAAAGCTGCACGATAGCGACGTTCACCAGCTACGATTTGGTATTTATCCTTTTGTTTACGCACGACGATTGGTTGGAAAATGCCAAGGTTTTTAATAGATTCAGCTAGTGTAGCCAAACTTTGTTCATCAAAATTTTTACGTGGTTGATCTTCATTAGGCATCAATTCCCCTATTGGCAATTCATGGATTTCACGATCAGGCAAGGCCGTCTCAATGGAATGCTCTCCCATCATTGCCATTAATGTTTTTCTTTCCTTTTTCTGTTTCATCGCCATAATAATCCCCAATCTATTAGTACTTTCACACACCGTCATATATAAAATGCAGCACAAACTAATATACAGTTTGTGCTTACATTACATCATTATATTTATTATTATCTAAATTACATTTATTTAGTTTTCTTAGAAGCCTTGATGACCTCTTTAGCTAATTTAGTATACACGTCAGCACCTTTTGATTTTGGATCATACACAATGATCGGTTCACCGTAGCTAGGTGCTTCACTAAGACGTACATTACGAGGAATCACAGTTTTATACACCTTGGTCCCAAAGAAGGCTTTTACTTCATCGGAAACTTGTATAGATAGATTTGTGCGTCCATCAAACATTGTAAGCAATACACCTTCAATTTCAAGATTCTTATTTGACGTTTGCTGTACGATTGTAATCGTTTTAACAAGTTGACTAACGCCTTCTAATGCATAAAATTCGGTCTGAATAGGAATCAATACGCTATCTGCCGCTGTGAAAGCATTCAATGTTAGCAATCCAAGGGATGGCGGACAATCTATGATAACAAAATCATAGTCATCACGTACAGAAGCAAGGGCTTTTTTCAAAATTGTTTCACGTGAAACAACCCCTACTAATTCAACCTCAGCACCGGCTAATTGAATTGTTGCAGGCGCTACAAATAACTTTTTAAGCATTGTAGTTTGAATGACATTAGTGATATCCTCGCCATTTATCAGTACATCGTGAATACATAACTCTAAATCATCTTTTTCAATGCCCAAACCGGAACTAGCATTACCTTGCGGATCTAAATCAATCAACAACACCTTTTTGCCTGCATCAGCTAAACAAGCACTGAGATTAACAGATGTTGTAGTCTTTCCTACGCCGCCTTTTTGATTAGTAATCGCTATTACTTTGCCCACAAAATTCACCTCGACTTTACGTTCAAAAATATTTCATTTCATTATAACATAGGGTACACAAAAGAAATAGAACTTTATAGACTTTACAAAGTAATTTTACATGAATCTATGTAAACTTATCTGAAATGTTTCACGTGAAACATTTCAAATTTATATACAACGACAACTCATTAAAAAGAAATCCCAAAACTTAAATTCTATAGAGTTTTTACAAACACAGTATTACGTGTTGCTTATATAATTACATGTTATATAACTTTTTATCTATGGACGCACCTCAATAAATTATATGAAGCTATAACCTTTACAGTACATAAGGATATATTTATACTTATAAAAGATAGTATTTTATCGATTTAACAGCTCTAAAGCTATTTTATATACCATTATAAAGGAGGCGTTTCACATGCCCATATATAACGGAATGCTTCCGGTAATAAACAAGGACGAAGTAAAGCGATATGCTGGGCTTCGACATGCAGAGGATTTTCCTCAAAAATTCGTTGACGAAGCTTGTAAAGAGATTCAATTACTGGCAACACCAAAAGGTGTGTATCAAGAATATGAATACGACGCTGAGACTAAAACAATTCTTAGTAATCCACCATTAAATTGAAGGCTCCATAATAGAAAAACATCTAGAAAAATCTACAAAGGTATATGTATTAGGCGTTACCGTAGGTGAAGATGTAGAAGTGCGGAGCGAACAACTGTTTAAAGCAGGTAATTATACAGTAGGATTACTACTTGATGCAGCTGCTACAACAGCTGTCGAGCAAGTGGCAGACCAAGTTAATGAAGTAATCAATACAATAGCAAAAAAACAAGGCTACAAACCTACATGGCGCTTTAGCCCAGGTTATGGAAATTGGCCTTTAGAAGTCCAAAAAGATTTAGCTAAAATCATTAAGACCGAACAAATCGGCCTACAAGTTACAGATAATTTCTTATTATTTCCAAGAAAATCTGTAACAGCCATTATCGGCTTAATGCCAGCTAACGAAGACATAAAAACTAAAAGAGGTTGTACATCCTGTTCACAAAAAGACTGTGCATCGAGAAAACTTCCAGAAAAGCAAGTACACAAAACACAAATGACCAAGTACCTTGCGAAAAAAGCACAGCAGATGCGTCTAGCATCACAATGAAAGGACAACCAACTAACTAAATGTTTCACGTGAAACATTTCCTTGTACCTATGTGCAGGCAAAAATGTTTCACGTGAAACAATTCATTTATAACACTAAATAGATGCAATTATAAAAATGAATGGCAGTGTATTAAACCCATATAAACAGGTAGAGAAAAGTGATAGTGAATGAACATTACTTTCGCAGCGACTTTAGCCCTGCGAAGGGCGAAGTCAGACCCGGCCGGTGGAGCGAGAAAGCAATGTTCATTCACACCTATACGCTATACAGGAATAAGGGCCAACTACACTGCAGTCATTTATTAATAATTACATCTCATTAAATATAAAGGATGATTCACATGTACATTTTTGACGGCGCTATGGGTACAATGCTCCAAGCCGCAGGCCTTGAAGAAGGTTATTGCCCAGAATTGTTTAACGTAGAAAGACCAGAAGTAGTAAAAAATATCCACGCTCAATATTTACAACATGGTAGTGATGTGATTACTACAAATACATTCGGTGCTTGTAGCCTTAAATTAGAAGATTACGATTTACAAGATCGTGTAAAAGAAATAAATATAGCAGCTGTAAAGGTTGCCAAAGAAGCAATTGCAGAGTTCAAGCCATCCGCTCGTGTAGCCGGTTCTATGGGCCCTACAGGACGATTTTTACAACCTTTAGGCAATATGAGTTTCGATGATATTTACGATACGTACAAAGAGCAAGCAGATGCTTTAATCGAAAGTGGTGTAGATTTTATCATCATTGAAACGATTATCGACGTACAAGAAATGCGTGCCGCATTATTGGCATCCTTAGATGCACGTAATGAAGCAGGGAAAACTAAAGAAGACGTACAAATTATTTGTCAATTTTCTTTCAGTGAAGATGGACGTACTATTACAGGCACGCCACCTGCAGTAGCAGCTACCATCGTAGAAGCCATCGGTGCAGATATCATCGGTATCAATTGTTCTCTTGGACCTGAGCAAATCACACCGCTTATTGAGGAAATTGCAAGTGTAACGAATTTACCAATCAGCTGCCAACCGAACGCAGGTATGCCACAACTCATCAACAACAAACTGTATTCCCATTAACGGCTGAAGAGATGGGGCCATTGATGCTTGCTATCGTCGATGCAGGTGCAAGTTATGTAGGTGGTTGCTGTGGTACAACACCAGCTCATATTCAATCTATTTCCAATGCTGTAAAAGCACATACACCAAAAGAGCGTGCTTATATTGAGCCTAAAACAATCATTACAAGCCGTACAAAACTTCTTGAGTTAGGTCATAATGTAAAGCCATTAATTATTGGTGAACGTATCAACCCAACAGGGCGAAAAGTATTAGCTCAAGAGTTACGCGATGGTTCTTTCATCCGTGTAAAACGCGACGCATTAGATCAAGTAGAGGCTGGTGCAGATATTCTCGACGTAAATATGGGCGTTGCTGGCATGGACCAAACACCTTTGATGGAAAAAGCGATTTTTGAGCTATCCATGCTTGTTGAAACGCCTTTATCCATCGACACACTAGACCCTGCAGCTATGGAAGTGGCCCTTAAAAACTATCCAGGCCGCGCTCTTATTAACTCCGTAAACGGGGAAGAGGGAGTCCATCACACATGTTATGCCTTTGGCTAAACGCTACGGTGCTGCATTACTTTGTTTGCCACTTTCCAGCGGAGATTTACCAGAAAAAGCAGAGGACCGTGTCGCTTTAGCTGAAAGCATCGTAAATCGCGCTTATAACTATGGTTTACAACCTCATGACCTTTTACTCGATCCATTGGTATTAACACTTGCTAGTGGGGAAGATAGTGCACGACAAACTCTAAAAACATTGCGTTTATATAAAGAAAAATTTGGTTTCCCAACGGTTATGGGCCTATCCAATATTTCTTTTGGTATGCCACAACGTCCATACTTAAACGGTCAGTTCTTAACAATGGCACTCGCATCAGGCTTAACTACGCCAATTATGAACCCACTTAACTACGCCGCTAAAAAAGCATTCGTATCAAGCTCCACACTTCTTGGCTGGGATCCAGGCTCTGCTGAGTTCATTAAAGAATACGGCTACGAAGACGAAACAACAGCACCAGGAAATGCGGCACCAAAAGGTCCAGATAAAGCATCCTTTGACAGCAATGATCCGTTAGCCAATATTCGTGCTTGCGTAGAGCAAGGTGAAAAGGAAGCCATTGTTGAGCTTGTTAAAAAGGCTTTAGCAAATGGTATGGATCCATTAGACATTACGAAAAAGGACTTTCAGAGGCAATGAACGTAGTAGGGGACAAGTTTGGCTCTGGTAAATTATTCTTACCACAAGTTATGCTTGCTGCTGAAACAATGCAAGCTGCTTTCAACACCATCAAAGAAATTATTCCAGCTAGTGAAAGTCTAGACAAAGGAACTGTCATCGTAGCTACAGTTAAGGGCGATATTCACGATTTAGGTAAAAATATCGTAGCTGCATTGCTTGAAAACAATGGTTACAAAATCGTTGACCTTGGCAAGGACGTTGATCCAGAGGTTATCGTACAAGCCATTAAGGATAACAAGGCGGCCCTCGTAGGCATTTGTTCCTTGATGACCACTACAATGCCACAAATCGATAACACCATTGCTGCCATTCGTGCGGCAGGCCTAAAAACTAAGGTCATGGTCGGCGGCGCCGTAGTATCTCAAGACTACGCAGACCAAGCAGGTGCAGATATTTACGCCAAGGATGGCATTGCGGCCGTAAATCATGCAAACGATTTCTTTGAAACTTTGAAATAATCGCCATTCTAGAAATATAATATACATAATAATAATGATGGTGAAAGCCTCATAAAACGCTGATATAGTACATATGGGGCTTTCACCATACAAAGAATACATACGAGGTACATGATGACATTACGAGAGAAACACCAAAACGGTCAATTTACTATCACCGTTGAATTAGATCCACCAAAAAGTAGTTCTGCCCAAAAGGTTTTTGAGCAAGCGGCTCGCTTAAAAGGCAAGGTAGATGCCATTAATATCGCAGACAGCCCAATGTCTAAAATGCGTATGAGCCCAATTTCTTTGTCCTACTTATTACAACACAATAAAGATATCGAAACGATTTTCCACCTCACATGCCGTGATCGCAACATCATCGGTTTACAATCCGAATTACTTGGTGCTGCAGCATTAGGTGTGAACAATATCTTAACACTTACTGGTGACAAGCCTGACCATGGGGACCATCCATTTGCACAATCCGTATTCGAAGTGGACTGCATGGGCTTACTCAATATTGCGAAAACATTAAATGCCGGTAAAGATTTAGCAGGCAACGATTTAGACGAACCGACAAACTTTTATATCGGTGCTACAGGTAACCCTGGGGCCCCTGATTTAGAAATTGAACGCCAAAAATTAGCTGCTAAAATCAAAAATGGTGCTCATTTCGTACAAACACAACCGATTTACGACTTAGAACAAGCTAAACGCTATATCGATACAATGTCCGAATTCAACGTGCCAATCATGCTCGGTTTGATTCCTCTTAAAAGCTTTAAAATGGCTACATACCTTCACGAGAAAGTACCTGGAATCAGCCTTACTCAAGACATCCTAGATCACGTAGAAAAAGGCGGTAAAGAAGCAGGTACAGAAATCGCCATCGAAACACTGGAACAAATCAAGAAAATCGCAGCTGGCGTACATATCATGCCGCTCAATGATATAGATACGACTTTGCATATTATTGATCACGTGTAATACTTTTAATATAACAGTAAAAGGAATGACCTCCCAAAACCTCCACCGGCCAGGTCTGACTACGCCCTTCGGGCTTCGCAGGGCCAAAGTCGGTTTTGGAAGGACATTCCTTTTTTTCGTCTATAAAACATACACGTAATCAATAATATGCAAGTCTAAAAAGAACAGGGAACAAATCAAAATTGATTTGTTCCCTGTTTTGTTTTCGATATAACCGTTAGTGTTAATATGCTACAATCTTTTCCTATTTATTGTTACCTATAATATATAGTTTAATCTAAAAACACCTTTCAAAAAACGACTTTGGCCCTGCGGAGGCCGATATGCCGAAGTCAGACCCGGCCGGTGGAGGCTTTTTGGAAGGTGTTTTTAGATTGCTTACATTAATGAAAAAGATTGTAGCATATTATAATAACGGTTTATCCTTTATCTCTTTTGGTTTTCTTGGATATTTTCCAGGTGTTTTTCCAGTCTTTTTGATATACACAATGGCTCTTTTATCATCTAAGGTAGGGAGTGTAACGGTTCTTACATCTTCGATGGATGCTTTTAATGTGCTAAGAGCTTTATCAGATTCGCCGACTTCTTCTTCGTAGATAGCGCCTTTTAAGGCGATAACATAGCCGCCTTGTTTAACATAAGGCACAGTCCATTCTAATAGGATTGGTAATCTTGCAACGGCACGACTCGTAGCGATATCAAAGCTTTCACGATAGTCCTGATGACTCAAATCCTCAGCGCGTCCATGTAAGGTCTTGCAGTTCGTCAATTGCAATTCGTCGATAACGGACTCAAGGAAGGTAAGGCGTTTCTTGAGGGAGTCAAACAAGGTCACGAGCAAGGTTCTGTCATAGATGGCCAAGGGAATGCCAGGGAAACCAGCACCGGTTCCGACGTCGATAATGGAGGATCCAGATTTGATAATTGTCGGATCATAACAAGATAGGGAATCAATCATGTGCTTAACCACGACTTCTTTCATATCCGTAATACCGGTGAGGTTAAGATATTTATTTGTTTCAATCATGCGTGCATAGTACACGTAGAAATCTTTTGCTTGCTGCTGTGTGCATGGCAATCCAAATGCTGCCATTTGTGAAAGCATATATTCTACAAACTCAGATTCACTAGCGATAGGCACATCATATTTTTCTTTCATCGGTGCTCCTAACTATATGTATGTAATTCAGGATAAAATTCATTTATTCGCACTGTAAGGCCTGTTTATGTGCTTCTAGGATAAATTATATACAAAACACTAAAAAGAGCATACAAGCGAAATATAAGAGTCATATTTGTATCTATTATACCATATTCTCAATTAATTATATAATTTTTGATAATAGATAGTAAAAGGATTGTATCAAGATCAAGTTATTATCATTTAAATTATATTATTGAGAAATCGCTCCATCTTTTTTTATTCTACTCATTTTTTTAATTCTATACAATCATCCAAATCTAACTATCAAATATAATTCTTCGTATTTTAACACTTACCAAATACTATACTCCAAATTTTTATTTCCTATATGAAAATATCTTCATTTTATCTTATAATTTGTCTTTTCTGTGTGTACATCTTATGTGCGTTTAGAATGTACAAAATTTTACTTTTTACATATATTACAGTTATAAATATCCATATATTTATGCAAAAGATTTATTTGTTATATTTGTAAAACTAATACTTGTAAAAATATATATCAAAGGTATATACTTTTCTTAACAAGGAGGTGATGTGTATGACCACAGCAAAGCTATTTGAAAATGGCCGTAGCCAGGCTGTACGATTACCAAAAGAGTATCGGTTTAATGGTGATGAAGTAATCATCAACAAAGTAGGCAATATAGTCTTACTAATGCCAAAAGATGATGAGTGGGCAGGTTTTGTAGCAGGCTTATCATTATTTACAGATGATTTTATGTGTAACGGACGGGAAGAAATCGATCATCAGGAGCGTGAAACTTTATGAAGTATATGTTAGATACAAATATTTGTATTTATGCTATCAAACAAGAGCCAGAAGTTGTACTACAAAAAATTTTAAAACATCATCCATCAGACATATGCATTTCATCAATTACATATGCTGAATTAATGCATGGTGTTGAAAAAAGCCAAGCCAAAAGATAAAAAAATAGGTTAGCACTAACGCTTTTATTATCGCCTATAGAAATTGTTGATTTCGACAGTCATGCTGCTGAGGAATATGGAAAAATAAAAGCTGATTTACAATCACAAGGAAAAATTATTGGTCCTATGGATTTACTCATAGCTAGCCATGCTAAATCGAAAGGTCTAACTATTGTAACTAACAATACAAAAGAATTCAAAAGAGTTAATCATTTAAATGTAGAAGATTGGTCTAAACCATTAAGCTAATACAACCTAAACCAATACAAAAAAGCTAGTTAATCAAAAACGATTATCTAGCTTTTTCTGTTATGTAATTACTTATCGCAATTACTTACTTCTATTGTATTGTTCTAGTTGAATCAACAGTACAGACACATCCGCCGGTGATACGCCAGAGATACGGCTGGCTTGGCCGATGGAGTGAGGGCGAATTTTGTTGAGCTTTTGTTGCGCTTCAAGGGAAATACCTTTAATTTCTCTATAATCCCATTCTTTTGGAAGAATTTTTTCTTCCAGTTTACGAACCTTATCGACTTGGTCCATTTGCTTTTTGATGTAACCTTCGTAGGTAATGGCAATATCCATAGCTTCTTCTACGTCAGGTGTAAAGCGTTTCAAACCGAATGCATCAGCTACGGTAGCATAGGAGAGTTCGTTACGTTTTACCAAATCATATGCGTGAATGCCTGTTTGATAGGGGCTGTGCCCAAGCTTTCAAGCAAGGCTTGCGTTTCCTTGGACGGATTGACAGGTGTGTTGCGCAACAAATCCATGCCTTCTTCGATGGCCGCTTTTTTAGCTGTAAATTTAGCCCAACGATCGTCTTTCACAAGGCCGATTTCACGACCTTTTTCGGTAAGGCGCATGTCCGCATTATCTTGACGAAGCAATAGACGGTATTCACTACGGCTCGTCATCATGCGGTACGGTTCGTTTGTACCTTTTGTTACGAGATCATCGATGAGAACGCCAATGTATGCTTCGGAGCGAGCAAGAATGAAAGGTTCCTTGCCTTCAAGCCATAAAGCAGCATTAATACCAGCCATAAGGCCTTGTGCAGCTGCTTCTTCATAACCAGATGTACCATTAGCTTGACCAGCAGAGTAGAGGCCTTCAATATGTTTCACTTGAAGAGCTGGCGTCAATTGCGTTGGGTTTAAGCAATCGTATTCGATGGCATAGGCAGGACGCATGATTTCTACGTTTTCAAGGCCAGGGATGGTACGCAAAAATGCATATTGTACGTCCATAGGAAGGGATGTACTCATGCCTTGTACGTACATTTCGTTTGTGCCCGTTCCTTCTGGTTCTACGAATAATTGATGGCGTTCTTTATCGGCAAAGCGCACCACCTTATCTTCGATGGAAGGGCAGTAGCGCGGGCCAACACCTTCAATTTTACCACTATACATAGGAGCACGATGAATATTGCTTTTTAATAATCTCATGCGTTTCCTTATTCGTATACGTCAACCAGCACACATCTTCGTTGCGGTTGATCCATTCATCCATAAAGGAAAAAGGCATGATGATGTGTATCGCCTTCTTGAACGGCCATATTTTCAATATTAAGCGTCCGTTTATCTACACGGGCTGGCGTACCAGTCTTAAAGCGCATCAACTCAATGCCATTGTCGAGCAAAGATTGAGAGAAATGTTCCGCTACGCGTTGACCATTTGGTCCACCTACATAATCGATATCGCCGATGAGGATTTTACCTTTCAAATAGGTCCCTGTACAAAGAATAACAGCCTTAGCGCCATAGAATTCACCAAGCTCAGTAACAATACCTGTTACTTTGCCGTCCTCAACCTTAAGCTCAGTTACCATGATTTGCTTAACATTGAGGTTCTCTGTATTCTCTACAGTTTGTTTCATCAAATGCTGGTATTTAATTTTATCTGATTGGCAGCGCAAGGAATGCACGGCAGGGCCTTTACCCATGTTGAGCATACGCATTTGAATGGCCGTAGCATCCGCGTTAATACCCATTTGACCGCCCAACGCATCGAGCTCATACACAAGATGGCTTTTACCAGGACCGCCAACGGCAGGGTTGCACGGCATAAGTGCAATATTATCCAAACTGATGGTCGCCATCAACGTGCGATGACCCATACGGGCGCAGGCGAGGGCCGCCTCACAACCAGCATGACCGCCACCGATGACGATGACATCATAATTATCTACTGTGTACATATGAATTTCCTTATATTTACTACTTATTATGAAATGTATATGGAATGATAACTTCCAAAAAACTCCACCGGCCGGGTCTGACTTCGGCCTACGGCCTTCGCAGGGCCAAAGTCGTTTTTTGAAAGCCATCATTCCATATCTACATTACTTACCGAGACAAAATCTACTAAATAATTCATCTATCATACTTTCACGAATTGTATCGCCCGTGATGTCGCCTAGTAGTTCCCAGGCGCTGCGCAGGTCAGTAGCGACAAAGTCCACCGGCATGCCCATGTCGATGGAGGAGAGGGCTTCTTCGACTTGAGTCTTTGCTTGTTCCATGAGGCTGATGTGGCGCACGTTACTGATCATGGCACTGTTGTCTTGTTTTACGCGACCGCCATAGACGAGTTCTTGCACCCATTTAGAGAGAACTGCAGAGCCTTCGCCGTCTTTGGCACTAATGCGTTCGATAGCTGTAAAATTACCGTGTTCTTTAATAGTTTCGTCTGTAACGACTTGTGCTACATCGGACTTATTGAGGAGTACGATAGTGTTCAAACCGCTAACAGAGGTCAAAATTTCGATTTCTTCAGGGGTCAATGGGGTAGACCCATCGATAACGCAGAGCACGATGTCTGCTTTATTGATATAATCGCGAGCACGCTCCACACCGAGGGCTTCTACCGTATCTTGTGTATCCCGAATACCTGCCGTATCGATGAGGCGCAATGAAATGCCTTCTACGGTCATATATTCTTCAATACTATCCCGCGTCGTCCCCGGAATATCCGTTACAATAGCGCGATTTTCGCGCAAGAGAGCGTTCATAAGGCTCGATTTACCTGCATTTGGACGGCCTACAATAACCGTCGTAATACCGTCGCGAATGAGGCGACCTGTGTTCGCTGTGGACAAGAGTTCATCCATAGCTTTCAAAATAGGCTCTAGCTGCTCACGAACCTCTTGGCTCGTTACATCCTCGATATCCTCCTCAGGATAGTCGATGGTTACCTCTAAATGAGCAATCATAGCGATAAGCTGTTCACGCACATCTTTTACAAAGGACGAAACTGTGCCGTCCAGCTGCGATACAGCGAGGGAGAGGGAGTCCTCTGTTTTCGCTTCAATAATATCGATGATCGCCTCCGCTTGGGTGAGGTCGATACGTCCATTCATAAAGGCACGCTTCGTAAATTCACCAGCCTCTGCCATGCGCACATCGTGATTGACGAGCAGTTTCAAGATTTGTCGAACCGGCACAATACCGCCGTGACACTGAATTTCTACCACGTCTTCTGCGGTGTAAGAATGAGGGCCTTTCATTAATAATACAAGAACCTCGTCGATGGTCTTGTTTGTTGCTGGATCCACAATGGTTCCGTATTGAATCGTTCTATTTTGGCGGTCCATCAACGGCACCGTACCAGCGCTCTTGAACAGGCTATTTACAATAGGAAAACTATCCTTGCCGCTAACACGAATAATACCAACCCCGCCGATGCCGGGCGGCGTCGCAATGGCCGCTATTGTATCATCTATATACATAAAAAACTCCGTATTTCGAATATCTTTAATTTCTTCGCCTGTGAAAGTTAAACTAAACCAATCTACGCACGCGAAGATTACCTTAAGTTAGCTTTCACCATAACTTATTGTATTACGTATAAATAAAATGGTGGTGGCGGTGGCATTCTGAAACCGACTTTGGCCCTGCGGAGGCCGCAGGCCGGAGTCAGACCCGGCCGGTGGAGGTTATCAGAATGCTATCGCCACCAAACACTTTTATTTTTTGTAAGAAATCACAATGTGACGGAATGGTTCATCACCAGCAGATTCTGTGACGATATGTTTATCATCATGCAACGCAGTGTGAATGATTTTACGTTCAAATGCATTCATAGGTTCTAAGGAAACCTTTTGACGATTGCGTTTTACCTTAGAAGCAAGGCGTTTTGCAAGATTGATCAACGTTTCTTCGCGACGAGAGCGGTAATTTTCCACATCAACCACGATGTGACAGTGGCCAGACACTTCTTTATGAGCTACCAAATTAGTTAAATATTGGATAGCATCAAGAGTTTGACCATGTTTACCAATCAAGATACCGAGGTCTTCACCATGTACTTGGAACGTGATTTTATCAGCGGTAAACATTTTTTCAATCATCACAACAAGGCCCATTTGGCCGAACATATCTTCAAGGAATTTCTTACCTTTTTCAGCGATAAGTTGTTGTGTTTCTTTTGAAAGTTCTTTTTTCGTTTCTTTAGTAGTTTCTGTTTCTTCTTCAACTGCGTCGATTTCAGAATCATCAGTAGAGCTTTCAGAAACAGTAATATTACTTTCAGAAGTAGCCACAGGCTCATTAGATACAGCAACAGAAGTTTCAGCGATTTCTTCTTTTTCTTCTACTGTAGCCGTAGCAGCTACTGTTGTATAAAACAAACGAACAACGGCTGGTTTACGGCCAATGCCTAAAAAACCATTAGAAGGTTGTTCAATAACCTTTGTTTCTACCAATTCACGACCATCTATAGAGAGTTCTGCAACCCCTTTAGCGATGGCATCTTCAATTGTTTTAGCAGATACATCGATAAATTCCATAGTGCCTCCTATTTATTAGCTTCTAAGCCTTTGTAAATGAAATGTTGTTGCACAAATTGGAACACATTGGATACGATCCAGTAAATAACAAGGCCGGATGGGAAGTTCAAGGAAATGTAACCGATGAACAATGGCATAAAGATTGTCATAATCTTTTGTTGTTGTGCAGCGGCACCAGAAGCGCCCATACCAGTTTGTTTGGACATAACCCATGTAGACAAAGCACTCAATACAGGCAAGATGTAGTATGGATCTGCTTCTCCAAGGCTAGGAAGCCAGAGGAAATGTTCGAATGCAGGATTGTAAGGATAACCTTGCAATGCATAGAAGATAGCAATCAAGAAAGGCATTTGAACCAATAAAGGCAAGCAACCAGCTAGTGGATTTACACCCAATTCTTTGTACATAGCAGCCATTTCAGCTTGCATTCTTGCAGGATCATTTTTGTACTTATCTTGAAGCTCTTTCATGCGAGGTTGCAACTCTTGCATAGCTTTCATAGATTTGATTTGTTTTACTGTCAACGGCGCTAGAATCGCTTTGATAAAAACAGTAAGGATGATAATAGCCATCCCATAGCTTGGGAATCCGACCATTTCAGTCAAGTTGAATGCATATGTCACAAGCGTGCGCATAAATTCAACTAAATAGTTAAAAATTTCCATTGTTTCTCCTTCGAATGTAGGCCTAAACAGGACACCATTGCGCATCCATATATCGTTATGGTATGGTCTAAATTTCATCCATACAGATGCTCAGGTATTTCCAAAACTGTGCTAACTCAAACTAATGTCAATTGTGAAAGTTGTACTAGTCTTATCTTTCACTAATACCAAATTAAGGAACGGGATCATAGCCGCCCTTATGAAATGGATGACAACGCAAAATGCGTTTTAGCCCAAGCCAGCTACCTTTCAAGGGTCCATATTTTTCAATGGCCTGCAGAGTATATGCGGAACAAGTGGGATAATATCGGCAACATCCCGGTTTGAGAGGGGATATGGCAATCTGATAGAAGCGGATAACGAGCCATAAAACAAAGGTTACCCCTCGTTTTATAAGGTTGGATATAGTTATACATGTATCTTTCATAGAATTCACCATTTAGGCTTAAGGTCTAAAATTGCATATACATTTAAACCATAGGCCTCATAATACGCGAATAGGACCAAAGCATAGCGCTGTCCATGCTTGTGGTCCTATATAGGATTATACTAAGAGCTTGCTTTTACGCAATAAGTACAGTATTTCCTTTTCCGCTCGTTCATAGGTTGCGTCCTTCAGAGGGCCACGTCCAACGATAACAATATGATACCCTTCGCGAATTTGATGCTGATTGAGGCGATACACCTCTTTCATAAGGCGACGTGCACGATTGCGTTGCACAGCACCGCCCACCTTTTTCCCCGTCACAAATCCGATACGAGTCTTTTGCTTCGCTACAGGCATACGATATAGAACGCATAGGCGTCCTACCTCATACTTACCATGCTTATACACAAGGCGATATTCATTATTGTTTATAATACGTCTCGTTTTATCTAAGCGGTAATCCATTGTATCGTCCGAGTCCTATAGAATAGAAAAACTTGGCAAGAGCGCCAAGTTTTCTGAAAGCTCTTGCTGAGCCATTATATTATGCAGATAAGCGTTTTCTGCCTTTAGCGCGTCTTCTTTTTAATACGAGACGGCCACCGATAGTTTTCATGCGTTCACGGAAACCATGGGTACGTTTTCTCCAAAGAGTATTTGGTTGATATGTACGTTTCATTAGTAAAACACCTCCTCGTTATATATTTGTTTTACTTATACCATAACAGGGTAATTATAGAGGGAAAACGCAAATCTGTCAATAAAAAACAGGTGTTTTCTTAGCATTTTTAGTATGTGCGAAACCGATATCACACTATTTTTGAATATATAATTTGTTTGCTGCCAACATTTTCATAATTTAGTAATGAGGAAAGGACCATAATTTTTCGCTCCACCGGCCGGGTCTGACTACGGCCTGCGGCCTTCGCAGGGCCAAAGTCGCTGCAAAATCATGGCCCTTTCCTCATTCTACTGTAACTATGAAAACGTCAAACAAATTATATTCCATTCAAAGATCATCCTATCGGTTTCGCATCAATAAAAACAAATAATAAAATACCTGTTTTTTTATTGAAACAGATTGCGCGCACCTTCCCTTTGCGAGGAAGACAGAATCTACTATTTTAGAGCAACATACATACACCTCTTTTGAAATAGAACAGGCCTGTTCTATTTTCCCAAATACCCTACTTATGTCCCTGAGAAGGCCGTAGGGCGGAGACAGACCCTTTCCCCTTTCCCCTTTCCGCCAATTTATAATTTCTTTACTCAGCACTTAATAGATATTGAGAAGGTTAAGAGGGTACTCTCGCAGCGACTTTGGCCCTGCGAAGCCCGAAGGGCGGAGTCAGACCCGGCCATTTTTCTTCTACCCATATGAAATTTGTTTATTTTGACTATTTTTGATCAAAAGAGGTGAGGTTATCATTTTTTTTACGACTTTGGCCCTGCGGAGCCCGTAGGGCGGAGACAGACCCGGCCGGTGGAGTAAAAAAATGATAACCTTACCGACCTACGCAAAAATACGAAAATAAACAAATTCCATAAAAGTTATCCACAGATTAAATGACAATCCCCCTATTTTTTGGTACAATTATAACTGAAATTGGTAAAAAATATATGTTTTTATAAGTATTTTATAGATAGCTTACAAAAGTTATCCACATTTTTTCTCTTTTAACCTGTGAATAGTAAAAACCTAGTGTTTATAAGGTTGGAAGAGAATTTTATTTTCTCTTATTCACAGGTTGTACACATGTTATTCACAGGTATTTTTAGTTTTTCCACAGCTTTTGAATAAGTTATACACATAATTACAAAAGTTATCCACATTTTCAGTAAAATTTAGACACAAGAGGCACAAAATGCAAGCAACTGATCTTAATGATATATGGGAACATATATTACAAGTAGCGAAACAAACACTGCCACCTGCGATTTATTCAAGTTTAAGTACATCTCTCATACCGATGAGTATAGATAACAATTCTATTCACATTGTGGTTATGCAGAGTTTTATAAAAAATGTCATTGAATCTCAGCAAACGGTGAGTAAGATGTTAACAGATGCCATCCAGCAAGTGACGGGCAAACAATTAAATATGGTTTTACTTGATTTATTTCCACCCGAAGAGGAAACACCGGTAGAGCCACCGCAAGTAACGGATACTTTCTCAGTAAGTACTGCATTGAATACGCTGAAAAATGGTACGGAACTTACAAAACCTACGAAACAAGAGGTTCCTTATCAAGAGGAGTTTTACACACCGGTCTATGATGAACCTGTGTATATTCAACGAAAAGAAACGTATGAGTTAATTCCTGATGAGCCGATGTTCCCTATGGAACAGACAAAAACTGCGCAAACGCTGCAGTCTACGAATATTCCTATCGATTTGTCGTCATCTCAGCTCAACCGTGGCTATCGATTCGATAATTACATCACAGGCAATGCAAACCGCATTCCCTTTGGAGCCGCTCAAAATGTGTCGGAACATCCAGGTGGCGACTATAATCCGCTATTTATCTATGGCCCGTCTGGCCTTGGTAAGACGCATCTTATGCACGCTATTGGCAATGCCATTGTCGAAAGATATCCAAATCTTAAAGTCATGTGCACAACGAGCGAAAAATTCATGAATTTGTTCATCGAATCCATTCGCAAGCGACAAGGCGAACTATTCCGTAACACCTTCCGCAATATCGATGTATTGCTCATTGACGATATTCAGTTCTTGGAAAATAAAGAGGGTACGAAAACAGAATTTTTCAATACTTTCAACGAATTATTGGACAATAACAAGCAAATCGTCCTCACCAGCGATACCATGCCAAACGACATGGATCGAGTTCGAAGAGCGCTTGCGTTCTAGATTCCAAGCAGGTTATGTAGCGACCATGGAAAATCCAGATTTGGAAACGCGCATCGCCATTTTGAAAGCCCTCGTTGAAAAGGAAAACAACAAGAATCGGAATCTCGTTATCGACAACGATGCCATTAACTACGTGGCATTGCAATTCGATGAAAACATCCGCGTACTGCAAGGGGCTTTCAACAAGCTTATCGGTACTGCATCCCTTGAACAACGAACTAGCAGTATCGACCTAGAATACACGAAAAAAACATTGTCCGACATCATCACGACGGAACGGGTGACACTGATTGATATCGAGTCCATTCAAGATTTTATCAGTACGTATTTCAATATTAAGAAACAAGATTTGTTAGGCAAGAAACGTAAGGCTCAATTTGCATTCCCACGTCAAATTGCCATGTATTTGTGTCGCGATGTGATTAATGAAAGCTATCCACAAATCGCAGCAGCCTTTTCGAGAGATCATACGACGATTTTGCATGCGTACGATAAGATTAGCAAAGAAATCGACAAGAATCCTGAAACAAAACAGATTATCCTAGACATCAAATCCAAGCTTTCATCACTCAACTAAAATGGGTGTGGATAACTATGTGGATAGACTGTGTATAAATCTGTGGATAATGCAGAATATAAGATTTTCTGTGATTATGTGGATAACCTAAAACAATGTATACACACACTTATCCACACCTGTGGAAAGGCACAAAATCTAGAAAACTTTCACATGTACACACATTCACAGTGCCTACTACAAATACTACTAAACTTACAAAACAATCAAAAACATATCAGAAAACCGATCTATCGTTGATTATCTATAGAGGACCAACGTAAATCGCACAATGAATATTACAAACAAGGAGAGTATTTACGATATGAATATCAAATTTCCAAAGGCCAATCTCCAAAAAGCCATTAACGTTTTACAAAAAGTATCTCAAAACAAAACAAGTTCCAATCTACCAGGTTCCATTTATATCACCACAAAAAATAATCAAGTGGAACTGCAAGGTAACGATTTTGAATTGGGCATCAAACTTACCATCGATGCAGAAATCTTAGAACCAGGTACTTTGGTGGTTGCATCTCGTTACTTCCAAGAATTAATCCGCAAATTGCCAGGTGAAACAATTCAATTGAACAAACCAGAAGATGGCAATTCCTTAAAAATCACATCAGGTTCCTCTGAATTTAATCTTGTCACATTGCATCCAGACGATTTTTCCTTAGTTGAACAAATTCATGACCAAGATCATGTAACTATGGATAGCCAAGCGATGAAAGAACTTATCGACCTTACGAACTATGCAGCAGCCAGCGATGATGATCGCCCTGTATTTGCTGGTGCTTTACTTGAAATTAAAGATGCAAACGACAAAGAAGTAACTATGGTTGCTACAGATACACATCGCATGGCGGTTAAGAAAGTAACTATCGATGAACCAGCAACTAATCCAATGCGTGTTATCATTCCAACAAAGGCTTTAGCAGAAGTATCTCGTTTATTGCCAACAGATAATCCATCTGTTATTAAAATCATTTGGAATCGCACACAAATCGTGTTCATGTTTGAATCGATCTATATTATTTCTCGCTTAATCGAAGGTACATATCCAGAATATGAAAAGGTAATTCCTGCTCAATTCGATTCTAGTGCGATTGTAGACCGCAAAGATTTGCAGGCGCCGTTGATCGTGTATCCTTATTGGCAAAAGATATGAGTTATAACGTAATTCGCTATGACTGGTCCGAGGTACAAGTGACTTTGTCTAGCCAAAATGCTGAAATTGGTATGGCAAAGGAAGAAATTCCTGTGGAATTTAAGGGCACACCATTCACGATTTCCTTTAATGGTCGCTACATTTCTGATATCTTGCGTCACAGCACAGGCGATAATATCCATATGTATTTAAAACAAAATGGTCCTGTTGTGATTCGCCAAGATAATAATCCGAACTATACGTACGTAGTAACACCTGTTCGTACGAATGCTTAATCGTCACATACAGTAATTTGTCCACCATAGGAGGACGTTATGAAACAACAACATGTACCTATCCATACGGAGTACATTCAAATCGATCAACTACTTAAATTAGAAGGTGTCATTGAAACAGGGGGCCAAGTAAAAAGCCTTATCGATGATCAAGTACTTACATTAAATGGCGTTATCGTCACAGAAAAACGTAAAAAATGTTGCGTTGGTGATGTGATAGGTGTAGATGGTCTCGATGTAGAATTCATCGTTACCAAAGAGGAGGCTTAATCGGTGAGAATTCACTCACTGCAATTGTTCCAGTTTCGCAACTATAAGGAATTGAATATATCCTTACATCCTGAAATCATCGTCTTATACGGCACCAATGGGGCTGGTAAAACCAATATATTGGAATCGATTTACGTTGGTACCATTGGTAAAAGCCACCGCACAAACGATACATCGGATATGCTTTTATTTAACGCTAATGAAGCAGGTATTGTGGTTAACTTTGAGAAAAAGGAGACACCGCAGAAGGTAAATATTAAGCTATTTCGCCAAGGACCAAAAGATATTCGCTTAAATGATACTAAAATATCTCAGAAGGAATTAATTGGTACCTTAAATACAGTTATATTCTGTCCGGAAGATTTACAGCTCATCAAGGGCAGTCCATCGGGGCGTCGTAGATTTCTTGATATGGAAATATCTCAGACCAGCGCTACTTATTATCATCAATTGTTGCAATATAATCGCTTATTACAACAACGCAATACCTTGTTGAAAGAATATCGTGGTAAGCAGAATATTCCTCTTGCTGAATGGGATATACAGCTAGCGGATATGGCGGCTTTCATCGTAAAAAAACGAATGGAAAGTTTAAAGAAAAATTAATTTGCTCATCGATTTGATGAATCGTAAATTGACGGGCGGTCTTGAAAATCTCACCATCGGTTATGAACAACCCTATGGGAAGGACAATCATCTTGTATATACAAAGGAAGCCTTTTACGATTTATTACAAGAGTCGTTGCCGCAGGATCGTCATCGCATGACCACAAGCGTAGGTCCTCATCGTGATGATTTGCGGTTCTTTTCGGATTCTATTGATTTAAAGAGATTTGGATCTCAAGGACAGCAACGGACAGCGGTGCTGTCACTAAAATTGAGCGAATTAGAATTTATCAAATCCGAAGTAGGCGAATATCCTGTATTGCTCTTAGATGATGTATTGAGCGAGCTCGACGAGGTGAGACGGAATAATTTATTGCAGTTCATCCATAAACGCATTCAAACCGTCATAACTACGACGGATATACACGATTTTGAAAACCTACAAGGTGTTCAATTTATTCAATGTCAGGAGGGGCAAGTCCATTATGGAAAGCCTTAATATGTGCTTAGCTGGTGGTCTTGATGAGCTAGGTATACTTGAAAAATTTAAACTGAATACTCTGATTCATCATTGGCGTGATGTGGTAGGTCCAATTTATGCAGCCCATACGCGCATCATCGACATTAAACCTCCTAAAATTGTGCTTAGCGCTGATAATTCGCAGTGGATGCAAGAGGTTAAGATGAACCAAAAACGCATTCTTAAGGCCATTAATGAGTATTATCAAGGTGAGATTATCACCGAAATGGGCCTTATGATGCATCGTCAGAGCTTTGTGAAAGAATCGGCTGGTCCGGAGATATATCATATAGAAATGCCTGATATAGAAGGCTATATAGATATGTCAAAAATCGTCTTATCCGATGATGATATAAATGTTATCGACAATATGGTTAACAAAATCTCTGATGACACATTAAAAGATACTTTCAGAAACGTAATTATTAGCAGTCGCAAAAAAGAAATCTATTTATTAGAACATGGCTATCATCGTTGTGAACGCTGTCGAATTCTGATGAATCGAGCTACTAAACATTGTGTTACCTGTGAATATGAAATTCATCGTGAGCATATCAACAATATTAAACGGCAAATTCGACGGATTCCTTATATAAAATACAAAGAATGTTGTAAATATATAAACTGCACTTTTGATGACTTTGCCATGGCTATGAGAGAACTTATTTATTTTTATTTAGACAAGGTATATCATGGTTCAACTAGCCGTAATCACATGTATATGGCAGCCATGCTCATTACCCATAAAAAACCTGAAGAATTAACAGATCAACATGTGATTAACCTGTGTAATAAACATAGATCAAAATTCTTGAGTGAAGAAAAACAAAAAGAGCTCAATATGCTAAAAGGAATTTTGGAATAATATTAGGAGAAATATGTATCTTCATATTGGCGATAATTTGAGTATTCCTATGAATTCAATCATTACCATGATTCATGCGGATTCAGGAAAATCGCATAGGACGGGCATATCGTATTATGATGCTGAGGTTATAAACGTGGTGCCTGAAGACAAGATAAAAACATATATCGTAACAGATGATTGTGTGTATGCATCTGGTATATCACTAAAAACTTTGAAAAACGTATTGATGAGTTTTACTCAATTTTTTGAAGAATAAGTAATTAGCAATATATAGCTTTCAAGTTATTAGCAATATATAGTATAATAATGAGATAAACTATAATCGTAGACGTGTTGTGCATAAGCATATTGCGGTTTATGTCGTTAGGAGGAGTTTGTTTAATGGCTGAAGAAAATTATGGCGCTCAGAATATACAGGTTCTTGAGGGTCTAGACGCGGTGCGTAAACGCCCGAGGGATGTACATTGGTAGTACGTCTGTGCGTGGTTTGCATCACCTCGTTTATGAAGTTGTAGACAATTCAGTGGACGAAGCGCTCGCAGGTTATGCGACGCATATCGAAGTGTCCATTAATGAAGATAATAGTATTACCGTTGTAGATGATGGCCGTGGTATTCCAACAGGCATGCATGAATCTGGCATGTCCGCAGTGGAATTGGTATTAACTAAATTGCATGCAGGCGGTAAATTTGGTGGCGGCGGCTATAAGGTGTCCGGTGGCCTTCACGGCGTAGGTATTTCCGTTGTAAATGCATTGAGTGAATGGACTAAGGTTCAAGTTTCTCAAAATGGCATCATTCAAGAAATTTCCTTTGCTCGTGGCCATAAAACATCTGAATTGCATGAAATTGGCAAAGCTGAAGGCACCGGTACAACAGTTATTTTTAAAGCAGATCCAGAAATCTTTGAAACTACAGTGTTCAACTTTGATACATTGAAGTTCCGTTTACAAGAATTGGCGTTCCTTAATAAGGGCCTTCGCATTACATTGAGCGATTTGCGCCAAGAGGAACCTCGTATTGAAAGCTTCCACTACGAAGGTGGTTTAAGTTCTTTCATCACATTCTTGAACGAAAATAAAGAAACGGTTAACCCTACTGTTATCAACATTGAAAATACAAAGGATGATGTAGTTGTTGACGTTGCATTGCAATATAATGATAGTTACAGCGAAAACTTGTTGTCCTTCGTAAATAACATCAATACCGTTGATGGTGGTACACATTTATCTGGCTTCCGTGCCGCATTGACGCGTACACTCAATGATTATGGCCGTAAATCTGGTCTTATCAAGGAAAATGAAAGCAATCTTTCCGGTGAGGATGTACGTGAAGGTTTGACTGCTGTTATTTCTGTGAAAGTATTAGAACCACAGTTTGAAGGTCAAACTAAAACTAAGCTTGGCAATAGCGAAGTAAAAGGTATTACTGACGTTATCGTGTCAGAAGGTCTTAAAACATTCTTCGAAGAACATCCACAAGATGCGAAGAAAATTATCGAAAAAGCAACGATGGCGAGCCGTGCTCGTGAGGCTGCTCGTAAGGCCCGTGATTTGACACGTCGAAAGAACGCGTTAGAGGTATCTAGCCTTCCTGGTAAATTGGCGGACTGCTCCGAAAAAGATACATCTATGACTGAAATTTATCTAGTCGAAGGTGATTCTGCGGGTGGTTCTGCAAAACAAGGTCGTGACCGTCGTTACCAAGCGATTTTGCCATTGCGTGGTAAAATCCTAAACGTAGAAAAGGCACGCCTTGATAAGATTTTGGCGAATAACGAAATTCGTTCCATGATTACCGCTTTCGGTACTGGCATTGGTGAAGAATTCGATATTACTAAATCCCGTTATAATAAAATTATTATCATGACAGATGCGGACGTTGATGGCGCTCACATCCGTACATTGCTTCTCACATTCTTCTATCGATACATGAAACCTTTGGTAGAGGAAGGACATATTTATATTGCTCAACCGCCTTTATACCAAATTAAAAAAGGCAAATCCCATTGGTATGTATACTCTGATGCAGAGCTCACAGCAAAACTTGATGAAGTAGGCCGAGATGGTATTACAATTCAACGATATAAAGGTTTGGGTGAAATGAATCCTGAACAATTGTGGGAGACAACAATGAACCCTGAAAATCGTACAATTTTACAAGTTAGCTTAGAAGATTCTATCGAAGCTGATAAAATCTTTACCGTACTTATGGGTGATAAGGTTGAACCTCGTCGTAAATTTATTGAAGATAACGCAAAAATATGTGCGTAATCTAGACTTATAAGAGGTGCACCATGGCTGATAATCAACATAATAACGTAGAGTTTACGTCCAACAAAGATCAACATCTAAAACGTACCCTGAAAGCGCGTCATATGAATATGATTGCTCTAGGTGGTGCTATCGGTACTGGCTTATTTGTAGCTGGTGGTGAAGTAGTAAGTACTGCAGGCCCTGGTGGTGCTCTCGTAGCTTACGGCCTCATTGGCCTCATGGTGTATTTCCTCATGACATCTCTTGGGGAAATGGCTACTTACTTGCCGATTCCTGGTTCCTTTGGGACTTATGCAAAACGCTATGTAGACCCTGCCTTTGGTTTTGCCTTAGGTTGGAACTACTGGTTTAACTGGGCTATTACATTGGCTGCCGAAGTACTGGCAGGGGCCCTGATCATGAAATATTGGTTTCCTGATGTACCGGCCATCGTCTGGTCCGCTTTATTCTTATTAATTCTATTTGGACTCAACTATTTGTCTACTCGTTCCTTTGGTGAAAGTGAATACGTATTCTCATCCATCAAGGTAATTACAGTTTTTGTATTCCTATTCTGTGGTTCAATGCTTATCCTAGGCATTGGCGGTACATCTCCAGGATTTATAAACTGGACAACAGGTGATGCTCCATTTGTAGGTGGTTGGGAATCCATCCTTGCTATCTTCATGGTAGCTGGTTTCTCCTTCCAAGGTACTGAGCTTATCGGCGTAGCCGCTGGGGAAGCAGAAGACCCTGAAAAGAACGTGCCTAAAGCGATTAACTCTATCTTCTGGCGCATCCTATTGTTCTATATTGGGGCTTTCACAGTAATTGGTTTCCTCATTCCTTACACTGATCCAAATCTATTGAATTCTAGCATTGAAAACGTATCCATTTCTCCATTTACACTCGTATTTGACCGTTTTGGATTCGCTTTTGCCGCTAGCTTTATCAATGCTATTATCTTAACAGCTGTATTGAGTGCTGGTAACTCCGGCTTGTATTCTTCAACTCGTATGCTTACGCATTGGCTAAAGAAGGTCAAGCGCCACAAATTTTCGCTAAACTTAATAAACGTGGTGTTCCAGTTCCTGCATTGGTAGTAACTACAGCCATCGGTTTATTTGCATTCCTTACAAGCTTCATCGGCGAAGGTACTGCATACACTTGGATTGTTAATATCTCTGGCCTCTGTGGCTTCATCGCATGGGTTGGTATTGCAGTTTCTCACTATCGTTTCCGCCGTGCATTCATTGCACAAGGTAGAGATCTTAGTGAATTACCTTACAAAGCATGGTTATTCCCAATTGGCCCAATCTTGGCTTTAATTTTATGTATTTTTATTATTGCTGGTCAAAACTACTCCGCTTTCACAGGCGATACAATCGACTGGTACGGCGTATCCGTTGCGTATATCGGATTGCCAATCTTCTTCGCTGTTTACCTAGGTTACAAATACATCAACAAAACTAAACTCGTTCCGTTGAAAGAAGTAAATCTAGACCGCGATTTTGACAAATAAAAACGCAATACAATTAGACCTATTCATTATGAAAGTAGTGAATAGGTCTTTTTTTGTACATGTAGTATTAGGTAATTGTTTTTATATGAAAGCTATCATTATAAGATTGTTTTTCTATAAAAGCCTTGCTATAATGAATCAAAATATATTGTAGTCAATTAGAAAGGATACAATTATGATTATTACTACAACTATGCATATTGAAAACAAACCTGTACAAGAGTACAAAGGTATCGTATTTGGTGAGGTCGTAGAAGGCCGTAACTTTGTAAAAGACTTTATGTCTGGTATTCGAGACATCGTTGGTGGCCGTAGCGGTAGCTATGAAGATTCACTAATGAATGCACGCCAAGCAGCAATCGATGAAATGGCAAAACGAGCTAGCAAAATTGGCGCTAATGCCGTTATCGGTGTATCATTCCAATACAGTACCGTAGGAGCACAAAATGGCATGCTTATGGTGACATGTAATGGTACGGCCGTTGTAATTTAATAAGAATTCATAGATGGGACCACTTGTTTCATTCCACCGGCCGGGTCTGACTCCGGCCTACGGCCTCCGCAGGGCCAAAGTCATGAAACAAGTGGTCCCATCTATTTTCTATTAAATACAACAGTCTGGATTAGAAAAAGAAAAAGTCGTTCGGAAACACTACTTATTCTATTTGCTTAAAATTTCCATCGGTCGGGTTTGAGTGAGAAAAAGGCAGCAGATTTTGTGATCTGCTGCCTTTTAGTATGCAATAATGGTGCTCTAAAAAATAGAACAGGCGTGTTCTATTTTAAAATAGGGATATGTATGTAAGGTAATATAAAACAGCAGGGCCGCCACCCTGCTGTTTTTTTGTTGCGTGAATACATTGCAACTTACTTATTTCCCTTGTCAAATTTATATTAATACTATCAGAATTAGTAGTCAATCAATTGTTAGGTATAATACATATCTATTATTTATTTTACCTTATACCATGTTGCGTACATAACTGGTAGTACGATGAGTGTGAGTACCGTTGCCACGAGTAGGCCGCCGCTGAATGCGATGGCTAGTGGGCTCCAGAATACGGATCCCATGAGCGGTATCATGCCAAGGATGGCTGCGATAGCGGTTAGCATAATTGGTCTAAACCGTAATGTAGCCGAGTTGATGATGGCTTCTCGTGGAGATTGGCCTTCAGCACGGTGGATTTCGATTTGGTCCAACAAGATGATGGAGTTACGAATGATCATGCCAGAGAGGGCGATAACACCGAGAATAGCCATAAATCCAAGTGGTGTACGTGTAATGTTTAGGGCTAGTACAACACCGATGAGTCCTAGAGGAGCCGTGAATAAGGCCATGAGCATGAGTGCAATTTTCTTCAATTGGAACATGAGAATGGTCATAATCACAAAGAGCATGATAGGAATTGGGACGAGCAATTTTTTAACGGCTGTAACGCTCTTTTCAGCAGCACCATCGAGCTCGATAGTATATCCAGTTGGCAAGTTTTGACGATATTCTTCAAGGTTCTTGTAGATTTCTTTCGTCTTAGCATTGCCAAGTACGCCAGGGCCAACATTAGCATGGATGCTGATGGTCGGCATCATGTTGCGGTGCCAAATAATCCCTTCCTCTTGGGTCATAGAAATCGTGGCAATTTGGCTGAGCGGTACATAGGAACCATTGCCTGTTTGGATTGGTAGTGATGAAAGTGCCGCTAGATTGTGGTTTTCATTGCCACCTAATTTGAAAGTAACAGGAATTGTTTGGTTACCTTCGTAATATTCACCCGCTTTTGTACCCGTTAACAAGCTTTGTAAATGAAGCGATACAGCATAGCTATTGATGCCAAGCATACGAGCCTTATCTGGATCGATATGAACCTGTGCAACAGGCTCTGTATCCGGCCAGTCAAAGGCGATATTTTGTAAGTCCTTATCTTGCTGCATCATTGCTTTCACATCATTAGCAATCGTTTTTACCTCAGATGCATTAGGTCCCGATACACGAAGCATAACAGGATATTTAGATGGAGGTCCAATTTGAACGAATTGCATATTGATGAGCGCCGATGGATATTGATCGTTTAACTGATCTTGTAAATCCTTGAACAATGCATCACGATCCTTTAAGGACTTTGTGACGATGATGGTTTGCATGAAATTAGCACGTGGTAATTCCGGTTCTAAGGTCAATACAAATCGCGGCGACCCTTCACCTACATAGGTTGTGTAATGATCGATATGCTCATTGTCCTTTAACAAAGCATCCAATAATTTAGCTTGGCTTTGCGTATAATCGATGGATGAGCTTTGAGGAAATTGCATAGATACAATGATTTCATTCCGTGTCGACGATGGGAAAAATTCCTGTTTGATGAGCGGAAATGATAGGAGGGACAATATGAAAGCCCCTAATGTGGCGAGTAATATGGTCTTGTGATGACCGAGTGCCCAGTGGAGGAGACTTTCAAAACGTGCATAAAAAATCGTTTTCAGACGATGCATAATATGATCGCGACGAGTCCACTCGGATTCGGGTTTTTCAGCCTTGTTTTCGATGATTTTATAGCCCAGTACAGGACTGACCAAAACAGATGCAATCCAAGATAGAACGAGGGCTAAGAACACAACGATGGACAAGGATTTAGTAAATTCTGCAACCATGCCCTCTGCCAAGGCGAGAGGCAAGAAACCAGCACAGGTAATGAGCGTGCCGGACAGCATCGGAAAGGCTGTAGATTCATAAGCAAAGGTGGCTGCACGCCAATGGTTAAAGCCTTCTTCAAGCTTAACGCTCATCATTTCTACAACGATGATGGCGTCATCTACGAGGAGTCCCAATGACAAGATGAGGGCACCAAGGCTAACCTTATGCAGATAAATGCCGTTTTCGTACATCAATACAAAGACGGTGGATACAACGACAGGAATGGTGAGCGCCACTACAACACCAGTGCGAATGCCAAGGGACACAAAGCTTACGAGCAATACGATGGCGATGGCTTCGAATAGAGATTGTGAGAAATCACCGATGGATTCCTTAACGATGTGCGGCTGATTCGATACTTGATCAAGGTTTAAACCAGCGGGAATCGTCGTTTTAAATTCCTTTAGTTTATTATCGATAGCCTCGCCAAATTCGATATTATTCGCACCAGCATCCATGGAAATAGCGATGCCGATAGCAGGCTTGCCTTCGTAGTAAAATTGAGGACTGGATGGGTCCTTATAGGTCATTGTTACATCCGCTACATCGCCAAGTCGTACGATTTGATTGTTGATGCGGGCTGGCATATTTTTGACAGCATCGACGCTATCGAATACACCATTCACACGGATATATACATTGTTCGTATCGGTGTTAACCATACCAGCTGGCACCATGGCGCTTTGCTGTTTGAGCGCGTTTAACACTTGTTGAACCGTTACCTTATAGGAGGCCAATTTATCCTTATTGATAGTTATATCAAGGGACTTTCTTGTACTCCAATAAGGGTAATCTTTTTTACATTTGGAACGGATAACAATTGTCGTTTTAAATTTTCTGCTTGTTGCCGTTTTTCTTCGTAACTAAATTCGTCACCTGAAAGGGCATAAATCGTGCCGTATACATCGTCGAATCGATCGTTGATAGCTGGACCTTGAACACCAGATGGTAAGGATTTCCACTCATCATTGATCATGTTACGTGCTTCTTCCCAGGCGGGACGAATTTTACTTGATGGTAAATCTTCTTTCAGATTGATATAAATGACAGATTTACTGCCATCTGTGAAAGACTTAGTATAATCTACACCCGGTAGATCCCGTAGTCGTTCCTCCAGTTTATCCGTTACCTGATCAGACATCTCTTGCGGTGATGCACCTGGCCAAGAAACGCCGACCACCATGGTACGCATCGTAAAGTCTGGATCTTCCATGCGTCCCATATGGGTGAACGAGAATATACCAAAGGTGAGGAGTACGGCGATGAAGTAATAGATAATAGATTTGTGGCGTAACGCCCAATCGGCTAAGTTAAAGTTCTTCATTCATGCACCGCCGTCCCTTCTTGTAATTGTTGGGTGCCTGCGGTGATAACGATATCTCCTTTAGTGAGGCCACTTTTAACGATAACCGAATTATTACCGAAATCGCCCGTTTGAATTGGTACGAGATGTGCTTTTTTATCTCGAATGATATAGACCGCATTATTACCTTGTTTGTCTTTCACCAAAGCTGTCAATGGAATAGAAATATCCGTTGTCTCTACTTGATTGATGACCGCGTTGATGGTCATGCCAAGCTGTACCTCTTTTGGTGGATTTTGTAAGGCAATTTTTACCGTATAGGTCCGTGCAATTGGATCTGGTACTGGTGAAATTTCTCGGATAATACCTTGTACTTTCACATCAGGTAAAGCCCAGAAACTGATGGTAGCAGTACTACCTATGCGAATCTTACTCATTTCTTGTTCAGGCAACGAAATAACTGCCTCTGGTTCATGGCCAGCCGCCAAGGTGCCTACTGGTTGACCAGCGGAGACCACTTGACCGACCTCGAGATTAAGCGCCGTTATGAGGCCACTATCTGGAGCAACAAGAGTAGTATAACTATTTTGATTATTGCTCAAATTGAGACCTGCTTGAGCCTGTTGTAACTGAGCCTTGGCAGCATTCAATTGATTTTCTGCTTGATCTAGTTGTAATTTACTAACCGCATTTTGTTCATATAAAGTACGGAATCGTTCCGCATTCGTATTGGCTAGCTCATATGCCGATTGAGCTGCCGTAACGGCTCCTTGTGCATTTTGTACTTGACTAGCCGTATCAGCACCGTTAATTTGGGCGATAACTTGACCCGCTTGAACAGGGGAACCTACACTGACGAATTTATTAATAATACGGCCACCAACTTGGAACGCTAAATTTGTTTCCGTTTTATTGTGGATTGTTCCCGAATACCCAGCACTCGTTGTGCCAGCCTCCTCGCCAATCGTAATCGTCCGTACCTTGAGACTCGTATCATGCTCTTCTTGATTCGAACCACAACCGCCGATGACTAGTGCACTCATCAGTAGCGCCGTAGTCAATCCTAATACACTACGATTCATAATTCTCTCCTTCACACACATTATAGAGATTATTGTGAAAGCAATAACTACTATGAAATATATATTTTATACAATTAAATAATACTATATATTAAACAAAAAAATTCTATATGTATATTAATTATATTAGAAAATATATATGTTTTTCTAAATTTAGTAACTGCGAGGCACCTTCCTAAAACCTCCAGCTACCTTAACGGTCTGCGCCTGATGGCTTGACCTAGTAAAGTCGGTTTTAGAAAGGTGCCTCTTCGTTAAAAAAATATCATAAACCAGAGCCTATACAAACATATATATTTTCTAATAATTGGAGAGGGGACCTTCGGGGAGAAATTTAGGTTATAATAGTTTTGATAAAGGTTGGTGGAATTATGAAACAAGAAAAAGACAGAGAAGTATATAATCAAAAAACATTAGAAGCAATGAAAGAAGCAAAGAAAATAGCAAGAGATTTGAAATACCCTAGTTATAAAACGTTAGAAGAACTAAAAAGAGCTTTAGATGATTAAGTTAACCAAGTTGTGCAACAAACGTAGAATAGAAGATGAGAGAACCCCTCTTGAAAACGACTTCGGGCTCCGCGTAGCGCAGTAGCGTGTCGGCTTTCAAGAGGGGTTCTCTCATCCATTTTTATTCTTCTGTTTGTTCCACAACTGGTTCAACATAACTAACCAAAATTTTGTCGATTCTCGTATTATCCATGTCTACGATTTCAAAGGTGTATCCTTCCCAATAGGTTTTGTCTGTTTCTCGTGGGATTCTACCGAATAGTAGGTTCATGAGACCGCCTAATGTTTTGTATAGATCATCTTCTTCGCGAGGAAGTTCTTTGTCGATGTGAAAGAATTCTTTAAATTCGTCTATGTTGAGTAGACCATCTACAAGCCATGTTCCGTCACCGCGTTCGATGATACGGTTTTCTTCTTCTTGGCGTTCATCTTCACCAGATGGCATGAGGCCTACGATTTCTTCCATGATGTCATGTAATGTTACGAGGCCACTAAAGCCACCGTATTCATCGAGGACGATGGTTTCGTGAACGCCTTCATTACGCAATGTATTGAGCAATTTCATAAGAGAAATGCTTTCAGGTACAAGCAATGGTTCTGTCATACAGGAACGGATGACATGGTGAAGGGGGCTTTCACCCTGCAAACATTCAACCATAACATCTGTTACGTTAATCATACCCTGCAATTCATCGAGAGAATCTTCACCTACAGGAATGCGGTAATGGTTTGCCGTTTTAAGAACCTCCATGATTTCATCTTCAGAAGCGTTTAAATCAATCCATTTAAGCTGCGTCCGCGGTGTCATGACGTCAGATGCGTCCATGTCGGCTAGGTGAAAGATATTTTCTACGAGGATAGGTTCTTCTTCTTCGTAAGCACCCATGGCTACGCCTTCGGTGAGCATTTTGTTGATTTCAGACTCTGTTACAGGAGCTTCTTCTTTAATAGTAACGCCTAATAATTTTAATAAAAATTCTGTAGAAACACCGAGGAAGCTAACGATTGGTTTTAATGCTACTGATAGCCAGTAAATTGGTTTTGCCACCACTACTGCGATACTTTCAGGACTATTTAAAGCCAAGCGTTTTGGCACAAGTTCACCAATAACGAGGGATAAATAGGTAATAATCGCAACGATGATAAATGAGCTAAGAGATGTAGCATACGGTTCAATACTTGGAACATGAGCTACTAAAAATTCCTCTAATGGAGCGGAAAAGGTTGCACCAGAATATAAACCTGTTAAAATACCAACGAGGGTAATACCAATTTGAATGGTAGAAAACATATTATTAGGATTTTCTGCTAATTCAAAGGCTTTTTTAGCTCGTTCATTACCTGCTTCACCCATCTCTTCGAGACGGCGTTTTTTAGCATTAACAATGGCTAATTCTGTCATGGAAAATAAGCCATTGGCGATGATTAATACTATAATAATTATAAAATCTAAGGTCAGATCACTGTCCATGTAAGTAAATACTCCTTTTTATGAGATATAATTCTGCACATGAGAAAAAAATTGAAATATTACTCTTTAGTATACCATATTAGCAGCAATAAATGTTTTGTATACAAGAAAAAGCACCCTATATATAAGGGTACTTTTTGGTATATACTATAGGTGTTACTGCCCTAGACTGGTAACAGAAAGGGGTGCAACATTTTTGACAGACGTTTTAACTTCCTTAATAGTGTCTATCATAGCAGGTGTAACCTGTCACTACATCTGCAAGTGGCTAGATAGATACTTTCGTCAGTAACTAGCACAGAAAAAAAGCAGGGCGGCAACCCTGCTTTTTTTCATTTTTTTGCGTGCAACATATTGAACGCATTAACTTCCTTTGTCATATATTATGATACATGATTATCTAACATTTGTAAATGATGTTATCTATGTATACAATGATTGATAAGAACCATAATGTACATGTATATAAGCGATAGGGAGAAGGATATGATGACAAGCGAACAGGAATGGGAACAAGTGTTACAAATCAAAACTACAGGCCGTGATGATAGCCGTTCGGATGCAGAGCATCATCCATATGAACCGACGGACTATTGTGTTCTTGAGCGCCTCGCAAGTAGTGGTTATATTACGAAACAAAATACCCTCATCGATTACGGCAGTGGCAAGGGGCGCGTTAGCATATTTATGGCGAATCAGACGCGGTGCCATTCCATTGGTATCGAATACGATGAACGTTTGTATGAACGGGCCATCGTAAATGGTGAAAGCCCAGCTGCCAAGAACCGCGTATCTTTTGTCTTTGGCGATGCTGCTACCTATACATTGCCAGACAATGCAGATCGATGCTTTTTCTTTAATCCCTTTGCACTTCACACCATTAAACGCGTATTAGGTAATATATTTGATTCTTTATATCATCATCCAAGAGAAATTTTACTATTCTTCTATTATGTTAACGAAGAAGTAGAGAATTTCCTAAATAACCACGTGCGCCTCGAAGCAGAAGAATCAATACAATGCGGCGATTTATTTCAAAAACTGACGACAAAGAACGCATATTGGTATATAGAGTGAATGTGTTTTAGTACTTTCACTAAAACACGCAGAAAATACGCGTATTTTCTGATATAATAATAGATTAGAGAGTATAAAAATTTATTTTCTATTCACCATGGTATGTATTGATTCGTAATGATTAAAAAATAGTGATTAGGGCTGAGTATATACCATAAAGGAGGAACGTATGGAACGCGTGTCAGCAAGTCTTATTGAAGAAATTCGCAGTGCCTTAATAGAACGTTATAATCGCGATCAAGAGATTCAGCAAATGATTGAAGAAATCAGTGCTGAAGAGGGTCTGAATGAAAAAGAACTGTTTGTTATTCACCAAGCCTATTTAGAGGTTAAGGAACGCATGCAGTATACGGTGAATTTGATGGAATTGTGGAATCAAATTGAGGCCGTTCAGGACCGCATGAGTATGCTTAATTCTTATGAAAGCTTAGAACGTGATTTGTTTGGCGATGTTCTTTCCTTTGATAAACCGATGGGCTATGGTGCGTCTAATGAAGACAACTTAGATTATGCGATGGAGCAAGTTAAGTTACACGATGTAGATCATGACCTCGAAGATATCGACCTTTCTAAGGAATATCCTATAGATAATCAAGATGCTGTTTATTTAATGAGCATTCAGCCAATAAGAAAACAACATCTAGTCGTAATGACGTCAATGATGATGACTTTGATGACGAAGAGGACAATTTTGATGATGAAAGCCTATTAGACAGAGACATTCATACATCTTTAGATCCTTATGATATGGTAAATTCCTTGTTGTATTCCAAACAATCCACGGGCGATAAGGATAAAACTAAACAACAAAAGGAAATCGACAAGCTTATCAAAAAACAACTGAAACGCGTAGAAGAAGAATGGGCGAAGCTTTCAGGTAAAAAGAATAAAAAAGATAAGAAAAAGAAAGATAAAGACAAGAACAAAAAGAAAGACAAAAAAGACAAGGATAAGAAGAAAGATAAAAAATCCAAGAAGGATAAAGAGGTTAAGAAACTTGAAAAATCCTTGAAAAAGGAATCCAAAAAATCTGGAAAAAAAGGACTAACCGTAGATTTCATAAATAACCACGGCCAGAAAACTACGGATAAAGGTTGTGGAAAATGCAAGCGGTGCAAGGGGCCGAGTTGCAAGAAGTATTCACGTGTATAACTGTGATGGCACATATGATACGTGTAAATAGGGGTATACATTTGTATTTTGAATAAATTGTAGGGCTGGTGTGTAAATTGGAACATGGTATGTATCGATGGTTGAACTGGATAAAAGGCATTCAACAGGAATTAAAGGCATTTTTGTTCTTTTCTATCTTGTTTACACTTTTTAGAATCGTATTTTTAATTATATTTCAATCTCAATTAGATACGACTACAATGGACAGTATTTTAATGTCTTTATGGCTTGGTTTTCGGTTGAGTTTGAAGACCGTTGGATCCATTGTCCTTGTAAGTTTGCTATTTGCTACATTGCCATCTATAGTGTGGCCGAAATGGAAAGCCCAAGGTGTACGCAAGGTTTGGTACGGATTTGTTACCATCTTCTTTACATTGCTCTTTATGGGGCGTATCCCGTTTTATACCATATTTAACTCCTCTTACAATGCGATGCTTATCAATGGCAAACATGACGATATTCATGCCATTATCAATACAGCTATCAATGAATATCATGGTATACCATATTTAATTGGTGGCATTGCGCTTAGTATTGTTTTCAGTTGGCTTTTAGTGAAAGTACTAAATACCAACACATATGAATGGGCACCTAGCACTAAGCGTAATAAGTGGATCACTGGTATTCTAAGTTTTGTTGGATTTGGTGTACTATTCGTATTTTTCCGCTTTGGTGGAGCCTTTAGTTATACGAATTCCATTAACTGGGAAAGCGCAGCTCGACTTAATTCAAATCTATTAAATGAAACAATATTAGACGATGCACAAGCGTTATACCGTGTAAAATCTATTGCGAAACGGACTTCAGAGCTAGAGGATATTCATTTAACGCCTGCTGAGTTACATGAAAAAATACAATCCATTGGTGGTAATCCTAGCAGTACACGATTTGATGAAGCTTTCACAAAAACGATAACAACAGAGCGATTACAACAACAACCACAATCTATTAATATCATTCTCGGTGAATCCTATGGCTTATGGCCATTTCTTGCTGAATTCAACGAACCTGGTGCTTATCTTGTAGAGCAAGGTCGCAAATACGCAGGCAGTCCTCAGGCGATGGGTACACAAATGGCCTTGGCTCAAGGAACGGGTACGATGCCAGCTATTATTGGGTTATTGACGGGCATGCCGGATACGGGGATGTATCCAAACTATAGCGTAGGAATGTTACAAGAACCGTATGGCCTCGGTATTGGACCGGTTATGAAAAAACTAGGTTATAAAACCGTATTTTGGTATGGCGGTTTTAGTACTTGGCAAAATGTTAAGAACTTTGCATTAGAACAAGGTTTTGATGAATTCCACGATGCATCTGAAATGCCGAGCAACGAAACAAATGCTTGGGGCGTAGCCGATGGAGATATGTTCAAGGCTATCAGTACATACATGGACAAACATCGTGGCGAAAAGATCATCAATGTCATCATGACTACGTCGAATCATCCTCCATATAGTGTGAATGTGGCGAAGGAAGGCTATGATGCGGATAAGGTTCGTAAGAACTTACCAGATTCCATTGCCAATACGGATAAACAAATCAATGAAATGGGCCACATATGGTATGCAGACCATGTGATGGGTGAATTTATTAGCAAAGAGGAACAATCTGATCCAACTTCATTATTTGTTATCACCGGTGACCATAGCGAACGCTTTACCTTTGCTCGTGAACAAAGTGCTAATGTGTTCTCTACAATTCCGATTATTTTCTATGGACAAGGCATCAAAAAAGAATGGCTTTCACCAGCCGCATTCGGCATGAGCATCCAAATCATTCCGACCTTGGCGGAACTCGTAGGTCGCACAGGGCAAACCTATGAAGCTATGGTGCCGAGTCTATTTAATCAAGGACCGTTCGTGTTTAACCATCGTTTGTGGATGGATACAAATGGTATTTATTTAGAAAATGAGCAAATGCCACAAGATTATGCTAAGTATATGAAAACTATGCGGGAACTAGCGGCATGGCGGCTAAAACATGGGGATAGTATCCAATAGGAGAGACATACATGGCAACAATAACGGTCATTATTTTGGCTAAAAATGAAGAACAACATATGAAAGACTGTATCGCATCTACACAATTTTCTGATGAGGTGCTTCTTATCGACGACGGCAGCACGGATAAAACGGTAGAGATTGCTGAATCCATGGGGGCCCGCGTCGTACATCACGCTATGAATGGTGATTGGTCTCAACAACGACGTTTTGCTGTCGAAGAGGCTCGGTCTGAATGGATTTTCTTCCTCGATGCGGATGAACGCATTTCGCCAGAATTACAACGAGAAGTACAAGATGTGCTGGCTAAGAATGAGAAAAAAGCATACTGGATTGAACGGTCCAATGTGTTCCATCACAATAAGGCTACTCATGGTGTGTTGCGTCCCGATTACGTGTTGCGATTTATGCCAAAAGAGGGTACGAATATAGAAGGATTTGTACACGAAACTATATCCAGCACCTATCCTGAGGCTAAATTACATGGCAAAATGTATCATTATACTTACGATAATTGGCATCAGTATTTCAATAAATTCAATAATTATACGACATTGGCGGCTAAGAACTATAAGGAAAACGGAAAATCCTGTTCCTTTGTAAAGGATATTCTTATCCGTCCAAGCTGGGCTTTTTTCAAGGTGTACATTTAGATAGAGGTTTTTTAGATGGAAAAATGGGATTTATCCTATCCGTGAACCATTATTTCTATACCATGATTAAGTACGTAAAGCTATATTATTTATTGAAATCCAATGGGAAACTATAATAGATCTAGATAATAGATTCTAGATAACAGATGTGTGTTAGTAGAGAAAGGAAGGACCACAATGCGCGTAGCCATTTTGGAAAGCATCATTATGCCTGCTGGTCATGAGGTAGAATTTGACCGCATGATCATCAATGAATTAAAACGCCAAGGTCATGAACCGGTATTGATGGTGCCGGAGAATTTTACCTTTAAGGTTGATTATGGCGTTGACGTTATCTATCTTGAGGGCGGAGAGGTAGTGACCTATGCAGGTGCATCGAAATGGAAAAAGCCGTTCTTATCTATATTACGCGAACGCCGCCGCCGCGCATGGTTTACTTCCGCTGCCAAGAAATTAGAGGACCATCATTGTGATGCTCTAATCATTCCGACTTCTACGTATCGTTATATAAAAGCGCTATTGGATACGCCTCTAAAAAACGCAAAGGTACCTGTCCATTTTATTTTCCATGGCATTGGCAAGGGCGAAAACGTACGGTTCTTAAAACAAGCGGAACGTGCCAATCGATATCCAAATATTTACTTAGATGTTATTACCTTGCGCGACGATATGCTGCGCAGTGATCTTACCGCGCGTCCGTCCTATCTTGCCTCCTGTGTTTACGCCATCCACGGGTGAAACACCAACCTTCTCTACACATACGCCACTTCGTCTTGGCTTTTTCGGTCAATTCCGCAAAGAAAAGAATATTATCCCGTTATTGGATGCTTTCAAAACAGCTAGCTTTACAGGTCCCGTGGAACTCTTGGTACAAGGGGCGACAGCAAAACCTGAGGACGGCGAACTATTCGATGCCATCGCTGACGAATACAAGGACGTGCCAGGGCTTTCATTCCTACATGCGAACCTTATCGGTTCCGATTGGGACAAGGCTTTACTCGATGTAGACGCTATTTTGATGCCATACGGTGCCGAGCGGTATCGCTATCACTGGAGTGCTATGCTCTACACGGCTATCGGGTTCTATAAACCGGCCTTGGTATCGCCTGAAATCAACCCTGAGGTGCTTCGTGATTATCATGTTGGTGAAAGCTTAGACATATCTTCGGTGGATACGATTCGTACTGGATTAGAACAATTCGTAAACAAAATGATTGAACATCCAGATATATATGAGGCGGGTTTGGTACAAGCCAATGAAGACTTTGGACATAAAAGGATGATGGATTCGATTATTAATGTATAACCATACAAGAATTTTTGGAATAATCTTTTGATAATCTTTTGAAATTATTATATTGATAGATTAGAAAATCCAAAAAAATACAGATAGAATAAGAGTTTATAGTAAAAAAATAATCTTTTGACAATCTTTTGACAATCTTTTTGAAATACTTAAATTTATGCGGCGAATTGAGGTGAATTATAAGTTGGTAAATTTTGAAGATTTTGATTTAGTACATGAAAATGAAAATATTGAATATAAGGAATCATTTGATAAATTACCAGGTGATATATGGCCAACATATTCGGCGTTTGCTAATACTAAAGGTGGTTTAATAATTCTTGGTGTTTCTGAAGATAACGAAAAATTATGAAGAAGTTGGAGTTAGTAATGCTCCTAAAATAATTCAAGACTTTTTGGAATACTATTAATAATAGAGAGAAGATTAGTAAGAATATATTAGATAATAGACATATAGAGCAAAAAAATATTAGATAATGGTAGATCTATTATTTATATTAAAGTTCCAGAAGCTCATATTAGCGATAAACCAATATTTTTTTGAATAATAATCCTAATAAAACATATATTAGATTATATGAAGGTGATCGAATTGCTACAGATGAACAAATTAGTACCTTCTTTAGAGATAAAAAAATAGTAACCAAGATTCGGTGCTTTTTAGATAATTATACAATAGAAGATTTATCATCAGAGACAATACAAAAAAATATAGACAATATATTTCTAATAAAAAAATGATAGATACACAAATATGTCTGATGAAGAATTACTAACTTCTATAGGTGTTAGATGTATTGATAGAAATGATGAAAGAAAGTATAAGTTAACTGAAGCTGCTCTTCTATTTTTTTGGAAAAGAAGAAGCTATAAGAAGTCGTTTCCCTAAATTTCACTTAGATTATATTGATAAACGTGGTATTTATAATATTCAAGATAGATGGAAAGATAGGGTCGCTTTTGGCGATAGTCAATATATAGATTTAAACGTGTTTGAATTTTACTTAGTTGTTATGGATAAATTAGTCTCAGCTATTAATACTCCATTTAAGTTAATAGATGGTATGAGAGATTATCTTATGATAATTTTTATTACGGCTATTAGAGAAGCCCTTATTAATTGTTTAGTTCATGCAGATTATCATAGTAGTTTATCTGACATAGTTATAGAAGTTAGTGACTTTTTTTATAAATTTAAAAAAATCCTGGATGTTTACGAGTGGAATTAGAAGAGTTTATTACAGGAGGAACATCAAACCCTAGAAATGATTTATTAGTTAATTTATTTAGACGTATTGGTCTATCTGAACGTATTGGTTCAGGAGGACCTATTATATTTCAAATCCCAAATCAATATGATTATAGGCAACCAGAATTAGATACTGATATATTTAAAACTGAACTTACTATATGGGGTGTGGATACTATTACAACCGTGCCTAATTTATCTGATGAAGCTAAAGAAGTTTACAATATATTAAAAAGAATCCGAATCATTTTTTTATCCGTAACAGCTATAGTAAATAAGGCGCAATTTACGAGATATAAAGTTTATAAAGCACTAGAGGTGCTAGAAGAAAACAAATTGATTATGAGTACTGGCAAAACTAAGAGTAAATTGTATCATACAAGTTTGAATACAGTTGATCAAATAAAAAAATGATAGATACTTTGAAAAAAACATATTACTAAGTCATATAAATAATATAGGTTTAAGTATATTTAATATAAAAGATTTTAGTTTGTTATATTTTTAGGAGAGTGTATGTTTCAATATATAAAGGACCAATGGGCTAATGGTCGAGCTATTTATGGGAAAAAATCGTGGCGTGAAACACGACGTGTAATCTTGCATTTCTTGCGAACTGTGGGCCACAAACAAGAGATGATGGAATATAAGGCTTTTTTTGAAAGCTACGCACCAGATCAACATATTTTAGATAAACAAGAAGGTCTCTATGAGTTGATGAGCCGTATATTCTTGTTTAAAGAATCAACATTGCGTGAACGCATTGATGCGGTAAAGAATCACTTTACAGCCTTAGAAGACGTATTTACGCCAGAGACCATCGAAATGTTATATAATCCGGATGAACTAAAACCGGAAGGATTAAAACAAGGAATTCTACTATGGGAAGATGCTGACTTAAACATGACGGCACACCTTAACTTTATGACCGGTCAACGTAAAGAAGGTTTATTTACCATTCTGTTACAACTAGGCGACCAAGGCGTATATCATGCGAACATCCGTCTCGGCAAAGGTTTAGAAGGGGAACCAGCATTGTGGATTGGTACCATCCAAGGGTATAAAGATGGTTTAGATAATGCCAAACATATTACAAAGAAAATGTTTGGCTATCGTCCAAAAAACTTTATCGTATTCTTGATTCGGGAACTCGCTAAATACTGTAAAGTGCAATCTATGTACGCCGTATCTGATGAAGGTTTCTATGCCAATACACATATGGTACGTGGTCATAAGGCAAAGGTAGCTGAACTCGATCCATTGTGGGAAGACATTGGCGGTACAGTTACACAAGATCCACGATTCTTCAAAATTCCATTGGAAGAATATAGAAAACCAATTGAAGAAATCAAATCACAAAAACGTAGTCAATATCGGAAGAGGTATGAATTACTTGATGGATATGAAGAACAAATTCGGGAGAATTTGAAGGTGTATTTGAAATAAATATTGATATAAATAGAACTTTTACTATTGAACATGATTATATGTATAGTAGAAGTTCTTTTTTTCTACGGAAAAATTGAAAAAAATAAATATCAAGATAAATAATGTAATATATGAATAGAGTGTGAGTTTATCCGTATTTATGGCTATATATATGCTATAATAAATGTAATTATTATAGTCAGTAAACACCTTTTAGTTGCTATACGTATGGGGTTTGATAATGAATATTTTATTAGTAAATACAACAAAGATGGTTGGAGATACAGGTGGGCTAGCAAAAGTAACGAGTGCTTTTGCTAATGAAATGAATAAAAGAGGACATACTGTATCAGTAATTTATGCGGATGAACGTAGCGGTGATTTTTTCTTCCCTATTGATAAGGGTATAAAGTGTTATGATGTACGTCTACAGAATGGAAAACGAATCAAATACCCTCTTTCATTACGTTTAAAACGTGAGTTTTATCGGTTATTTAGTAAACAAAAAGCACGTACTGTAAATAGTGATTTTTTTTCTAAATATATTTGTCCATATATTGGAGAAATTGTAAAAAAAGTTAATCCAGATATAATTGTATCTTTTTACACCTGGCGATTCTAAACAGTTAATTCTCGATTTAGGGTTTTCAAAAAGTATTCCTATTATAACTATGAGTCATGGTAATCCAGAAGATTATTTTGAGTTTTATCCTGTTTTATCTCTAGAAGCTGTAAAGCTGTCTGATGTAAATCAAGTGTTATTACCATCATTTAAAAAAGTATTAGAAGAACATCTACCTAATAATAAGATTGTTACTATAGGGAATGTAGTACCACAATTCACTAATCAAGTAGATTTAACGATACCTAAAGATGTACACAAGATTTTATTTATAGGTCGTTTAGCAAAGGGACATAAGCGACCTCACTTATTAATTGAAGCTTTTTCTAAAGTGGCAGATCAATTTCCAAATTGGATTGTTGAACTGTGGGGCGCTAATGAGAATAAGGCCTATAAAGCACAATTAGAATTAATGATAAAACAGGCAAATTTAACGGATAGGATCCTATTTAAAGGTGTTACTAGAGATGTGGAATCTGTTTTATTAACAGGGGATATATATGCCATGATGAGTTCTGCAGAGGGATTTGGATTATCCATGGCTGAAGCTATGGCTAAAGGGTTACCAGTTATAGCTTGTGATACATGGCTTGGTGTAGCTGATATGGTACAAGATGGATATAATGGAATCTTAGTAAAAGATAATCCTACAGATATAGCACTAGGTTTAGAAAAGCTTATGGAAAATTCTGAATTACGATCTGTATTAGGAAGACAAGCGGTAGATTCAATGAAACGATTCGCACCGGATATTGTATGGTCTCAATGGGAAGATTTGCTTAATAATATGATAACAAAATAGGAGTTATTTAATTTGATGAAAAAGTTAATTGAGGGGAAAGAACTTAAGTCTGTAATATTAAATACATTGTTACGATTTGATGAATTTTGTAAAGAGCATGATATTAAATATACTATTGCTTATGGTACAGCATTAGGTGCTATTCGTCATAAAGGATTTATTCCATGGGATGATGACATTGATGTTATTATGATAAGACCAGAGTATGAAAAAAATTCGAAAAAAAGCATGGAAACAATATATATTGAATAGTACAGATCACTATAAATTATGGCCTGAAATGGATGAAGAAAATTACTTCATGGCGTTTTTGTGCTAAGTTCTTCGATACGGAAACTGTTTTTATATGAACATTTTTTTCAAAGGGAAAAAAATAGTTGAATATGGTGTCTATATTGATATTTTTTTGTGTTAGATCATATTCCTGTTGAAAAAAATGAACAACGAAAGTTGTTTATGGATGTTAGATTTTTATTGGAAGTGGATTCAACATTTTCAAAGACATTTTTAAAAAAATGGAATAAATTCGTAAGAAAATATCATTTGCCTTTACCTAGTTTAGATATGGTAGCAAAACGGTTGATGAAATGTAAAAAAATAGGTATAATAGTCAATTAACTTCTTTGGTCTCTTTAACTCAAGATTATCGTAAAAAGAAGATATGAATAATTCTATTTACGAGTATGAGTGGTTTAATCACTTTTTATTAGTTGAGTTTGAAGGACATAGACTTCCTATTATTTCTAATTATGATAAAATGCTTGAAAAATAGTTACGGTGATTATATGAAATTACCTCCTAAGGAACAACAAATTGGTCATAATGTTGAGGCTTATTGGAAGTATTAGTTATTAATAAAAAAACTTTGGATTATGGGGAGATAATAATGAATATCTGTATGGTCACCAATTCTAGAAATGGTAGTATATTTTCTAATAATATAATTAAGGCAAATGCTCAATTGGGAAATAATACAGATATCTTTGAAATAGATTATGATAAATCTGTACAAGAAGAGCAGAATCGTCTATTAGCTGTAATTAAACATAAGAAAAATAGATATCGTATTATTTCTTAATGATTTTTAGATTTCCAGATCAAACATTTTTTTCTAAATGAAACAATAGCTCAAAAGGTTGATTGTCGATTATGGGTTTGGGATGCTATGCATGATATAAATGATTTAAAAAAATCATATATATCTATATTCTAAAAATTTATTCTTTTTGAGATAAATGATATTTTTACGATTAAAAGAATATTATTCTTTTGAGGGAGAATATTTACCATTATTTGCGGGACCAGAATTTTTATGCTTCACCTCGCACATCTGAAGATAAGCAAGATATAGATATTTTTTTATTGGTACAATTGCAGGGTATACAAAAAAACGATTAGAAATATTGGAAGCTGCTGCTAAGTTGGCATATGAGAAGAATTATAAGATGCTTGTATTAGGGCGTATATGGCATAATCATCATTGGTATCAACGTATTATAGGCAAATGGAAATTTAAACATAGATATCCATATCTATCTAAATATGTTGAAAATAAGGTACTTGTACCTAAAGATGTTATTGAATATTATAAGCGCACCAAAATAAATTTAAATATTCATATAGAAGGACATACATGTTATAATTGTCGAACTTTTTGAAGTTGTGGCAAATAATAATTTCTTACTTACTGATAGACAAAATGTATGTGATTTAAAAATTAGAAGAAGGTAAGCATTTTTGATTGTTATAGTAATACAAAGGGAATTAGTTGATAAAATTCAATGCTATATGAATAATGATGATAAACGTAATCATATTGCTAATGAGGAGGACAACTCATAAGAGAAGAATATAATTTAGTTAATGCATTAAAAAAATAATTTTTTTCTTAATTATATAGAGTAGGGGTTCATTTATGAAGGGGATTATTTTAGCTGGTGGATCAGGGACACGTCTATATCCACTAACATTAGTAACATCTAAGCAATTATTACCTATTTATGATAAACCAATGATTTTTATCCATTATCTATGCTTATGTTAGCAGGTATTAAGGATATTTTGATTATATCAACACCACAGGACTTACCTAATTTTGAACGTTTATTAGGAGATGGCTCTCGGTATGGTATTAATTTACAATATAAAGAACAACCATCACCAGATGGGTTAGCACAAGCCTTTATTATTGGCGAAGAATTTATTAATGAAGATTCTTGTGCCATGATTTTGGGTGATAATATTTTTTACGGTGCTGGTATGAGAAAACAACTACAAGAAGCTGCACAGGCTACAAGTGGTGCTACCGTATTTGGTTATCATGTAGAAGATCCAGAACGCTTTGGTGTTGTTGAATTTGATGAAAATGGATTAGTTAAATCTATTGAAGAAAAACCAGAACACCCAAAATCAAATTATGCCATTACAGGTCTATATTTCTATGATAAAGACGTTTGTGAATTGGCTAAAAAGGTAACACCATCTGATCGTGGAGAATTAGAAATTACCGATTTAAATAAGATGTATTTAGAACGTGGTGATTTACGAGTAAAAACATTGGGGCGTGGATATTCCTGGTTAGATACGGGTACGGTAGACTCTTTAAATGAGGCGTCTGAATTTGTACGAGTTATTCAAACACGTTCTGGTATTGAAATATCTGCATTAGAAGAAATCGCTTATCGTAATAATTGGATTAGTAAAGAACAATTACTAGAGAGTGCAAAGCTATATGGCAAATCACCATATGGTAAACATTTACGGCGTGTAGCAGAGGGGCAAATACAAGGATAGGGGTTGTGTAGTATGGGAATTAAGGTTATAGAAACAGGTATACTAGGCCTTGTGATTATTGAGCCGCAAGTCTTTGGTGATCATCGAGGATTCTTTATGGAATCATGGAATAAGCAAACTATGGAAGAAGCTGGCTTATTTTATAATTTCGTACAAGATAATCACTCATCATCTACTGTAAAAGGTACACTGCGTGGCATTCACTTTCAATATGGGAATAAATCACAAGCTAAATTAGTACGATGTGTCCGTGGTGCTGTACTCGATGTCGCAATTGATCTTCGTAAGGATAGTTCTACATATAAGCAATGGTATACCCTTGAACTCAGTGAAGAAAATCAAAAACAATTTCTAATTCCTCGTGGCTTTGGACATGGTTTTGTAACATTAACAGATCATGTTGAGTTTATGTATAAAGCAGATAACTATTACGCACCAGAAGCAGATGGAGGTATTCGATGGAATGACCCTACATTAGCTATTAATTGGGGAATAGAAAAACCTATCCTATCTGAGAAGGATACCAAATCACCATTTTTTGATGAATTAGAGAATAAGATATCCTTTACAATGGCTGATAGTGGACAATAGGATGGTGAACATATGAATATTATTGTAACCGGTGGTGCTGGGTTTATCGGTGGTAACTTTGTACATATGATGGTAGCTAAGTATCCAGAGGACCATATTATATGCATTGATGCACTAACTTATGCAGGTAATTTAGAAACGTTAGAACCTGTAAAAGATAAGTCTAATTTTTCTTTCGTGAAAGCAGACATTGCAGATAGACAAGCTATATATGAAATATTTGAGCAATATAAACCAGATATAGTTATTAACTTTGCAGCTGAATCTCATGTAGATAGAAGTATTGAGAATCCAGAAGTATTCTTGTGTACGAATATTATGGGAACTGCTGTATTAATGGATGCTTGTCGTAAATATGGGATTCAGCGATATCATCAAGTATCCACAGATGAAGTGTACGGTGATTTACCACTAGATCGACCAGATTTATTCTTTACAGAAGAGACACCGATTCATACATCGAGTCCATATTCATCATCTAAAGCATCTGCTGATTTATTAGTATTGGCCTACCATAGAACGTATGGCTTACCTGTAACAATTTCTCGTTGTTCAAATAACTATGGGCCGTATCATTTTCCAGAAAAATTGATTCCATTGATGATTATTAATGCTTTCAATAATAAACAATTACCTGTATATGGTGATGGAAAGAATGTGCGCGATTGGTTATATGTAGAGGACCATTGTGAAGCCATTGATTTAATTGTTAGAAATGGTCGTGTAGGAGAGGTTTATAATATTGGTGGTCATAATGAACGTGCTAATATTGACGTAGTAAAAACGATTTTATCTGCATTGGGAAAAGATGAATCGTTAATTACTTATGTTACAGATCGACCAGGGCATGACCAACGGTATGCTATAGATCCTACTAAAGTTAATAATGAATTAGGCTGGTTACCGAAAACATCTTTTGATGAGGGAATAAAGAAAACCATTCAATGGTATATGGATAATCAAGAATGGTGGGGACATATAATTAGTGGGGAATATAAATGTCTTGTAATATAGCTATGAATGATAGTATTTATATAAGAGAATTGCTGAAAGATGATATAGAAATTTTTACGTGTTTTTACGAAACAGGAGTGTTAATCGTAAAAAAATTTTTATCTATCAAAAAGGAAATTTCTTATGAAAGTCAACAGATATGGTTTAATTCGTATTTAAAAAAACTTTCAAGATTATATGTATTCTGTAGTTCGTAAATATGATGATAATATAATTGGTTTTTGCTGCTATTTATGATATCAATAATAATGAGGCTGAATTTGGTCGACTTATAGTTGATAAAGATAAATATAATCAACCTGGCTTAGGAAAAATTTATTTTTAAAATATTTGATTAATATTGCTAGAGATAAATTTCATTTACAAAAAGTTAAAGTTAGAAGTTTTTGCTGATAATATTCCAGCACTAAAAAAATATATGAACAGTGTGGATTTAAAGAATATGATAGAGCTAGTTTAGATAATAGAATTCTTATAAAAAAATGAAATTATATTTATAGAGGAGTATATAGTTATGACGATTCAAGTATTAAAACCTAAATATCATGTAGAGGAATGTTTAAATGAAATCAGAGAGTGTCTAGAGATTGGTTGGACTGGTCTTGGTTTTAAAACAGTAGAATTTGAAAATAAATGGAAAGAATATACTGGTCATGAGAATGCTCATTTCTTAAATTCTGCTACTGTTGGTTTACATTTAGCAGTAGAGATCTTAAAAAAAGAAAATGGTTGGGAAAATGGTGATGAGATTATAACAACACCAATTACTTTTGTATCTACGAATCATGCTGTTTTATATGAAAAATTAGTACCTCGTTTTGCTGATGTAGATGAATACCTTTGCTTAGATCCTGAAGATGTAAAACGTAAAATTAATGATAAAACTAGAGCTGTTATTTTTGTTGGTTATGGTGGACGTGTTGGTCAATTAGATAAAATTATTGAAATTTGTAAAGAACATAATCTGAAGTTAATACTTGATGCGGCTCATATGGCAGGTACTCGCGTGAATGGACAAATGCCAGGTACCTGGGAGGGGGTAGATGTGGCTGTCTATTCATTTCAAGCTGTTAAAAATCTACCAACAGCTGATAGTGGTATGATTTGTTTCCATAATAAAAAATATGATGAAATTTGCCGCAAATTGACATGGTTAGGTATAAATAAGGATACGTATGCTCGTAATAGTGGTACAAAAGGTTCTTATAAATGGAAATATGATGTAGAATACCTTGGTTATAAAGATCATGGCAATTCTATTATGGCTGCTATTGGATTAGTGGAGATTAAATATTTAGATGAAACAAATGAATATCGTCGTGAATTGGCTAGATGCTATGATGAAATGTTTAAAAATGAGCCTAAAATTCAAATCATTGGTGCACCACATGCTGATGAATGCTCTTATCATATCTATGAAATTGCTGTAGATAATCGAGACGGATTACTTGAATATTTACAAGAAAATGATATTTATCCTGGAGTCCACTATCGTGATAATACAGAGTATGAAATGTATTCTTATGATAATGGTAAATGTCCTAATGCTCATAGAATGTCTAATAGAATTATTACAATGCCACTTCATATGTATTTAACAAAAGATGATGTGAAAATGATTGCTAATAAAGTTATTGAATTTGTGAATAGATAAATAAGGAAATCATGAGTGAGTTAGTAGATAAATACGGGATTACTGAATGGGAAAAAATTTATTTAGACGGAATACGTAAAATTAGAGGAACAAGTAATCCTCCAGAATGGTTATATAAATATTCTAGAAAGAAATATGGATGGAAAGATAATTTAGCTAGATATTGGTTCGATAAATATATAGGAATACCAATAGGAAAAATTTACTTATGGATATCGTTCTTTTAAGGAGCGAGAGATGCATTCAATAGGTAGTTTTTGTTCTATTGGTATTGACCAACACCTTGTTCAAAATGGTCATAATATTAATTATATAAGTACTTATGGAGTCTTTCTTGACTATAAGAAAGATATGCCAGATGCGGATAGAAGTATTAGAATTGGTAATGATGTATGGATTGGAGCTCATAGCATTATTAGAAGTGGTGTTACTATCGGTGATGGTGCTGTTATAGGAGCAGGTAGTGTCATAACAAAGAACGTAGCACCATATACAGTTGTTGTTGGTGGTAATCGAGTTATAAAACAACGATTTTCTGACAGTATAGTAGAAACTTTATTGTCCATGAAATGGTGGGAATGGGATGATGATAAAATCTTCGAGAGTATGAAATATTGGAATAATGTTGAGGATTTTATAAAACGATATCAAGTATTTTTGAATATTTATTAGATTTTTATTGTATCCTTAGCAAAAGATAGAATAAATTTTAGGTTTAGGGGGCTATTGTGGTTTTTTTCATCAACAATATTCTTATTTTTTTATTTTTTTGCCTTTAGTATTACTAATCTATTATAATCCGTGGTTTAAAACTATTAGGTAGTGTCAATAATTTTGTGTAAACGTCTTTTTATTCTCAATTACCAAACATATTTTGTAACTGACTAAATGCTGCCCCAAATCCACGATGTATTTTACCAAAGAATTTAGCATTATACTCACTTGCAAATGTGCATACAAAAGTATCTAATGACTCGATTGATGGAAACTGTTCTTTATGGCTGATTCGTCTTTTTAGGTGTTTATTCCATCCTTCAATTAGATTATTAGAATAGATTGACGGCCTAATGGATTCAGGAAACTCTAAAAAAGTGAATAAGTCAGTAATATCGGATAATGTATTCGTAATCTTAGGATACTTAGACGACCACGTTTCTAAAAAGTTATACAAAGCTGCCTCAGCTACTTGTGTTGTATTAGCAGTATAAATCAATTTTAATTGTGCCAATACAGGAGCTATATCATGTTTTCTAGTTAGCATACGTACCATACGAGTTATATGTACCCAACAACGTTGGAATCGTGCTTTTGGATATATTTCTTGACAAGCTTGCTGCAATCCTTGAAACCCATCACCGACAAAAAGGAGAATGTCCTCTAGACCTCTTTGTTTTGCATGATCTAATAGCTCTTTGTAGGCTAATGTGCTTTCATTAGGATATATGCCATAATCAATGACATGTTTCTCGCCTGATGGTGTAATACCGATTAAAACATGAAGAGCCTCTTTTTGTGCTGTTCCACGTTTAACGGTAAGAAAAGTAGCATCTAGATAGACTACAGCAAACTGTGAAGGTAATGGCCGATTATGAAACGCATCCACTTCTTCTGCAACAACTTGAGTCATATGAGAAATAGTTTGTGGCGAATAATAGCAACCATACATTTTCTCAATAATATCAGCTATTTCACGTGTGGTAATACCTTTTTGATATAACTGTATAATCATTTCTTCAAGATTACCAAAATTCCGATTGTACGGTGTAAGCAATTTATTTTGAAATTGACCCAATCGATCGCGAGGTATTTTGATGGTAATATTACCGAAAATAGTATGTAAAGAACGCTCGTAATAACCATTCCGAGAATTACCCGTATTATAGCCACTGACATCATATTTATCATAGGATAAAAACTCAGTTAATTCAGCTAGTAATATCGTATTTAACATCGTTTCAAGTTCATTACGAAATAAATCCATAAAAAAATTGAATGATTATCTGGAGTATCAACTGAGATTATGTTACCATTAAACATAGAGAATCAACCTTCTTTCTGCGATTTTTTTGTATGGTAACTTAATCATAAAGAAGATTGGTTCTCTTTTCAATTGTTTGAGAACAGTTTACACAAAATATATTACACTGCCAACTATTAATATTAGAAATAAAAATTTTTGTTATTAGTAAGTTTAATATTTTTTATGCAGTTGGTGAGCCTAGATTTATTGTACTTTTATTATTGTCGGTTATTATTGGTTGGTATGTTGCACTACAAATTGAAAAAGAGTAAGTCTACATCTTTACGAAAATGGCTATTAATAGCGGCTGTTAGTATTCATATTTTAGTTCTATTTATTTTTTTAAATATTTGGTTTTCACCATAACACAACTTAATAATTTTTTTGGCAGCCATATACCGGTTAGTAATATTATATTACCTTTAGGAATTTCTTTTTACTTTTTCAAATTTTATCTTATTTATTCGATGTATATAATAAAAAGTCCACGCACAAAAAAATCATTATTAAATTTAGCTTTATATATCTCAATGTTTCCACAGTTGGTGGCAGGCCCAATTGTTCGATATGACTTAATTGAACAACAAATATTAAATAGAAGAGAATCTATAAATCAAGTATCTGAAGGTATGTTGCAATTCATTTATGGTTTGGCTAAAAAAGTTATAATTGCCGATTATATTGCACAAGTTGCTGATAATATTTTTAATGCAGGAATGCCTGTTTCTGTAGGTACTGCATGGTTAGGTGCTATTGCATATACATTACAGATTTATTTTGATTTTTCTGGCTACTCAGACATGGCTATTGGTTTAGGACGAATATTTGGATTTAAATTTGCTGAAAACTTTAATTATCCTTATATTTCGAAAAGTATAACCGAGTTTTGGAGACGGTGGCACATATCTTTAGGCTCTTGGTTTAGAGACTATGTATACATTCCACTTGGAGGTAATCGTGTATCTACGGCTAGATGGATCGTAAATTTATTAATAGTTTGGAGTTTGACTGGCATTTGGCATGGTGCTAATTATACATTTTGGGTATGGGGCATGATGTATTTTATCTTGCTTGTCTTTGAACATTATGTAAATATTAAGAAGTATCTTGGTATATTCTCCCATGTATATACATTGTTTTGGGTTATTTTAGGCTGGGTTTTATTCCGATCTGAATCGATTGACACTGCAGTGAATTATATGGGGATGATGTTTGGCTATGGTAGTACTGGCTTTATAGATAATATCTTTTACTATTATTTGTATAATAGTCGTGTAATTTTATTATTAGGCGTTTTATTATCTACACCTATATATGTATGGTTGAGTAAAAAAAGTTTTTTTCAAAAGAACTTTTTTTGTTGGTAGAGCCACTTACAGCTATATTCTTATTTTTTTAGTAACAATAGTATTAGTTATTGGATCTTCGTATCATCCATTTATTTATTTTTAATTTTTTTAGGGAAATCGTTATGCAGAATAAGTATATCAGTAAGGCGATGTTATTTTTGTGTAGTAGTGTTGGGCTTATTTTTTTATAACCTTTGTGGTTAGGAGCATTACAACCAATGTATTGGTGCAAAAGCTTCATATGAATAATTTGTTTACGCAAATAGTTCTATATGACAATGAGGAATTGCAGCAAGTTAAAGTAAAAAAATGAAGATAAATCTGAGAAAATTGATTGGTCAAAAGAATATCCCTTTACATTAGATAATCCTATTAATGTTGACGATAAAAGTATTAATTTTTGTCAAAAATAATGCTCAAAATAAGACATATAACTCATTTAATAAAACTTTATGGGAGTATTATAGATGGGTTGCAATGTCTAAAGAATTTAAGAACATTATTGACTGGAAAATCTATATTAAAGGTCCTCAGCCAGAGCCAGTAAATTTACAGGATAATTATTGGGTTAACTTTCAAGAAAAAGCAAAATGTAACGAAACAGGCTTTAACAGTAGTTGAACTTAATAATATTTTTGAAAGAAAAAAATATTAGATTCTTATTATTTATGGCTCCAGGTAAAATTAGAAATGGAGATAAGCGTATTTCTGGTATATTAGATTTTTTTCCAATTTGAATGCAGATGATTTTTATATCAATATTAAAGGATAATAATGTAGATTATATTGATTATCGAAATTTTTATAGATGGGTTATCTGATTCTTCTTATCGAGAGTTATTTTTATAAGACAGATCATCATTGGAAACCTATAACTGGTATGCATGCTGCCAATAAAGTTGGTCAATATCTTAATCAACATTATGGTTATAATATTAATCTAGATTTACTTGATCTAAATTCATATAATAGAGTTCAGTATAATAAATTCTTTTTTTAGGAAGTCTTGGTAGGAAGGCTACTTTAGCCGAAGCAACACCAGAAGATTTTTTTATATGTATTATCCTAAGTTTTTATTCCAATTTTTCATTATGAAGTACCGGAAGAGAATATAAATATTACAGGTGATTTATCTATTTTTATATGATATGAAAAAAATTTGGAAAAAAATTGATTATTATAACTCAAATCCTTATGCTGCATATAATTATGGTGATAAAGCTCTTATTCATATTAAGAATAACAATGTAAATGATGGGAAACGATTATTAGTTATAAAGAACTCTTATGCAAATCCTATGACTTTTTTTCTTATCAACAGGAGTTGATAAAATGGATATTATAGATTTACGATTATTTAATGGTAGTTTACAGAATTATATTAATAAATATAAGCCTGATACAGTTTTATTTATTGTTCATACAGAGTGGTTAACATTATATCGACCAATTTACTCAAAACGATCATAATGGTTTTTTTGGGATTTTTAGATAGAAATTATAATTATTAATATATAATGGCTAATTAGTTGGTATAGTGGATTTTTAATACTTTAAAGTGATTATATAATAACTATAAGGTGAATGTTTAAAAACAGGGAGTTGTATATAGTGGGAATATTGGATACTATCCAATTTGTTTTTTTAATACAAAAGATACGAATATTGAACTTATACCTTTAAAAACAAGGTATGACGAATGATTCATTTATCTTTAGTATTAATAATGAACGGTATATTATTAGGGTTCCAGGGGTTAATACAGAAAAAAATAATCAATAGACATCAAGAATATGATGTGTACCAAGCTATAAAGGATGAAGAGTTTGTAGAACCTGTTATCTATATTGATAGAGATAAAGGTTATAAAATTTCAAAATTTATAGAGAATTCTCATACGGTTAATCCAAAAGATTGGAATGAAATTAGTGCGTGTTTAAAGAGATTGAGAGATTTTCACAGTCAATCACATCGTGTAGAGCATTGTTTTGATGTATTTGAGCATATCAATTATTATGAATCATTAATGCCAAATACAAGTATATACGAGGACTATGGGAATACTAAAAAGAATATAGAGTCTTTAGAGCCTATTATTAAAAACCTGGTAAAGGACTGGACATTGTGCCATATTGATGCGGTGTGTGACAATTTTTTAGTTACAGAAAATCAAGATGTATATCTCATAGATTTTGAATATGCCGCTATGCAGGATCCTGATTTAGATTTGGCTATGTTTATCGTCTATTCTTTGTTTGATCGACAAGAGATTGATCGAATTATCAATATATATTTTGAAAATCAAGTAACACCGTTAAAGCGGTATAAGATTTACTCTTATATTGCTATGGTAGGTCTATTATGGAGCAATTGGTGCGAAGCAAAACAAGATGAGGCTTTACTAAATAGCTCCTATGCTAAGCAGCAGTACAATTATGCGAAAACGTTCTATCAAATTGTATTCGATGAGGCACGAAATATAACAGAATTTAGTAAGCTGGTAGATAATCATGGTTAATGCTCTTTTATCAGGTATATTTTGGGGGGCAGATACCAGTTTACTGGGCTATTACCTTTCAAATTACACTATATATTTTATAATTCCCTTATTAGTTCCTTTATTTATAACCTGCATTCATGATACGGTTAGTGCCTTTCTTATTAATATGTCTATTGTTATAACAGGAAAAGTTAGACCTGTTATTAAGGATATTAAGAAAGCAAAATCCAAGTATATATGGTTTGGGTCTTTTCTAGGTGGTCCTATAGGTATGTGCTCGTATATTATGGCCGTTCAATATCTAGGACCTTCATTGACCGCTATTATTAGCTCTATCTATCCAGCAGTCGGTCTTTTCTTTGCGTATATATTTTTGAAAGAACGACGAAGACCCTATCAAGTTATTGCATTGTTTGTGGCTATTGCATTTATTATTGCATTAGGTTTGTTGATGAAGGGCAAACAACTAATAGTATTATAGGTATTATATTTGCCTTAGTATGTGCTTGTGCCTGGGGTAGTGAAGCTGTTTTGTGCTCGTATGGTATGAAATCTGGTGAAATATCTAATCTAAGTGCTATCTGTATTAGGCAAAATTTATCCATGATTACCTATGGAATGCTTTTTGTTTTATATTTTATGTTTATGAATAATGGTGAAAGTATAGCTTTTGATTCTAGTTTTACTTATGTGGGACTGGCAGCTATATTTGGTTCGGTATCGTATTACTGTTATTATCGAGCGTTGGCGACTATCGGTCCTAGTAGAGCTATGGCTTTAAACATCAGTTATACAGCCTTTTCAGCATTATTCTCTTATTTCTTCTTTGATATTACTTTAACTTTACATCAAATCATATTAGGTGTGGGTATAGTAATGAGTGGGTTGATTTCAGCATATGATTTCGAGAAATGAATTTAACGAGTATGTAAATCATGAACAGTATGATCGCATTCAACAACATAAAGTAACCAATGCGATTATATTGGCAGCTGGTAAGTCTAAGAGATTTAAGCCTATTAGTGACTATTGTCCAAAAGGACTGAGTATCATTAAGGGCGAGGTCCTTGTAGAGCGACAAATTAAACAATTACAGGCTGTTGGTGTAATGGATATTACTCTTGTGGTGGGTTATAAAAAAGAAATGTTCTTTTACTTAGTAGATAAGTACGATGTAAAAATCGTTATAAATGAACAGTATGATACACAAGATAATGTTTCATCATTACGATTAGTGTTAGATCAATTAGACAATACCTATATTTGCTCTGTAGATAATTACTATCCAGAAAACTTGTTTAATACCTATGAGTATCGAGGCTTTTATTCGACTATATATGTAGAAAATAATGTGGATGAATGGGTTGTAACCACTGATGAATCGGGGATGATAAATGATGTAAATATAGGTGTTCCTAGTGGCTATATCATGCTTGGCTTTGTCTATTTTGATAGGGAATTTAGTGAGAAATTTAGACAAGTTATACAAAATGTAGAAAGTGTAGATGAATACAATCATCATGTTTGGGAATATCTATATATGAAGCATTTGGATACGCTAAAGCTTGGTATTAAAGAGTTTGATAAGCATAGTATCTTGGAATTTGATACCATAGACGATGCTATTAATTTTTGATGAATCATTTTTTTAAGAAATAATATGAACGGTAAATTTGATTAATAGTTTAATATTTTTGTATAGTTAATAAAGGGGGCTGTAACAGAATAGCCCTCTATAGTAAAAATAGCTATTAGCTGATTATATATAATCAGCTAATAGCTATTTTTTTCTATATTTTTATAAGAAAAAAAGGGTCCCTGAGGGACCCTTTTTCGTTGGTATAATTAAATTATGAATAAAAACCATACCAATGAACCTTATTAATCAGCACTAGTGCTTCTGTTAGTTTATCTAGTGTTACTTTAGCTAAATCGGTTTTCTTAGGAAAAAACTCTCGAAGTAAACCATTACTATTTTCATTAGAGCCACGTTGCTATGCTGCATAAAATCGGGTTTTACGTTCAACAAATGTAGCTAAACAACCTTTACTTTGACCTCTAGAAGATACCATTGTATCCAGTTCCCAATGACCAAAAGACTCACGATTTTCAACTTTTTTAGGTCGGTCCTTAATGGTCTTTTGGTCATTGAAGAGTCCACGCTCTTCTTGTGTACCAGGCTTTTTGCCTTTCCGGCGAAGTACTTTTTCTGTTACAGCAAGAAAACCACGATGGATCCAAGAATATATTGTCGTAAAACTTAGAGCCCCAGCTAATTCAGCACCAACTACTTCTTCTGGAGACTAAGTTTGTTGTAATCTGGATTCAATTAAAGCCGCTAATTGAGGTGTTAACTTTGTTGGTCTGCCTTTATTAGTAGACTTACTAATTGCTAACTCTTGTGCTTTAATCGCAGAATATTCACCTTCAACACGATTTAATTCTCTTGCTACAGTAGAATGGTGGACACCGATTAAGCTAGCAATTTTACGAACAGAGTATCCTTCTCTTCGTAAAACTTCTATTTGACTTCGTTTTTCTATGGTAAGATGTATATAGCTCATAATAGAGACCTCCGTGTCATGTATTTGTGGTTATTTACATTTTACACGAGATCTCTAATATGAGTCTTTTTATTTGTCGCAATGTATTTTACAATTCATCATATAATAATAAATATCTATATATTATATAATGTATATTTTATTTGTTATTATTGTATACTAAGATGTATGGATAAAATATTTACGTTCTCAGTAGATTATATAAAATGATAACTATCATCAGAGGTAAAATATGCTTGAGTCACTACTAATAGGATTACAACAGGATTTAAAAATTTTTATATGGGCACCTATAATCAGTGCTATCTTTCGATTTATTTTTTTATTAAACTATATGGGCCCTCATATCATTGGAATGTGGATAAGAAAAAAACTAGTTAAAACCTTTAGTTATGGATTTTGGTGGGGACTCGATTTTCATGCTTATGTATTATTAGTTTCCTTTTTAGCTATCTCTTTACCGGGTGCATTTATATCCTCTTATTTCGCGGTAGGTGATATTGTAAGAACCATACTTTTAACATTGTATTTGATGGTATTATATGCTGCATTTATGGGAAAAATTAATATATTATTATCATTTTAAAGATACTTATAATGAATTAGTTCGTTTGGGTGGTAATGCTGATAAAAAAAGAATCTACTAGATATTTTTTTAATGAAAATCATGGGTTATGGATTTTACTTGGTTTTATTCCCTTTGCAGTAATTACATCTTTAGGAATTTATGCAACTTTATTAACACCGGTATTGTTGATACCTACATTTCCATTTGTAGGACAAGTAGTGGGAACAATTATATCAGTTATTCTTACGGTAGTGGTTTTCTATTGGTTACGTTATGGTGGTACATTGAATCATCGTAATAAACCGGAGTGGGATTTTGTACCAGCTATTATTAAAAATGATATTTTTTTAGCTAAAGCCGTTATTGATGATTTGATTGCATTAGAATTAGTGCATAAACATAATGTTAATGAAGTTTTGAATCATGATGATGATACAGCTATCAAAAATTTATGTGTTATTCCAGAATTTAAAGACGTAAAGATAGGAGTAAATCTATTAGAGCTTTTACAAAAAAAAGCTGAAGGTCCGCGAATTCCCAAGCCTAAGCATATTTTTATTCTTGTTGGTGAAAGTCTTACACAATCTGTGACGGATGATATTTATTCAGAATATCATATTGTCGATGCAGGAAAGCAGTTTAAAGCCCAAAGAATACTATTTCTATGGAGAATTTTTTGCCTGCAGGTATGATTTCTCAACCGGCTATTACAAGTCTCATTTCAGGGATTTATGATTCTAATTTAGAAATTAATGAGAAAATACAATTTTGGGAACATACTATAATTACTTCTCTGCCAGAACAAATTAAGAAGTTGGGGTATAAAACTAAACTTTGGTATGGAGGTAATATTTCTTGGGCTAGCTTAGGTTTATTTGCTCCATCAATGGGTTTTGATGAATGTATTGGGGGCCCAGATATTTGTGGTGAAGATGCACCTGCTACATGGCTAGGTGTGTATGACCATTTATTTTTAGATGAGGTAAAAAAACGCATATTGGCAGCTGATGATGAGCCAACTATGCATTTTATTTATACAACATCTAATCACTCACCAAGCACAATTCCTATTGAACGATATGGATGGGATGCAGATGCGATTTTTGGAAATATTCCTAAAGAGGTAAGAGATAATAAGAGTAAAGTAGCATCTTTGGGTACTTATTGGTATGCGGAACAGGCATTATTCCGTTTCGTTGATGATATGAAAGAACATTTTGAAGATAGCCTTATCATAGTCACAGGTGATCATTCCTGTGGCATAGCAGATTCTCTGCTTTCATATAGAAAACAAACTATTAGAGAATCATTTTGTACTTATTTTGCTATGTATCATAAGGATATTGATGCTAACTGGATTAATAAAAATAGTATTGGTGATCATATGCAAATTATGCCTACTATTTTTGAACTTATAGCACCAAAAGATTTTGAATATTATTCTTTAATGCCTTCCTTATTTGAACCTCAAGAACACATTGTAACTCCGTACCATTGGATGACACAATCTGAAATCGGTTTTTATGGTAACTATACAGCACAGGATATTAACTGGAGAGATTCTAAACAGCAAGATTTACCTATTACACATATAGAACGTCATGATTTTGAAGAGATAAAACAAGCTTATGTTGAGTTGACTTCATGGGTTGTGCGACATCCAGAAATATTGATATCTAAATCATAAAACTTTGGATTCTATTATGTTGATTATAATTATAGAATCTAATTTGATAATTATTATAGTGCATTTATAATTAAATCTCTTTAATAGGTATTTTTACTTATCAAGTGGGATTTATATGACTTTTTTTGTCGTATATTGGTGAATTTTACGAGTTTTTTTGTATATGATGAATTGTAAATGCTTTGGGTTTAAAAACACCATTTGACATGTTAAAACAGGAGATTAGAAAATTGATTTAATTTTTGTTGTTATCTGAGTTGCGTGTTTTTTTATCATGGTGGAAATATTAAATAATAAGTTATTGAGAAAGTAGTATATAGGGATACTATACTTTATAACAAATTTGTTTAGTACTATGAATTTATTATTTGATTTGCGGTGTGATTTGCAATTTTTTTGTATACATCAATTACCATAAGCTTAAGAGAGTGTATACTAGTTGTTGATAGTTTTGTAGGTTATATGTATTATTTGGAGGTTAATAATTATGGATGCGTTAAGATATGAGATTTTTTTATTAGAACTGCGTGGGAAAAAAATATTAAAATAGAGATGTTGGAAAATGGGAAGATCCAGCTAAATTAGCATGTACTGATATATGTAATTTAAATTCTGTGGGGTATTTAGATGAGGCAATTAGCTCGACTGCCTATGTCATGCAAATGTATAAAAAAATTATATTATTGATGATGAAGATACTTCTTTAACAGAAGACTCTCTTCAACAGATAAATGAGATTATTCATCATGTAATTACATCTACTGATATAAATTGTATTTATCAAAATATTAAGGACTTTGAATCAATTATTAAGAAATATAATATTGAAAATATAGGATAATTATTTATACTTAATAATTAGTATATAATTCTTATATTGATGGTTGTAGTTTTTAGATTAAATGATAATCATCTTATATAGCACCAATCAAATTTTTCGATTGGTGCTATTTTTGTAAGTGAAACAAATATAATTATATATTTTTAGGGCAGTGTAATATATTTATAATCTAAGTTATTATCATAAAAAAAGGATATATCATGGTAACATTTGATTTCATCAATCGTTTTATTAAGGCTATAATAGATTATATTAAGGGAATTTATATATCTAATCGAAAAAGGAATGTATGATTTAGATTATTGGGGGACTTTTTATGACAAGAGATATAAAGTCTACAGTTTATTAGAAACAAAAGATTTGAAACGCTTATTAAGTATCAAATCTGCTGGATATAATGTAAACTTGTCATATTCTTGGATTGCCATATTTTTAAGTGGTGTATTGGGGGCTACATTAGCTAATATTCACTCCATAGTTGTTTGGTTAGCTAGTATTACGATGGATGAACAGCAGTTAGATACCATAGCTGGGTGGATATTTGGGGTAGATATAGTGTTGCCTTTTATAGCGTGGATTTTTTTGTATTCTATGGGGTTATCATTACCAAAGGCATCACTTTTTTATGTTTTATTCTTTTTGATTATGGCATTACTTCAATTCTTTGGAGGATTGATTTCAGACTATTGGTATTTGTTTTGTATTATTGCATTAGGTATTATAAATATATATAGTATTGTTATTACTGTTTTGGATTTGCGTAAACAACGTGCTGCTATTGAGTGTGCTGTTGTTAAAGATATACTTTTAGAACGAGAATCTGTAGTGATTGAAACCGGATAATACCTATGCGAATTATTAATTAGCATATTGATATAATTCTAGAGAAGAGGTGCTGACTTTGATCAGAGCCTCTTTTTTTTGTGATTTCCACTAATGATGGCGTTATCTGTCTTGTGAAAATATGTAAATATATTTTTGTCCCAAAATATATATTATTTGTCCCGAATATGTTAATATAAACATAATAATGGAGGACGAATCTATGAAGAAGCAGAATATCATCAATCTTATAAAGTATCATGTAGAAAAGAATGAAGTGGCATTTAGAAATGAAGCTATTGGTATTGCGCGATATTTTGATAGTCATAATGATGAGCAGTTAGCTGAATATGTTATGGGGCTACTTTCAGAGGCAAATGTGTATTCTCCACAGAGTACATCATTTGATCAAGGGTATTTAAAACCGATATCATTGGATAAAGAGGAGCCTTTATATCTACCAGTATCGTTGACAGAGGATATAAAGGGAATTATTAATGCTATTAATCATAATATAGGTATTGGTAAGTTTTTGTTCGAAGGAGCACCAGGAACAGGTAAAACTGAGGCTGCTAAAATTATTGCCAAATTATTGCGTCGTTCATTATTAATGGTTGATTTTGACCACTTGATTGATAGCAAATTAGGCCAAACAAACAAGAATATTTCTGCAGTATTTAAGGAAATTAATTCAATTTCTAATATAAATCAATATATTATACTTATTGATGAGATTGATGTCATTGCATTAGATCGTGTTAATACTAATGATGTACGTGAAATGGGTCGTGCTACGTCAACATTATTTAGAGAGTTAGATCGGCTGACAGAATTAAATAAAGAGATTGTTATTATTGCTACTACTAATTTATTTAAAAAAATTTTGATAAGGCTTTAATTAGGAGATTTGATTCGGTTATTAATTTTTAATCGGTATACGACAGATGATTTAATTGAAATTGGAGAGCATTACTTTAATCAATATAGTAAAAACTTTAAGGACATATCAAAGGATATGCGCCTATTCAAAAAAATACTACGCCTATCAATAAATCTACCTTATCCAGGGGAGTTAAGAAATATTATTAAGATATCATTAGCATTTAGTACGCCTAACGATGCATTTGATTATTTGAAACGTTTATATAATGACTTGATTGGTGATTTGGACCAAAAAGATGTAAGCACTTTACATACTGAAGGGTTTACCGTTAGAGAAATAGAAAAATTAAAAGGGGAGTCTAAGAGTTCCGTATCTAGAAAATTAACTACGATGGGAGCATAACTATGAATAGTATATTGGAATTGAAAGGGAAACGATTTGAGCAAGAATCTAGACGCGGTGGCGGTGGTGGAGCGTCTATGAATAGTAAAGTCGTTGTTACTGCTACACATATTAATCGTCTTATTCATCAATTGAAAGATATACAGAGATTTTGGGCCGATGAGCAGCGGGCTTTCACAGGTGTTCTCATTAGTGTTCATTATAATAAAATTGTTGCGAAGAGTAATCGGATATCAGGCCTATTTAAAGGCGCTGAGTCTAATACATGCGTAGTAGGTGCTAAATTTGATGATAGTAAAAGTAAGCATATTATTACGTATTATATTAATTCTCAAGATTTAGATTCGAGTATACAGTTATTAAATGATGCAAGAGATATGTTAGAAATCCATTTTCATGGACAAATGAATAAGACCTGTCATGAGGATAAAGATCATAGTCACTTTCCTACAGCATATTTTGCTAATAAGAAACTTTCTAAATCCGCCTTTAAACAGATTATAGCTGATGTATCATATATTGAATCGTTTCAGGTGGATATTCCTAAATTAGAGGATACGAGTAGTATTATTACATTGTATGATGTTGGTATTGATACACAGGTTCTTCTCCAACATATTGGTATTAACATTATGCGTAGCCGTATGTTAGATCATCGAAGTGTATATTTAGATACGAACCAGTTGCAAGTATTGATTCAAAAAATGCCGTATTTGGTTGCTATGTCGACTATCGATCTTTCAACTTTAACGGTTGATGCTAATCAAAATGATTATGAAACTAGTGATGCATTGATATTTGAACCTACAATTGAACCGATAATTGGTGTAATCGATACATTGTTTGATGAGCGCGTTTATTTTGCAAATTGGGTTGAATATCATGAAATGGTATCCAAAGATATCCCTCGAGATGCAAATGATTATAAGCATGGAACCGCTGTTTCTTCGATTATCGTTGATGGGCCTAGAATGAATCCGTGGCTAGATGATCATTGTGGACATTTTAAGGTACGCCACTTTGGTGTTGCTGTGGGGCAGCAATTTTCTTCCTTTTCTATTATTAAACAAATTAAATCTATCATTGCGGATAATCTAGATATTAAGGTATGGAATATATCTCTTGGTAGCAATCAGGAAATTAATGATAATTTTATATCTGCAGAGGCAGCTGTACTTGATCAAATTCAATTTGAATACGACGTTATTTTTGTGATTGCTGGTACGAATCGGTCTAGTGAAAGTATTATAAAAATCGGTTCACCTGCAGATTCTATTAATGGTATTGTCGTTAATGCTATTACTAAATTTGGTGTTTCAACACAATATTCCCGATGTGGATTAGCGCTGTCTTTCTTTGCAAACCAGACGTTAGTTATTATGGTGGCAGTAGCGAGCAATATATGAAGGTATGTGAACCATTAGGCCCTGTTTTAGTAGGTGGCACATCATATGCAGCACCATGGATTGCCCGCAAACTATCCTATTTAATCGATATCGTAGGGCTACGTAGAGAAGTGGCAAAAGCATTAATCATCGATGCAGCTAAAGGCTGGAACAAAGCGCCTACTGCAGATGAAATCGCATGGTATGGTCATGGTATAGTCCCTATTGATATTAATGAGATTTTACAATCAAAAGATGATGAGATTAAGTTTTTAATTTCCGATGTTAGTGAAAAATGGAACACTTATAATTATGAATTTCCAGTACCTATGGATTCTAATGAATATCCATACATTGCTAGGGCAACTATGTGTTATTTCCCGTTGTGTAATCGTTCACAGGGTGTAGATTATACTAATACAGAACTAAATCTTCATTTTGGTAGAATTAATGACAAAGGCAAGATTATAGCGATTAATGATGATAAGCAAAATACGGAACAAAAAGGTCGATTTAGTTATCTATTAGAGGAAGAGGCACGTAAGCAATTTAGAAAATGGGATAATGTAAAGTATATATCTGAACGTACCGATAAGCAGTTTAAGGCAAAGCAATCCTATACTAACAAAAATTGGGGTATGGAAATTAAGACTAGTAATCGCTTAGACCCTAGAGATGGTGTAGGTGTCCGTTTTGGAGTTGTAGTGACCTTAAAGGAAATTAATGGAGTTAATCGAATTGATGAGTTTATAAGAAATTGTAATTTGAGGGGCTGGATTGTCAATCGATTAGATGTAGAAACCCGTGTCGATATTCATAAGAAAATCAATGAAGAGATTGAATTGGTGTAGGTGTATTATTATATTGATAGTGAATTATAGAATCCCCAAAAAATGAGGCATCGACTTAGTCGGTGCCTTATTTTTATCGCCTCGCTACACCCCCATGAAAATCCAATGAACTTTACACTGAAATATAAAATATTTGTTATAGTATGTTATACTTATGTTATATTCTGCATATAATGGTTATCACTTATAAGGGGTTAGGGAGATACAGTGTTAGTAGGGCCGAATTGCAGATGTGTATGTTTCTTTTTTGGAGAGAGGTATAGTTATGAAAAAACAATTTGCCGTTATCTTTGCAGCAACAGCTGTGTTGGGTGTAACAACTGCGTTTGCAGCGAACCCATTTTCCGATGTAACCCCTGATTCTTGGGCCTACCAAGCCGTGTCTCAATTGGCTAGCACTGGCATCATCACTGGCTATCCAGATGAGACTTTCAGAGGCGAAAATGGCATTACTCGTTTCCAAGTCGCACAAATGGTGGCGAAAGCGCTTGCTAACCAAGATCGTGCGAATGCGGAACAACAAGCCTTGATTAACCGTTTGGCTGATGAATTCTCTAACGAATTGAATAACTTGGGCGTTCGCGTGGCTCGTTTAGAGGACCGCGTTGGTAATGTGAAAGTAACCGGCGATATGCGTCTTCGTTATCTTGGTTCCCAAAAGAAAGATGGTAACTATGTAAACGCTGTGGACGATTACAGCAAAGGTTCCCAATTTGACGCGCGTGCTCGCATTCAGTTCAATGCGAAGGTCAATGACCGCACAGACGCTGTCGTTCGCGTAACTTCTGGGGACTTTGAATTTGGCGATGCAACTAATGGTGGCAATGCAACGGCTACTATCGATCGCGCTTATGTAAATCACAAATTTGGTGAACGCGTGTCTGTGAAAGCTGGTCGCTTCGATCAAATGCTCGGCAACGGTTTGATTTATGATGACACATTCGATGGCGTTCAATTCAATGCAGGTAACGATAAGGTTCAATTCCAAGCAGCCTACGGCTATGCTGTGGCAGGCGCTTTTGACGGCTTAACTAAAAAATCTAACAAAACTTTCACCTATGCAGGCGTTAAAGGTCAACTTAATAAACATGTAAATCTTGGCGGCTTCTATGCCCGTAGAAATGCGCACAAATCTAGTGGTGACGCACTTAGAAACATGTATGGCTTCAGCACAGACATGAACTTTGATAAAGTTTGGGTTGGTGGCGAATGGGTGAAAGCAGCTGGCGTTTCTCACGGTTCTGCATGGACTGCTGGCCTTGGCTATGGTGACTACGACCAAGCAAAACGCGGTTCTTGGGACGTAAAAGCACAATACTTCAACTTTGGCCAAAACTTAGGCGCTGCATCCTCCACATGGGACATTGCATACGATACAACTAATACCGCATGGATGGCTACACCAGCGGGTACAATTAGTGCAATGAACTACCAAGGCTTCAAAGGCTGGTTATTAACTGCTGATTACGCATTACAAAAGAACGTGGGCTTAACAGCATACTACGGATTTAATAACAAAACAAACAAGGCTACCGGCGATAACGAAAAACTTTCCAACTACTACCGCGTAGACCTTAACTACCAATTCTAATATGATGATTGGTATCGTTCATAACTAACACAATCCCCTTGATGAGTATCTCGGTACTTATCAAGGGGATTTTAAATTAGAACACGCCTGTAGTAATTAGCAAGACGAGCCTGATATAGTGTCTCTAGAAATAGAACAGGCGTGTTCTAATTTGTAAGATAGCCTGATATGGTCTCTCCAGAATTAGAATAGGCCTGTTCTAATTTTTAGGAGAGGTATTAAAGGGCTTCGTCAATACTACAGGCCTGTACTAATTTTCAGATGAGATATTAATAGAACAAGGCCTTACCTCTAGAATTAATATATCTCCTCGTGATATATTACAGATAAGTAGTATTCTTACGTTCATATGTATAAGGAGATACTATATGTTTAACTTTTATAGTGAGTTAGTATTACGTTTACAACAACAATTTGTATCTGAACATGAGGCTGAATTCAAATCTATTGAGGCTTTGATAGAAGCATTTATGACTCAATATAATTGTGGTGATTTTAATGATACGATAGAAATGAAATTACGTGATTTATACGAGGCTGCAGAAGAGGCTGATACGACTGAGGAATCAAAGAAATTCTACAATAAGATTCTTGCGTTATGCCCTGACGAAGTAGATGCTAAACGGGAACTTATAGCTCTTGAGTTGCATCCAAGTTTTCAACTTCATCAGCTAAAACAGCTAGTAGAATCGTTGAAAAAACCTAAGAAAATGGATTGGCATATAATCGAGGCTCGTCCTTATATGCGCTGCCTCATCGATATGGGGATGATATATTTAGAATACAATATGTATAATGATGCGATTGCATGCTTTACTCCTGTCTTTCACGGGGACAAACAAGATCATTCAGGATTCCTTGTGTACATGATGGTTGCTTGTTGTGGTGCCGCCAACTGGGATCGTGGTCGCAAGGTGTATCAACGTTATCTCGCATGTTGCGATGATATACAAAATGCATTTAATCAGGCGCCGGATATCATGTTACCGATGCATATGTTGTATATTTTATTGGCTTTGCAGTGTGGTGAAAGTAAGATTGCCTATGATGTATTAGCAGATCTTGTTGACGAATATGAAGATATTGATTGGTTATTACAAGATGCAACGCGGTGGAACGATTTTGTGGAAGACCATTTAGAGACCATTATGTATATGGTAGACCAAGTGATTGATATAGATTTTGATCCACGGGAATTGATAAGTTTATATACTGCTATCTCATTTTTACCGACTCAATTGGTGATTTTTGAAAGTCCATTATGGCAAATTTTATATGATGCGTATGAACGTGTTACCGGTCGAACTGTTGCGAATCGGTATTCTAATGATAGTTATATAGGAAAACGCGAGTCCGCTCATATGAGTCCCGTAGAGGTTACTAAAGGCGGGGCTGTGCGCAGCAATCCGGTATATGACAATATACGGTTTGGTGCACAGATTACACTTTCACAAGCTGGCCTATACACAGTAGCTGATTTTAAAACAATTACTAAACAAGAAGTATTGATGCTACCGGGTATTGGTAAAAAGACTGTGGAACAACTAGAGCATAATGGTGTTATCTTTAAAGCCTAATATATTACTTATAGTATTGCCTATAATCAATATTAATAAATTATTACAGGGCTGTATTAATTTATAAAACATCATATATTTATTAAGTTCATTCGAATTTGACGATATATATAATTATCTTTATAATATAAGAAGATAGTCAGACGAGTAGATCCGTCAGGCTCATCTCAAGAAACAGAAAAGTGATGAAATGGCCTTTCAGTTACCTAGCTATCCTAGGATAACGAAGGGCTATTTGTCTTTTCCAAGACAAATAAGAGCCACAAGTGAACCAAAGGCAATAACTACAGTCCAGTACTAATTTTTCTTCTCATATTTACAAACGACAAATTGTAAATTATAATTTAAGATAATTTACAGTTTATTTATACTATGAGAGTGAGAGGATTTTTATGAGACATGTAAGTAAAGCAAAGCTATCGTTAGCTGTGGCACTGGCGATTGCTGGATTTGTAATGCCTAATATGGTGGTAGATGCGGCTTATACCGCTCCGTATACTGATAATACAGATTTTGTAGCTAACAGTGATGATATGATACGTGTATTCCCAGAATACGATAAAAATATATCTTCTATAGTAGCGAATGGTGGTATGGTTATTATTGAAGATGGATATTCTAATATTGGCTATGGTCATAGTGCATTTGCTACCAGTAAAAATGGTGGAGACATTAAATTGAAAAAAGGTGTATATAATTCTGGTAGAGTGAGTACACCTGTTGCCCTTGCTCAAGGGGGTACAATTAATATAGGTGTTCATGATCATCACGGCGAATTTACGGGTGATAAAATATTCGTTGAAGGCGATGTTATAGTTAAAAATGATCCAAATTATAGCTCAACCATTAATATCGGTATAGATGGTGAGGAATCCAATTGGTCTGGGCTAGCTTTCAATTTAGCTGATGAAAATAGGCGAAACTATAATCATATCAATGTGTTCCTTGGTGAAAGAGGGGATTGGGAGCTATTATATCAAGGTGGCCTTGATGGTACTAACCTTGATAGTAGTACTATGCCTAGCCGTGTACATCGACTCGTTGGTTCTACGAATCGCAATTTTCAAAATATGGTAGAACAAAATGAGCATAATAAACTCTATATTGATAAACTTGAAGGCCATGTGAATTTTATTTATGATCCTAATGACGAATATGCAGATACCGAAGATCCAGAATATACACCGCCAACCACAACATATAATGGTTTAACGGCTGATTCCTTCTGGGGTGGTGACATTCATATCACAAGTGCAGCCCCTAATGCTGGCGCTCATCTATACACTAGCCGCAAAGGACTAGACTTGTCTACTGAGGATAATGTAAACAAGGTTTAGATAATCTTGCACATAAGGTGTATTATCATAACTATGTGACTGGTGAAAGAAACCTTGAAGGCACAGTAGCCATTGCTTCTGAAGGTGCTGAATCTGGCCGTTTTAAGGTATTAACATCTGGTTATGCTAAAGAAGGTGCTATTACATGGCAAGCGAATCAAAATGGCCAAGGTAAATATGTGTACGGTAATACAACAGTAACACCTGCACCACAACCAACACCGGCGCCACAACCGGTACCAATGCCAACACCAGCACCACAACCGGTACCAACGCCAACACCAGCACCACAACCGGCACCAACACCGCAACCAGTACCAACGCCAACACCAGCACCGCAACCGGCACCAACGCCAACACCGGCACCGCAACCAGCGCCTACTCCAACACCTGCACCACAACCAGCGCCACAACCAATACCGGCACCGCAACCGGCACCATCCCAATCAACGGCATATGATACTCCGCATATGCGTGGCACTCGTTCTGCGATTATGAGCAACATCAACGGCTGGCGCACATTAACAAATACTTACCGTCCTCGTGCATTGCAACAAGGCGCAACAACAGGTATTTGGGCCCATATCGGTGGTGGTCAATACAGCTATGATGCACAAGGTATTGATACGGACACAACCTATACACGCATTCAAGGTGGTTACGACGCTAAAACTAGCAGCGGTTGGACTGTAGGCGGTCAAGTATCTTATCTTCGTGGTCATGATGATTATGTATTCAATGGCTCTGGCAAAGAAAAGGCCTTTGCTGTTGGCGCCTATGGTTTGAAAGACCTCGGCCGAGATCAATATATTCAACTTGAATCCCAAGTTGGTCGTGTAACGAATACTTTCACAGCTCGTAATGAAATTGGTGAAATCCTATCTGGCGAAACGAAGGCTAATGCATACACTATTGGCGCTCGCTATGGTAAAACTGTGAAATTACAAAATGGTGTATACATCGAGCCGCAAGCGCAATTGAGCTATACCCGCTTTGGTGGAGATAGCTTTAATGCAGGCACCATGCATGTAGACCAAGCTGGCGTAAGCAGCACTGCTGGCGGTCTTGGCCTTGAAATTGGTAAGACCTTTGGCTCAGGGAGTATCTATACTCGTGTCGGCGTTAACCATGCCTTCTCTGGCTCGGTAAAAACTACATACACAAGTGGTTCTACTGTGAAATCCACAGAACAAGACCTTAAAGGGACATGGACTGACCTTGCATTCGGTGGCCGTTATGGTATCAACGCTAACAACAGTATCTACGCTGATATTAGCAAAGGTCTATCTGGCGACTATAAAGCAGGATGGTCTGTGAACGCTGGATTTACGCATAAATTCTAAGATATATTTACCTAAAGCAATCTGAGAATATAGTCGATATATAAAATAGCCCCCGAGTACTAATAGCTGTATATATTAGTACTCGGGGGCTTTCATAATTTAATTCGTATATCTGTATTTATAGATGCTTATTGATTAAAACAAAAGCTCTCTTTATAATTGAGCTAAGATAGTCGGCGAGGTTGGGCCTCTCTTCGTTAATAGAGGGAGGGGTGCTCTATGAGTGATTATGAGTTAATCATGATAATTCTAGAGGTAATGACTGTTGTCATTGCCTTTGGTGCACTTGTGGCTCTTATTTGTCTTGGAAAAGACAAATAGCCCTTCGTTATCCTAAGGTAACTAGGTAACTGAAAGGCCATTTCATCACGTTTATAATTCTTGAGATGAGCCTGACGGAACTACTCGCTTGGCTATCTTCTTTTTATTATAAGGAAAAATTATATATATCGTCAAATCCAAATGAACTTAATAAATTATATAGTGTCTCCAGTATGGTGTCTCAAGAATTAGAACAGGCGTGTATTAATTCTTGAGACACCATATCAACTTCATCCTAGTAATTACTACAGGTCTCTACTAATTCTTAGAAGAGGTATCAAGGGGCTTGTCCCATAGATAGTCATAAATTAATCATTTTGTTGGTATAACGTATATTGTATAAATAGTAATTTAAATTATTTTGAGAGAGTTTATGAGGTTTGAGAACATGAGAGAGCGACAGAGTAATATAGAACTTCTGCGGATTATTGCCATGATTGGCATCGTGATGCATCATTTTTGTGTGCATGGTAGTTTTACCTTTACCCCTGATATAACCGTTAACAAAATATTCCTTCAATTTCTCCCTTTTTGGCAAAGCGGGTGTGGCCGCCTTTGTCATCATAACGGGATACTTTATGATTAATGCAAAATTTAAACTGCATAAGTTTGCAAAACTAGTAGGCCAGATTTGGTTTTATAGTTTAGCTATGCTTGGGGTTGCTCTTGTTTTAGGTTTAGATACGGTGACATCAACAAATATCATCAAATCATTATTACCCATTGGTGCTATGAGTTGGTTCGGGCAGAACTTTTTAGTCCTCTATTTGTTAACGCCATTTATCAACCCTATCATACACCGTTTACAGCAGAATTACTTAAGACTGCTTTTATTAATCGGCCTGGTTATTTGGTTCTTAACACCGACCATACTGAATCTATTTCCTCAATTACCACATACGACCTTTGGTTTTAAACATATATTTTCATTTGTCTATTTTTACGCCATCGGTGCTTATATTAGGTTATATGGTGAAAGCATCACCCAAAAGACAGGTGTTATAGTAACTTCCATTGGTTTGGCAGGCTCCACACTAGGGATTATTCTAGTTGATATATTGGCGATGATAAATCCTATATATGTAACACAAACCCTTTATTTTTCGCTGAAGGACTACGGTGTATTCCTGCTCACTATAGGACTAGGTGCATTTATTCTTTTCTTGAAATCGAACATAGCTTATCGCTCTTGGATTAATACAGTAGCGGCAACGACCTTTGGTATTTACCTAATACATGACAATGGCTTATTTGCTCGTTATATGTGGGACCATATTTTTATACCTATCAGTATTATGATTCTTTACTATTACCTATATATGCGGTATGTGTAGTAGCAATCGTCTTTGTGGTTGGTATGAGTATAGATTATTTGCGAATTCAATTTCTTGAGAAACCTCTGATGCAACACATTACACCCATACTTGAGCAAGGGCAAGAATGGGTGCAAAGGCATCTAGACTAATCTTGCATTTTTTATACACCATTGATATAATTTTGTAAACTGATGTTTAAAATTCGCTATTTTTGAACATCAAAATAAGAAAATGTGGTATGAAGTACAAAATTGCATTATTTTGAACATCATAGATTATATAGTATAGAGGCAGATAGGAGGGATAGCATGAAATTTGAACCAATGTATAAGATATATTACAGAAAAGGTGAAGATGAATGGAAACGTATACTGGATAATAGACGTTATTCTGAGAGTTCTATTGTTTTACCGATAGCTATTCATGAATATAACCGCCGTCATACTTATACAGCTTTTTTCATGTATCATCCTGAATTAGTGAATTTGCTTCTATCTATCGAACAGAAAAAACATGAATTTGTTAATTTGGCACAACGTGTGCCTCTAGTTATGTTATGGCATGTTATGAATGGCTTTTTATCTAGTGAAATTAAGGCGAGTAATGATATCGAAGGTGTACGCAGTAGTCGGCGTGAAATACAAGATGCCATACATAATATAGATAATAAGAAGTTACGTTTTTCTAGTATTATCACAAAATATAAAACCATTTTAGAGCAGCCTAGGCGTTTTATATATACCAGTAGTTCAGATATTAGGCGATTATATGATGATATTATACGTGATGAGATTTCAAAGAAGAATCAACCTGATGGAGCGATTTTTAGAAAAGATTCTGTAGATATCGTAAATCATCAAGATAAGATAATTCATCGTGGTACATTGCCTGAATCTAGTATTATTCAAGAAATAGATCAAGCTTTAATGATTCTTAATAATGATGATATACAATTACCTATACGTGTTGCGATATTTCATTATTACTTTGGCTACATTCATCCATTTTATGATGGTAATGGCCGTACAAATCGATTTATATCTACAGCTTACTTAGCAAAACATTTTCATCCTCTGATTGCATTACGCTTATCTGCTGTTATTAAAAATAATAAAAAACAATATTATGATGCTTTTAAAATGACAACAGCTGAAATTAACGGTGGGGATATAACGAATTTTGTTATGGAGTTTATATCTATTATTGAGAAAACAATTGATGATGCGATTGCTCTATTAGACAAGCGTATAAAACGTTTAGAAGATGAGCGTATAAAACTGAAAGCATTTTTTGAAAGTCATCAGATCACTGATCAAGTATTACAAAATATATACTTTTTGTTATTAGAGGCTCGTTTATTTTCCTTAGGGGCGGGTATTAGTAAAGCTGAGATTCTAAAAGCTTGTAATAAGAGTAGAGGCACAATTCATAATAGGTTCAAACAAATTCCGAATAAATACCTCGATACGGTAAAACAAGGACGTACTGAGTCTTATATGCTTAAGACGAGTATATTGGATTAGTTTTTATATATGATAAAGTGATATTTCATATTGACCTATTAAAATATGGTATAATAAGTTGTTAAATCGTATACAATCATTTTATACATATGAGGAGGCCTCATGTTACAACGTATGTGTGCAGTTATATTGTTTGTAGTAGCGCTGCTTATATCTGTTATACCTAATGCCGATGCACGTCAAGATATATATGCTTTCACCTATAATGGTAATAATTGGTACGTGGATCGTGATTCCATTGATCGCAGTAAACCGGACGGCTTGCTTCATTTTACGGTGTATACCATGATTGGTTTGCGCTATGATGTGGCGAGCGGTAGCGAATATTATAATGCTGATGTATATTATTATGATCAAAAATTATCTACCGAAGGTGGTCAATTACTATATCGTAACCCTGGAATCTTGGCGGCAGCACGGGTGGCACGTCAACAACCGGATGCGCCTAAACAAGCACCAAAGGCAGTAACGCAAATAGCACAAACAGCGCCTCCAGCTACAGTAGTAAAGGCCTTGTCTACGCCGCAAGAGGTGGCTGTACCAAAAATGGCCCAGTACAAGTTAATACACAGGTGCCAATTACGTTCCCTGTGAAAAAGGTGGCGGCCAAAACGGTGATGACGAATCATAAAACACCGCATCAAGGACCAACTGATTCCCAAGATACTACAGATACAGAGAATCATCAGTAGATTAAATAAATCAACTGCAAGTCAAATAGAATTAATTGCAGGTTAAATAGAATCAACTGCAAGTTAGTTATATGCCAATTGAGAATAGCTTGATTGGATATACAGCTAGCTTGCAGTTTTTTTATAGTTAGAAGGTTGTCGTTCTCAAATTGTATGCATTATTTTTGGCTAGTATACAAAATTTGCAAGTCAGCATTTTAATGAGGCATTAATGAACTATATAGTATATAATAGATTAGAAATATCTGAGTGTTAGGATGGACGATTCTATAACTGGGAGGGGATAGGATCATACTACATCTATATTGAAATTGAGCTTGCAACAGAAAGAGAGAGCGATGAAGCAGTTCGTTAAAAGGTTTATATGTGGTGTATTGCTAGTAACAACGGTGTGTGCTGTGGCCGGATGTTACAAAGATGAAGCAAAGACTGTAGCGGAAGAACGTACACCTACAAGTTTTAGGGCTATAGCCGCAACCAATGCATCGGTCGAGGATAAGGCGGATTTAATGGTGAAAAATATGTCTCGCGAGGACAAAATCGGCCAATTGATTCTCATGGGCCTCGACGGTACCACATTAGATGAGCCTCAAAAAGAAATGATGCGCAAATACCGTGTAGGCGGTATTTTATTAGATAATAATAATATGGAATCCAAGGAGCAGCTACGGGCTTTCACAAAAGGGATTCGAGATAATGCAAATATTGCGAGCCTAGCGCCTCCGTTCATCGCGATTCAGCGGGAACGGATGCCTTATCGCCCTAATGTGATGATTCCTTGGGTGGAACCTAACATTATCTCTAAAAAGGGCCTTGATGCGGTGGGTAGCCTCGCGACGCGTACCTCCATCGAGATGCGCGACCTTGGATTTAATCTAAATTTAGGGCCCATGGTAAATACACATTCCTTCTATTCCTATACACAGGATCTCGACCGGGCCGCACAGATTGGCGAATTGATTACGAAGCGATATGCGGCGAACCAAGTGTTCACGGCGTACCAATTTTTCCCAGGTGGGGCCGATTTTACCGTGCCTGGCATGCGAGTCGATGTATCGAAGGACGCACTGATGGACGATGATACGCGCGTTTTTGTGCAGCTTATCCAATCTACGGCACAGGAGCGACCTATGATTATGGTGAATTCTGTGAAAGTCACCTCTATGGATGCAAAAAATCCCGTTAGTTTGTCTAAACCGATTATCACCGATTGGCTGCGCGGTGAATTGGGCTTTACTGGCGTGGTTTTATCCGATGATATCGAAGTTGGTGCGGCCATTACCGGCATTCCCATAGGTGATTATGCGGTACGTACCATCAAGGCTGGTGGCGATATGATAGCCGTGTGTAAACACTCGAATCATATCAAGGAAATTCATACGGCCTTAACACAAGCCGTAGAAGATGGCACTATTACAGAAGCAGAACTCAATGCTGCGGTGCGGCGTATCATGATTATGAAATTTACCAACAATCAATAAAACTCTTTTCTCTTTTTGATATGTATCCCCTTTACTGCTTGTTCAGTGAAAGGGGGTCATATCATTTGAGGAGAGAGTTTTTTATGTGTAAATGATGAATTTATTATATATTTGTTAAAATACATAAAATATATTTTATAGATTATTTAGATTATGGTATAATAGGTTCCTAAGGACTGAATTTAAGGGAGGTGAGATCTTATATGAAGTGTGTGAACCATGAGGCGGTAATTGATTCCATCATGGAACAATACGAGAAGGCCTGTATGGATATGAGTGTTGTATACGGGCCTTATAGCGTAGGAAAAACCTATATTGCAAAGGAACTGCAAAACCGATTAACATCGAATCATGCGGTGTACTTGCTTGGGCGACTTGCGAACGAATCCGTTCATATTCGATCCATTGAGAGAGGATTGGATATGCCATCTGGGTCATTTCGTACCCTAGAGGAGGCTTTGCGTAGAGTATTTCAAATGAGCGTTGATAATCATATGATGTTTATTATTGACGATTACCCGGCTCTAGTAGATACGGCACCACAGGTGCCCATCCTATTACGGGAATTGATGGAAACCTATCGGGACTATGGCAAGATATTTGTACTACTCATGGGAACCCATGTGGATGAACTAAAAGGGCGTATCTTGGGCGAATCTAGTTTGATTGCCCCATATATTCGTAGCCACTTTAAGGTAGAACCGTTTACCCTTGATGATGTGAGAGCATTAGGGTGGAACTATACCGATGAAGATCTTGCAAAACTATACCATGTAACAGGAGGTATGCCAGGCAATCTAGTGCATATCGACCCTACTGCATCCGTAGATGATAATATTGTGCGTCTATTCTTTAGACCAGAAGGTGCCCTATATATGGAACCGCAACGACTACTCATGCGTTATATTCGTAACGCTGGGGCAGCCAATGCCATTTTATATGCACTAGCACAGCTAGATAAACCATTCTATACAGAGTTGTGCCATGCTAGCGAACTGAAAAGTGGTACCTTTGCGACCCGTATGGCTGACTTATTAGATATGGAAATTATTGGACGTATTCAAGGGGGGCAGCCGTGGCCCATTGCGCTATGCAGATTACCATTTTGTGAATACCATGTTCCAATTTTGGTACCAGTTCGTGTTCCCAAATCTCGAGGAAATCAACTGTGGCCAAGGGCAATATATTTACGATACCATTGCAAAACCTGCATTAGGTACACTCGCTTAATACAATCGTTTTAATGAAATGAATTCGAATTCGTGCGGCTTGTAATTGATTTGAACTGGCTCATTGTACAGAAATCGATTCGAATTCATGCAGCTATGTAAAATTGATCTAAATTGGCGTACTTTACTGAAATAGGTTTGTAATTATACACAAATACATATATAACAACAAAAATTCCGCTGTAAATCTATGCATTTTCAGCGGAATTTCTTTATTTGTCTAAATACTCACTTGGGTGTATATTTCAATTGAGCCTAGGCAGAAAGGAACGAATATGAATATGAAACATGTGGTATGTCCCCAAAAGGTATTACAAGCGGTGACAGACCTTAGTTTAGTACGCGTCTGCCAAGAACGCCGCGTATCTGTGCTCAGCACAGAACGGGCGGTGTGGCCCATCGAGGAACTGACCATCGATGCAGCACAAGTCGAACTATGCCGTCGCTATCGGCCACTCATCATCAGCTATGCGAATCGATATAGCACCGAAGCACTGACGGACGATGTCGAATCATTTCTGTGGATCATCTTTATCGAAGCCATCTACAGCTTTCATACATCAGGTAAGGTACCCTTTTCAGGGTATGTGAAAGCCGCCATTCGCTACGGTTATCTGAACTTTTACAAGCGGTCCGTTCAGCAATGGAAACGGGAATTGACCTTGCCGCCCTGCACGGGTGACGATGTATCTGAGCTGGCGATGGACCAATTTCCCGATGATGTAGATATCGAGCGAGACATCGTTGGCACCTCCAATGAGGACGAATTGCGCACTCGTCTGTGGACTGCATTTCAAAAATTACCGGTAGAACAACAAGAATTATTGTATGCCTTATATAAGGATGGTAAAAGCTGTGTCTCTATTGGTTGTGAATCGCACCAGTCGAGACAGGCTGTGCAACAACGCCATCAAAAGGCCATCGACCAATTGAGATATTACATGATGGTGGCAGACAACAAAGAATTGGATATCCAAGATATGCAAAATATGCATAGTTATAAGTAGCTTTTATAAAATCTAAAAATATTTTTTTAATTTATATATTTACAGCATGTAATTATAGGTATACAATTAACTCATAAGTGCTGCTAAAGCACATTTATATAACACGTGTTATTTATACAATTTTACAAGAGGAATTCCTTAGTTTTATTACTCATTAATCTTAAGAAAGGTTATAATGATGCATAATACAGCGTATCAAACGGTAAGTAATAAAGAATCAATTTCTTGTAATCCAAATGCGATATATGGCGATGTAGCTCACCATATATGTTGCTTAATCCCTGTTTACATAGATGGTGGTGACTGTACCGCATGTTATTATGTAGATGGTCGGAGTGATATCATTCACAAATCCATTAAAACGGTATTGCGAGAGATCGCACGACACGAGGGTGTTCTAGCAAACGGCATTCAATCAACAAGACGGTCAAAGCCCATGTATACGGATCCACGAACGTTAGGTCCTAACATGACATTTGCTTGTCTTAAAGCACGGAAACCAATTGCGCGCGATGTGGTGTATGGTTTATTCAATGTTATCATTCCATTTCAATACCACATTGAGCCAGGACCAGAACCACATACAACGTATATCATCATAGGAGACTTTGATCCTATACTCGTATTTCATTCCCCTGACCACGTGCAACGCAAACTACGGGATGCTTTGTTAGAGCATTTAGATTATACAAAACGGATACTTGCTAAATTGAGTACCTGCGGTAACCCTTATGTGGTGGCTGAAATCTATGGCGCATCGAGAACATTAGCGGGAGTATAGCAACACATTTTGAAAGTGTGGGAGGGACGTAATATGAATTACGCAACAAAATTATGTATTGTTTCAATGGTTAGTGTATTTAGTGTATCTTCTATAGGCCTAGTGCAAGCCGCTGATACACCTATCGTTTCAACTGGTGGTGTAGCCTATAATATCGGCATACCAGGAAATTCTAACTTTACTAATTCGGACAATGTATCCCTTGGTGGACAAGCGGGTACTAGTAATGGCAATCCATATCAAAACTCTAACGATCCTAATGCAAAGGGCAATAATATCGCCATTGGCCGGATATCGTTGAATGGATCCAGTGGTGGTGCCAATGTTGCACTAGGTTCAAAGACCTTCTTAAATGGTAAGGGCGATTATAATTTCCTCGGTAATTTTGCCGCTGGATTTAATTCGACTATATCCAATACGATTGCCATCGGTTCCTTCGCTGGTTCTGGTGCGACTGGTAATAAAAACGTATGGCTTGGCACAGGCCAAGCTGGTGGCAGTAAGGGTAATAATACGGTGTTGATTGGCTCTAACTCAAACGTGAATGGTGATTTTAACTATGGTATGGGTCATGGCGTTATCTTTGAAGGTAACAAGAACTCTGCTATAGGTGCATACAATAAAATTGAGGGTAACCAATCTGGCGCCTTTGGTGTAGGTACGTATAATGTGGCTACCGTTAAGGGGGATAACTCCTATAGCGTAGGTAACAAGAACGAAATTGGTGCCAATAACACATTCGTAATGGGTAATAATGTAAAAACATCTCTAGATAATGCAGTTGTATTAGGTAATAATTCCACTGCTGAAAGTAGTGATGTGGTGAGCACCCCAAGCTACACTTATGCAGGTGGCACTGTTAACTTTGCCGGTACTGCACCGGTATCCACCGTATCCGTAGGCGCTACCAATCAAGAACGGACCATCATTCATGTAGCGGCAGGCCGTGTAAGTGCTGATTCTACAGATGCCATCAATGGTTCCCAATTATATGGTGCAAATCAACAAATCGATAATCTATATAACAAAATTAGCAACATTGGAAAAGAGGCCAATAAAGGCGATGCTCGTGCTGCGGCACTAGCTGCATTACATCCAATGCAATTTGATCCAGATAATCGAGTACAAGTGATGGGTGGTATTGGCCACTACAAAGATGCTAATGCGCTAGCCCTCGGTGTGGGGTATTATCCAAAGGAAAACTTGCTCCTCACAGCCGGTGCTACCGTTAATGATCACATCATGGCTAACCTTGGTGTATCCTATAAATTCGGTGAAAACAAAACGCTACAAAATATCTCTCCTGCTTCCTATAATGCTCTCGAACAACGGGTTGATACATTAGAGGCTCAAAATAAGAAATTACAAGAAACAGTAGATATGCTCGTACAAAAATTGAATAACAGATAATATTGAGATACTCAGATAGCTGTATAATATAAACAGATCATTCATAAAAACCTCAGTATATAAGCGGATAGTTAGTCCATTGTGATTAGCTATCCGCTTATTATTTTGGTTGATAACATTGCAAAATTATTAATTTTTTTAAACTGGTTTAATATTACATGACATTAATGAATTAAACTCTATAGTAAATCTTGTATTGTGAGATATATTACAGATAATTATTGGTAAAATGCATATATGGCATGTTTAAAAAAATCATTAAATATATATTAAATTAATGATTTTACAAATCAAATCAAAGTGGTATAATATAGAAATATAAAGATAAGATGAATTTTTAGTATATGTAATTCATCTTTTGTATAATTTGTGAAATGGAGAACGATACAATGAACAAACGGAAACGTTTATTAACCTTGTTAATCAACGGTGTGTTATTATCTAGCTTATGTATGGTAGCTAGTGCTGCAGATACAACGTCTGGTGGAGGCAGTGGTGTAGCATATGGTACTGGTAGTAATGCACCTAAAGCAGAAAACGTTGCTATTGGTAACAATGCGTCTATTAGCTATTCTAATGGTGCAAGTGCTTCTACTGGTGATATTGTTGTAGGTAGTGGTGCTAAAATTGATAACTATGCTAGCCAAGGTGGTAGTGTTGCTATTGGTAAGAATGCACAGATTGATAATATGGCTGGTGGACAAGAGGCCAATTTTGCCTTTGGACAAACTACATATAGTGGTAGTATGTTCTCCTCATCAAGAATTCCAGCTGACCCAACAAAGGTAGTCGGTACTGTAGTTATTGGCGATAATACCTTTGCTCGTACTGGTGGTACAATGGTAGGTTCTCATAACTATAAAGGTGCATTGGGGGATACCGATGTTGATAGTAGTGCAACAAGAAGCAGTGCTATTGGTGTTTATACTACCACTGTTGGTGCGAATAGCTTTAGTAATGGTGCTTTTACAACTAGTACCGGTACATACAATATTATCTCTAGCGAATACAATGGCGGTCGTTGGGCTGATTTGTCTTCTGCAGCTAAAAACTTAGGAGCCACTGTTACAGGTACATTAAACAGTATTGAATCTAAAACTGCTAGTAACTCTCAGTCTGGTGTTGCTAACGCTATTACAGGTGTTGCTAACCGCACGTTTAATTCAAATGGTTCCTTAATTTATGGTGCTGGTAATGAAATTTCTAATTCAGTAGGGTCTTTATCTAATCTACCAACAAATAGCGCTACCTCTGCCAAGGATTTTGCAGACAAATTAAGAAATGCCGTAACATCTTCTAATGGTGCTGGTGCTACAATGGCGTTTGGTGGCGGTAATAAAGCAGACTATACACTACGTACATCTATGATTGGTGTAAACAACACTGTAACCGGAGTACGTGGTAACCAAAGTAAAGATAACTTGGCTATCGGCGTGGGTAATATAGGTACGAAAGTACAGCACATGACTGTTATCGGTTCTAAAAATACAGTATCCGATGCAAATAATACTCTTGTTTAGGTGATAATCGTACTGTAACGAGTGCAAACAATACAGTTATCTTAGGCTCTAGCGATAATAGTACAACAACGACTGTAAATGATGCAGTCGCTGTAGGTCATAATACAGAAGTATCCGAAGTAGGTGGTGCTGCTATTGGTAGCAATTCCAAAGCAACAGTAGCAGCTGGTGCAGTTGGTTATGATATTCTTACTAACGCGCCATCCACTAATACATCAGCTACATGGAAATCTACAGCTTCCGCAGTATCTGTTGGTGACGCAGGAAATAATGTAACACGCCAAATTACATCAGTTGCAGCTGGTACAAATGATACTGATGCGGTTAATGTGGCTCAACTTAAACAATTGCGCAACAATATCGGTGGCGATATTACAAACATCAATGGTACCGTATCCCGTCTAGACAAACGTGTTAACAAGGCCGTAGCTGGTTCTGCTGCATTGGCGGCCCTTCATCCGCTCGACTTTGACCCTGATGCTAAATGGGACTTTGCAGCTGGCTATGGTCATTACCACAATGGCAATGCTGCTGCACTCGGTGCATTCTATCGTCCTAATGAGGACGTGCAATTGAGCGTAGGTTCTACATTGGGTAATGGGGAAACTGTTGTGAATGCCGGCCTTTCTGTGAAAGTCGGCGCTCATAGCAATGTATCCCGTTCTCGCGTAGCGATTGGTAAAGAAGTGTTAGAACTTAAGAAAACAGTAGCTATTCAAAATGCACAAATCCAAAAATTAACCGCTCTATTGAATGGTGTGGCTGGTACGAATATGAAAACCGATCGTACTACACTATTCCCAGATGTGCCAACTAACCATTGGGCATATGAGGCTGTTAGCGATTTGTCTCGTCGTGGCCTAGTAGAAGGATACCCAGATGGGACATTCGGTGGTGATCGTTTATTAACACGCTACGAATTTGCTCAAATCGTATACCGTGCTCTTCAAAACGGCGTACAAGTGGACGAACAACTCGTAACAGAATTTAGCCCAGAAATGGCATTGTTCCGCGTAGATACAGTGGCAAGAAACAACCAAGGTCAACCGACAATTGAACGTGTTAGAGTGAATAAATAATAATACACTCATAGAAAAACCGATACGAACTCTATTGACTATTAATAGCGTTAGTATCGGTTTTTATATTTCTAGCATTACAAAATGTAAATTAAAATTATAAATCGTAATATAAAATATCGTTTTTGCAATTCGTTTAAATACAAAGGACTATTGTGTTACACTTAACACAATAGGAGGTATCTTTATGAGCACTAGCAAATATATTCGGTTAGTATCTATGACGATAGATAACCTAAAGAATATTGAACACGGGCGTATTAATTTCATAAATACCAGAAAGGACTACAAATCGAGTCTATTAGGCATATATGGTCAAAATGGTTCCGGTAAAACTGCTCTTATAGATGCGATTAGCATTTTAAAATTATTACTTACAGGCCAAAAATTGCCTTCTACAATTTGTGACTATATCAATATATCCTCTGCCTCGCATACTTGTGAATTAAATTTTGAATTGCTAATAGAGGATAATCATAAGCATATTTTAGTAGATTACGAGGTTGAATTAGGTATTACCTCATCGATTATGGGTGAAAGCAATATAACGGATGATACTAGTGATAGAGAAAATCAAATTTGTATTACAAAAGAACGCTTACAATATAAGATTGAAAGTGTAGATACCAATATTAGAAAAAAAGTATTTTTAATTGATACTGATGTGCCTGCTAAGCAAATCTTTAAACCAAAATCAAAATTAGATCTATTAGTTGGTCGTGATATAGATGATATTACAGATTTAATCGTAAATAAGAAACAAGCGAAAGCGGAATCTCGGTCCTTTATTTTTTCTCCAGAGTTTATGAAACGTTTGTATATTCGCAATAAATTGATGAGTTCCAATAAAAATTTTGAGTTAATGTATTCGATTTTGACGGATTTGGTAAAATATGGTAATCATGATTTATTTGTGGTAACAACAGAACATAGTGGACTAATTAGCCTAGATGCACTACCTTTAGAGATAAATTATAGGGCTGATACGAGACATATTGTAGGTACAATTGGATTATCCCTAAATCAACCTAATGTATTTCCTGTAGCCGTTGTACAAGATATTAGAGATAGTATAGCTATGATGAATCTGGTATTAACTCAAATTGTCCCAGGATTAACTATTGGCGTAGAAACATTGGGTAAAGAGAAACTACAGGATAATCAGGATGGAGAACGATTTGAGTTAGTATCTTATAAATCAAATACATATATTCCTTTTAAAATATGAATCTGAAGGAATACGTAAAATTATTTCTGTTTTAGGCTTATTAATTTCTGTATATAATAGAAAATCTATTACTGTTGCCATAGATGAGCTAGACTCTGGTATCTTTGAATATCTACTCGGTGAGATTTTACGTATTATTTCAGAGAAAGGTGAAGGTCAATTAATATTTACATCTCATAATTTAAGACCTTTAGAAACACTAGATAAAGGCTGTATTGCTTTTACCACAACTAACCCTAGCAATCGATATACACGAATGGTTAATGTAAAGACAAGTAATAATCTCCGTGACTTTTATTATAGAGATATCATACTAGGAGAACAGAACGAAGAATTATATAAATCGACAAATAATGCCGAAATTTCTTATGCTTTTAGGAAAACTGGTGCATATAAATGGCACGACGAAAAAAATATGCTTGTTATTGTTGAAGGACCCTCTGATGCGGATTCATTAGAATTGTATTTTTCTAAATTTTTTGATAGTAATACTGTCCATATGAAAATTATGTACGGTGACATTACCTCCCAAAAAGGGATAAACCAGTCAAATATTAAAGCACGATTAGGTAATGAAATTAAGATATATGCTCAAAATAATCATTTTAAAGCTAGTGACGTTCAGCAAATTATACATTTAGTTGATATAGATGCATTTGTTAGGTTTATAAGAGAGTCTATATTTTCTCAGTGCACAGACTATAAAGATTCGTGGGATTATATAAAACAAGATAAGCATTCATTAGAACGTAATTTTAATTTAGGATTATGTTTTATATAATGTGAATTGAAGAATAGAATAAAGAAGGAGCTACTGTGTTATAGCTTCTTCTTTATTTTTTGTACGCCGAATAGGCATGACTAAACCCCCAGTTAAACTGGGGGGGCAGTGTGGCCTATCGAGGAACTCACCATTGATGCTGCACAAATCGAGCTGTGTCGGCGGTATCGACCACTCATCATCAGTTATGCCAATCGATCCAGTACGGCTTCCGTTACAGAAGATGTGGAATCATTCCTGTGGGTTGTCTTTATCGAAGATATCTTCAGCTTTGATACTTCAGGTAAGATGCCATTCTCTGGCTATGTGAAAGCCACCATTCGCTATGGATATCTCAACTTTTACAAACAATCTGTTCATCAATGGCGGCATGAATTAATATTGCCCATGTGTACAGATGAGGACGTGTCTTCACCTGCGATGAATCAATTCCCTGATGATGTAGATTTGGAAGGAGCTATCGTTGGCACTGTTACAGATGATGAGCTGCGTAATTGTTTGTGGAGTGCATTTCTAAAGCTCCCAAGGGAGCAGCAAAAGTTATTATATACTTTATATAAGGATGGAAAAAGCTGTTCTGATATTAGTTATGAGGAAAAATAGTCTCGATAGGCTGTACAGCAACGTCATCAAAAAGCGATTGAGCAGCTACGATATTATATGGTATTGGCTCAAAACCAGCAGATATAAATGAATAATTATCAATAATCTGTAAATAAATTAAAAAATTAATTTAATTTATATATTTGCAGTTAGTTATTATAGGTATAGAATAAACTCGTAGGCGCCAAAGATGAACCGGTCCCCGATTCTCATACGACGTATATTATTATAGGTGATTTTGATTCTATACTCGTATTCCACTCTCCTGATTATGTGCAACGGAAATTACGTGATGCTTTGTTGGAGCATATTGATTATATTAAACGAATACTTGCTAAAATGATTGCCTGTGGGAAGCCTTATGTGGTTATGGAGATTTATGTTGCAGTGAGAGCATTGTCAGGTTTGTAATATGATGAATCAGAACATTGATATATGGAGGGTAAATAATAGAATAATTTAGAGAGATATATTAGAAAATATCTAGTGAGTGCAGTTCATCTAGTTGTAGCTCTTTTTTTGTGTATTCATCATATAAATAAAAACAAGGATATGGCATTTATAGATTATATAATATTAAAATATAACATAAAAAAACAACGATAAATTTAAAAATAAATTTATATTTTTGAAGTTTTAATATAAAAAAATATAAATAGTTAAGCACATAGAGTTAAAAAAATATGCTTTTTGCATACATTATATTGCATAGAATATAGAAAAAAATGCGTAAAAAAATATAAACGTCTACATATAATGTGTCAAAAATACCATATAAATATGTAAGAGTACTAAAAATAATTATAAATGAATATAAAATAAAAAAAGATGTTTACTAAATTGAAAAATTGATATTATATAGGGAGTCAGAAAAATGAAAATGAGATGAATTTTTTAAAAGGTATTGAAAGCTAGAGGGAAGATTATGAATCGAATTTACAATGTAATCTGGAGTAAAACTAAAAAGTGTTATGTAGTTGTCTCCGAAATCGTAAAAAGCGGTGGTGGTAAAGTAAAATCCATCAATACTGATAAATCCTATGCACGTGTAGGTACTGTTATGGCTGTAGCGGCATTATTAGTAGGGGCTAATGTGCCTACTGTAGTTGCGGCAGAGGATACATCAAAAGCAATGGTTATTAATGGTATTTATGGTACTTATATAACAGGTGAAGGTCAAGCCTCTATTGGTAGTACTTTATATAATTACGAAAACCCAGGTAATGATGGAGCATTAGATGGTACCAAGACTACTCAGGGTGGGTATCCACTATATACTAATCATAGATTAAACGGTCTTAGGATTGGTCGTAATTCTAGTATTCAAGATGGCACTTCTAATATTCATTCTGGTATGGCCATTGGTGACTATACCAAAGCTACAGGTGGTTTATCTATTGCAATGGGTAACTATGCACAGGCTACGAATGCGTCCTCCATGGCTATTGGTACAGCTACGTTGTCTAGTGGTTTTAACTCCTTGGCTATGATGCGCCAATCTGCAGCGAAAGGGGATTTCTCTACAGCTATTGGTACGGCCTCTTGGGCAAATGCAAAAGGTAGTTTTGCTATGGGTTACTCTGCTACAGCAAAAGGTGAGCAATCTATTGCCATTGGTGCGGCTGAAACTATTACTATTCCAGGTAGTTCAAGTATTAGTACTACACCAAGTGCTAAATATAATGCGGCTGGCAATACAGTAACAGAAGGTGATCGCTCTCTTGCTTTTGGTACGAAAGCTCGTACAGGAGTTGGTGCACATGACTCTATGGCATTTGGCTCTAACTCTATTACCGCTGGTGTTAATGCTGTAGCTATGGGTAATTCTGCTCAAGCTACAGATGCAGATGCATTTGCCTTTGGTAACACTTCACAAGCAAAAGGGAGTAGCTCTATCGCTATGGGTAAAACGGCAGAAGCATCTAAAGAGAATGCCATTGCATTAGGTGGCTTATCTAAAGCGAAGGATGTAAATGCCATTGCTATCGGCGGTAAGGCTGAGGCAAGTAAAGAGGGTACCATGGCAATTGGTACTGGCGCTAAAGCGGATAGTATAAGCGCAGTAGCTATTGGTATTGAGTCTGAAGTTACTGGTGAGAACTCCATGGCTATTGGTGCTAAGGCTGTTGCGGAAACTAAGAACTCTTTGGCACTTGGTGCAGGTACAGAAATCAGAGGTACATTAGTAAATACGTATTCTGCTTTTACCAATGAAATGAATCCTGCAGCGTCAGGTGTTGTGGCAGTTGCGAATGTTGGTACAGAACGTCGTATTATTAATGTAGCTGGTGGTCAAAATGATACAGATGCAGCCAATGTAAAGCAATTACGTTATGTAAATAACAACTTGGCACAAACCATTGCAGGCTCTACGTATACAGGTTATGAAGCAAATGGTTCTACTTACAAAGCGCCTGATTTTGATATCAAAAAAACTACATACCATACGGTAAAAGAAGCTGTTGAAGCGGCGCAAACTAACTTCTTCAGCGCTAAGGGCGTATCTACTGATGCAAACTATGATAATAAAGGTGCTACAGGTACAAATTCTACGGCAGCGGGTGTGCGTGCGTCTGCAGCTGGTAACTATGGCACTGCACTTGGTGCGGATGCAACCGCTACAAACGAAAAAGGTACTGCATTAGGCTATAAAGCTAAAGTAACGGCAGATAATGGTGTTGCGTTAGGTTCTGGTTCTGTTGCTTCTACTGCAGCTGGCGTGGCTGGTTATGATGTAAGCGTAGCAGATAGCCGTGCTAATAAGTACACTGCTTTAACAGGTGCGGTGGCAACATCCACATTGGGTGCTGTATCTGTAGGTGAAACTAGCTCTACAGGGACACAAACTCGTCAAATTACGAATGTTGCAGCTGGTAAAAATGATTCCGATGCTGTTAACGTAGCGCAATTACGTAATATAAACTTAAAAATTGCTGGTAATACTGGCACAAATGACGTATTGTTAGATAATCAAACATTGGCTGTAAAAGGGGATAATAAATATGTAACTTCCTCTGTTACTGGTCAAACAATCACTGTAGGTTTAACAACTGATACTAAAAATAAAATTGATAATGCAGCAGATAAAGATTTATCCAACATTACAAATGTTGCTAAAAAGAATATCACTGCATTAGGTACTATTGTAGCAGCTGGTAACAACGTAACTATTGGCGCACCTACAGTAGATGCTACAACAGGTCAAAAAACATATACAATTAATGCAATGGATACAAAAGTAACTTTAGGCACTAGCGGTTTAATGACTCTTACAGGTGGCACTCCTGATGCGACTGGCGTACGTACATACACAGTTGACGTAGATCCTACTAAAGTTGCTAAATCTGATTTAACCAACATTACTAATGGTGGTAAAACTATCATTCAACAAGAAGCTCAAAAGGCTGTAAAAGTTGTGGCTGGTCAAAATACAACAGTTACAGAAGGTACAGATGGTACATATAAAACATATGCAGTAAACGTAGATGCACCAGATTACCAATTGGTACAAAACAGTACAGCTACTGATAAAGCGTACACTGTAACTAGCAATAAAGTAGATTTAACTGTTCAAGATTCTAAAAATCCTGCAAATAAGAAGACTGTAACGATTAAAGATATTGCGTCCAAAACGGAACTCGACAAATTGGATGACCGCGCTGTTAAGTATGATTTAGATTCTGCTACAAACAAAGCAGACAAATCTAAAGTGACTTACGAAGGTCCTGCATACACTAACAAAACTGGTGGTACTCACGTAACTAACGTAGCGTACGCAACTGGTACTAACGGAAGCGAAGCAGTTAACGTAGATTACTTAACTGACAAAATTAAAGACAGTTCCGATGCTTTGATTAACAAAGGTCTTAAATTCGACGCTAACGTTGGTGGTGTGAAAACTAATAAACTTGGTTCCACTGTGAAGGTTCAAGGCGAAGGCACAGAAGCTGATGCTAATTACAGCGGTAAAAACATCAAAACATTTATCGGTCAAGATACAGCTGGTAACACAACAATCGACGTTAAGATGAATAAAAATCTTGAGGTTGAAACAATTACTGCTACTGGTCCAGCTGGTAAAGACGGTAAAATCGGTATCAACGGTAAAGATGGTGTTACGACAAATATCTCCATTACACGTGATGGTCAACCTGGCGTAGATGGTGCAGCTGGTACAACTACAACTCGTATCGTATACGAAAAACCAGATGGTACTAAAGAAGAAGTAGCTACATTAAATGATGGCCTTAAATTCAAAGGCGATATGGGTGCTACATCCAACGTTAAACTTAACAAACAAGTTGATGTAAACGGTGGCGTAACTAACGCAGCTGACCTTGCAACAGGCAACAACATTGGTGTTACATCTGCAGCAGTTGATGCACAAGGCAATGCAAAACTTCAATTGCAATTGGCGAAAGATATTACAGGCCTTAAATCTGTAACAGCATCTGATACTGTAAAAGCGGGTACTGCTACAGTTGGTAAACAAACTGTAAACGATAACAAAGGTACAGCTCAAACTGGTAGCTTTGTAACTGGTCTTGGTAATACAAGTTGGAATATGGCCGACCCTGCCTTCGTATCTGGTCGTGCTGCAACAGAAGATCAATTGAAAACAGTGAGTGATGCTGTAAAGGCAGCGAATGCTGGTGCAACAGATTACCGTTTGGTTGAAAACGATGCAGCAACGGATAAAGCGTACACTGTAACTAGCAATAAAGTTGATTTGAATGTTAAAGACGAAAAATCTGGTACTACTAAAACCGTTACTATTAAAGATATTGCGTCCAAAACTGAACTCGACAAATTAAATGATCGTGCTGTTAAATACGATTTGGATAAATCTGGTGCAGTAGATAAAACAAAAGTTACATACGAAGGTCCTACATACAACAATAAAACTGGTGGTACGCATGTAACTAACGTAGCATACGCAACTGGTACTGACGGTAGCGAAGCAGTTAACGTAGATTACTTGACTGACAAAATTAAAGATAGCTCCGATGCTTTGATTAACAAAGGTCTTAAATTCGACGCTAACGTTGGTGGTGTGAAAACTAATAAACTTGGTTCCACTGTGAAGGTTCAAGGCGAAGGCGCAGAAGCTGATGCTAATTACAGCGGTAAAAACATCAAAACATTTATCGGTCAAGATACAGCTGGTAACACAACAATCGACGTTAAGATGAATAAAAATCTTGAGGTTGAAACAATTACTGCTACTGGTCCAGCTGGTAAAGACGGTAAAATCGGTATCAACGGTAAAGATGGTGTTACAACAAATATCTCCATCACACGTGATGGTCAACCTGGCGTAGATGGTGCAGCTGGTACAACTACAACTCGCATCGTATACGAAAAACCAGATGGTACTAAAGAAGAAGTAGCTACATTAAATGATGGCCTTAAATTCAAAGGCGATATGGGTGCTACATCCAACGTTAAACTTAACAAACAAGTTGATGTAAATGGTGGCGTAACTAACGCAGCTGACCTTGCAACAGGCAACAACATCGGCGTTACATCTGCAGCAGTAGATGCTAATGGCAATGCAAAACTTCAATTGCAATTGGCGAAAGATATTACAGGTCTTAAATCTGTAACAGCATCTGATACTGTAAAAGCAGGTACTGCAACAGTTGGTAAACAAACAGTTAACGATAACAAAGGTACAGCTCAAACTGGTAGCTTTGTAACTGGTCTTGGTAATACAAGTTGGAATATGGCCGACCCTGCCTTCGTATCTGGTCGTGCAGCTACAGAAGATCAATTGAAAACTGTAAGCGATGCTGTAAAACAAGCAAGTGCAAGTGCAACAGACTACCGCTTAGTAGAAAATGATACTGCCACAGATAAAGCGTACACGGTAACTAGCAATAAAGTTGATTTAACAGTTAAAGATGAAAAATCTGGTACTACTAAAACAGTTACTATTAAAGATATTGCGTCCAAAACTGAACTCGACAAATTAAATGATCGTGCTGTTAAATACGATTTGGATAAATCTGGTGCAGTAGATAAAACAAAAGTTACATACGAAGGTCCTGCATACACTAACAAAACTGGTGGTACTCACGTAACTAACGTAGCATACGCAACTGGTACTGACGGTAGCGAAGCAGTTAACGTAGATTACTTGACTGATAAAATTAAAGACAGCTCCGATGCTTTGATTAACAAAGGTCTTAAATTCGATGCTAACGTCGGTGGTGTTCAAACTAACAAATTAGGCTCCACTGTAACTGTAAAAGGCGAAGGCACTGCAGCTGATGCTAAGTACAGCGGCGAAAACATCAAAACATTCATCGATCAAGATAAATCTGGTAACACAACTATTAACGTGAAGATGAATAAAGACATCGTTGCTGATTCTATTAAAGTTAACAAAGATGGTAGAGATGGCAAAGATGGCGTATCCATTACAGGTCCTACTGGCGTAGCTGGTCAAGACGGTAATAATGGTAAAGTAGGCATCGCTGGTGCTGACGGTAAAGACGCAGTTTCTATCTCTGGTAAAGACGGCGTAGGTCACATCGGTTTAACTGGCCCTGCTGGTACAAACGGTAAAGACGGTAAAGATGGTATCGACATCACCGTTAAAAATGGCTACGACGACGCAACTAAAGGCGTTAAAGGTGAAAAAGGTGTAGACGGCGTTGATGGTATTACACGCATTGTGTACACTGATAAAACTGGTGAACACCAAGTAGCTACTATGGACGATGGTATGTTGTACGGCGGCGACAGCGGTACTGTAATCAAGAAAAAACTTAACAACCAAGTCAATGTTAAGGGCGGTATTACAGATCCAACTAAATTCACTGCAGATGACAATATCGGTGTTGTATCCGATGGTACTGATACATTGAAAGTTCGCTTAGCGAAAGACCTTAAAGGCCTTGATACTGTAACAGCAGCTAAAACTGTAACAGCTGGTACAGCTACTGTAGGTAAACACGAAGTAACTAAAGCTGATGGCACTAAAGAGACTGGTAACTATGTAACAGGTCTTGATAACAAACTTGGGATGCTGACAATATCGTAACTGGTCGTGCAGCTACAGAAGACCAATTAAAAGAAGCTTTATCTAGCCAAGCGAATGCAGGTCTTAAATTCGATGCTAACGTGGGTGGAACTAAGACTAACAAATTAGGTTCCACTGTCATCGTAAAAGGCGAAGGCACTGCAGCTGATGCTAAGTACAGCGGCGAAAACATCAAAACATTCATCGATCAAGATAAATCTGGTAACACAACTATTAACGTGAAGATGAATAAAGACATCGTTGCTGATTCCATCAAAGTTAATAAAGATGGTAGAGATGGCAAAGATGGTGTATCCATTACAGGTCCTACTGGTGCTGCTGGTACAGACGGTAACAATGGTAAAGTAGGTATCACTGGTGCTGATGGTAAAGACGCAGTTTCTATCTCCGGTAAAGACGGTGTAGGCCATATCGGTTTAACTGGCCCTGCTGGTACAAACGGCAAGGACGGCTCCAACGGTATCGACATGTCCGTTAAGAATGGTTACGACGATCCTACTAAGGGCGTGAAAGGCGAAAAAGGTGTAGATGGTGTAGATGGTATTACGCGCATCGTGTATACTGATAAGACTGGTGAGCACCAAGTAGCTACAATGGACGATGGCATGTTGTACGGTGGCGATAGTGGTACTGTAATCAAGAAAAAACTTAATAACCAAGTAAATGTTAAGGGTGGCGTTACAGATGCGACTAAACTTTCCGCAGAAGATAACATCGGTGTTATTTCTGATGGTACTGATACATTGATGCTTCGTTTAGCAAAAGACCTTAAAGGCCTAAATTCTGCTACTTTCAATAATGGTACAAATGGCAACACTGTTATCAACGGTGGTGGCATGACTATTAATAATGCAGCAGGTAACCCGTTGACATCCATCACGAAAGACGGCGTTACAATTACAGATGGTCCATCTATGACTAAAGATGGTATTGACGCTGGTAGCAAGAAAATCACTAACGTAGCTGATGGTACAATTGGCGCAGGTAGTAAAGATGCTGTAAACGGTGGTCAATTACACTCCGCTGTAGAAGGTCTTAAAACTAAAGGTTTTGGTTTAACCGCTGAAGATGGCAACTCTGTTAAGAAGCCTCTTGGCGATACTGTAACTGTGAAAGGTGACGGTACAAACATTACTACATCTGTTGATAATGGTGCTGTGAAAGTAGCTTTGAGCAGAGACCTTAATGTAGACACTGTAACTGCAAACACAGTAACAACAGGCGATACTAAGATGGATACAAATGGTGTAACTATCAAAGATGGCGCTAATGAAGCGGTTAAGTTGACTAAAGACGGCTTACAAATCAACGATGGTGCTGATAAAGCTGTTACAATCAACAAAGATGGTTTAACTATCGAAAACGGTCCTAAGGTAACTAAAGACGGCATCGACGCTGGTGATAATAAAATCACTAACGTAGCTGATGGCACAATCGGCGCAGGCAGTAAAGACGCTGTAAACGGTGGTCAATTACACTCCGCTGTGGAAGATCTTAAAGCTAAAGGCTTCGGTCTTAAAGCTGAAGATGGTCAATCTGTGAAGAAACCTCTTGGTGAAGTAATCGATCTCAAAGGTGATGGCAACATCAAAACATCTGTAGATGGCACTGCTATCAAGATGTCCTTGAACGATACAATCACTCTTGGTACAGATCCTGCTAAACAAGTTAAAATTGATGGTACTACTGGTACAATCTCTGCAGCGAATACTGTGAAAGCGGGTGATGCTGTTGTAGGTAAGCAAGAAGTAACTAAAGCTGACGGTACTAAAGAAACTGGTAACTACGTAACTGGTTTGGATAACAAAACATGGAATCCTAATGACCCTAAAGCTGTTTCCGGTCGTGCGGCTACAGAAGATCAATTAAAAGTTCTTAACGACGACTTTAATGAAAAAGTTAAAAACGGTCGCGTATTCCAAGGTGACCAAGCTGGTAACGATGGTAAAGTAGTTAAGGGTTTAGGTGATACAGTAAACATTAAGGGTGGCGCTGATGTAACTCGTCTAAGCGACAACAACATCGCTGTGTTGAAAAATGCAGCTGGTGATGGCTACGATATCAAGTTGGCTAAAGATCTTAATCTAAAAGATGGTTCTACATCTTATACTAAAGTTGTACCTGGTGCTGGTCCAACACCTGGATATACAGTAGATACTAGAGTAGATGGTGGCGGCATTACAATCACTCCATCCATCAATGGTACACCTGTTCCAGGTCGTACAGTAACTCTTACAGAAAATGGTTTAAACAATGGTAATAACACTATTACTAATGTGGCACCTGGTGTAAATGGTACTGATGCAGTTAACGTAAATCAATTAGGTAATGCTATTAGCGATATTGGTAATAGCATTTCTGAAGTGGGCGCTGCAAGTGCTGCAATGGCAGGTCTTAAACCATTACAATATGACCCATTAGAACCAACACAAGTAATGGCTGCTATAGGCAACTATAAAGGTAGCACGGCTGCTGCTATTGGTGTGGCTCATTATACAATGAATCTACAATGCTTCATATGGGCTTATCCTTAGGTGCTCATGATAACATGGTTAATGCTGGTGTATCTTATAAATTCGGTACATCTGATGCCAAAAAAGCGATTCCAGAACGTTACAAAGCGGGTCCTATCAGCTCTGCATATGTAATGCAAGATGAAGTGACTGCATTGAAAGCAGAAAACTTGCGCATGAAACAACGTGATGAAGAATTATCCGCTAAGTACGAACAAGTACAACGTGATAATGAAGAAATGAAAGCTCAAATCGCAATGCTCATGAAACAAGCTGGTCTTACTAAATAATCACTTAATTGAGAGTGTACCGAGTATATAATACATACGAAAGCCGCTCTATATAGAGCGGCTTCCTATGAGGAGAATCTATGAAATTAATTAAATTATTACCATTGGTGGCAATTGCTGGCGCATGCTTAGTTGGCCAAGTTGATGCCGCTAAAGATGAGTTAATGATGCCTGAACCAGATGCAAGACCTTTAACTGTTAATCAAGTAGAACCATCTATCGTTGTTCCTAGTGAAGAAGTTAGAGAAACTGTAGCTGAGTTTACAGCGTTCCAATTAGCTCAACACAACAAAATCATTCAAGACGACAATCGTATTATGATTGGTCAACAACGTTATCGCAATAACGTGTTGTACTATATGAATGTTCGTCGTAGCTGGTACATCGTGAGTCATCGCTATAAAGAAGATAGCTATGCACGCTTGGCACTAGATCGCTTGTACAAAGATTACGAAACATTCTTTATGCATAATATTATTGTAACTGAATCTAGCCAATTTAATTATTCTCAACGTATCTTACAGATTCTTGAGGAAAACGTAGAAACTATCAATAATGATGAATTGCGTTTCTACATGAATGAAATGGTTATTTATAGCTTGCAACAAGCAATGAAAGACGGTAATAACCGTGTAAAAGTACTTAACTAGAAGTACAAATATTCTTAATTGAATACGTAAGGGGCTGTAACAGAATGCGGTTTTACCGCATTCTAGTTGCACTCCCTTTAAATATAAGAAACACCAAGAAACTTAGGCTCTCTGTCAAATGTTGGGGTGTTCACCCTACGAGCCTTCTTTGGCACCAATCATATGTATGGTTGGTGCCATTCTTTTTGCTCAAAAGTAGAATACGTACTCTAAATCTACCAAAGTGGCGAAGTCCATAGCTTATTCGTTTTAATACCTTAATCTTGTTGTTAGTTCCTTCTGTGTATCCATTAGAATATGGGAGTAAGAATGCATTAGTTAATTGCGTCATCCATGCAGGAAACGATGTAAAGAAGTTATTAAATTCTTTCAAACCAGATGCTTTCACTAATTCTAACCAATGCTTTAAATGTGTAGCTATCCCTTGTTTACCATAGGTTGAAAAGATTTTTCTAAAAGATAGTTTTAAAGCATATGCTTTTCGTAAATCTTCAGAAATTCGAAGTATTTCACAGAGCTTAATGTGTTCAGCTTCCGTTAAATGATCTGGATGTTTCATTAGCACACGTCGATTCTGTTTTAACATACGTGAATAAGCAGCCAGTTTATGTTGCTCACGTTTTCTAACTCGCTCTACCGCCCAATCCACAAGTCGACACACATGGTATCGATCACAGATAATATGCGCATGTGGAAATAGCGCCTCCATGATGCATTTAAATTGTATGGACATATCCATTACAATAAACTTAACTTGTACGCGATCTTTATGTTTAAATGATGCAAAATAGCGGATTAATGCTTGCGTATCACGTTTCGGTAAAATATCTAATATTTCATGTGTATCTGGATTGGTTAAATTAACTTGGTATTGATGACCTTCCGCATTTCCTTTGAATTCATCAATACCAATAACAGTAGGTAATGTTTTAGGCTTAGGTATAGTAATCATAGAGCAATAGCGTAATACTGTAGTAATAGAGGTATCACACTCGTTAGCGATAGCAGTATAGGTTACACTTTCAGTAAGTTTATCAAATAACAAATTAATATTGGTTATACTTAGTTGCATATGTTTTCGTACAAATGGATTGTTCTCGGAAAAAGAGTGCTTACAATGAGGGCAAATATATCGACGTTGTCTGTATTTTCCAATTAATGGTCCTCGTTGTACTTTTCCAAATTTTACCGTACGTATGCGGTAATCTTTAATACGCTTTGTAGTTTCTCCGCATTTTGGGCAAATATGTGGTGTTATTGGTAATTCTATGTCAAAAATAAATGTTCCGTCCAATTCGTAGCTATTTATAATATATTCTTGTTTTACATTATGTAAAAATTCAGTATAATCAGTAGTAGGCATATAAGCTCACATCCTTTCTTTAGGACTTTGACACTTTTATTGTAAAGCATGTGAGCCTTATATGCTTATTTTTTGCAAAAAAATAATGTTGGAAGTGACACCGTAGTGGTGTCACCCCAACATTTATTATAGAACCATTCTTTTTGCTCAAAAGTAGAATACGTACTCTAAATCTACCAAAATGGCGAAGTCCATAGCTTATTCGTTTTAATACCTTAATCTTGTTGTTAGTTCCTTCTGTATATCCATTGGAATATGGTAATAAGAATGCATTAGTTAATTGAGTCATCCATGTAGGAAACGATGTAAAGAAGTTATTAAATTTTTTCAAACCAGATGCTTTCACTAATTCTAACCAATGCTTTAAATGTGTAGCTATCCCTTGTTTACCATAGGTTGAAAAGATTTTTCTAAAAGATAGTTTTAAAGCATATGCTTTTCGTAAATCTTCAGAAATTCGAAGTATTTCACAGAGCTTAATGTGTTCAGCTTCCGTTAAATGATCTGGATGTTTCATTAGCACACGTCGATTCTGTTTTAACATACGTGAATAAGCAGCCAGTTTATGTTGCTCCCGCTTTCTAACTCGCTCTACCGCCCAATCTACAAGTCGACACACATGGTATCGATCACAGATAATATGCGCATGTGGAAATAGCGCCTCCATGATGCGTTTAAACTGTATGGACATATCCATTACAATAAACTTAACTTGTACGCGATCTTTATGTTTAAATGATGCAAAATAGCGGATTAATGCTTGCGTATCACGTTTCGGTAAAATGTCTAATATTTCATGTGTATCTGGATTGGTTAAATTGACTTGGTATTGATGACCTTCCGCATTTCCTTTGAATTCATCAATACCAATAACAGTAGGTAATGTTTTAGGCTTAGGTATAGTAATCATAGAGCAATAGCGTAATACTGTAGTAATAGAGGTATCACACTCGTTAGCAATAGCAATATAGGTTAAACTTTCAGTAAGTTTATCAAATAGCATTTTAATATTGGTTATACTTAGTTGCATATGTTTCGTACAAATGGATTACTTTAGGACTTTGACACTTTTATTGTAAAGCATGTGAGCCTTATATGCTTATTTTTTGCAAAAAAATAATGTTGGAAGTAACACCGTAGTGGTGTCACCCCAACATTTATTATAGAACCTATTTTTATATGCCGAATAGGCTAATTATTTTCTAAAAAATCCCAATCCTTCAATATGTAGTAATTTTTGTTCTAAATATTCTTCGCTTGGTACGATGAATGTAGTTCCGTCACTATTGGTGTGTTCTACCTTTAAATTAGAATCCATAATAGCTATCAATGCTTCTTTAGTGGTTGGTTTTTCAAGCAATTTCATGACGAATAAGAGGCCGTGGTCCACAGTTTGATCGATTTGATTATACATATTGCCTACGGTCATATATTGTTGGCCACCACCTTCGGTGAGTGTTTCTACGTATTTAATAAATCGTTCTGGAATATATGTCTCATTTTCTATAAACGGCAATTGCTCGTATCTTTCACCAAGAACGTAAACCTGTCCCACGATAGCCAATAGGAACAATCGTTTATATATAGCATCCATATCGATATCGATATGAGGATGATGCTCTTTCACATAATTCACTACATCATGTACATTGAATGGTTTTCTAAGGTCCATCAATTCCTTAATAGAAATAAATACGGGATTTGTCCATTCTGGTGGCACTCCATTAAATTCATTGATGGCTGTATAGAAATAGAGTTTGTTTAATGTGTCTATCGTAACGGTTTCGTTGCGAATGATTCTGTCTGCATTTCTCGGTTTAGTGAGTAAAGCCATGCGGAACTGTGTATCGTAGACATAGTCGTAATACTGTTCCTTATCCACATGATTGCCTTGGGATAGGGCGTTGATGTTTTCTACCACCGCATCGTCGAGCCATGTAATAAAGGAGCGTTGTAACGACTCATCACCAACATAGGTGCAACCTAAACGTTCGGCCCGTTCCACAAACTGTGATACATACACAGGGTCATTGAAGGTTTCTAGATATTCGTGCCCTACATAATAGTCATTTGACTCGATTACACGGTTGATATTGTTGATTTTGTAATCAGATTGTACACGAGATCGCTCGTCCATCTTCATCGTTTCAGCGATGAGCTTTAACACATTCTTCGTATACACCGTACGATCCTTTAAGGAATCATTAGGTGCATGTTTTTCCGAATAGAGCATGATGTCGCGCAGCTGTTCCAGACGTTTCCAACCAGGATACGTATTATAGGATATATAAGCGATACCGCGGTTAGATAGATTACGATTACAAATGGAGAGGATTTTATCCTTTACCACATCTGGTACCCAAGACCAAATGCCATGCACCAAAATGTAATCAAAGGTACCAAAATCGTCGTCGATATCCATGATGTTCTTTTCTAGCAATGTTACATTCGTAAGACCCATCGAATGAATGAGCTCATTACCATGCTGTACTTGCACTGGTGAAAGGTCGATGCCTGTGAAAGTCGCCTCCGGATAATACAACGCTTGGGGAATAATATTCCCACCGCAAGATGAACCTAGCTCTAACACGCGAGCCCCTTTAAGAGGTGCTGGGTTAAGTCCATATATTTTGCCCTTCGCTAGGAGTGAGTTAATATTTGTATTTGGGAATGCCTTGGAAACATAGAGAAAATTGTCATACGAATCTTTTAACTTATCAATCCCCGCTTGCGCCTCGGCTATATCATGAGCTGGTGGTGCAATATGTTGTGCTACAGCCGGCTCAGTTGTTTGTGTATCTAATTCGGTGTTTTTATTTTTCATATGAAAGTCCCCTTAGTACTAACCTCTTTATTTACTTAGTATACTACAAAGACATTTTTTACGCATATATTTTAAGGAAGGTACAGATGGGAATAATTGCATAATTTATTTGGTCTAAGCAAGTAGAATGTGTAGCAACTATTTTATTTATTGTCCAACATGCTGAGAGTATTACAGAACAGGAAATTATTAATCAATTTACAGAATGGTCTCAACGTAAAGCTGAGGAATTTACTATTCTTTGGAACCAATCATTTTTATGATTGGTTCCATTTTTTGCTCAAAATCTGAATACATACTTTGCATCTACGAACGTGACGTGGTCCATAGCTTACTAGCTGTATAACTTGATTATGTTGTTAGCGCTCTCTGTATAACCATTAGAATATGATTGGTAGTAGGCATATAATCTCACATCCTACTTTTAGAATTTTGATACTTTTTTTTGTAAAGCAGGTGAGTTTTATATGCTCGTTTTCATGTCCAAAATATTCCCTGTGTATTTTCCCGAAATAAACAGTTTTATGAAATTTAAAAAATGAAATAATGGCGATATAACAAAGTAAATTGAAAATTAGAAAACATGGATAATATATGAATTTTTTTATTATATCGATATTTGTGAAAGTCATTAAAAACGATAAATGGATAATTTATAATTAAAACTGATATATTCATCGAAAAAAACTATTAACATATCGAAAAATTATTGAAAGACCAATTCTAAAGAACAAAAAAATACTCATAAAATGTATGTTTTTTTATGTAAAAAAATATAAAATTAATATAAATGAAATTAAAATATTGAAAAATAAATGAGTGAAAAATGAAGAAAGCTATTTACAAGAAGCCTTTTTTCTGCTATCTTATATATGACGCAAAATGAGTAAAAAATGAAACGCTGTAAAATCGATAGTTTTGGACAGCGTTTAATGTATATATACTGACTCATCGAATTGTAAGAAATCATTTTGATTGTAATTGTGTCTAACTAAGAAAGGGGTTCATAGTTTCTATGAATAAGATTTTTAAAGTTGTTTGGAGCAAAACAAAAGAATGCTACGTTGTAGTATCTGAAGTAGCGAAAAACAATGGTGGTAAGAAAAAAGCTCTTGCTAGCGTGTTAGCTGGTTTGGCTATGGTAGGCGCTGGCGCAATGGGTACACCAGTACAAGCGGATACAAACTTAGGGAATAGTGCGGTTAATATTTCTCCTAACGGTACTTATAATGGTTCTAATAGTGTAGGGAAAAACTCTGTAGTTGTTGGTTATCAAAACAAAACTGACAACAATGCAGGTACGCTTGCCTATGGTGCTAATAATACTGCTTATGGTGATAGTGCATTTGCCATTGGTAATAATAACGTAGCTAAAGGTGGTAATGCCTATGCAATGGGTAATACTGCAGAAGCTACAGGTACGGCAACACTTGCATTTGGTAACCAAGCTAAAGCATTGGCTGACTATACTGTGGCTATGGGTTCTGGTGCACAAGCAACTGCTATGGAAGGTGTGGCTGTTGGTCGTGGCACTAAGGCTTCTGGCGGTAAATCTACTGCTATTGGTAATAAAGCTAAAGCTCAAGGCGATCGCAACGTATCTATCGGTTACAATACAGACTCTCAACGCGATGACTCCATTGCAATCGGTTCTGATGTAAGTGCATTAACTGGTCATAATATCGCAATCGGTTCCGCTGGTACAAAAGCACAATCTGCTGATAGTACGACAGCCTCTTTAGGTCTTGCTATTGGTATTAACGCTCAAGCAGTTGCAGCGACAGCAAAAGATTTTGATTTGATTGCTATTGGTAATCAAACACAAGCAACAGCTAATGCTTCTACAGCTATTGGTACTTTAGCTAAAGCTACTGGTAATAACTCAACTGCAATTGGTAATAAAGCAGCTGCATCTGGATCTGGTTCTATTGCATTTGGTCAAGCTACTGTTGCTAACGCACATGGCGCATTGGCAATGGGTAATGGTGCAAACTCTACAGGTGTTGGTGCTACAGCATTAGGTCGTACTGCAAAAGCTGCTAATGATAGCTCCGTTGCTGTAGGTTGGAATGCAACTGCTACAGGCGATCGTGCTATTGCTATTGGTGGTGATGGTAAAGGTGCTGCATTTGCTGATAGCCCAGGAACTTTTGGGGCTGAAGGTAATAAAACAACAGCTTCTGCAAATAATGCAATTGCTGTAGGTTATAAGGCTACTGCAAATATTGAAGGCGGTGTTGCTCTAGGTTCTGAATCTAAAACAACTATTAATGCAGGTGTAGAAGGTTACAATCCAGCATCTGATCGTACAGATAAATATAGTACTCAAGCTGGTGCAGTTGGTACATCCACTTTAGCAGCTGTTTCTATCGGTGATGGCTCTGATAAAACCCGTCAATTAACAGGTCTTGCAGCAGGTACTGCAGATACTGATGCAGTTAACGTAGCTCAATTGAAAAACGTTAACTTGAAATATGCTGGTGATACTGGTAATAGTGATGTATTATTGAAAGATCATACATTAAACGTAAAAGGTAGCGATTTCATCTCTACATCTGCTGATGGAACTGGTATTACAGTAAAAGCTAAAATTGGTAATCCTATTACTGCTAATGCTGCTGGTAAAGCAGAAGCGCCTACTACAAATGGCCTTGCAACAACTACAAATGTAGCTGATGCAATCAATGCTTCAGGTTGGAATGTAGTTTCTTCTAATAATGGTGGTAGTGTAACAGGCACTCAAGCTACTAAATTGGTAAATCCTGGTAATACTGTTACATTAAGTGCTGGTAAAAACATTGTATTAGATCAAAATGATAAACAATTCACATATTCCTTGAATAAAGACGTTGATTTGACTAAAGATGGTTCATTAACAATTGGCGATACTAAAATCAACAATGCTGGTATGACTATTACTGGTGGTCCATCCATTACTAAAACTGGTATCGATGCTGGTAGCAAGAAAATCACAAATGTTACAGCTGGTACAGCTGATACTGATGCAGTAAACGTAAAACAATTAAAAGATACTGAAAAACACATTAAACCTGGCACATATGCAGTAGCAAATGATGGCTCTGTAACATTAAAATATGTTGATGGTAATGGTACTGAACAAACTGAAACAGCTAAAATTACTGGCATTGCTAAGAAGTCAAAAGTTATCAATGGTCAAAACACAACTGTTGAAGAAGGTACAGATACAACTGATAACAGCGTAACTTACAAAGTAAATGTGAAAGGTGATTTAGCGGATATCTCCTCCATCACAAATGGTACTGGCTCTGGTAAAATCTCCTTCGAAGGTGACCAAGTTGTAAAAGTTGGTGGCGATCATCCTATCTCCTTTGATGGTAAAGGTGGTTATATAACTGGCTTAGAAAATAAAACTTGGGACTTGAAAAACCCTACAGTTGTATCCGGTCGTGCAGTGACTGAAGATCAATTGAAAGCAGTTAGCGATGGTTTCAATAATACTGTTAAATTAACTGGTAACACTGGTGCTACTGGCACTCAAAAATTGAACCAAGATAATGGTTTGAGTTTTGGTGTAGTTGGTGCTGATAATGGTAAATACATTAAAACAACTGCTTCTGGCAGCAATGTTGTAGCAGATTTGTCCGATGATGCAAAAGCTAAATTAGAACATAAAGTTGTAGTAGAAGCGGGCTCTAAAAATGTTACAGTAGCGACTGATACAACTGATCCAAGCAAAACAGTTTACAAAGTATCTGTTGCTAACACACCTGCTGGTGCAGCTTCCACTGAAAGTGTAGTTAAGAAAGCTGTAACAGGCGATACAAACATTGCTGACATCACAGTAGCTGGTGGTAAAGCAACTGGCGATGCAGATGCTCAATACGAAGTTAATGTTTCCCGTAATGCAGTAAAAGACGCAGCTCGTGAAGCTGTAACAGTAAATAATGGTGGTACAACTACAGGTGGCACCTACACAGCTGATTCAAACAATCCTATCTCTGTAACACCAACAAAAGATGATACTAACCATAATACATCTTATGCTGTTACATTCGATGGTGCCAAAGCAGCTAAACAAATTCCGTTGACATACAAAGCTAATGGCAATGGTGCTAAAACAGTTACATTAGATAAAGGTTTAGACTTTACAAATGGTACAAATACAACAGCAGAAATCGGTAATGATGGTGTTGTTAAGTACAACTTAAATAAAGATGTTGACTTGACTAATGCTGGTTCCTTAACTGTTGGTGGTACTAAAGTTAATAACGATGGCATTACAATTAAGGCCCCTACAACTCCTGGTACAACTACAACAGATGTTACGTTGACTAATACTGGCTTAGATAACGGTGGTAACAAAATTACTAATGTTGCTGAAGGTACGAATAATACTGATGCAGTTAACGTAAAACAATTGAAAGAAAACCGTACAGAAGTAAAAGCTGGTGACAATGTAGTTGTGACTACAGATGCAGATGCAACAGATAATCACACTATTTACACTGTAAACGCTGTAACTCCAGCAGTTTACACAACTCCAAACGGTGAAAAATTAACGAAAGATAAAGACGGTAAATTCCATAAAGTTGGTGAAACAGCTGAATATACTGGCGATATCATCACATCCTTTGAAAACCCTAAAGCAGTAGCTGGCCAAACAACAAAAGATGGCGGCATGATTGTTAACAATGTTGGTTCTGCTATTAAAAATCAAACTGGTGCAACATACCTAGACAAATTGAAAGCAGCAGCTGATGCTGGTTCTAATGTTAAGAATGCAGTCGTAAATGTATCTGACCTTAAAAATACATCTGATGCAATCATCGATAAAGGCTTAAGATTCGATGCTAATGAAGGTAATGAAAAAACTAACAAACTTGGCTCTAAAGTAACAGTTCAAGGTACTGGTACATTAACTGCGGGTAAAGCATATGCTGATGAATACAACACAGCTAATATTAGAACTAAGATTGAACAAGGAACTGATGGCAACACAACAATTAATGTTGGTTTAGCTAAAGCGTTGAAAGATATTAACTCTATCTCTAATGGCGCTTCCTCCATTACGCTTAACAGCACACCTAGTGGGGCAACTAATACACCAGCAGTACAAATTACTGGCGGCAGCTTGTCCATGGGTGATGGCACAACAAACAATAAGATTGTGAACCTGGCTCCTGGTACAGATGGTACTGATGCAGTTAACTTGAACCAATTGAAAGGTATGCGTACCGTTGTAACATCTACAGATAAGTCTGTAACTGTTACACCTAGTGAAAATAAGGCGACAGGTCAAGTAACATATGACTTGAAAGTAGCAACTACTGGTACAGTATCTAAATCTACTTGGGATCTTAAATCTGGTGTAGCATCTGCTACAGAAGGTACTCACTCTGGTGATACAACTCAAACGATTGCTGATACTAAATCTGTAACAATGCAAGCTGGTAAAAACTTAACAGTTAAACAAACTAATGACGGTAATGGTAATACATCTGTTGCATATTCCTTAGATAAAGATCTTACTAACTTAGATAAAGTTGTTGTAAATGGTAAAGATGGTCAAGCAGGTCAAGATGGCGTAACTATCGTTGGTCCTCAAGGTGCTACTGGTGCCCCTGGCATTCCTGGTACAAATGGTATCGATGGTAAAGTTGGTATCTCTGGTAAAGACGGTAAAGACGCTGTATCCATCGCTGGTAAAGATGGCGTTGGTACAATCGGCTTAACAGGCCCTCAAGGTCCTGCTGGTACAAACGGCAAATCTGTAGATATTTCTACTGAAAATGGTAAACAAACTCTTGTTAAACCAGAAGCAAATAATGGTAATCAATCTCAACGTATTGTTTACGTACCAAAAGATAAAGATGGTAATCCGTTACTAGATAAAGATAATACCCCTATCAAACGTGAAGTGGCTACCATGGATGATGGCTTGAAGTTTGCTGGTGATGATGGTCAAACAGATGCTAATAAAGTAATTGCTAAACAACTTAACGAAAAAGTAGATATCATTGGTGGTGCTACAGGTACATTGACTAATAATAACATCGGTGTTAATAACGATGGCGGCAAATTGAAAGTTCAATTGGCTAAAGATGTTGATTTGACTAATGCTGGTTCCTTAACTGTTGGTGGTACTAAAGTTAATAACGATGGCATTACAATTAAGGCTCCTACAACTCCTGGTACAACTACAACTGATGTTAAATTGACAAAAACTGGCCTTGATAATGGCGGTAACAAAATTACTAATGTTGCTGAAGGTACGAATAATACTGATGCAGTTAACGTAAAACAATTGAAAGAAAACCGTACAGAAGTAAAAGCTGGTGACAATGTAGTTGTGACTACAGATGTAGATGCAACAGATAAACACACTATTTACACTGTAAACTCTGTAACTCCAGCAGTTTACACAACTCCAGATGGTGAAAAATTAACGAAAGATAAAGACGGTAAATTCCATAAAGTTGGTGAAGCAGCTGAATATACTGGTGATATCATTACATCCTTTGAAAACCCTAAAGCAGCAGCTGGCCAAACAACAAAAGATGGCGGCATGATCGTTAACAACATTGGCTCTGCTATTAAAAACCAAACTCCAACAATGCCTGCAGGTCAAACTGCTACATACTTGGATAAATTGAAAGCGGCAGCTGATGATAACTCTAATGTTAAAAATGCAGCGGTTAATGTATCTGACCTTCATAACACTGCTGAAGCATTGAAAGCGTCTGAATTGCATATTGCTCCAACTGCTGGTGGTAAAGACGCTGATAAAGGTGGTGTAGCATCCGGTAATACTAACCCAGGTGCAGAGGCTCAAGCTTACAAATACAATACAACAACTAAACAAGTTGAATTGACATTCAACGATGGTAATGGTAAAGCTGTAACTGGTCCAAAAGCAGTTATCGACTTGTCCGATTTGGCTAACCAAATTACAAGCGGTTATACTTTCAGTGCCAATGCAACTGCAAATGGTGGTAAAGTAGCAAATGAAACTACAACTCCTGCAGTAGCAACAGCTGTTGCAAATGGTGGCACAATTAACTATGCAGCAGGCAAAAACTTGACTGTAAAACAAGAGATTGATACTACTAACAAAACTCATACATATACATACAGCTTAGACAAAGATCTTACTAACTTGGACAAAGTTGTTGTAAATGGTAAAGATGGTATTGCTGGTAAAGATGGCGTAACTATCATTGGTCCTCAAGGTGCTACTGGTGCCACTGGCATTCCTGGTACAAATGGTATCGATGGTAAGGTTGGTATCGCTGGTAAAGATGGCAAAGACGCTGTATCCATCGCTGGTAAAGATGGCGTTGGTACAATCGGCTTAACAGGTCCTCAAGGCCCTGCTGGTACAAACGGCAAGTCTGTAGATATCTCTACTGAAAATGGCAAACAAACATTAGTTAAACCAGAAAAAAATAATGGTGATCAATCTCAACGTATCGTATACGTACCAAAAGATAAAGATGGTAATCCGTTACTAGATAAAGATGATAACCCTATCAAACGTGAAGTAGCTACTATGGATGATGGCTTGAAATTTGCTGGTGATGATGGTCAAACAAATGCTAATAAAGTAATTGCTAAACAACTTAACCAACAAGTAGATATCATTGGTGGTGCTACCGGTACATTGACTGATAATAACATCGGTGTTAATAACGATGGCGGCAAATTGAAAGTTCAATTGGCTAAAGATGTTGATTTGACTAATGCTGGTTCCTTAATTGTTGGTGGTACTAAAGTTAATAACGATGGCATTACAATTAAGGCTCCTACAACTCCTGGTACAACTACAACAGATGTTACGTTGACTAATACTGGCTTAGATAACGGTGGTAACAAAATTACTAATGTTGCTGAAGGTACGAATAATACTGATGCAGTTAACGTAAAACAATTGAAAGAAAACCGTACAGAAGTTAAAGCTGGTGACAATGTAGTTGTGACTACAGATGTAGATGCAACAGATAACCATACTGTTTACACTGTAAACGCTGTAACTCCAGCAGTTTACACAACTCCAGATGGTACTAAATTAACGAAAGATAAAGACGGTAAATTCCATAAAGTTGGTGAAGCAGCTGAATATACTGGCGATATCATCACATCCTTTGAAAACCCTAAAGCAGCAGCTGGTCAAACAACAAAGATGGTGGCATGATCGTTAACAACATTGGTTCTGCTATTAAAAATCAAGCTGGTGCAGATTATTTAGCTAAAATTGATACAGCTAACGGCTTGACTCCAAATGCAGCAGTTAACGTATCTGATTTGAAATCTACTGCAGATGCATTGCGTGCGAAAGAACTTCACATTGCACCTACATCTGGTGGTACTGATACTGATAAAGGTGGCGTAGTAAAAACTGCTGGCTCCACTGATATGGTATACAAATACGACGCAGCTAGTAAGACTGTTACATTGACTTATAACGATGGTAATGGTAAAGCTGTAACTGGCCCTAAAGCAGTTCTTGATTTCACCGACTTGAACATTCCAGCTGGTGGTAACAACTATGGCTTCAAAGCTAATGCAACTGCTAATGGTGGTAAAGTAGCAAATGATGCTACAACTCCTGCAGCGGCAACAGCTGTTGAAAGTGGCGGCACTGTTAACTTTGCAGCAGGCAAAAACTTGACTGTAAAACAAGATATTGATGCTACTAACAAAACTCAAACTTATACATTTAGCTTAGATAAAGATCTTACTAACTTAGATAAAGTGGTTGTAAATGGTAAAGATGGTATTGACGGTAAAGATGGTGTATCTATCACTGGTCCAAAAGGTGAAAGTGCGCCAGGTGCTAAAGACGGTCAAGACGGTAAAGTAGGTATTGCTGGTAAAGACGGTAAAGACGCTGTATCCATTTCTGGTAAAGATGGCGTAGGTCATATCGGCTTAACAGGTCCTGCAGGTGCTCCTGGTGCACCTGGTACACCTGGTACACCTGGTGCTAATATCGATATTTCCACAGATCACGGTACACAAACACTTGTGAAACCAGAAGCTCACAATGATAACAAGTCTGAACGTATCGTATACGTACCAAAGATGCTAATGGCAACCCATTGAAAGATGCTGATGGCCACGATATTAAACGTGAAGTAGCTACTATGGATGATGGCTTGCGTTTCACTGGTAACAACACTTCTAAAGAAAATAAACAACCAATGAATTCTCTTGTGAAGGTTCAAGGTGAAGGCGTTACTGAAAATGCAGCTGGTAAATTAGAAGCTAATGGCCAAGAGTTCAAGTCTGCAGCTGGTAACATCGCAGTTGAAGCAGATGGTCAAAATACTTTAACTGTTAAGATGAACAAAGATCTTAACCTCACTAAAGATGGCTCTGTAACAATGGGTGATACTGTTGTAAATAACGATGGCATTACTATTAAAGCTCCTACAACTCCTGGTACAACTACAACTGATGTTAAGTTGACTAACCAAGGTCTTGATAATGGTGGTAACAAAATTACTAATGTTGCAGCTGGCACTGCTAATACTGATGCAGTAAACGTAAAACAATTGAAAGACAATGTTACAACTGTTACATCTTCTGATAGCTCCATCAAAGTAGTTGATAAAAACGATCCTACATCTGCAACTTATGATGCAACTAAAGGTCACCAATATGACATCACTGTCAACAACCAAGGTGTTGTAAATAATGCACAAACTCCTGTTGTGTATACTAAGGAAGATGGCACTAAAGTTTACAAACAACCAAATGGTACTTTCACAACAAATATTAATGGTACTGGTACAGTAGTTCCTGCAAACCAAGTGATTGCATCTATGAACAGTGCTGGTAACTCTTCTACAGATCCTACTAAGTTACAAAACGTTGGTTCCTCCATCGCTGATAAAACTGGTACTACATTCTTAGATAAGATTAATACAGCAGCAGGTGATCCTAATGCTAAGTATGGTGCAGTTAATGTAACTGACCTCAAAGCTACATCTGATGCTCTTATCGACAAAGGCCTTGTATTCGATGCAAATAACCAAGATCCTAAGACAAACAAACTTGGTTCTAAAGTAACTATTGCTGGTACAGGCGCTCTCGGCACTACCGAAAACTTTACAGATAAATACAACACTGATAATATCAGAACTAACATCGAGCAAGATGGAGCTGGTAATACAACTGTTAAGATTGGTCTTAATAAACCTTAAAGGTTTAGAATCTGTTAGCGTTCCTGGTAAAGATGGCGTTGATGGTCAAGACGGTGTATCCATTACTGGTAAAGATGGTGTGAATGGTGTTGACGGTAAAGTTTCTATCGGTAAAGACGGCAAAGATGCTGTATCTATCTCCGGTAAAGACGGTATCGGTCACATTGGTTTAACTGGCCCTGCTGGTAAAGACGGTAAAAATGCAACGGCTGACATTACTGTTAAAGAAGGCCAACCTGGTTTAAATGGTACTGATGGTATTACTCGTATCGTATACAAAGATAAAGATGGTAACGATCATGAAGTAGCAACTCACGATGATGGCGTAAAATACGCTGGTGATGACGCTCAAGGTACAGATAAAACTAAAGTTATCTCCAAAAAATTGAACCAAACTATCGATATCGTTGGTGGTGCAGATAAAACTAAATTGACTGACAATAATATCGGCGTGAATAACGACGGTGGTAAATTGAAAGTCCAATTGGCTAATGAATTAGCTGGCATCAATAAGATTTCCAACGGTGGTTCTTCCATTACGTTTAACAGTAATCCTGGTGGTGCAACTAATACTCCTGCAGTACAAATCTCTGGTGGCGACCTTAACATGGGTGGTAACAAAATTACTAATCTTAAGAAAGGTACAGATGCATCTGATGCTGCAACTGTAGGTCAATTGACTAAGGTTAAATCCTCTAATAACTCTGTAGGTATTACTGAATCTACAGATGCTAATGGTGCAAAAGTTTATGACTTGTCTGTAACTGGTGTTCCTGGTGCAGATCCTCGAGTTGATAAACTTGGTGAAGAAATCGGTCGTGTAGGTGCTCAAGGCGCAGCTCTTGCAGCGTTGAAACCTATCCAATACGATCCATTGGAACCAACTCAAATCATGGCAGGTTATGGTAACTACCGTGGTAACTCTGCCGTGGCTCTTGGCGTAGCTCATTACAAAAATGAATCTACATTAATCCATGGTGGCGTATCCTGGGCTGGCGGTTCTAGCCATATGATGGCGAACGCTGGTGTAACTTGGAAAGTTGGTAACCGTGATAGCGAAGCTGCAGTAGCAGATCGTTACCGCAAAGGTCCTATTAGCTCTACATATGCAATGCAACAAGAAATGGCAGCTATGAAAGCTCAAAATGCCGGATTAAAAGGCGAAGTATCTGATTTGAAAGCAGAAAATGAACAAATGAAAGCTCAAATTGCTGCAATGATGGCAAAATTAGGTTTATAATTTGAAACGTTAAACTTTCACAGAGGCTGGGATAAGGGTTCTCATCAATGAGAATCCTCGAATCCCTTTTGATTCGACATAGAAAAGAGGAATAGATATGAAAAAATCTACAATGCTTGCTTTCACAGCAGCAGTATTAATGAGCGCTGCATCCCTTACTGGTCACGCAGCTAGTGCACCTACATACGATGACACTTTAATCGTTAAAAATCCTGTTATGCCGCCACAACTTGGTTCTGTTGCACTCGTTCCTGTAGCGAGCCCACAAACTGTGGCTGCTGTTCATGATTATGTGAAAGCTTGGCAAAATGCGGAAATTAACATCGCAAAAGCTAAGTATAAACGCGATAATTATCAAGAATTGTCAAAAGCAGATATGAAATGGTTGCATTCCTATGACAAACATAATTATGCTGACTATTTCCGTACATATTCTGTTGGACGTGTACACGGTCAAGAAGTGTTCTTGAATTGGAATGGTGAAAACCGTAACAAAAATCAATATGAATACTTCAATATGCCAAAATATAATGACCAAGATGGTTTCACTAATAGCTATGGCTATAATGTACTTCGTGGTATGGTTGACCAAATCAACGCTGTTATTCAAGAGCAGAAGAAAATCGGCGGTCCTATAACTGATGAAGAAGCTCAAGCTTTGGAAGACGCTATTTTGGATATCATGGCACATGATCAAGAGCACGTGAATAATGATGAACTTCGTCATTATATGAACGATGTTATCTGGTTTGCAGCAAAACAAACAGTGAAAAACAAAGGTGTTGAAGAACCTTGTTGTGATGATGAGCATGAAGTTGACCTTCGTGCAGCACTAGCTCAACTACCTGAAGAACAACCTGAATCACGCAAAGCTAATTTGCGCGATGCTATTGGTCGATAAGACTGGTAATACACAATTACAATTATAAATGGGCTCTTATAGTAAAAATTTAGACCCTTTCTTTCATATAAGAGCCTATAGAGAACGCTCACACAGTAGTGTGGGCGTTTTTTGTGCATGTAGATACTTCATGAAATTTTTTTTGAAAATTTGTAGTTGAATATGATGATACCTTTTATGATTACATTAACTATTGATAAAAATAATACCACTAGCTAATTAATGTTTATTGTTGATTAAAAACTATGAAAAGGCTTGTGTTTACTATAATATCTATAATAATAGATTTATTAAATTTATATATAATGAAATAATAAAGGAGAATCATTCTAAGTAGATTTTTTTGTTATTCAACCTAATTATAAACTGGAAACAACTGTTAATTATATGAAAAAAATAGGTGAAGAGAAAAGAGGGCTTTATTTAATAAAAATCAGTATTTATGTACATTTATTGCAGTTGTGTTGATTCTTTTGATATGAATGAATTTCAGTTTATCTTCATTTGAAATATAAAAATTTAATTAAAAAAATAATACTAAAAACTATTTACAATTAATTAATAAGTTGTTATTATTAAATCATACTATCTGAAGAATGAGTGAATATGATTAAATTAAATCTTCATGAAGTGAACTAAGTGTAAAAGTTACATTATTATGTACTTATGAGAAAGGGGTTCAAAGGTTTTATGAACAAGGTCTTTAAAGTCGTTTGGAGTAAATCCAAAGAGTGCTACGTTGTAGTGCCTGAGATTGCAAAAAATAATAGCGGCAAAAAGAAGGTCCTAACTAGTGTTTTGGCTGGTTTAGCAGTTATGGGCGTAGGTGCTATGGCTGGGACTCCAGTACACGCAGGTGCAGACTATAGAAATAGTGCTGTTAATATTCAACCGGATAGAGTTATAGGCAATTATAGCAATCAAACTGTTGGTGTTAACTCTGTAGCAGTTGGTTATGGCAACTTTACTACTAATGAAGATGGTACAATCGTGTATGGTGCAGCTAACCAAGCACTTAAATGCAGATTTAGCAGTTGGTAACTGTAACGTTGCATCTGGCGGTGCATCCACAGCTATTGGTGTATGTTCTCACTCTACTGGTGAAGCATCTTTAGCTATTGGTAATGTAGCTAGAGCGACAAGTGTTGGTGCTATTGCAATTGGCTCTCATGCAAATGTTGATTTAAATAATAAGGTAATTGAGTCTGGTAGATACTCTACGGCTATAGGTGGTTGGAGTAGTGCTGCTGGCGAAAATGGTGCGGCATACGGGGCTAAAGCTAGTGCTAAAGGTGACCATTCTGCAGCGATTGGTTCTAATGCATCTGCTACTGGTGCAGGCGGATTTGCAGGTGGTTTTCATGCTAATGCTGCAGGACAAGATTCTGTTGCTATTGGTACATATAACAACTCCTATGTAGCAGATACTGTAACCGTTGGTCAAAAAAATAATGCTAAAACAATGGGCGGCATCGCCATTGGTAAAAACAACATGGTGGACTCCACAAATGGTGGCACAAACTTTGCTAAAACTCGAGATGAAAACTCTCAAATCGCCATCGGTCGTGATAATACAGCCACTCATTTAGATACAATCGCTATCGGCCGTGATACTCATGCAACAGGATCTGGCGCAACTGTAATTGGTGCACGCGCTGATGCTTCGGGTGATAACTCTATTGCTATTGGTAATAGTGGTAAAAATTCTGACCGAGTTACTGCTTCAGGTGATAACTCTATTGCTATCGGTATGCGTTCCCAAGCAACTGGTGAAGCTGCTATCGCACAAGGTGGTAGCGCTCAAGCACAAGGCCAATATGGCATTGCTGTAGGTCGCAAAACTAAAGCTAGTGCAAAAGAAGCAGTTGCAATAGGTAATGAAACTGAAGCTAACATCGCTAACGGTGTAGCTCTTGGTGATCACTCCGTTACAACAACAGATAAAGGTGTTAAAGGTTACAATCCTTCCGATGCCCATAAACGTCATTACACAAACTTAGCTAACAATGTTCGCACAGCTACTACTGCTGCTGTATCCATTGGTAATGGTGAAACATTGACTCGTCAATTAACTGGCCTTGCTGCAGGTACTGCAGATACTGATGCGGTTAACGTAGCTCAATTGAAAAACGTGGGCGTTGCTGTAACTGGTAACACTGGTTCTAGCGATTTCTTGGCTGACGGTGGTAAATTAAACGTTATCGGCGAAGGTCGTGTATCTACTGTAGCGGCTCATGATGGTGCGAAAGATTCCAAAATCACTGTTGGCTTTGATGACAAAGGCATGGTGAAAGCTGGTAAAAACGTTAAGGTTGATGAAGAAACTGTAAACGGTAGAACTACTTACACAATCCATGCTGCTGACGCTGCTGCTAAATATGATTTCTTGACTAACGCTAAAGCTAATGGCGGTAAATTAGATGGCACTGCAACACCTACTAAGGTTGAAAGTGGCACTACTGTTAGCTATGCAGCTGGTAAAAACTTAACAGTAAAACAAGATATCAACCAATCTGCCGGTGAACAAACATATACATATTCCTTGAACAAGGATTTAAAAGAAATTACATCTATCACTAACAATGGTGGTCCGACATTAAACTTTGGTGATAACAATATTAGTGTTACTGGTGGTAATTTAGATCTTGGTGATCAAAATATCACTCACCTTCATTCCGGTGGAGATACAGTTGATAATGCTGCAAATATTGGCGATGTTATCCGTATTTCCAAAGCTAATGATAAACACATTAAACCAGGTGAGTACGCAGTTGATAACAACGGCAAAGTCACAATGACATACGTTGACGGTAACAACAAAGATGTTGCTAACGAAACGGCTGTTATCACAGGTATTGCTAAACAAGATCTTTCCAATATCAACAAGGGTGGCGAAACAGTTATCCAAAATCTTGCTAAAAAATCCATCGATATGGAAAATGGTAAGAATACAAAGGTTAGCAACCGTGAAATCAATGGCGTTAAAACTTTCAAAGTAGACGTTGAAGGTGATTTAACAGACATTACATCCATCACTAATAAATCTGGTTCTGGCAAAATTGCATTCGGTGGTAACCAAACTGTTAACGTAGCAGGCGACCACAACATCGCTCTTAATGCTAAAGCTGGTGACATTACTGGTCTAACTAATGTAACTTTGGATGCTCCTGACTTCGCTAAAAAAGGTCGCGCCGCTACTGAAGAACAATTGAAAATCGTTAATAACGGTTTCAATAACACAGTTGGTTTGACTGGTAACACAGGCGCTACTGAATTACAAAAATTGAACAAACAAGGCGGTTTGAGCTTTGGTGTTGTAGGTGCTAACAATGGCCAATACATCACAACAACTGCAGCTGGTAGCAATGTAGTAGCAGATTTGTCTGCCGATGCTAAAAACAAATTGAACAGCACAGTAGTTGTAGAAGGTAAAAATGCTGCAAAAGTTTCTAGCCGTGTTGAAACAAATACTGATGGTAGTACAAAAACTATCTACACTGTAGATGTAAATAATGTAAAACCTACTGCAGCTTCTACTGAAAAGGTACAAGCAAAAGCAGACGTAGCTGGTTCTAGCGATAAAAATATCGCAAAAGTTTCCCCTAAAGCTGGTGAAAACTTTGGTGATGCTGGCGCAACTTACGAAGTTAACGTTTCTCGTAACGACGTAAAAGACGCAGCTCGTGAAGCAGTAACTGTAAATACTACAAATACAACTAACAACCCTATCACTGTTACACCTGTACAAGATGAAACAAACCATAACACAACTTACACAGTAACATTCGATGGTGACAAAGCGGCTAAGCAAATTCCTTTGACATACAAAGCGAATGGCCAAATGCTCAAACAGTTACATTGGATAAAGGTTTGAACTTCACAAACGGCAGAAACACAACAGCTTCTGTAGATGCTGAAGGCATTGTTAAATACGATGTTAATAAAGATTTAGTTAATATCAATTCCATTTCCAATACTACAAATGGTCCAAAAATGGAATTCGGTCCTAACTCCATTAACATCACAAATGGCCCTATCAACATGGGTGACCAAAACATTACTAACCTTAAATCTGGTGGTGATGTTATCAATAATGCAGCTAATATTGGCGACGTAAAACGTATTTCTAAAGAAAACGATTTACACATTGCACCTACAACATCTAATCGTCAAGGTGAAACAACTACATCTTACGCATACGATGCAGCAAGCAAATCCGTTACATTGAAATACAATGACGGCAATGGTACTACACAAGCTGGTACAATGGCGAAAATCGACTTGTCCGGTTTGGCTGATCAAATCAAAGACGGCTACTCCTTCTCCACAGATGCGAAAGGCAATGTAGTTGGTAATCACGCTGTTACAGCTGTTGGTAATGGTAAAACTGTATCCTATGCTGCTGGTAAAAATTTGACTGTTGAGCAAGATATCGATGCTACAACTGGTGAACATACTTACACCTATGCATTGTCCAACAACATCGACTTAACACCAAATGGTTCCTTAAAAATCGGTGATACAATTGTTAACAATGGTGGCTTGACTATCTCTGGTGGTCCATCCATCACTAAAACTGGCATCAACGCTGGTAACTTGAACATTACAAATGTGAAAGCTGGCGTAAATAACACTGATGCGGTTAACGTACAACAATTGAAAGATGCTCGTACAGTTGTTACATCTAACGATAATTCCGTAACAGTTAATAAAACTGAAAACGGGAACCAAGTGACTTACGACTTGCATGTGGCTCCTGGTGCTGCACAATCTGTATGGAATGTGAAATCTACTGGTAACACAACTGCTGATTCTGAAACAGCTGCAAAAACTATCTCTGATGGTAAAACAGTTGAAATGGTAGCAGGCAAAAACTTAACTGTAAAACAAACTAGCAACAACGACGGCGCTAAAGTTGAATACGCTTTATCTGGTAACTTGACTAACATCAACACGATTAAAAATGAAGGTCCTGCAACTTTCACAATTGGCGGCAACGAATTCAAATTCAGCGGCGGCAATGTGAACATGGGCGACAACAACATCACGAACCTTAAATCTGGTGGCGATGTAATCAACAACGCAGCTAACATTGGTGACGTAAATCGTATTTCCAAAGCTAACGATAAACATATCAAGCCGGGTGAATATGGTGTAGATAACAATGGCAAAGTAACCATGACATATGTTGATGGTAACAATAAAGATATTTCTAACGAAACTGCTGTTATCACAGGCATTGCTAAATCTGATTTGTCGAATATCACCAAGGGTGGCGAAACTGTCATTCAAATATTGCTAAAAAATCCATTAATATGGAAGACGGCAAGAATACAAAAGCTAGCAACCGTGATGTAAATGGCGTTAAAACTTTCAAAGTAGACGTTGAAGGTGATTTAGCTGGAATTACATCTATCACTAATAATAATGGTTCTGGCAAAGTTGTATTTGGTGGCAACCAAACTGTTAACGTAGCTGGCGACCACAACATCGCTCTTAATGCTAAAGCTGGCGATATCACTGGTTTGACTAATGTAACATTGAATTCCGCTGATTTCGCTACTAAAGGCCGTGCAGCAACTGAAGAACAATTGAAGATTGTTAATAACGGCTTCAATAACACAGTTGGTTTGACTGGTAATACAGGCGCTACTGATCTTCAAAGATTGAATCAAGCTGGTGGCTTAAGCTTCGGTGTAATTGGTGCTAACAATGGTCAATACATCAAAACAACGGCAGCAGGTAGCAACGTAGCTGTTGATTTGTCCGATGATGCAAAAGCTAAGTTGAATAACACTGTAGAAGTTCGTGGTAAAAATGCTGCGAAGGTTACTTCTGTAACAGAAAATACAGCTGATGGCGGTAAGAAAACAATCTACACCGTAGATGTTGATAATGTAAAACCAACGGCAGCTTCTACTGAAAAAGTTCAAGCAAAAGCAGATGTAGCTGGTTCTAGCGACAAAAATATCGCTAAAGTTACTCCTCAAGCAGGCGACCAATTTGGTGATGCTGGCGCAACTTACGAAGTGAATGTATCCCGTAACGATGTAAAAGACGCAGCTCGTGAAGCGGTAACTGTAAATACTAGCAATACAACTAACAACCCTATCACTGTTACACCTGTACAAGATGAAACAAACCATAACACAACTTACACAGTAACATTCGATGGCAACAAAGCAGCTAAACAAATTCCTTTGACATACAAAGCGAATGGCCAAAATGCTCAAACAGTTACATTGGATAAAGGTTTGAACTTCACAAACGGTTCCAACACAACAGCTTCCGTAGCTGCTGATGGCGTAGTTAAATACGATCTTAACAACAATATCGATTTGACTCCAAATGGTTCTTTGAAAATTGGTGACACTATCGTTAACAATGGTGGCTTGACTATCTCTGGTGGTCCTTCCATCACTAAGACTGGCATCAACGCTGGTAACTTGAACATTACAAATGTGAAAGCTGGCGTAAATAACACTGATGCGGTTAACGTACAACAATTGAAAGATGCTCGTACATTAGTAACTTCTAACGATAATTCTGTAACAATTAACAAGACAGAATCTGGTAACCAAATTACTTATGACTTGCATGTGGCCCCAGGTGCTGCACAATCCGTATGGAATGTGAAATCCTCTGGTAATACAACTGCTGATTCTGAAACAGCTGCAAAAACTATTACTGATGGTAAAAACAGTTGAAATGGTAGCAGGCAAGAACTTAACTGTTAAACAAACTAGCAACAACGACGGCGCTAAAGTTGAATACGCTTTATCTGATGACATCAAAGTTGGTAACGACGGTAAAGATGGCAAACCAGGTAAAGATGGTTCTATTGGCGTAAATGGTAAAGATGGTTCCTCCGTTGTCATCAATGGTAAAGACGGCTCCATCGGCTTAAATGGTAAAGATGGTAAAGACGGTCTTACTATGAAAGCTGAAAATGGCCAACCTGGCGTAAATGGTAAAGATGGCATCACTCGTATCGTATACGAAGATAAAACAAACACTAAACACGAAGTGGCTACTTTGGATGACGGTTTGAAATTCACTGGTAATAACACTGATACAGTGAACAACCATAAATTGAACAGCCTTGTAAAAGTTCAAGGTGAAGGCGTAGATAAAACAACTTCTGCTACTTTCAAGAGCGCAGCTGGTAATATCAATGTAAAAGCTGATGGTACAGATACTCTCGAAGTTCAATTGAACAAAGATTTGAAAAACATCACTACGATTAAGAATGATGGTCCTGCTACATTGACAATTGGCGGAAACGAATTCAAATTCAGCGGCGGCAATGTGAACATGGGCGACAACAACATCACGAACCTTAAATCTGGTGGCGATGTAATCAATAACGCAGCTAACATTGGCGACGTAAAACGTATCTCTAAAGCTAACGATTTACATATTGCACCTACTACATCTAATCGTGCTGGTGAAACAACTGCAACATATGCATATAACACTGCAGATAAATCCGTTACTTTAAAATACAACGATGGCAACGGCGCTACACAAACTGGTACAATCGCGAAAATCGACTTGTCCGGTTTGGCTGATCAAATTAAAGACGGCTACTCCTTCTCTACAGATGCAAAAGGCAACGTAGTTGGTAACCATGCTGTAACAGCTGTAGGTAACGGCAAAACTGTATCCTACGCAGCAGGCGATAATTTGACAATTGCTCAACATATCGATAATGCAACTGGTGAACAAACTTATACATATGCATTGTCTAATGACATCAAAGTTGGTAACGATGGCAAAGATGGCAAACCAGGTGTTGACGGTAAAATCGGTGTAAATGGTAAAGACGGCTCCTCTGTTGTCATCAACGGTAAAGACGGTTCTATCGGCCTTAATGGTAAGGACGGCAAAGATGGTCTTACTATGAAAGCAAAAGACGGTCAACCTGGTGTAAACGGTAAAGATGGTATCACTCGTATCGTATACGAAGATAACAGCAAGCATACACACGAAGTGGCTACTTTGGATGACGGCATGAAATATGCTGGCGACGATGCACAAGGCGCAGATAAATCCAAAGTTATCGCTAAGAAATTGAACGAAACTATGGACGTTGTTGGTGGTGCAGATAAATCCAAATTGACTGACAACAACATCGGCGTGAACAACGTAGATGGCAAGTTGAAAGTTCAATTGTCCAAAGAAGTTAACTTGACTCCGTCTGGTTCCTTAACAATTGGCGATACTGTAGTTAATAACAATGGCTTGACTATCTCTGGTGGTCCTTCCATCACTAAGACTGGTATCAACGCTGGTGATACATTCATTACTAATGTAAAAGCTGGTGTAAACGACACTGATGCAGTTAACGTACAACAATTGAAAAAAGCTAAAACAGAAGTTAAGGCTGGTAATAACGTAACTGTAGATACAACTTATGGTACTGACGGTCATACAATTTACACTGTTAATGCGAACGACGTAGCTCTTGGCGATGCAGTATTGAAATACTCCGCTAACAGCACTAATACGCAATCCGTTAAATTGTCTCAAGGCTTGAACTTCGTTGACGGTAACTACACATCTGCTTCTGTTGATGCAAATGGTCAAGTTAAATACGACGTAACAATCGGTAAAGTGAAAGACGGCGTTGACGGTAAACCAGGCGTAGATGGTAAAGATGGTATCGCAACAGTTAAAACTGTAGTTGATACAATCAACAACTCTGGCTGGAAAGGTGATGTTACTGGTAATACAGTCAATAACCATGCTGCAACAATCGTTAAACCTGGCACAACTGTAAACTTCGGTGCAGGTAAAAACTTAACTGTAGAACAAATCGTTGATCAAGTAACTGGCAATCATACTTATAACTATGCATTGTCTGACGATATCAAGGTTGGTCATGACGGTAAAGATGGCAAACCAGGTGTTGACGGTAAAATCGGTGTAAACGGTAAAGATGGTTCCTCCGTTGTCATCAATGGTAAAGACGGTTCTATCGGCCTCAATGGTAAAGACGGTAAAGATGGTCTTACTATGAAAGCCAAAGATGGCCAACCAGGTGTAAACGGTAAAGATGGTATCACTCGTATCGTATACGAAGATAACAGCAAGAATACACACGAAGTGGCTACATTGGATGACGGCATGAAATATGCTGGCGATGATGCTCAAGGCACAGATAAATCCAAGGTTATCGCTAAGAAATTGAACCAAACAATGGATATCGTTGGTGGTGCAAACAGCACTAAATTGACTGACAATAACATCGGCGTGAACAACGTAGATGGTAAATTGAAAGTTCAATTGGCTCAAAACATCGACTTGACTCCAGCAGGTTCCTTAACTATCGGTGGTACTAGCATTACTGATAATGGTTTGGTAATCAACCAAGGTCCATCCATTACTAAAGGCGGTATCAATGCTGGCAATAAAACAATCGTTAACGTAGCGCCTGGTGTGAATAACACTGATGCAGTTAACGTTGCTCAATTGAAATCTGCTAAAACAGAGGTTGAAGAAGGGGACAACGTAAAAGTAACATCCCGTACAGGTGCTGATGGCCAAACTATCTACAAAGTAAGTGCAAAAGCAGTTAACCTTGGCGATGCAGAATTGAAATACTCTGCAAACGGTACAAACACTCAATCCGTGAAATTGTCTCAAGGCTTGAACTTCGTTGACGGCAACTACACAACAGCTTCCGTTGATGCAAATGGTCAAGTTAAATACGATGTAACAATCGGTAAAGTGAAAGACGGCGTTGATGGCAAACCAGGCGTAGATGGTAAAGATGGTATTGCAACAGTTAAAACTGTAGTAGATACAATCAACAACTCTGGCTGGAAAGCTAATGCTACAGGTAATGTAGTAGGTAACTCCACAGCAACTATCGTAAAACCTGGCAACACAGTAAATTACGGTGCAGGCAAAAACTTGAACGTAAAACAAACTGTGAACGGCGATGAACAAACTTACGAATTCGCATTAGATAAAGATTTGAAAGAGCTTAACAGCGTTCAAACTAAGAATATCTACTTAGGTAGCCCAACATCTCATACAACTATTACATACAACAATGATAATAGCCGTATCGAGTACACAACTAAGGAAGGCGACAAAAAACAAGTTGCTAACTTAGATGATATCTGGACTATCCAAGCAAATGGTACAGACGTTAAACCTGTAGGTGGCAAAGTTAACGTAGTAGGCGGCGATCACATCAAAGTTTCCACAGATGCAGCTGGTAAAATGACTATCAGTGCTGACGGCCTTGGCACTATGAACGGCTTTAACGTGAAATCTACTGGCAATACAACTAGCGATTCCGATAAAACAGCTAAAAACATCACTGATGGTAAAACTGTAGAATTCTCTGGCGGTAAAAACCTCACTGTTAAACAAACTAACACTGCTGACGGTGCAAAGTAGAATTCGCATTAAACAATAACATCGACTTAACTCCAAACGGCTCTGTAACAATTGGTGATACAGTAGTTAACAACGATGGTTTGACTATCACTGGCGGCCCTACTATCACTAAGAACAATGTTGATATGGGTGGCCAACAAATTCACAACGTGAAATCTGGTGGCGATGTAGATTCCAATGGCGCTAACATTGGCGACATCAAACGTATCTCCAAAGCTAACGATACTCGTATCAAAGATGGTAACTACGAAGTTAGCCAAAATGGTACTGTTGAAATGACTTATGTTGATGGTGCTGGTAAACAAGTGGTAGATGCTAACGGTAACCCTGTGAAAGCAACTATTTCTGGTATCGCTCGTCAAGACTTGTCTAACATTACTAACGAAGGCAAAAAAGTTATTACTGGCTTAAGCAGCATCGTTAAAGGTGGTAACAACGTAACTGTTGATACTTCTGTTGACAACACAACTGGTCAAAAAACATACACTGTAAACGCTGATCTATCTGGTGCGAAAGTGAATGCATCCGTTGGTGCTGATGGCTCTGGCGTAGCTAAAGGCCTCAAAAACCCTGTAAAAGTAGAAAAAGGTACTCAATACATCGCTGGCGACAATATGGTTGTTGAACGTAAACCAGTTGAAGGTGACGATAAGATTGATAACTCCATCACTTACAGCTTAGCTCATGACTTGACTGAAATCAGATCCATTAGCAATGGTGGGGCAACGCTTAGAATCAACTCCAATCCTGGTAGTGTTCCTGGTGACCGTGCTCCTGTAATGCCTGCACTTGAAGTACATGGCGGTAACTTGAGTTTAGAAAACAATAGAATTGTAAATCTTGCTCCTGGTATTGCTGGTACTGATGGTGTTAACGTTGACCAATTGAAAGGTTCCCGTACTACATTAACTTCCGAAGACAACTCTGTAACATTAAACAGAACAGACAATGGTCAAGGCGGTTACAACTATGACCTTTCTGTTAAAGGTGTTAATGACCCTCGTGTAAATATCTTGAATGAAGAAATTGGTCTTGTAGGTGCACAAGGTGCAGCATTGTCTGCATTGAAACCTATGCAATATGATCCAATGGAACCAACTCAAATCATGGCTGGTTATGGTAACTACCGTGGTAACTCCGCATTGGCATTGGGCGTAGCTCATTACAAAAACGAGTCCACAATGTTCCATGGTGGCATTTCCTGGGCTGGCGGCTCTAGCCATATGATGGCTAACGCTGGTGTAACTTGGAAAATTGGCAACCGTGATAGCGAAGGTGCAGTAGCTGATCGCTACCGCAAAGGACCTATTAGTTCCACATACGCAATGCAAACTGAAGTGGCTTCTATGAAAGCTCAAAATGCCGGATTAAAAGGCGAAGTATCTGATTTGAAAGCTGAAAATGAACAAATTAAAGCTCAAAACGCTGGCTTACAAAACGAAGTAGACCAATTGAAAGCTCAAATGGCTGCTATGATGGCTAGATTAGGTATGTAATAAGATACAAAGGTCGAAGGGTTCCGTAAGGAATCCTTCCACCATCGCTTATATTCGACAATGAAAAGAGGAATAGATATGAAAAAATCTACAATGCTTGCTTTCACAGCAGCTGCAATTATGAGCGTTGCATCCGTTACTGGTTATGCTGCGGGCGCTCCAACATATGATGATAATTTAATCTTGAAAAACCCTATCATGACTCCGTCTGTAGGTTCTGTAGTTCTTGTACCTGTGGCTAGTCCGCAAACAGTACAAGCATTACATACATATGTGGATGCGTGGAGAAATGCAGAAGTTAATTACACACAAGCTAAAGTTAAGCATGATAATCATGAAAAATTGACTAAAGCTGAAACTAAATGGTTACATTCCAAAGATAAACACAATTATGCGGATTACTTCCGTACACATTCTTTGGGTCGTGTCCATGGCTTTGAAGTCGCATTCAATTGGAATGGTGAAAACCGTAACAAAAATGAATACGAATTCTTTGATATGCCAAAATATAATGAAAAAAGTGGTTTCGTAAATAGCTACGGTTTCAACGTATTGCGTGGTATGGTAGACCAAATCAACGCTGTTATTCAAAGACAAAAAGAAATCGGTGGTCCTATGACTGCTGAAGAAGCTAGTGCTTTGGAAGACGCTATTTTGGATATCATGGCGCAAGACCAAGAACATGTAAACAATGAAGATCTTCGTCACATGATGAATGAAACAATTTGGTACGCAGCTAAAGAAACTGTTAAAAACAAAGCAAGTGAAGAACCTACTAAAGAAGAAGAAGCTAAAGTAGATCTTCGCAAAGCGATTAATGAGCCAATGGAACCTTCCGCGCCTCATACTATTGATTTGCGCAAAGCAATTCAGCAGTAATATCGCAATCGTATATCTTTATACATAGGAAACAATATATGGCCCCTCATATGGTGATATAGGGGCCGTATATCCCCTAGAACCCCTAACTAGGGCATAAATAATCCTTATACAAATAACGCCACCTTCTGGTGGCGTTATTTGTTTTATATAGACTATGTAATAAATATAATTAGTGCAAAATCACTGAAATAGCATATATTGTATTTATAGACTATAGAATGAGATTAAATGATAGTTTATTGTACTACATATAGTAGATTGAAAAATAATTAGATACATTATACGGAAAACATGTAAAAAGTTTCAATTATTTTAAAATTAAGGGTTGCACTGATTCTTTGTTTGTACTATAATAACCATACAGTCGTTGAAGCGACTGTTTCTTAATGAGGAAACAGTAGATAACATCTAGGTTTTCCATTAATCGATTTTAGGATTTTTATGTAATCCCCTCAAACGATGGTGATTACAAAATTCTAAAAAAGATTATAAAAAGGTGTTGACATGAAAGTGACAACATGTTATTATAATCTAGTCGCCAGTTGACGAAACGCTTTAACTAAAAAGTGCTTCCGAGCTAGATAATATCTGGTGTGGCTGGTACAGATCTTTGAAAACTGAACAATGATAGGTAATCAATCAATATGATTGAACATATGCCAGAGTGCGGGTTTTGACAAAGTCAAAACCAACCATAATTCAAAGTTACATACATGTAACGACAACACATAATGAGCTATTCGAATAGCTTCAAGATATCTTGGAGAGTTTGATCCTGGCTCAGGACGAACGCTGGCGGCGTGCTTAACACATGCAAGTCGAACGAAGAGACTTGGAAGCTTGCTTCTAAGAATCTTAGTGGCGAACGGGTGAGTAACGCGTAATCAACCTGCCCTTCAGAGGGGGATAACAGTTGGAAACGACTGCTAATACCGCATACGATCCAATCTCGGCATCGAGGATGGATGAAAGGTGGCCTCTATTTATAAGCTATCACTGAAGGAGGGGATTGCGTCTGATTAGCTAGTTGGAGGGGTAACGGCCCACCAAGGCGATGATCAGTAGCCGGTCTGAGAGGATGAACGGCCACATTGGGACTGAGACACGGCCCAGACTCCTACGGGAGGCAGCAGTGGGGAATCTTCCGCAATGGACGAAAGTCTGACGGAGCAACGCCGCGTGAGTGATGACGGCCTTCGGGTTGTAAAGCTCTGTTAATCGGGACGAAAGGCCTTCTTGCAAATAGTTAGAAGGATTGACGGTACCGGAATAGAAAGCCACGGCTAACTACGTGCCAGCAGCCGCGGTAATACGTAGGTGGCAAGCGTTGTCCGGAATTATTGGGCGTAAAGCGCGCGCAGGCGATCAGTCAGTCTGTCTTAAAAAGTTCGGGGCTTAACCCCGTGATGGGATGGAAACCGCCGATCTAGAGTATCGGAGAGGAAAGTGGAATTCCTAGTGTAGCGGTGAAATGCGTAGATATTAGGAAGAACACCAGTGGCGAAGGCGACTTTCTGGACGAAAAACTGACGCTGAGGCGCGAAAGCCAGGGGAGCGAACGGGATTAGATACCCCGGTAGTCCTGGCCGTAAACGATGGGTACTAGGTGTAGGAGGTATCGACCCCTTCTGTGCCGGAGTTAACGCAATAAGTACCCCGCCTGGGGAGTACGACCGCAAGGTTGAAACTCAAAGGAATTGACGGGGGCCCGCACAAGCGGTGGAGTATGTGGTTTAATTCGACGCAACGCGAAGAACCTTACCAGGTCTTGACATTGATGGACAGAACTAGAGATAGTTCCTCTTCTTCGGAAGCCAGAAAACAGGTGGTGCACGGTTGTCGTCAGCTCGTGTCGTGAGATGTTGGGTTAAGTCCCGCAACGAGCGCAACCCCTATCTTATGTTGCCAGCACTTCGGGTGGGAACTCATGAGAGACTGCCGCAGACAATGCGGAGGAAGGCGGGGATGACGTCAAATCATCATGCCCCTTATGACCTGGGCTACACACGTACTACAATGGGAGTTAATAGACGGAAGCGAGATCGCGAGATGGAGCAAACCCGAGAAACACTCTCTCAGTTCGGATCGTAGGCTGCAACTCGCCTACGTGAAGTCGGAATCGCTAGTAATCGCAGGTCAGCATACTGCGGTGAATACGTTCCCGGGCCTTGTACACACCGCCCGTCACACCACGAAAGTCGGAAGTGCCCAAAGCCGGTGGGGTAACCTTCGGGAGCCAGCCGTCTAAGGTAAAGTCGATGATTGGGGTGAAGTCGTAACAAGGTAGCCGTATCGGAAGGTGCGGCTGGATCACCTCCTTTCTAGGGAGACATACACCGAGCCAAGAGCTTGGATGTCACTTAGGTCGACACTTTGGCCAGTAAGTAGACGTAGCATATGCGCTAGCTGTACTTACAACCTACATTGTTCGGTTTTGAGAGATCTGTATAGATTTCTCAATTTAATATGGCGTATAAATTACGCGTTAATCTAGGCGCACGCAGGATTGCGAAATCGACGCATACTGGAAGCATGCTAGATGAGCAAGGCATGTGCAACGACGAGTAACACGAAATTTATCGGCAGATTTGTTCTTTGAAAACTGCATAGAAGAATTAATATATATTTGTAAGGTCATCTCTTAGAATTTCTAAGTAGGTTGACCCGAGCACATAGGAAATAATTCTCTGACTTAATGGTGACGTACATGTAAAATGTACGGCTACAAAATAAACGACAATGTATCTAATGCATGTCAATAAAATCGAAAATCAATAGATTTCGATGAGTATCAAGGAATACCAGTAAGGCGTAGTCGCCGCGTACTAATGTACGCAAGATAAGCCGAACGAAGTATGACGCAGATAATCGCGAAATATATTGTATTTTAAGTAAAGATTTTAAGGGCGTACGGTGGATGCCTTGGCGATATCAGCCGAAGAAGGACGCGGTAAGCTGCGATAAGCTACGGAGAGGTGCAAGCAACCTTTGACCCGTAGATTTCCGAATGGGGGAACCCGGCAGTGGTTATGCACTGTCACCCATACCTTTGAGTATGAGGAGGGCACCTGGGGAACTGAAACATCTAATTACCCAGAGGAAGAGTAATCAAACGAGATTTTCTTAGTAGCGGCGAGCGAACGGGAAAGAGGCCAAACCGGAGCGGGCAACCGCACCGGGGTTGAGGACAGTCATCAAGTGTAAATGAGGTAGAAGAATCATGCTGGAAAGCATAGCCGCAGAAGGTGAAAGCCCTGTAATCGAAACCTTGCATACATGGGACTGTATCCAGAGTACCACGAGACACGTGAAACCTTGTGGGAAGCAGGGGGGACCACCCTCCAAGCCAAAATACTGATATCGACCGATAGCGCATAGTACCGTGAGGGAAAGGTGAAAAGAACCCCTGGCGGGGAGTGAAAGAGAACCTGAAACCGTATGTCTACAAACAGTCGAAGTCTGTATATATATCAGGACGACGGCGTGCCTATTGAAGAATGAACCGACGAGTTACTGTTGCTAGCGAGGTTAAGTGGAAAACATGGAGCCGCAGCGAAAGCGAGTCTGAACAGGGCGTTCAGTTAGTAATAGTAGACCCGAAACCGTAGTGATCTATCCATGGCCAGGTTGAAGCACAGGTAAAATTGTGTGGAGGACCGAACTCGTGAGCGTTGAAAAGCTTTGGGATGAGTTGTGGATAGGGGTGAAATGCCAATCGAACACGGAGATAGCTGGTTCTCCCCGAAATAGCTTTAGGGCTAGCCTCGAGGTTGAGAGTATAGGCGGTAGAGCACTGATCGGGCTAGGGGCCATACCGGTTACCGAACCTAGTCAAACTACGAATGGCTATACTTATACTCGGGAGTCAGACAGTGAATGATAAGGTCCATTGTCAAGAGGGAAACAGCCCAGAACACCGACTAAGGTCCCAAATGTTACACTAAGTGGCGAAGGATGTGGAGTTTCCAAAACAACCAGGATGTTGGCTTAGAAGCAGCCACCATTTAAAGAGTGCGTAATAGCTCACTGGTCGAGAGACTCTGCGCCGAAGATGTCCGGGGCTAAAGTGTAAAACCGAAGTCGTGTCATATGCAGTAATGTATATGGGTAGGGGAGCGTTCTCATCGGGCTGAAGCAGTACCGTAAGGAGTTGTGGACTGATGAGAAGTGAGAATGTCGGTATGAGTAGCGAAAAGAATGGTGAGAATCCATTCCACCGAAAGCCTAAGGGTTCCTGAGCAACGATCGTCGTCTCAGGGTAAGTCGGGACCTAAGCCGAGGCGGAAAAGCGTAGGCGATGGACAACAGGTTGAAATTCCTGTACCGGTGTGAATCGTTTGATCGATGGAGTGACACAGTAAGGTAGGTCAGCACGCGATTGGAAGTGCGTGTTTAAGCAGGTAGGTTGAGCTATAGGCAAATCCGTAGCTCTAAAAGCTGAGATGTGATGACGAGTTACTAGCGATAGTAACGAAGTGATTGATCCTACACTGTCGAGAAAAGCTTCTAGGTAGAGACACATCGCCCGTACCAAAACCGACACAGGTAGGCGGGGAGAGAATCCTAAGGTGCGCGGGAAAACCCTCGTTAAGGAACTCGGCAAAATGCCTCCGTAACTTCGGGAAAAGGAGGACTCATGTAGTGTGAAGAGCAGCAACGCTTGGAGCATGAATGAGTGGCACAAGAGAGGCGCAAGCGACTGTTTACCACAAACACAGGTGCCTGCTAAAGCGAAAGCTGATGTATAGGTGCTGACACCTGCCCGGTGCTGGAAGGTTAAGAGGAGGGGTTAGACTTCGGTCGAAGCTCTGAATTGAAGCCCCAGTAAACGGCGGCCGTAACTATAACGGTCCTAAGGTAGCGAAATTCCTTGTCGGGTAAGTTCCGACCCGCACGAAAGGTGTAACGACTTGCGCACTGTCTCAACGAGGGACCCGGTGAAATTGAAGTACCTGTGAAGATGCAGGTTACCCGCGACTGGACAGAAAGACCCCATGGAGCTTTACTGCAACCTAAGATTGAACTTAGTTAATGAATGTACAGGATAGGTGGGAGACGTAGAACCTAGGACGCCAGTTTTAGGGGAGTCACTGTTGGGATACCACCCTTTCATTAATTGATTTCTAACGGGCCGAGTAACGACCGGCCGGACAGTCTTAGGCGGGCAGTTTGACTGGGGCGGTCGCCTCCTAAAGAGTAACGGAGGCGCCCAAAGGTTCCCTCAGAGCGGACGGAAATCGCTCGAAGAGTGTAAAGGCAGAAGGGAGCTTGACTGCGAGACGGACAGGTCGAGCAGGGACGAAAGTCGGGCTTAGTGATCCGGTGGTGCCGAGTGGAAGGGCCATCGCTCAACGGATAAAAGCTACCCTGGGGATAACAGGCTAATCTCTCCCAAGAGTCCATATCGACGGGGAGGTTTGGCACCTCGATGTCGGCTCATCACATCCTGGGGCTGAAGTAGGTCCCAAGGGTTCGGCTGTTCGCCGATTAAAGTGGTACGTGAGCTGGGTTCAGAACGTCGTGAGACAGTTCGGTCCCTATCCATCGCGGGCGCAAGAAACTTGAAGGGGGCTGCTCCTAGTACGAGAGGACCGGAGTGGACGAACCGCTGGTGTACCAATTATCCTGCCAAGGGTACAGTTGGGTAGCTACGTTCGGGACGGATAAACGCTGAAAGCATCTAAGCGTGAAACCAGCCTTGAGATGAGGTTTCTCATAGCATAAGCTAGTAAGATCCCATGTAGACGACATGGTTGATAGGCCAGGTGTGGAAGAGCCGTGAGGTTTGGAGCTGACTGGTACTAATAGATCGAGGGCTTTACTTAAGCAGTGTAGCCAATGTAAAGGAGCATTGCGACGCATACATTGCGCGTAATCGCTTATGTCGCAGCGTAAGATTTTGTGAAACAAAATCCACAGCTGACGACGAAAACAAATTAGTCTAGAATTTCTAGTGCAAACAAATATATATAACTTCTATGTGGTTTTCAGAGTACAAACTCTGACAGATTCAGTGGCGATAGCTATGAGGGTCCACCTGTTCCCATCTCGAACACAGTAGTTAAGCTCATAAACGCCGAAAGTACTTGGCTGGAGACGGCCTGGGAGGATAGGAAGCCGCTGATTAAGCATAAAATAGAGGGTCAACCCTAAAGGGTTGGCCCTCTATTTTTGTGCTCTAACGAGCACAGCTTTCATATCTACTAGAGCCGTCTCCAGCCAAGGTTGTAGAGGTATTATCTAACTAAGTGTCCGTGTCAGACGGATCTGGGAAAGGTAGGGTGTGAGCTAACAGAGGAGCGTAGCGACGCATGGGAGCCACACATCACCTTCATCCGAACGTAAGATTTACCGAGCTGCGAAGCAGAGAAGGGAAATCCACAGTGAGGATTGATAGGAAGCCGCGGCTAGTGGTAGTAGGCAAATCATATCCATCCAGTAACGCGGTGCGAAGCACCAATGTTACTGAACCGTACAACTGTTGAGCTTCTTCAAATACTTGTAATTAACCGATACCGCGGTGCGTAGCACCTATGGTATCGAACCGTATAGTAGCTGAGAAATTTAGATTTATGTAAATAAACTAGTTTTAAGTGATACCTTAGTTCGTAGCACCTAAGGCATCCTTCCGTAAACCAGTTAAGTAACTTTAAATTTATGTAAATTACTATTCTAATATCCCACCCTTGACATATCGAAAAAAATAGATATAATAGTATTAAGATATATGAGCAACTATTCATATATGATACAACTATTATGAATCTTGTTCGATTAAGAGGTGATAGAATGAATCCTGTAAGAACAATTGAAAGAATTATTAAAGCTCCTGATATTCATTGGGTAGGCACTGGATTTAGAGTACGTCAGTACTTCCCTGATGGCGATGAGTCACCTATGCTTGATCGTATGTCTCCATTTTTATTACTTGACTATAACGAGCCATATTATTTCGAGGCCAGTCCTTTTGATACAGGTGACACTCCACATCCCCATAAAGGCTTTGAAACGGTAACATTTTCTTTTTCCGGCTCCATTGAACATAAAGATGCAGCTGGTAATAGTGGTGTTATTCATTCTGGTGATGTGCAATGGATGACTGCAGCTAGTGGTGTTTTGCACAAAGAATTTCATGAAAAAGAATATGCAAAGCGGGGACGTTTGTTCCATGCTTTACAATTATGGATAAATCTACCTGAACGTCATAAAAATGATGCACCTGCATATCAATATATACCTGCTAACACAATGGGGCGGTATCAATCTCTTGATGAAACAATCGATGCCATCGTTTACACCGGTGCTTTCAGACATATAACAGGTCCTGCTAAATCCCATACACCGATGAATATTTACAAATTAAAACTTCAACCTAATTCATGGATTTCTATTTCTGAGAATATGACTTGGAATACAGGCTTCCTTGTGATTAATGGTACAGGTAGTGCCAATGGTGAAAGCATAGAATTTGGAGATTTTGTACTTTTCAACAATGATGGAGAGCGCTTTGAGGTAGAGTCTGGTGATGAAGGTCTTGAAATCTTCGTTCTCGCTGGAGAACCACTCAATGAACCCGTGGTAAAACAAGGGCCATATGTTATGACAAATAAAACAGAGCTTCTCCTCGCTTATGGGGAATACATAAACGGTAAATTTGGCCGCGAAGAAGCCATTATGTAATATAACACCCTGATGTATAATGGCGTACATCAGGGTGTTTCTTGTAAGTAATGTATCCTGAGACATATTGTTTTATATTGATTATGATATAATATATCTTATACAATGTTTTTTTACCTAAGGAGGGTTTATGTCTAAAAAAATTGCGGTCCTCGTGAATGAGGATACAATGCAGCGCTGTTCTTGTGGCGGTTGCTTAAAAGCATTTATGAATAAAGCGGATTCCTTTGAGCGTTATGCAGATGAGGATATTGAGTTGGTAGGTTTCACCCATAGTGGTGGGTGATCTTGCCAAGAAAATTGAGTCTTTCAAGAAAAAAGGTGTTACTACCGTCCATCTTTCTACATGTACGCGTGGTAAGAATGAAAATTATGAAAGCATCGCAGAGCAGTGCGCAGAGGCAGGCTTTGATGTGGTTGGTTACACGCATGGTTCTGAAGTATCAAAAGAAGGTAAAGTTGCAATAGAATTGAATGCTAAAAATTAATTGCTTCTACTTCGATTGAGAGTGAATGAGAGGATACAATATGAATAAGAAATTTAAATCTACTATGTTAGCCGCTGTTATGGGGCTTTCACTAACGACAGCTACTGTTGTACCTGCCACAGTGGAGGCTGCAGGGGCTGTAGAAACATTGGCAGGTGGCGCTTTAGCCTTTGCGTATGTATCGACTGCGGTTAATAAAATGGATAATTCTGCGGAAGGGCAGGCTGAAAGTTTAGCTCGTGCTAAGTCTCAAACGGGTTATTTAGAGGATAGTGCAGCGCAAGCACGTGTTGAACGTATCATGAAAACCTTGGTGGAAACGCCTAGCGTAAAGCGTTCTTATGTGGTGTATGCAAACCCTAGTGACGAGTTTAATGCTTTTGCTACAATTGGTCGTGTTATGTCTGTCAATCAAGGGGCCTTAGAGCTTTTGGATGACGATGAACTAGCATACGTTATGGCCCATGAAATTGCGCATGGTGAGCACAAGGACATCGTTAATGGCCTTAAGAAACAAGTAGGTCTATCTACGGCTGTAAGCCTTGCTGGTAGTGGTGATGTAGGTATTTTATCTAATATTGCTGGCAATTATATGGCAAACCAAGTATTTACGATGAGCCAAGAGAAAAAAGCGGATGAATTGGGTTTTCAAATTCTCAGTGAATCTCCGTATAACGTAGGCGGTGCGGCTGCTTCTATGGCAGTTCTTCGCAACAAATATGGCGATTTGTATCGTGAAGGTTTGAATCAAGTATTTACCCCTAATAATCATCCCAAGACGAGCAGTCGTGTGAAGGACAATATCGATCGCATGTATACCTATTCCGGTAATCACGTAAACGTCGATAATGGAGCTGTGTTTGTAAATGATGTGAATATCTATAGCCCTGCCAATAGTGGTCGTTATACAGGTGAAGAACGGGCTTATTTCATGGCTGGTAAATTGGCTCGCTTGTATCATAATGGTCAAATTCAGCCGGGCAGTGCTTCTTACACAGGTCCTACTGTAACCGTAGCAGGTCAATCTATCGTGACCACACCGAATGCGGATGTGGCGCTCATGGTGGCGACAAATTTAAATAACTCATTTGTGAAAGCCGCAGGCCCAGCGAAAGGGAAACAGGCAGCAAAACCAAGTAAGAAAAAATCTAGTAAAAAATAATTCGTATTTTTACTAAAGAATAATTTGTACTTTTACTAAGAAAATCGTATAAGTCGTAAGTGATATACGGAGAGAGACTACTTATGTTTAAAAAATGGGTTCTGTTACCTTATGTAGTGCTTGGAATTTGTCTTGCTATCGGCCTACTTATTGGGATGGCCCCGGATTTACTAGATGATGTCATACCTAGGCATGGCGTGATAGGCCGTATGTTGGCCTCCGCTAATCAGCGGAAAATAGAGGATAGCCGACATACTGTGATGGTGGTACCCGATTACGTGCGCCGTGTTGTCACATTGGGGGCAGGGACTGTTGACTTGGTTAGTGTGGCCGGCGAACCTTATATTGTGGCCACCGATGGATCTCCTTATAGCTCTAGTGCTGTTATAAACGGCCGTGTGCAGCCTACAGTGGAATCTATACAATCTTATGAACCGGATGTGGTAGTGGCACCGGACACAACGCCGCCAGGCTTAGTGGCATCGTTGCGTGCTGCGGGTATTCCCGTGTTTATTTACACCATGAAAGATAGCCTAAAGGATATAAGCCTTAATACGAAGCAAGTGGCTAAGCTATTTAATAGTACAAGTGCAGAATCTTCGATTAATAGTTCTGTTATGAATGTCAAAAAACAGGTGGAGCCTCATAAAAATGATGTGAAACCAGTGATTGTGTTATATAATCCGACGCATGGTTTGTATCGTTCAGGTGTACTTCGGGATATGATTGAAATGATTCATGGCATCGATGGTGCAGGAAACTTGAAAATCATAGAGCGTGGTAAGGATCCTAATGTTCTATCTGATGTTTGGGACTATCGGGCGAGCAGCCCTACTTTCAACATGCAAGAAAACATGGGGACAAAAGCTGATTTAATTCGCATCAATCCAGATGTTATTTTTGTGCCAACGCGATATATAGATAAATTGCCTGACTATAAAGAAGATCTTAATGCGGTTATTAAGGATCCTGAGTTACAAAATGTGACGGCCATTAAAAAGGGGTATGTATATCCTGTCCATGAAATGCATATAATGAGCTATTCGTCATGGATGTACTTTGGGATGCAACAAATGTCGAAATGGCTATATGGAGATTGGTCGTATGATAATTTTGTAAAATACCAAAGCGTGCCAGCTAATTAAGGATATAAGTCATATGCCGCTGTTGATAGTTTATAGTGAATACATCATAACGGTGAGTAGAGCATTACAAAGAGTACATCATATCATTTTGAAAGCATAGGAGGAGAGCTTGTGCAACTACGACGTTTAATGATTTTTTTGACCATTTGTATTGTGGGCCTAGTGATAGCAGCACTTGGTATGTACCATTCTTGGCAGGATTTAAGAGTGGTGGTATTTGGGGACTATTGACCTCAAAAGGTCATTACTCCATGGTGGATGGTACGAGTGAGACCGTCATGCTAGACCATAAGGCGGAGCGTATCGTTGCAGTAGGACCTAATGCTGCGGATTTGGTGAGTGAACTAGCCGGTGATTCCGTCGTGGCTAGCACAGAGGCGCCGTACCAAGTTACCAATACTGTTAAGCAACGGGTGGCACCTAATGTAAATGCCATTGCTGCATTAAAACCAGATATTGTTATCATTGAAGATGCGAATGGATCGACAGAACTAGTTCGGCCTTTGCGGGATAAGGGCATCAAGGTAGCCTTGCTTAGAGCGCCTGAGACTGTGAAAGACGTAGAAGACCAAACTCGAAATGTGGGGCAATTACTAGGTAGAAAAGATAAGGCTGAAAGCCTCATCGGTACAATGATGAATTACATTCGCGATACAGAATCACTTCGCTTTGCGCGTCGTGATGAACCGAAGAAGACCGTTGCTGTGTATAACCAAAATGGTTTGTATGGCAAATCAAAGACCTTAGTTGCCGATATGCTTACCTATGTAGTGGTCGACAATGCAGCCATTAAATCGGGTGTAAGATTAACTGACTATGGCACAAAGGCGGACCTCATCAAGGCGGATCCTGATGTTATTATCGTGCCGATGGATACACGGGCACCCGACTATAATCGAGATGCGGTTTATGCAAGCTATTATAATGATCCAGCGCTAGCAAATCTCAAGGCTATAAAGAATAAAAAGATTGCCATCGTATCTAATGAATCAATGCTAGCTAAGACCTACCATGTAGGTCGAGGCATCTATAGCATGGCTCAAGTGGTGTACGAGCGTTAAATTGGTGCGAATGTAAAATTGATATGAGTGTTACATTGGTACGCGCGTTACATTATGTAATGAGGACGAGTGATTCATCCTCTGTAAGCCTTGTTATATTTATGGAGGGGAGTATAATTATACTCAGTTTCATAAAGCTATAAAAAATATTCATAACTCAAAACAAAGAGAATAAATATGTATTTAGGCACACTCCATAACAATATATAATAAGCTCTGATAATACTGATAAATACTGGAAAAAGCAGTCTATAGGAATAAGTTCTATAGACTGCTTTTTTATATATTCACAAGGTTAATGAATGTAATTTTTTTGAGTGTAATTATTGTTTTTTTCTTGAATAGAAATATGTTTATATAGAATGGAAAAAAATCGTTATATATGTTATATATACAATAAAAATGCATTGAATATGAATACCCATACAGGGTATAGGTTTATTGTACTAGCTATGGCTTTATGGAATAATAAACTAATTGAAGATTAATCGTAATTTGTCGATTAATGACTAACTTGTTGGTGTGTAACACTTGTTAGCGTATAAGTTATTACTGTAAATCTTAAAATGTATGGAGGTTATTATGGAGTATGCAATTCATCTTTTTAATGCGGGTGGCGTAGTCATGTATCCGCTAGTTTTATTTATGTTGGCAGCATGTACGATTTTATTTGAGCGAATTCGTATGTATCGTCGCATTGACAGTGAAATTCAACAATTGTCGTCTAGCATTGAAGCAGGTCGTAATGCGAATGATTGGATTGCATTAGAACAAGCGATTAAGAATAATGATGATGCGCTTAGTCAATTTGTAACACCGATTGTTGATTCCGTATATAACTTTGAAGGCTTAGAAAACCGCCTTCATGATGTAGTAGGGTATATGGATGAACGTTTAAAACGCGGTCTTAACTGGCTCAGCATGATGGTTACTATGGCTCCATTACTAGGCCTTTTAGGTACTGTAGTGGGCATGATTCGATCCTTTGCTGCTGTTGGTGGTGATATCGGTGCCCCTACTGTTATTACTGGTGGTGTATCCGAAGCGTTGATTGCAACGGCAACAGGGCTTTCAGTAGCCATCGTAGCATTAGCCATCCACAGCTGGTGCACAAGTAAAGTAAATTATGATATTGCAAAATTGGAACAACGCTTAGGTTCTATCTTGGATTTATATATTAGGAGTCAACGATGAAACGTAGTTCAGTAGGGATACAAAAAGAACCTACCATCATGATTATACCTATGATTGATATTGTATTTCTTGCTCGTATTTTTCATGATGAGTACGTTATATATGAATACAGAGGAACAAATTCCGCTCAATTTGCCAAAGGCCTCTGCATCAACGGCAAAAACGATTGAGCCGATTACGATTTCGCTCACAGCTACTCATAAGATGTATTTGAACGAACGTGAAATTAGACCTGATGATTTGGGCAATGAAATTCAAGGCATCGTTGCGAAGGAACCACAACAAGCTTTTATCGTCCGTGCATCTGAAGATATTGCGTATAAGGATGTTATTAGCATTTTGGATAATCTCAAGATGAGTGGTGCTCGATTTGTCAGCGTAGCGACAGAACGGAAGTGATCATATGGTGAGTAAACGATATGGCATTCCTTTTATCGCTGCATTGGTGGTCAACTTAGCATACTGGGGTGTTGTAGGCGATTTGTTCGGCCATTTAAAACCACCAGAAACGCCAAAGAAAGATTTGGTCATCAATCTTGACATGGTGCAACCAGAACCTCCTGAGCAGGAGAAGAAACAGCAAGAGAAAATTGTCTCTGATGATGAAGAAAATGCTGCGGGCGGTAAGTCGGGTAGTGTATTACCGGATTTATCTGGTAAACCGACACCTGGTTTAAAAGACCTTAACCCCTACTTAGGCGGCAATGAAACAGCTAGTGTGAACCTAAAAGGGAATACGGATAACCCGTTAGGCATACCTGGTAGCGGTGATGTTAAGGGTCCAGGTGGTGGCCCCGTTGGCAATGGTGGTAAGCAAATGACGGCCCTGGTACACAGGACGGCAATCCTGGGACTAGTGATACGGAAGGTTCGGGATACTTTGATGCTTCTGGTTATATTGCTAGTTTAGATGCCAATAAAGTCATGCCAGCACAAGCTGTACGTAGAGGAATTACAGGGACAGTTACAATTAGGGTTTATTTTGATGGCGAAGGTAATTATGTAAGTGCTGAAATTGAGGGGAGTAGTGGTTCTAGCCTTCTTGATAATGATGCATTGGCACTGGCGGCTAGGTCCGGTGGTGCTACAAATACGACCGGAGAACCTAAATCAGACATTTTTTATATAAGATACGAACTTGAATAGAGATGTATATTATATATTTAAAATAGTTTTTAGTAGAAAATATAGGATGATGAGCGATATGAATAAACGTGTATATGTGGCCACAATGATGGCCTTACTTAGTATGAGTGTAAATGGTTATGCGGTAGATATGACAACTCATCAAAATCAAGAATCGTCCAATGTGATTAATGTTACCGCTAATCGCACAGCCCTTCTAGATTTGGATACACCTGTAGCGATGAATGTAATTACACCTGAGGATTTAAAAAATACTGGTGCTACCACTGCTTTTGATGCGGTGGCGACCGTACCAGGGGTAACAATAAATTCTTATGGTGCTGGCGGTGCCGATTTTGGTGGCATGGATAGCCGTACGAATATTCGAGGCCTTGACCGTGGTGCCCTTGTTCTTGTAAATGGAGTGCCTATGAACCTCAATGGCAAAGGTGGACTCGGCTCTATTCCTACGAGTGCCATAAAACGTATCGAAGTAGTGAAAGGAGCTGCTTCTACATTGTATGGTGCAGAGGCATTAGGTGGTGTTATTAACGTTATTACCAAGACTCCATCTACAGAGGGTGGCTCTGCTACAGTTGCTGTAGGTAATCGTGGGTCTAAACGTTTTGATATGTCATACGGTACAGATAAATTCATCGTTGGTATCGATAGAAAATATTGGGGCACACAGGATCCATCCACACCGATTCGCTACGACTATGCAGGTACTAAACACTACGATTACTATAGTACTCGCAACAAGGGCAATTCGTTGGGGCTCTTTATGAGTGGTAAGCTTTCAGATAAGGTAACATTGAATTTTAATCGTGCTGAAAGTAAGTCGTCCTTTGGTCTAATCAGTACGGAAACAAATCCGGTTAATCAAGCAAGACATTCTACGACGTATCATTATAAGGATGATCGCAATAATGCTTCCTTAATTTATAAGGACAAGGGTACTACAGGAACCTTGTTCTATAATGACCGTACGATGCGTGGTACGAGCCGGGCGCACAATACGTCCCAAGCTAAGGCGACTGAAACAAGCTATCGCGCACGTCAATATGGATTTGATGTACAGCATGAATGGGATTTTAGAGATGGTAAGGACTATTTAATCGCAGGTGTTACAGGTAAACAAGAAATCTATCATGCAACGGCTGTTCCTGTGTACGTTCATCCTAAACGCAATAGTTATGCTGTGTATGGTAGTTATTCTTATGAAATTAACCCTAAATGGACATCTATTGTAGGTTTGCGTTACACCATAATCGATGACCCAATTAGGGATCAACATGTGTTGACGCCACAATTCCAATTGTTGCACTCTATCAATAAACAATCCTCCATGTATGTGAACATAGGGAAAGCTTTTACAATGCCTAGTTTGAGCGATACATTCCGTAGCGTTAGCCGTCGTTATACAGCGGTAAGCAGCAAAAATCTCAAACCAGAAGAGGGTTGGAACTATGAAATTGGGTACAAGCGGATTAACAAAAAGGATGATTGGAAGGTTGATGTGTTCTATATGGATTTCAAAAACTTCTTCCAATGGCAACCGGATGCAAATGGTCGACCTTTGGTGCGCGTAAATGGCGGGAAATTCCGCAACGTGGGCATCGAAGCCGAATATGGTAGACGTTTATCCGACCGCCTCAAATTGAACGTGAGCGGATCTTACTCTAATCCAAGACAAAAGGAAATGAATGAAAATTACTGGAAACAAGCGGCCCCTAAATTGCAATTCACTACAGGCATTCGCTATGAAAGCCCAACGTGGGAAGCAGGCACATCCTTTAGCTTTGTTACAAAACGGTTGCGCAATCGAGATGGTGGCTTAAACCCTAATATTGCCCTTTGGAACGCTTATGTGGGCTATCATTTCAATAAGGATGCAACACTTCGTCTAGATGCACGCAATTTGTTAGACCGTCACAACGTTATCACCAATGGGGATTATGAATACTGGGGTGACCCATTCACATATGAATTGAGCTATACACAAAAGTTCTAATATTTATTTGTAGAGATTTATATAAAATCCAGTACTGATAGGGGGTATGGGTTTTGTGCGGTTTCTTTAAATGTGTAATAATACAAATATGTACTTTTTATGAATAATTCGTGTGTGTTATGAGGGGTTTGTTATGAATAAACAAATGAAACGACGTACGTCTCTACTTATCTGTATGGCTTTGATGGGTTTAACTGTGAATGCTTATGCAGCAGATGTAACTGCTACATCATCTGACACAGAAACACATGTTATCAATGTTACTGCAAATCGTATGGCGCTTATGGATTTAGATACGCCAGCAGCGATGGATGTCATCACTGAGCAAGATATCATGAATAGTGGTGCTAAAAATGCTTTTGATGCGGTTAATATGGTGCCAGGTGTTACGTCCTTCTCCTATGGTGCATCGGGGCTCGAATACGGTGCTATGGATAGCCGTGTGAATATCCGTGGCCTCGAACGGGGGTCTTTGATTCTCGTAAATGGCGTTCCCATGAACCTTAATGGTAAGGGTGGTCTTAGCTCTATTCCAACGGACTCTATTGCTCGTATTGAAGTATTGAAGGGGGCTGCATCTGCTCTCTATGGTTCTGATGCAATGAGTGGCGTTGTAAATGTTATCACTAAGACACCTAATAAAGAAGGCGGTTCTGCTACCGTTGCAGTTGGTAATAGAGGCAGTCACTCCTATCGCGTAAATTATGGTACGCCTCGTTTCTTGATTGGTGTAGAACGGGGCTTCTTTGGTGAACAAGATCCTTCCACACCAGTTCGTACAGACTCAGTCGTTCGCCCTCGTGGCTATGAGTATTATACGGCTCGTGAAAAAGGTAATTCCTTGGGCCTATTTATGAGTGGTAAGGTGAACGACAAGGTGACATTCAACTTTAGCCGCTTTGAAGGTAAATCTGCTTATGCACAGGTGAGTACTGAAAGTAACGTAACAAACCGCAATCGTCACTCTACTACATATGCCTATGATGATACGAAAAATAATGCATCCTTGATTTTCAAGGATGATAATACAACAGCAACTCTTTTCTATAATGATAGAGATTTGAAGGGTAAAAACCGGAAACATAATCTTTCATCCTACACATCTAATGATAGTAACTATATTGCTCGCCAATATGGTTTTGATGTGCAACACGAATGGGATTTCCGAGGTGGAAAGGACTATTTAATTGCAGGTGTGCTCGGTAAGAGAGAAACGTACCGCACTACATCAGGTCCTGTATATGCAAGTCCTCATCGTCATAGCTTAGCTCTTTATGGTAGTTATTCCTATCAAATCAATCCAAAATGGACTACTGTTCTAGGCTTACGTTATACGGATATCAAGGATCCTGTGAAGAATCAACAAGTGTTGACGCCACAATTCCAGTTAAATCATACAATCAATAAGGAATCATCCCTGTATATGAACGTAGGGAAGGCTTTCACCATGCCTAACCTCAGCGATACATTTAAAACTGTAAATCGACAATATCAATCGGTTAGCGGTCGTAATTTAAAGCCTGAAGAAGGTTGGAATTATGAATTGGGCTATAAGCATATTACAAAAAAGGATAGTTGGAAGGTTGCCGCATTCTATATGGATTTCAAAAATTTCTTCTCTTGGAAACCAGATAGCAATGGTAAAATGACGATTCGCGTTAATGGTGGCCGTTTTAGAAATGTTGGCGTTGAGGCGCAATATGGCCGTAAATTAACAGATCGCTTGAAAGTAACTGTGGGTGCAGCGTATATGAATCCTAAACAACGGGAAATCGATAAGACCTACTGGGAACAAGCAAATCCTAAGTTGCAATTTACAGGGGGCATTCATTACAACAGCCCAACATGGACTGCTGGTTCAAGCCTTAATTTCGTAACGAAACGCTTGAAAAACCGCGATGGCGGCATCAATCCTAACCTCGTGGCTTGGAATGCCTATGTAGGCTATCAATTCAATGAACATTCATCCTTGCGAATCGATGCACGGAACTTGCTCAATCGTCACAATGTTATCTCCAATGGCGATTGGGAATACTGGGATGAGCCATTTAACTACAAGGTTAGCTACACATATAAATTCTAGAGTAATAGATTGGCTTTTAAATTAGGATAATTATTTAGACTAATCATTTACTGTCGGTTATAACTATACAAGGAGTATCATCATGAATAAGAACATTAGGTTTCTCATATGTTTGATGGTACTCTTTTGTGTATGTATAACAGGTTGTGGACCACTTGTGTCCTATAATGAGAGTTCCCATACGCCTCATACGCGGTATGTTGACAGTTACGATGGGGTTCGTGTAGCAGTACCTGAAAATCCAAAGCGCATTTTAGCATTGTCCTCTGCATTTGATACGATTTTATTAGGTCTTGTAGAACCAGACCGCTTGGTTGGTATCAATAAATTGTCCACCTATGAGGATTACTCTTTAGAAGCGAAACGGGCCAAGCAGGTTAAGCCTGTTATGAGTTCCTATCCTCTAGAGAAGATAATTGCTTTGAAACCAGATCTTGTTATAGCTCCAGATTATACATCTGCTGATGTTATTTCTGGCTTGCGCCATATGGGCATTGCAACAGTTGTCGTATCATCGGACTCTACAGTAGAAGGGGTTATTAAAAATATAAAGGATGTTGCGTATATCGTAGGAGAAGAGGAAAAGGGGCAGTTTTACGATCAAAAGATACATCGTGAGTTAGATGAAATGAAGCGTCTAGGCGCATCCATACCTCTAGAGCAGCGCAAGACAGTTCTTTTTGTGTCCTCTATGGATGGTTATACGGGAGCGGGCAGTCTCTTTGATGATATGTGTAAATACATAAGTATTTATAATGCACCTAATAAGATTGGCTTACCGCCACGGATACCCTTTGGGGAGGAACGTGTGTTAGTTATGAATCCAGATTTTATCTTTATTCCGTCCTATAAGGGGATGGATAAGGGGTTAGCAGATAGATATTTAGCAAATCCAGCCTTTCAAAAATCTGCCAGCTATAAAAAGAACATCGCGTTAAGCCTTTACCGGCAGCATACTTATATACTATGAATCAGCATATCGGCGAAGCGATGCTTGCTATTATGCATACTGTGTATCCTCAGTTAGAAAGGAGTTCTCATGAGTAAACAGAAAAAACGAATCATGGCGATAACTCTGATTGGGGTATTACTATGTGTTGTAAGCCTCTTGGCACTACATGTAGGAACGATTATGATTCCTATTGGCGGGGGCATTCAAAGCATTTTAAATGGTATGGGGATACCGGTTCATTTTACAGCTCCGATTACAGCTGAACAAGAGGCGGTATTGTGGTTTATCCGTATGCCACGTCTCATCATTGGTCTCCTTGTAGGTGGTGCATTAGCCTTGGCTGGTGCGGTTATGCAAGGTGTTTTCTCCAACCCATTAGCGGATCCTGGCATTATGGGTGTATCCGCAGGGGCATCCCTTGGCGCAGTGATCGCCATTGCTCTTGGCGTAACATCTCTCGGCATGTTTTACATGCCCGCCTTTGCCTTTGTAGGGGCCTTTGTATCTGTTGGGATTACTATTCTTTTGACCTTGCGCAATAACAAGTTAGACACGACAACCTTATTGCTAGCAGGTGTAGCCGTTAGCATGCTCCTCGGTGCTTTTACATCGGGTATTTTGACGATGATTAATGAATATCGGTTGCGTGAATTCCTATTCTGGATGGTAGGCGGTCTTGATTTCCGTCGTTGGGATCATGTGGCACTAGCTGTAGGGCCTATCATGACGGGCAGCGTTATTCTGATGCTGCTCGGTCGTCATCTTAATGTACTCGTTCTCGGTGACACAGAAGCACGTGCATTGGGCTTACCTGTTATGGTGTACCGTATGCTATTCTTATTCCTTGCATCCGTTGTTACAGCTACTGCTGTATGTGTCAGTGGTTCTATTGGCTTTGTAGGCCTTGTGGTTCCTCACATTGTCCGCCTCTTGGTAGGACCGGATCATCGCATATTACTGCCTATGGCAGCTGTTGGAGGGGCATTATTTCTCGTATTCTGTGATACATTGGGCCGAGTTATAGCACAACCTATAGAAATTCGCGTTGGTATCATGACAGCTCTCTTAGGGGCACCATACTTTTTATATTTGCTTCATCGCTTGCGCAGTAAAGGAGGGGCCTAATGAAATTAGATGTTCAATCACTATCCGTTACATTAGGGGAAAACCACATTCTAAAGGATGCGTCCTTCTCTATTGATAGCGGTGAATTTGTCGGCATTATCGGCCCTAATGGTTCTGGTAAAACGACGTTGTTAAAAACCTTGCGTGGACTCTATCCTATTTCTGGAGGCCAGGTTTTGTGGGATGGTAAAAGCATCGCCTCTTTGAGTGACAAGGAAATTGCTCATCATGTGGCATACATGCAACAATCCGTTAATGTGTCCTTTGATTATGAAGCCATCGATATCGTGATGACAGCCCGTTATCCGTATCTGAAATGGTGGCAACAAGAGGGACCAGAGGATAAAGCAATCGTAGAAAAGGCCATGAAAGAAGTGGGCGTGTACCATCTGCGTAATCGATCTGTACAGTTCCTCAGTGGCGGCGAGCGTCAACGGGTATTTCTGGCAAAGGCGTTGGCACAACAAACAGAGGTTTTGTTATTAGATGAACCGACGGCTGCTCTTGATTTGGTGTATGCTGATGATATCTTTCACGAAGGTCGTAGATTATGTGACGAAGGCAAAACGATTCTAATCGTCGTCCATGATTTAGAATTGGCTGCCAAATATTGTACTAAGCTCGTCTTGGTTAGCGATGGTCATATAGTCGATGTAGGAACGCCTCGTGAAGTGCTGACTGCAGAGAATCTACGAAACGCATTCCATCTATCGGCAGCGGTCTACGATGATCCATACTTTAAACAACAACGTATCTTTGTATTTCCAAGAGGGACTACGGATATTGAAGCGTATAAACAGACTAATGCAAGTACTGACATGTCTATCGATCCAGACCTGCAATAAGTATCTTGGGTTAGATAGTTAGTTATTTTTATATTACTAATTTTATTTGGCTACATCCTTGTATTGCGATTCCGAATGAGGTCAGACTTATGTTATATCCATTTACTGCTATTGTTGGTCAAGATGAAATGAAGTTGGCCCTGTTACTCAATGCCATAAATCCATCTATCGGTGGTGTGTTAATCGAGGGGGAAAAGGGCACTGCCAAATCTACGGCTGTCCGCGCTTTGGCGAACCTATTACCCCCTATGGAGACAGGGGCTACGGCCATGACCGTTGTGGAACTTCCTATTAATGCTACAGAGGACCGTGTTGTAGGGTCTATCAATTTAGAAAAAGCACTACAGGACGGTGTGAAAGCTTTTGAGCCAGGCATTTTGCACGCAGCACATCAAAACATTCTCTATGTAGATGAGGTTAATCTATTAGATGACCATATTGTAGATATTTTACTTGACGTAGCAGCTATGGGTGTCAATACGGTAGAGCGTGAAGGGGTGAGCCACTTCTCATCCATCTCGCTTTATCCTCGTAGGAACAATGAATCCCGAAGAGGGCGACCTTAGACCTCAGCTGCTAGATCGTTTCGGTTTATCCGTCATGGTCTATGGTGAGCATGATCCAGCACAACGGATGGAGGTTATCAAGCGCCGTCTTGCCTTTGGCGACGACCCGGTAAGTTTCGTAGCGTCTTATGCGGAATCGGAACAAGCATTACACGAACGCTTATTACAAGCTCGTGAATTATTGCCAAGCATCATTCCCACCGATGAGATATTGTTGAAAATTGCAAGCATTAGTATTGGTGTTGGCGTTGATGGTCATCGTCCAGATATTACGATGATGCACACCGCTCGTGCACACGCAGCCTTTCACGGTCGCCATCAAATCACAGAGAGCGACCTCAAGATAGTAGCACGATTAGCATTGAAGCACCGTTTACGTCGTTTGCCATTTGAGGAGCAAGGTCACGATGAAGACCGCATTGATACAGTGGTAACGGCTGTGCTTGAGGGCTAGCTATGGAAACATCTGTACAAGAGGCCCTCAAAATAGGCCTTGTAAACAATCAGATTCATACTCTCGTTATTTCTGGTGGTACTGGTGTGGGTAAAAGTTATATCCTTCGCCAGTGCCTCGAGGCGTGGCATATTCCCTATCGTTTGATACCTGTGTATGTAGAAATTCACAATTACAAGAGACTATCGATTTTGAAGCGTCCCTAGAGCAGGGCAAGATGATTATGTCCGCAGGTCTTTTAGATGACACTAGCACTCGATGCTGGGTTGTCGATGATGGGCACGTTCTGGCACCTGAGGTTCGTCATGCCTTATTAGTAGAGGCGAAGCGACGTCAAATACTGCTCATCATGACTATCAATCATGAAGATAGAACACTAGATGATGCGGAGTGGGAACTCGTCGATGTGCATGTATCTATGGCTGCACCTACACTAGAATCTCGAGTTGCTATTTTGCAACAAAATCAAGAAGAAATCCAATGTGGTGATGTATCTATAGCAGGGGATAATCAATCAGACTTGGACGATGCCTTATGTGAGGAGGAAACTAGCTCAATAGATGTTATTTCAGCTGAAGATATGTTATCTCTCATAGTTACTAAACGAGTTCAGAATATTGCTGTTTCGGATGCTATGCTTTCACTAGCCATATCCTATGCACTACAAGCACGCACCGTAGGGCATGGTGCAGAATACGTATTGCTGCAAGTTATGAAATCTCTTGCAGTTCTTGATGGCAGCTCGTACTGCAAGCCAATCCATGCAGACCGAGCCGCTTTATATGTTTTGCCCCATCGTATGAAGCGAGATGAAGCATCAGAATCTCAATCATCACAAGGGGATAATGAAAGTAGTACAAACGACCAAAATCAGTTGCAGAAGAATACTGAAATAGCAGAGGACTCTGATGTAGATAACTCAAGTAATTCGGGTGAAGAAGATTCTAATGGTGATGAATCCAATCCCAATGAATCAGATAATTCCAATAATGATATAAGTGGTACCGAAGATGGAGCGTCTAATCAAGACGTATCCGGCAACGCTAATCAAGAAGAAACGAGCGACACTAATGACGCTAACCCTAAGGAACCTGATAGTTCTGATTCAAGAAGCACTGATGCTGATGTATCTAACGGACTATCTTCTGTATCCTTGCCTGATACTGTTGCCCGTATAGCTAACCAGATGTTTCATTGGAAATTACAGTCTTATAAGACAGTAGACCGCCAGTATCGCAAGGGCTCAGGTCGTCGCCTCATGACCAAAACAAGGATACGAGAGGGCGCATGATTCGAGCCTATCAAGATGAACATGCTCTTGAGGACTTGGCCTTAGTCGATACATTGCGAGCGGCAGCACCTTACCAACGGTTGCGAGCTACTGTTAAGGTGGAACAAGAAACACAATCTACGCAGTCTCTGCCATTAGAACAGCAAGAAGCTAAGGGATTATCTATAGTGATAAAACCACAGGACTATCGCCGTAAAGCTCGAGAAAAACGTATTGGCGCGTATCAACTATTCGTGGTGGATGCGAGCGGTTCTATGGCGGCACGTCATCGCATGGAGGCCACTAAAGCAGCTATTCTCAGTCTCTTGCGAGATTCTTATATCCACCGTGATTCGGTAGGGCTCATTGCGTTCCGCAAGGAGTCGGCAGAGGTATTATTGCCGTTCACGCGCAGCGTGGAGCGAGCCGAGCGACTGTTAGCCTCTATGCCTACAGGCGGTAAAACGCCATTAGCTCACGGTTTACGCATGGCCTACACCATGTGCGATAGATTGTTGCGTGCCCATCGGGCAGAACGCATTCAGATTATATGTATCACCGATGGTCGAGCTACGTCGGGGGATTCTGAGGATCCCGTAGCAGAGGCTAAACAATGGGCTCGTATTCTTGGAACCTTGCCTGTAGATTGTATCGTTATCGATACGGAGACGGGCTTTATCAAGCTAGGCCTAGCTAAGGAATTATGTAAATTAATGAATGGCAGTTATTATGCCATGGATACTATTACGGCGGATGATATTTTACGAGTATCGCGGAGGTAGATCATGAGTCGTCTCATGTATATTTCTAATTTAGGAAAACAAATTCAATATATAGAAAAGGCCGTTGCCACCTATCCTGAATTGATACAAGGCGAGGTGGATATATGCAATATGAAAGGCCCCTCTCTGGGATGGGGCCTTTGAAAGCCGCCTACGCGCTGCAGATGTCGTTCTCGTAACGAATATGGGGGTTGGCTTAGATTCGCCATTTTTAGAACGTCTAGAGCGTTGGCTGTATGCACATCATCCTAAGTATTGGATTGATGTGGTAGAGCCTAAGAAAACAGATATCCTCTATCGCAATATAGACGAAAATCAACGGAGATTTCTTGAAAGCTATCGCCGCACCAGTGGCGTCATGAACTATGTGCGCCTTATTAACGGTGCTTTCAGTACAAAACCAATCTCCGAATGGGAAGAACCTGACCACATTCTGTGGCAAGCCATCATGGGCCGCGATGGAAATATCTACGAAACCTATGATGAGTTCATGGAGGCCGAAGGAAATCCAGATTGGCCGTCTATCGCGGTGTATTTCTATCGAGACGAATGGATTATGGGGGATATTGAGTATCAACAGGCCTTATTCGAAGAGATTTATAAACATCAGTACAATCCGATTATCTTTATGGACAGTATGGCTCGAATCCTCGTGTAGGCATTCCTAATATGAAGCTGTCCATGAATCATCTCTTTGGTAAGGATGTATTCCCTTTTGATGTGCTCATAAATACTTGTAAATTCTCCTATCAGTCCTTAGGGGCGCAAACTTTGGAGGAATTAAAGTTACAGGATGTGCCTATTATTCAGGGCTATACCATATATATGGATGAGAAAACCTGGGCTGCAGACCCGCAAGGTGTGACGCCTTTGGATGTGAATTTATCCATATCACAACCGGAACTAGATGGCGTCATTCAAGGTGGCGTTGTGGCGTGTCAAACCTTTGATGAGCATGGTCACTATGTGTATCTACCTGTAAAAGAACGCATTGCTGCTATTGTAGAGCGGGCCATTAAATGGTCTAAATTACGACATATTCCAGTATCGGAGCGAAAGGTAGCTATTATCCTGCATAACTATCCGCCTAAAAATTCCAATATTGGGTCCGCTGCAGGACTTGATACGCCTGAATCGGTACGACGACTATTACAGGTCATGCAAGACGAGGGCTATACCGTAGATACTGTGCCAGAAACGAGTGCAGAGTTGATGGATATAGTCACATCTCATATGACGAATGACAGGTCTATGCTCACTGATGAGCTCTTAGCTTCTGCAGAAGGGCGTTTGAGTAGTGCTGATTACAAAGCGTATTTTGAAACGCTGCCAGCAGATACGCAAAAGTCTATGCTCGAGTCTTGGGGTGCGGCGCCTGGAGATGTATTCGTCTACGATGATGAGGTTATTATTCCAGGCTTCGCCAATGGCAATCTATGGATTACGGTGCAGCCACCTCGTGGATTTGGGGAAAATGTATCTGCTATTTATCATGACCCCTGTTTACCACCACCGCATCAATACTTGGCGTTCTACCACTGGGTTCGGAACGTCTTCGAAGCAGATGCAGTCATTCATGTAGGTACTCATGGTTCCTTAGAATGGCTCCCAGGTAAGGGAGCAGGCCTCAGTGCTAGTTGCTATCCTGAAATTGGTATATCCTCGTTACCTAATATTTACCCGTACTGGACGACTATTATTGGTGAAGGTATCCAAGCTAAGCGGCGTAGCTCCGCTTGCTTAGTAGGGCACTTGTCGCCACCGATGACGACGGCTGGTCTATATGATGAGTTTGAAGAACTAGAAGCCTTACTCGATGAGCATAGTCATTTTGAGCAAGAGCATCCTGAGAGTGTATCGGATATAGAGAGCGTGATTCGAGAGAAAGCCATGGCGTGTCATCTCATCGATGAAGAACAAGGCGCTGCGATGGAGATGGACGATCTTATTACAGCTGTCCATGAAAAGTTAAGCGACCTAAAGCATATGCAGATGAGAAATGGCTTGCACATTTTAGGGCAGGGACCTGAAGGTGTAGAGCTAGAGGAATTTATTACCTCCATTGTACGGACGCCACAAGGGGATATTGCATCGGGTCTTGAAATCTTAGCCGAAGAATTAGGTTATGATTGGTCCTATATAGAGCAACATGCAGGGGACGTAAATGACGAGGGGATTCGCTATAGTCACATCATTGATCAAATTTGGAATGAACTGCGTGCGTTTGTAAGGTATGTGGTGAATACACCAGATTATACAGTACCAGAACGGCTAGCGCCTTTGGCTGCAGTCATTGTGCGCGAGTATATACCTAAATTAGGGCAAACAAAGAATGAGATTATATCCATTTCGCAGGGCTTGCAGGGAAAATATGTTGAACCCGGCCCTGGTGGGGCTCCTTCCAGCGGTCAAGTTGATGTATTGCCTACGGGGCGTAACTTCTATGGCCTCGATGAACGGGCACTACCCACAAAGATTGCTTATCAGCTAGGGATAGACTTGGCAGACCAAGTCATTGCTGACTATATCTTAAACGAACAACGGTACCCTGAAACGGTAGGCATCATTCTCTGGGCTAGTAGCAACTCTAGAAGTCACGGTCAGTGCTTGGGTGAATTTCTTTACATGTTGGGCGTTCGCCCTAAATGGCAGTCCAATGGTCGCATTTCAGGCCTAGAGGTGATTCCTTTAGAAGAATTACAACGACCTCGTATCGACGTAATGGGTCGCATCAGTGGCCTCATTCGAGATATGATGCCTACTGCCATTAGTTGGCTTGATAAGGCCGTGGAAATGGTGTCAGAACTAGATGAGTCCCCAGATGATAACTATGTAAAAAAACATATTCATGATGATGTAGACTGGCTCGTGGAGCAAGGAGAGGATCCTTTGTTGGCTACTAAAAAGGCGCGACTCCGTATCTTCGGTGACCCGCCACAGCCTATGGCACCGGTGTAGGCGCCTTGATAGAAGGCAAAAACTGGCAGTCCGTAGAAGATATTGCACAAGTGTATAGCAAGTGGAGTAGCTTTCACATACACAAGGATATTCCTCAGGATATGAGGCTATTCCAACGTCGATTAACGACCATGGATGTGACCATTAAGAATGAAGATAATCGAGAAACTCATATTTTGAGTGCAGACGATTATTATAGCTATCATGGTGGTCTCATTGCAGCAGTGCGGACTGCAAAGGGCAGTGCGCCTCGCGCCTATGTGGGGGATAGCACCGACCGTAGTCGCGTTGTGATGCGGTCCTTGTCGGATGAGTTCCGCCGTGTTGTGCAAGGGGAAACACAGAACCCGAAATTCATTCAAGCTATGATGAATCATGGTTACAAAGGTGCATCGGATATGTCCAATGTGGTATCCCATAGCTTTGGCTGGGATGCGACGAGCGATATAGTGCCCGACTGGGTCTATGAAGGTTATGCTAACAAGTATGCTTTAGATACAACGGTGCAAGACTGGATGCGTGATGTAAATCCGTGGGCCTTGCAGCGCATTGCGGAAATTTTGTTAGAAGCCGCTCAACGTGGCTACTGGGATGCATCTCCAGAGATGCTAGAGGATTTGCAGTCCTTATATATTTCCATAGAAGGTGTTATAGAAGGTCGTTAGTATGAAACAAAGAATATCTATTATATGTGCCATAGTAATGATGGTACTTCTGGTGTTCGGCTGTGGTCCTAAACAGCTGGAAACTACGGGTGCCACACATCAGGTGACGGATGGTACAGGCACTGTTGTTACGGTGCCGACTGAACCTAAGCGTATCGTTCCTATCGCTGCTAGCACAGAGGATATAGTCCTATCCTTGGTTGATCCAAGCCGCGTAGCCGCTGTTGGTACGGTACCTAATAATGTGCCCGACGCGTCGGCTAAGGTAGAGAAACATGTGAAAGCATCTGCTGAGTCCATGCTCTCTGTACAGCCAGATTTAGTATTAGTACCCAATTGGATGTCTCCCGATGCGATTGGGGAAATGCGCAATATGCAGATTCCTGTTTATGTATATAAAACGCCTACTACGGTAAAGAAGCAAAAGCTACTATTCATGAGATTGCCGGGCTATTACATGCATCTGATGAATCCATGATAGCCAGCATGGATGCAGATTTGAAAACTGTAGAAGAATTGGCCAATAAGCATAGTGGTGAACGTCCTTTGGTGGCGTTTTATTCCCAATTTGGCTTAACAGGCGGCAAGGGGTCTACCTTCGATGATATGTGTAACTACTTGAAGGTAAACAATGCGGCCGCTCAAATAGGTTTAGGCCCTTTTGATAATGGGACGAGAGAGGATTTAATAAAATCTAACCCTGATATTATTTTTATTCCTTCTGTGGCCTATACATCAGATGGCACTACACCAGCAACGGCAGAACAGCTTTACTCTGATCCAGCCTTGCAAGGTGTTAAGGCCATCGTCAATCGTCGTGTATTTCTTGTAGATTCTTCACAGGTTATGAGTTATTCTCAATTCATGACTCGTGCAATGGTATCTATGGCACAAAATATTTATAGTATGTAATTTGTAGTTTGATGTGTGTGGAGGTTTTTATGAAAGTATCAAAGAAACAACGTTTATCTTTGTATGTGGGGTTAGCTCTTGTATTTGGTAGTACAATTAGCGCACCTAGCGTATGGGCTGCTGATGCACAAGATTCCCATACCATTGTTGTTACTGCAACGCGTAGTGAACAACAACTTTCACAAGTACCAGCTAGTGTATCCGTATTGACTGGTGATGATGTGCGTGAACGTCATGCAACAAACATGAACGAAGCTTTACGTGTCGTTCCTGGTGTTGACGTTAATACTTATGGCGGCGGCGTAGGGTATACGAACTCTAATGCATTCCGCATTAATGGTTCTGAACAGGTATTGTATTTAGTAGACGGCATCAATATGGGCGCAGCTGGCGTGAATCCGCCAATGACGATTTTGAAAGATATGTCTAGCATTGACCGCATCGAAGTACAACGCGGTGCCGGTTCTACCTTATATGGTTCTGGCGCTATCGGTGGTGTTGTGAACGTAATCACTGCAAAACCTGAGGAAGGCGTTCAAACTAAGCTTCGCATGATGGGCGGCAGCAATGATTTAGAACAATACGCTCTCTTGAACGAAGGTAGCAAAAAGGATTGGTACTGGCGTGTAGGGTACCAAAAAGATATCATCGGTTCTTATAAAGATGGTCATGGCAAACGCATTCCGCAACATGGCAACAGCCATACTGGTTCCTTCATGGTAGGCAACAAAATCAATGACAAAAATGATGTGAAGGTATTCTATGATACCTATCGCGGTGATGCGATGTACTCTGACCATATGGGTGCCCTTAATCATATTCGTTACGGTACAGAAGCAAGTGATTCCTTCCGTGCTGTTTGGAATAATAACATCAATAAACGTTGGAGCCATCAATTATACGTATTAGATAATCATTATAAAACTAAATATGATGGTTATTTAACAGATATTAAGACTCGTACATTTGGTGACCAAGTGACATATAAAGCAAAAGATCATACCGTAGTTGGCGGTATTGATTGGCGTCAAGATAAGGTGCTTAATATGGGTGGTGTAAAACTTACGAACACATCTTACTTCGTACAAGATGAGTGGAAGGTTGCACCGAAATGGACTGTCATACCAGGTGTTCGCGTTGACCATCACTCTGCATTTGGTACACATACATCTCCATCCATTAGCGTTGGCTACGATGTGAATGCTAAAACGAATGTATATGCAGCGTATAAAGAATACTTCTTGGCTCCTACACCATATCAACTCTTTGATGGCACAAATGGCAACCGCAATTTGAAACCTGAAACAGGTCATGAATGGAGCTTAGGTGTTCATCATAAATTCGGTAAAACTTGGAACAGCAATCTCAGCTTCTTTAGTCGCAGTACAAAAGATAAAATTGGTTGGGTAATGACAAACCCTGCAGCGTTCTCAGGTGAATACCGCAATTTTGATACAGAAAAGGCGCATGGTATCAATGCAGATGTACGTAAACAATTAACGAAACACTTGTCTGCGCGTCTAGGCTATACGTATACTCATATTGATGCAACACCAACACGTAAAGCAAATCGCGATGGCTATATTCCTAAACATGCGGTTAATGCAGGTCTCGATTACAACGATGCTAAATGGGATGCTCATTTAGACATTCGCGGTATCATCGACCGTCCAGGTCCTGCGGCTAATATCTTCCCTCGTACAACATATTGGATTACTGATATTAGTGCTAACTATCGCGTGCGTGAAATGTGACTGTATTTGGTCGCATCAATAACCTATTTGATACATACTATGCAGAACAATCTAGCGTTCGTTGGGGCCACGCTGGTGATTGGTGGCCAGGTCAAGGTCGCAACTTCCGCTTTGGTGTAGAGGTTACAATCTAAGAATTGTATAAAAAATAAGAAAATTGATAAGACTATTAGTTAATATGATAAAACTATAGATTTTCTATAGTAAAACCTCTATAATAGGATGTATCTATATATATCCATGTATATGTATCATTTTTAGTAAGAGGAGTTGGATTCTGTATGGAACTACCGGTTTTATCCCCGTATATGATGGCTCGCAAGCCGTCCGGGATCCGCATGGGGCAAATTAAATTTTTGGAACGAAAGGACCCACCTGTTTTGGTAAATGGTTCAATTGGCAATGTTATGCGTCCTATGCATCCCGCCATGCAGCGCCGACTATTTACATTAGGAAGTACTAATAGTCCTTTCAGTACAGGCATCGTGCCATATGTGCCTACGACGGGAACCGATGAATGTCGCGAAGCATTTTTGCATATTTTGCGCAGTCAAGGCTTTGATACAACGGGCCTTAATGTACTCGTTACAGATGGTGCATCCATGGCGATGGAAATCATCATGCTCGGTGTTTGTGGCGGTGCAGGTGAAGAGGAACGTCCTCTATTGATGTTCAATCCGTCCTACACGAACTATGATGCTGTAGGTCAACGTATTGGCCGTAAAACAGTGGCTGTAGAACGTAGCCTTAATGAAAATGGCGAGTTCGAATTGCCATCTATCGAGACTGTAGAAAAGCGTATTATGGAAACAAAGCCAGGTGCGCTCTTGATTATCCCTTATGATAATCCAACGGGTCAGCTATTCAGCAAGGAAACCTTGATTGAATATGCAACATTGTGTGTAAAACACAATTTATGGATTATTTCCGACGAAGCCTATCGCGAATTGGCATATCAAAAAGGTAAAGAAACATCTAGTATTTGGACATTGACCAACAAGGATGTGCCTGGCATAGAAGGTCGTCGTATTAGCCTTGAAACGGCTTCTAAGGTATGGAATGCTTGTGGCCTTCGCATTGGCGCTATCATTACGGACAATGCATTGTGCTATGAAAAATCCGTTGCTGAATATACAGCAAACCTTAGCGCTAACACATTAGGTCAATATATTTTTGGTGCCTTAGCACATGAAAGCTACGCTGAGCTTCATAACTGGTATGAGCAACAACGTGATTACTACCGCCAATGATCTTTGAACTTTATCAAGGTTTCAAGGATGTTGAACCAGAGTTCATCATTTCCAATCCAGAAGCGTCTATCTATTTCGTTATCGATGTACGCAATGTAGCAAAACCTGGATTTGATGGCGTAGAGTTCGCTGCTTGGTGTGCTGAACATGGCCGGGTAACCTTGGACGATGGCAATGACTATACATTGCTCATGGCTCCGCTAAATGGTTTCTATAGTGGCTTAAATGGCGACAATAACCCTGGTAAAACACAACTTCGCGTATCATTCTGCGAAAACCCGGAACTTTTAAAACTAGCGCCTGTATTGCTATCTAAATTATTTAGAGCATACGAAGCGCAACGATAAATAAAATGGATATAGAACTATATGCTGCATTAACAGACTCTATTGAGTATGCATTAGATGAGGCTGATTCTGCGGCAAAAGAAAGTAAAGTTAGATTCTCTGGCACCGATGTTTTTCGTCGTGTAAGGGAGAGAATCGATAGAACAGAAAAATAAATGTAAAAGGAGCTATAATGCTGAGAATAACTTTGGCATTATAGCTCCTTTTTGTGTCCTATGAAGTAGTGGTAGGATGTGGTATTTAGGTGTTATCGTTTTCATGGTCGAGTCCCTTAGTTGCGATACCAATAGCCTGTTCTTCTTCAGGCATAGAACTATCCTCTATTGATGGATAGGATGTATCGTCTAAGGTTACTGTTTCCAATAATTTGTCGATATTATCGGCTTGGATGGATACTTCTTTATTGTACCAGTCGCCAAACTCGCGGATAACTTTCATTGCGTCTATAGTAGGTGTATTGGTCAATTTTGCGCGATTCTACAAGGTCTGCACGTTCTAGCATAGTCATAAATGTGGATACAGACGATTGCGATACACCACAGCGCTTTTGAATACTTTTAACGCTGACGCTGTTTGAAAAGTCGATGAGAGTATTAGTGTGTACTTGAACACCGAATTCTTGCTCGGGGTGCTTCAACCACAATATAATATCTAACCGATGGGGATTTGATAATGCCTTTAGAATTCTTTGCGGATCCATATGGCCTCCTTTTTTAGGTACATACTAAATATTGAGTGCCTTACTTTGACCGTGGTCTTGCATTATGCGGTCGTATTATACGTGTCTTGCTCCGTATATATATGCTTTCTTAATATTATCATACGCCAATTTTTGTGTGAAAGCTAGAAAAATTTATAAATTTTTATGGGGGTGGAGGTGAGGGCTTCCAAAAGTCTCCACCGGCCGGGTCTGACTTCGCCCTACGGGCTTCGCAGGGCCAAAGTCGTCTTTTGGAAGCCCACACCTCCTTGCCAAAAACTTTAGGTGTGGAGAACAGGGCCAAAGTCGTTTTTAGAACCCCCTACAGCCTCTCTAAAAACTTTATGTGGGAAAGGGGAAGGGCTACGCAGGGCCATAAGTAGGGTGTGAGGCAACAGAGGAGCCTTGCGACGCATGGGGCCCACACATCACTTAGTCCTGAACGTAAGATTTCGCATGGCGAAATCCACAGTGAGGGTAAAGTCGTTTTTAGAATCTCCCTACAGCCTTTCTAAAAACTTTATGTGGGAAAGGGGAAGGGCTACGCAGGGCCTTTTTAATTTTCTTATAAAATTTTCATGTACATGTGGTATGTTAAAAAGGTATTTTCAATCTGTATCGTGAATATATAATATATAGACTTATGTAAGTTAGGCTTTCATAAAAAGGAGCTGAGTATATGGCAATAGATCGAAATGAAACATTTGATGTCATCGTCGTTGGTGCAGGGCCGGCAGGTGCTGCAGCGGCGTTGCGGTTGGCGGAGCAGCGTGTAAAGGTGTTGCTCATCGAGCGTGGTATGGCGCCAGGTGCAAAGAATATGATGGGTGGTCGTATTTATACGCATTCGTTAGAGAAATTGGTGCCGGATTTTAGGGACCGTGCGCCTCTTGAAAGAAAGGTGACGAAGGAACGTATATCCATCGGTGCTGGCAATGAGATGACGACCATCGAATATAGTTGCCAAGATGTGAAAGAAAGTGAAGAGTCCTACGTAGTATTACGTGCTAAATTCGATAAATGGCTCGCTGAAGAGGCTGAGAAAAAAGGGGCTTTGCTCGTTTCCAATGTACAGGTAACGGAGCTTATCACGGAAGGTGAAGGCAAGAATCGCCGCGTTGTCGGTGTTCGTTGTCACGATGATGAGGTGTATGCTAAGCTTGTTATCATCGCAGAAGGTGCTAATACAGTGCTCTTAGAAGAGGCTGGTTTAACTGGTCCGACCGATCTAAGACGATGGCAGTCGGTGTAAAAGAGGTGTATAAACTTAAAAAAGAGGACCTCGAAAATCGCCTTATGTTATCTGGTGACGAAGGAATGGCTTGGCTCACCTTGGGGGACATGACAGATGGTCTCCTTGGTGGTGGCTTTATTTATACCAATAAAGATAGCCTTTCTGTAGGTATGGTTGTAGGTCTTGAAGACATCGGTTCTGCGGGTAAATCTGTAGACGAAATGCTAGAGGCTTTCACCAGTCATCCTAGAATTGCACCGCTCTTGAAAAATGGTCAATTAAAGGAGCACAGTGCGCATCTCGTGCCTGAAGGTGGCTATAAAGCGATGCCGAAATTGGGGGGCAATGGTTACATCATCGTGGGCGATGCGGCGCGTATGTGTATGAATCTCGGTTATACAATTCGTGGCATGGACCTTGCCATTGAGTCCGGTATATGCGCGGCGGATGCAGTTAATGTGGCGTTGCGCGATGAAAATATGGACCGTGTACCAAAATTATATGAAAAACAAATCAAGGCGTCTTGGTTGCGTCATGATTTAAAATTGTATAAACATGTACCGAAATTCTTGGGCACAAATCCTCGTATTTTTAAGGTGTACCCTGCATTTGTAAACAATATTATGCATGACGTATTCACCGTGAATGGCGATGGTGCGGTGCCGTTGATGAAAAAAATTGTTGCGCCGCGTGAGCGACGTAGGCCTATTCAAATTGATTCGTGATGCTTGGAAAGGGGTGCGTTCCCTATGAAATTAGAAGAGCGTTTGGGCGCCAATAAATACTATGTAGACGAAACGTGTCCTCACATCATTATTGATGGTGAAAGCGTAAGCCGAGAAGAGGCGATGAAACTCGTTAATGGTTGTCCCGCAGGTCTATATACATTACAAGAAGATGGCAAGCTAGCCTTTGATTTTGCTGGTTGCTTAGAGTGCGGTACATGCCGCGTTCTTTGTGGCGAAACAATCGTAAAAACATGGAAATATCCGCGTAACGCTAAGGGCGTTGAATTTAGACAGGGGTGAGTGTATGGAGTTATTAGTATGTATCAAACAGGTTCCAGATACATCTGAGATTAAGCTGGATCCGGAAACAAATAATCTCATCCGCACAGGCTTGCCTAGCATTGTAAACCCTGACGATATGCATGCGTTAGAGGCGGCTCTTGCGGTGAAAGACCAATATGAAGGTAGTCGTATAACCGTTCTATCCATGGGCCCTCCACAGGCTGAGGCAGCTCTTCGTGAGTGTTTATCCCTCGGTGCCGATGATGCAGTACTCGTGACAGACCGCGCGTTCGGTGGTGCCGATACATTGGCTACTAGCTATACCATTGCGTCTGCTATCCGTCATATTCAACGGACTATGAACCGTCAATTCCAAATCATTTTCTGCGGTAAACAAGCTATCGATGGCGATACGGCACAAGTAGGCCCTCAAATTGCAGAGGAACTCGGTATGGCACAAGCTACCTATGCCTGTGAACTATCCGTTGATCAAGCTGCACAAAAAGCAGTTGTGAAACGGCAACATGAAAATGGCTATGAAATCGTAGAGGTTCCGTTGCCATTGCTTGTAACAGCTACAGCTGAACTCAATGAACCACGTCAACCAGGTCTTTGGAGCTCTATTTATGCAAAACGTTATACCATTAATCATATTACATTGCGTGATATGCCTCATATTGATGAAAGTCGTATCGGTCTTAACGGCTCTCCTACGCGGGTGCGCAAGGTGTACCAACCACCTCTTCGTGGCAAGGTAGAAATGCTTTCATCCATCGATGAAGGGGCTAAAAAGGTGCTTGAATTGGCATACCACATCAAGCCTGAAAAATTCGCCCATCTCTTGGTGCCTAATGATGTACCTGTTGTAGAGTCTACAGAGGATGAAGGGGTTGATGTAAAAGACCCTGTGCAACGTGCTGCATCTGTTGAAAGCGTAGTGCCTAGCGAAGCAAAGGTAGAAGAGGTAAAACCAAATACATTTGCCGCAGAGGCTGCTAAAAGTGCTGATGTTTCCAAAGGAGGTGACCGATAATGGCCGTTACTAATTTTGATGAATATAGAGATGTCTATGTAGTAGCGGATACCATCGATGACGTTGTGCATCCCGTTACGTACGAATTGATCGGTCAGGCTCGCCGCATCGCTAAGGAACTGGGGCAACTCGTACAAGTTATGCTACTTGGTGAAAACGTTCAAGCTGAGGCGGAGGAACTGGTAGCTCATGGTGCTGATATTGTTCACGTTTTTGAAAGTCCCCTCTTGAAATACTATACAACGGATGGCTACACTAAGGTGTTAACAGACTTCTTTGAAGATCATAAGCCTAATATCTTATTGATTGGTGCAACCAATAATGGTCGGGACTTGGCACCGCGCATGTCTGGTCGCATGCAAAATGGTGTTGTTGCGGACTGCACAATCTTGACAGTAGATACAAATGAAGGCCTTGTAGAATGGACTCGTCCTGCTTTAGGTGGCAATATCTTGGCTGAAATCATTTCTCCAAACCATCGTCCACAAATGGGCTCTGTCCGTCCTAATGTATTTAAGAAACCTGAGCGCATTGCGGACAGTTGGGGCCGTATCCAACTTGAACAATTTGAACTCAAGCCCGAAGACATTCGCATGAAGCGTTTAGACTTTATTCCGTTCAGTAAAGATGGCTACAATATTCAAGAAGCAGATATCATTGTAGCTGGTGGCCGTGGTATGGGCTCCAAAGAAAACTTTGATAAACTCTACGAACTCGCTGATACTATCGGCGGCGTCGTAGGCGCTACACGTCCACTCGTTGAAAAAGGCTGGATTGAATTGCCATACCAAGTAGGCCAAACAGGTAAAACCGTAAGCCCTAAACTATACTTGGCATTTGGTATCTCCGGTGCTATCCAACACGTGAGCGGCATCTCCGGTGCTGACACAATCGTGGCTATTAACAACGATCCAAATGCAGAAATCTTCCAGCACGCTAACTATGGCATCGTGGGGGATTGCATGGAAGTGTTAAATGATATGTTGGCGCATTTAAAATAGAACATAAAAAGATTGGGCCCTTAGCTTAATTGCCGTAGTAGAAAGGACCCCTTCCGAAAAACTCCACCGGTCGGGTCTGACTCCCGGCCTGCGGCCTCCGCAGGGCCAAAGTCGTTTTTAGAAAGGGGCCCTTTCTTTCTTCTACAGTCGATATAGCCAAAGGCCCAATCTTTTTATGTTTCCTCTTAATTAGCACCGACATATTCGTTGAGAACCCACAGTGAGGGGAAAAATCGTTTTCAGAACTCCATCGGTTCTTTGCTATCTACATTAGTTTATTTTTAGAGCCAACATAATCGTTGAAATAATATAAGTAGAAATATGGTAAAATGGTGTTATACATATCATAGTTGAATGGACGTAGGGAGGTGATGTTGTGACTGCTGATAGTAATGGTCATGTAGGTTTTGATTTGGCATTGTTTATTGCTGAGAAGTTGCGGGCTCAGTTTGTGTTTGATATGGCACAGATGGAGGGTAACACGGCGACGTATCCGCAGGTTGAGACGATTGTGTGTGGTACTTCGGTGGCGGGGCTCAGTGTGAGTGAATCTCGACAAATAGATAATATTAATCGTGGCTGGCAAGCCTTGATAGAAGATTTGCGCTTAAAGCGCTTTCGGATTAATAAGTTAGTGGCTATCGAATATAATAAGTTGGTTTCTGAAAGTGAGAACCGCCTAGGATTTGGTGGATTTCGCAATGCACCAGTAGCTATAGGTGGTACAAGTTACACACCGCCTAATCCTTTGGATTTAAATTCCTGTTGGGACGAATTAATAGCTAGGTGCCAAGAGCTAGAGGATAATCCGTTGGAACAATCGCTTCTATTATATGCCGAGATGGCTCGTAACCAGTTCTTTGGCGATGGCAATAAACGAACCGCTCTGCTCATGATGAATGGAAACCTTATTCAGAATGGATTATGCCCAATTACAATAACGAAATCTCGCGAAGTAGAATATCGGACTGCTTAATTGGATATTATGAAAGCCCTGAGCAACATCGCATTCAATTCTTCGATTTCCTAAAACAAGAACAACAAACCATGCTAAAATGCTGGGGCTATGAAATCCAAGATATAAATGAAACCGAACTTGGTAAAACAATCGATACAAATCCAAAAGAAGGATCCACTAAACATAAATTATAATTAAGGTCCTGAATTACTTTCTTTTTCTTTGTTTAGTAATGAAAATCTTTGTGTTTCATTATGTAATTCAGGACCGATGTATTTAAAGTATGTGATGATAGGGGTGGGAAAAAGACTTCGGGTCCCGCTTGCGCGATAGCGTGTCTTTTTTCCGCCCCTGTCATCACTGTTAAATAGAAGGAGGAAAACATATGAACCGCAAAATTTTCGTTACAGGTGCTACTTCTGGTATCGGCCTTGAGTGTGCCCGTGCTTTCGCTCAAGATGGAGATAATGTATTGATTGCTGGTCGTCGTGCAGACCGCTTGGCGGCGATTAAGGAAGATTTTGAGCAACAATATGGCATTCGTGTGGATACGCTTGTACTTGATGTGAGCAAACGTGAAGATGTAGATGCTAAGGTAAAAGCTGCTATTGAAGCCTTTGGTGGTATCGATGTACTGGTGAACAATGCGGGCCTTGCACAAGGTCTTGATCCTTTCCAAGATAGTACCGTAGAAGATGCAGTCACAATGATTAATACGAATGTATTAGGACTTCTTTATGTAACAAAGGCAGTATTACCTTTCATGATTGATAAAAACGAAGGTCATATCGTGAATATGGGTTCTACAGCTGGGATTTACGCATATCCAGGCGGTGCCGTTTACTGTGCAACAAAGGCGGCTGTTAAGATGCTGGCCGATGGTATTCGTATGGATACTATTGCTACAGATATTAAGGTTACAACGATTCAACCAGGCATCGTAGAAACTCCATTTAGTGAAGTACGATTCCACGGTGATGCAGAACGGGCTAAATCTGTGTACGCTGGCATTGAGGCTGTTCAACCAGAGGATGTAGCCGATGTAGTATTGTATGTAACAAACCAACCTAAACGCTTGCAAATCTCTGATGTAACCATCATGGCGAACCAACAAGCAGCAGGCTTTATGGTACATAAGAAATAATAGGCTAAATACTAAGCTTGTTAAAATGATATAGGTAGCATTTATTACTTGAAATCCTATATCATTTAGGATATACTTATTAATTACATTTTGGTAAATATAATTTTATAAAATATATTTTGAGGAGTATATTATTATGACCTCATTACTAAAGAAATCTTTTTTGATGGCTTTAGCTTGCGTCTTCGTAGGTACTTATGGAGTTGTTGAGGCTCAAGATGCTATGGAGGCACAAACTAAAGTTTCTGGCCCCCTAGAAATGTCTGTTGAAGCAGCTGTTCCTGGCGTTGTTATGCCAAGTCCTGTACATGTATTTACCACTGTAGAAGCAGCGTCTGAATATATAGGGTTTAGACCCCAGATGCCAAAGTTGTTACCTGTAGGGTTTAATATTCAATCTATCATTACTATTGAGAAAGATATTTTACAGGTTGTGTACGTGTATGAACCCGGTATAGATCCGTATGTAAATAAAGCCGGTGGTGCTCTTATTTTTTATCGTACATCTACTAAATTAAAAGGTGATATTAGCGATGACCATAAAATTCATAAGGTTGTAGAAACTGAAAGTGTAGTTGGTACAAAGGTTACTTTCAAAGGTGGTAAGAAAATGGTTTATCTTGCATCGTGGATGAAAGATGGACAAAATCACTCTTTAGAATTTCAGCGTCCCGTTACACGAGATATGGCGAAGGCTATTATCCATAATATTGTTGAGGAAAAATCACATACAAAATAAATGTGTTTTTAATAATTTTTTTTATTGACCGAAGGGAGATTATACTCATGGTTAAAAAATTTGTATTAATGGCAGTTGCGTGTGCTTGTGTAGGTTCTTACACTGTTGCTGGTGCACAAGGTACTTTTGATGTAAAACCAGATCCAGCTAAACCTGTAGTTGCAGAACAGGCAGCGCCAATGGTTGGTATGCCAAGCCCAATTCATAAATTCGCTACTATTGATGAAGCAGCTAAATACATGAATATTATGCCTCATCTACCTAAAGTATTACCTGTAGGCTATAATGTTGAGTCTGTAAGCACAATCAATAAAGATGTTTGCAAGTTGTGTATGTTTACCAAGCTGGCGAAGATTCTACTCGCAATCAAGCAGCAGGCAAACGTATTGTGTATCGCGTAGGTACTACAAAAGGTGATATCAGTGGTGATCATAAGGATTATCGCGTTACAGCTACAGAAAAAGTAAACGGTACAAAGGTTACTTTCAAAGGTGGCGAAAAAATGGTATACCTCGCTGGTTGGACAAAAGATGGTCAAAACCATGCGATGTACTTTGAACGTCCTGTCAATCGCGATATGGCAAAAGCGATCATTGCTAATACAGTTGCACCAAAATTACATATGAAATAATACAGCCTGATACAAACTATTCTTGATGGAATGGCATGCGAGCTGTGGTGAAGCACTCGCATGAAATGTAAGGGCTTTATATGGGGCTGTTTTGTTACAGCCCCTTTTGTATGGAAAAGTGGTTATCTACAATGTGTAGATAACCACTCAATAGGTAATATTCTGTTTATAGTATTATACAATTTCTGCTTTCAAATCGATAATATTTTTTGCGGCTACACAGGCAGCGCAGTCACAGAATTCTGCGCCTTCTGCTTTAATGTCTTTAGCGTGTTGTAATAAGTTAGCTGCGCCCTCTTCGCCAAGGCTTTGTATAGCGCGTTCAGAGCGTGCATAGTCGATTACTTCGTCGATAAGTGCAATGTTTTGTTCTGCTACAGATACGAGTTGTTTCGTGAGTTCTTCTTGCTTAGGAGTACCTTCTGCATCGAACCAAGATTGAGCGAATTCTTTTACAGTTGGATTGCTTTTTGGCGCATCTAATAAAGCTTGTACGAGTTGTGATAATTGTGTATGTGTCATGATAATCTCCTTGATATAACTAGTAAATATGAGTATCGAAAGATGCACTTACTATCATATGAGCACCTGTTCGTTTTTATAAGTTCATTATAACACCTACAATAATTTTGAATAGTAGAATGATTTACGATAGATACTATCAAATGTGATAGATTTATGATGATAGCTGTTTCAAATTTTAGTGATATAATTAACTTACTATATATAGTTTGTTTACAGGGGATTGTATTATGAAAAAGGTTGTATGTGCGTTAGCTATGTTAGCTTTTATAGGTTCTATGAATGTTGTCTCTGCCGATGATATAGTGCGGTTCCGTATCAATGGTAATTCTATTTATGACCAGCCCTATGGTGATCGAAATGAGTTTCCTTGTCCAGATAGACTTGGAAGTTGCACTATAACTGATGAGGATTATAGAAGCACTCGTAAAGGTCAATCTCTAGAGGTGTTTGATACTGTATATGAGGCTAAGCAACATTTGAACTTTAAGCCACAGTTGCCAAGTGGTTTAGAGGGATTACGTCCTGTACATGTATCTATTATGGATCATGATGTACTACAAATCGTGTATGCCAATCATGAGCTTTAAAAGGAACATATTTTGACCGTGTAGATGATATGCCGAAGTATATTAAGTATCGTGTATCGACTCTATTAGGTAATATCGCAGGCGATTATAAGGATTATTTACCTCAAAAGACGGATATTGTGAATGGTATGACGGTAACCTATCGAATGGTAGATGACGCCGTTTACTTAGCATCTTGGGAACATGCGGGGCAGAGCCATGTGTTCTTATTTAATGAGCCAGTTTCTGTGGAGCGGGCTAGAGAAATGATTAATAGTGTAGGTACTAATTAAGTTTATTACTGCACTATCTTTTTAAGCTTGATTAGCTTATAATATACATATAAAGAGAGCCCAATAACGTGATTAGGGCGTTAGGCTCATCTAAAACTGAACAAAATTATGATGACGCCTAACGTGTTAGAGGAGTACACTCCTCTATACGTTAGGCGTTTATCGTTGTACTACTTAACTAGTGCAATGATAGTGACTACTGATAACAGAATTATGATGATTACATAGATAATCTTTGTTGTGATTTATATTAAAAATAAGGGAGTTTTTATGAATCTAGAAAATTACAAGATTTCAACGTTGCCATATATAGAAAATACTAGCAATGAGATAATGGAAAAGTACAATATAAAAGCGCAATATGAAACGGAACCGCCTCATGGAGATGCTATATATTCTATTTCTATAAAGGGAAAAGCATTGCCATTTTGGATTTATGGTAGGGATGTTACTTTCATAGGTAATAGTATGGTTATGGTCGAGTCTGTAAGATGCAAAACTTGGGATCCCATTGAAACCATCATTATTGATTTAGAGAATGAAGTGTATGCGGGTTTAAAGGAATGGTATACAGATATTTCATTTATTAATGGTCAAATAGAGCTATCTAATCAAGTGGTAAAAATAGATAAAAAAATTCTAAATAATTTTGAGAATTTAGAGTGGATAAGCTTTTAAGAATGATTGCGTAGAGGGCACATTGACTATACTATAGTGAAGCGTTATTCTATATATGATAAGGGATGTCAATATGTGACATAGTCTCATATGAACGAAAAAATAGCAGGGCGGCCACCCTGCTATTTTTATTGTGCTAGTTACTAACGAGAATGTCATATTAAATATATTCATTTTATTTTAATTGATATAACTCTATAGAATACAGTACAATACCCTTATATCTTAAAAACAAGCTATGAATGGGTATAAAGGTTTACAAATCCTGCTTTCAGAGAGTTGCCGGTTGGTGCGAGGCAATAGAGGTTGTACGCTGACACTCTCCCGTGAGCTTTGATGGCGAATGCAGCAGTAGTCATCGACGGTGGTTCCGTTATACCCGCAACGAGCCCCAATTAGGGTGGTACCGTGTTATGAATATAACGCCCCTTTGAGCAACGACAGTTGTTCTGAGGGGCTTTTTTTATAAAAGTTTAGTCAACCTAAAAAGGCCATCAACAGTGTGTCGATGACCTCTTAATAGGTAATATATTATTAAGCAATTTCCGCTTTCAAATCGATAACGTGTTTACATGCCGTGCATCCTGGGCAGTCGCAGAATTCAGCGCCTTTTGCCTTAATGTCTTTAGCGTGTTGCAATAGATTAGCAGCACCTTCTGCACCAAGAATTTGTGTAGCTAACTCAGAACCTGCAAAGCCGATTGTTTCGTCGATGAGTGCAATGTTTTGCTCCGCAACAGATACGAGTTGTTTTGTAAGTTCTTCTTGCTCAGGTTTGCCTTCTGCATTGATCCAAGATTGAGCAAATTCTTTTACTGTAGGATTGCTTGATGGAGCATCTAATAAAGCTTGTACGAGTTGTGTTAATTGTGTATGTGTCATGATGGTCTCCTTTTATAAACTACTAACTATATAGAACAGTGCGCTAACTAGTATTATATGAGCACATGCTCCTTTTATTGATTTCATTATAGCACCTACAATTGTTTTGACTAGTAGAATGATTTGTGATAGATACTATCAAAGGAGATAGATTTGTGATGATTACAGAGGAAATATTTTTGATATAATTTAATAATGATAGAGGATCGCCAATGATAGGATTAGATCATTATAAATAAGTTAGACTTTATAAGTGAGGTGAGTTCGTTTGGAAGCGTATATTAAGAGTTTAGAGACAGAGTTGTCTTTGATAAAAAATGGTTTCAAAGAGGAAGAAAGACGAGCCTTAGTCGATTATAAATCTAATAATCATGAATATATCAAGAAGTTGGCATTTTTAGCCTATAAATCTGATATCTATCAAGTAAGAATGTATGGCGTATTTCTTTTTGGATTCTTATCAGAGCAAAAAGATATCTTGGTATTTATGAGAGATGAAGTTTCTAAAGATGATAATTGGAGAGTTCAGGAAGTATTAGCAAAGGCATTTGATGAATTTTGTCATAAGACAGGGTATGAAAAAGCACTTCCAATCATTGATGAATGGTTAGAAAATAATAATCCAAACACGAGGAGAGCAGTTATAGAGGGCTTAAGAATATGGACGAGTAGACCTTATTTCAAAGATAATCCGAATGAAGCTATTAGACGAATTGCCACTTTAAAAGAAGATGCCAGTGAGTATGTTAGGAAATCAGTAGGCAATGCTTTAAGGGATATCAGTAAAAAATTCTCTGAATTAGTTAAAGCTGAACTCAATAACTGGAAGTTAGAGAGCAAAGAAATAATCCAAGTGTACAAATTGGCGAATAAATTTATTAACTGATATTTGGGAGTTTATTAAATTAATGTAATTGGAAATTATGGAGGTAGTAATGAATAAGATCACTTGCATTTGTTTAGGTGTTAAAGACATGGAACGGTCGATAAAGTTTTATAGAGATGGTTTAGGGTATAAGACTGACTGTACAGAAAATAATCCGCCAGTATGTTTTTTTGATACGGCAGGAACCAAATTTGAACTATTCCCTTTGGAACAATTAGCAAAAGATATTGATGAAAATAATCCACCTATGAGAAATGGATTTGCCGGAATTACATTAGCTTACAATGTTGAGCATAAAGAAGATGTTGATAGTGTCATTGAATTAGTACGAAATGCCGGGGGAAGAATTGTAAAAGAGGCTCTCTGTCAAATGTTGGGGTGTTCACCCTACGAGTCTTCTTTGGCACCAATCATATGTATGGTTGGTGCCATTCTTTTTGCTCAAAAGTAGAATACGTACTCTAAATCTACCAAAGTGGCGAAGTCCATAGCTTATTCGTTTTAATACCTTAATCTTGTTGTTAGTTCCTTCTGTGTATCCATTAGAATATGGGAGTAAGAATGCATTAGTTAATTGCGTCATCCATGCAGGAAACGATGTAAAGAAGTTATTAAATTCTTTCAAACCAGATGCTTTCACTAATTCTAACCAATGCTTTAAATGTGTAGCTATCCCTTGTTTACCATAGGTTGAAAAGATTTTTCTAAAAGATAGTTTTAAAGCATATGCTTTTCGTAAATCTTCAGAAATTCGAAGTATTTCACAGAGCTTAATGTGTTCAGCTTCCGTTAAATGATCTGGATGTTTCATTAGCACACGTCGATTCTGTTTTAACATACGTGAATAAGCAGCCAGTTTATGTTGCTCACGTTTTCTAACTCGCTCTACCGCCCAATCCACAAGTCGACACACATGGTATCGATCACAGATAATATGCGCATGTGGAAATAGCGCCTCCATGATGCATTTAAATTGTATGGACATATCCATTACAATAAACTTAACTTGTACGCGATCTTTATGTTTAAATGATGCAAAATAGCGGATTAATGCTTGCGTATCACGTTTCGGTAAAATATCTAATATTTCATGTGTATCTGGATTGGTTAAATTAACTTGGTATTGATGACCTTCCGCATTTCCTTTGAATTCATCAATACCAATAACAGTAGGTAATGTTTTAGGCTTAGGTATAGTAATCATAGAGCAATAGCGTAATACTGTAGTAATAGAGGTATCACACTCGTTAGCGATAGCAGTATAGGTTACACTTTCAGTAAGTTTATCAAATAACAAATTAATATTGGTTATACTTAGTTGCATATGTTTTCGTACAAATGGATTGGTCTCGGAAAAAGAGTGCTTACAATGAGGGCAAATATATCGACGTTGTCTGTATTTTTCCAATTAATGGTCCTCGTTGTACTTTTTCCAAATTTTTACCGTACGTATGCGGTAATCTTTTAATACGCTTTGTAGTTTCTCCGCATTTTGGGCAAATATGTGGTGTTATTGGTAATTCTATGTCAAAAATAAATGTTCCGTCCAATTCGTAGCTATTTATAATATATTCTTGTTTTACATTATGTAAAAATTCAGTATAATCAGTAGTAGGCATATAAGCTCACATCCTTTCTTTAGGACTTTGACACTTTTATTGTAAAGCATGTGAGCCTTATATGCTTATTTTTTGTAAAAAAATAATGTTGGAAGTGACACCGTAGTGGTGTCACCCCAACATTTATTATAGAACCGTAAAAGAACCACAAGATGTTTTCTGGGGTGGTTATCATGCCTATTTTGCTGATCCAGATGGCTATTACTGGGAAGTTGCATGGGGTCCAAATTTCGAGTTTGATGAAAAGGGATTATTGAAATTTTAGTAGTTAAGGGAGCTATAAATTGGTTTCAAGTAAATGTTAGTGTACTTTCACAAAACTCACATGTCCACCCTGTTGACACAGTCTATAGAATGCCGTATAATACCCTTATATCTTAAAAACAAGCTATGAATGGGTATAAAGGTTTACAAATCCTGCTTTCAGAGAGTTGCCGGTTGGTGCGAGGCAATAGAGGTTGTACGCTGACACTCTCCCGTGAGCTTTGGTGGCGAATGCAGCAGTAGTCATCGACGGTGGTTCCGTTATACCCGCAACGAGTCCCAATTAGGGTGGTACCGTGTTATGAATATAACGCCCCTTTGAGCAACGACAGTTGTTCTGAGGGGCTTTTTTATTGTAAAAGTCTAGTAAAATTACTGATTTGATGTATCTACGTTGGCTTCAGCCGAAATAGCGTTGAAATCGGCCATTTTACTAAACTTTCACAATAGATAGATATAATACAGCGTTATGTTTTTATTAGTATAGAAAAAGGTGAAGATTATGGATCAAAATCGCGTATATTTCTTCGATACAACCCTTCGTGATGGGGAACAAACACCAGGTGTGTCTTTACAAACTCCTGAAAAAATTGAAATTGCGAAAGGCCTAGTACGCCTCGGCATCGATGTAATCGAGGCTGGTTTCCCAGCAGCATCCCCTGGAGATTTTGAAGCAGTACAAACGATTGCACGCGAAGTGAAAGGCGCAACAATTTGTGCGTTGGCACGTGCTAATGAAAAGGACGTACAAAAAGCGATTGATGCATTGAAAGATGCGGAACGTAGCCGTTTGCATGTATTCATTGCTATTTCCGAGCTTCATATGGAATATAAATTAAAAATGACTCGCCAAGAGGTATTGGATAAGGTTAAATCCGTATTGGCATATGCAAAAGGTAAGGTTGATGAAATCGAGTTCTCTGGTGAAGATGCGGCACGCTCTGATTTAGATTTCGCATGCCAAGTATTTGGTGTTGCCATTGCTGGTGGTGCAACAATTATTAATGTACCAGATACAGTAGGTTACATGAACCCTAATGAGTTCGGTGATAAAATCCGCTATATTAAAGAACATACACCTGGCATTGAAAATGCAATTATCTCCGTTCATTGTCATGATGACTTAGGTCTTGCTAATGCAAATACGTTAGCTGCTATTAAAGCAGGTGCACGCCAAGTAGAAGGCACAATTAATGGCCTAGGCGAACGGGCTGGTAATGTAGCGATTGAAGAAGTGGTAATGGCTCTTAAAACACGCCATGATTACTTCGGCGACCTTCAAGTGAATATCGATACAAAACAATTTACTAAATTGTCTAAATTAGTAAGCCGTTTAACAGGTGTTGTAGTTCCACCAAACAAACCCATCGTAGGTTCTAACGCCTTTGCTCATGAGTCTGGTATTCACCAACATGGTATGATGAGCAATCCTGAAACGTATGAAATCATGACTCCTGAGTCCGTAGGTGCTGAAAAAACAGACCTCGTATTGGGCAAACACTCTGGTCGTCATGCCTTCGCCGATCATTTGGCAAAACTTGGTTTCCAATCTTTCACAGAAGAGAAAATCAACGACCTCTTCGCTAAATTCAAAGAATTGGCGGACCGCAAAAAACAAGTATACGACGATGACATCGTAGCTCTTGTAGTCGATAATATGCACCATAAAAAAGCATTTGAGCTTGTGGCTCAATACTATAAATTGGGTGAAAAAGGTTATGCTTATGCTGACGTTCGTCTCATGACACCAGAAGGTGAAAAAGCCGATGCTGCCGTAGGTGACGGTCCAGTAGACGCATCCCTTAAAGCGGTTGAACGTGTCGTTGGCCTGCCAATCAGCTTAAAAGACTACCAAATCCGTGCCATTACAGCCGGTAAAGATGCCCTTGGGGAAGCAACCCTTAAGGTAGAATACAATGGTCGCTTATATCATGGTCGTGGTATTAGTACCGATATCGTTAAATCAAGTGTGAACGCATACATTAATGCAGTTAACTCAGTATTCCTAGCTATGGAGCTAGAACAACAGGAGGAAGAATAATATGGGTATGACCATTACTGAAAAGAATATGGCTCGCCACGCGGGTCTTGATGTTGTAAAACCGGGCCAAATCATCGAATGTCATTGGACGCTGTTTTGATGAACGACATCACATTCCCACCGGCGCGTAAAGAGTTCTTGAAAATCGGCAAACCTGTATTTGACCGTCATAAAATCTACTTGGTGCCGGATCATTTCACACCAAATAAAGATATTCAATCTGCTACACAAGCGAAAGTAATGCGCGACTTCGTACGCGAACATGGCATTACAAACTACTTTGAAGTCGGTAGAATGGGTATCGAGCACGTTATTTTGCCAGAAAAAGGCCTTATCGGTCCTGGGGAAATGATGATCGGTGCTGACTCCCACACTTGTACATATGGTGCGGTAAATGCATTCTCCACAGGCGTAGGCTCCACTGATGCGGGCGTAGCTATGGCAGAAGGTAAAACTTGGTTCAAAGTGCCTGAAACAATTAAGGTTGAGCTTATCGGCAAACCTAACAAATGGGTAACTGGTAAAGACGTAATCCTTGATTTAATCGGTAAAATCGGCGTAGACGGCGCTCGTTACATGGCTCTTGAATTCGCTGGCGAAGGCGTACAACATATGACTATGGCTGACCGCCTCACAATCTGTAACATGGCTATTGAAGCAGGCGGTAAATGTGGCGTGTTCCCTTATGATGCAATTACCGAAGCCTATATCAAAGGTCGTGTAAACCGTCCTGTAGAATCAATTAATGCTGATCCTGATGCGGTGTATGCCCAAACAGTGACAATTGACTTGGCTAAATTGCAACCAGTTGTGGCATTCCCTCATTTGCCATCCAATACGCATTACATAAACGAAATCGACAAGGATATCAAGATTGACCAAGTTATCATCGGCTCTTGTACAAATGGCCGTTACGAAGACTTGGTAGCAGCTGCAGAAATCTTCAAAGGTCGCAAGGTAGCTCCATTCGTTCGTTGTATCGTAATCCCTGGTTCCCAAGATGTATATGACCAAGCGTTGAAAGATGGTTTACTAGATATCTTCATTCAAGCTGACTGCGCTGTGTCCACGCCAACATGTGGTCCTTGCCTTGGCGGTTACATGGGGATCATGGCTGAAGGGGAACGTACAGTTTCCACAACAAATCGTAACTTCCGCGGTCGTATGGGTCACGTTGATTCTGAAGTATATTTGGCAAGCCCTTACGTGGCGGCAGCAAGTGCTGTATTAGGCCGCATTGCAGGCCCTGAGGAGGTTTAATATGGATTTTGAAAGCAAAAAAATCTGGCGCTACGGCGACGATGTAGATACAGACGTAATCATTCCGGCTCGTTACTTGGCAATTGCTGACTGGAACGAATTGGCTGAACATGCGATGGAGGATATTGATACAACTTTTGCTCCTAATGTGAAAGCTGGCGAAATCATGGTAGCTGGCAAACTTTGGTTGTGGTTCCTCCCGTGAACACGCACCAGGCGTTATCAAAGCAAAAGGCGTGCCTGTTATCGTAGCACACTCCTTTGCACGTATCTTCTTCCGTAATGCTATTAACATCGGTTTACCAGTAGTGGAAATCGGTGAACAAGTAGACCGTATCGACGCTGGCGATGCTATCGGCGTAGACTTGTCTAAAGGTATCGTGTACAACTTGACTAAAAACGAACAATACCAAGGAACTGAATTGCCACAATTCATTCAAGACATTGCGGCAGCTGGTGGTCTTGTAAACTTTGCGAAACATCGCAAATAGTACATATCCGGGATGGAATGTTTGTTTTTCCCTCCAGTTGCCTTAGCGGTTTTCGGCATAGCCTCGACCTAGCAAAGTCGGTTAAAACAAAGCATTCCATCCCTACACTCTACAACTTTGCGGTATTTCGCAAAGTTGCAATCCCTTGTTCTGAGGAAGGGTGTGTTTTTCGGTCTTGCGGAGTTCCGCAATGTATTGATGATGTAGAGGCAAGATGAAGTCCTCAAGCGACTTTAGTAGGTCGAGCCCCTTGGGCGAAGGTCGTTAAGCTAGCTGGAGCTTTAGGGCTTCACCTTGCCTCGAATGAATGTAGTATATGAGGAAATAAGAATGAGCGAAAAAAATATCGTATTGATCCCTGGTGATGGTATCGGTACTGAGATTATTGCTGCAGCGAAGGCTGTGTGTGATGTGGCTTTTGAGAAAGCTAATGTAAAGGTTAATTGGATTGATAAAAAAGCGGGCGGTGCGTCTATTGATGCATACGGTGTGCCTTTGACTGAGGATACTATCGAGGCTTGTAAAAAGGCTGATGCTGTTTTGCTTGGTGCTGTAGGCGGTCCTAAATGGGATAATGTAGATCCTGCTATCCGTCCTGAAAAAGCAATCCTTGGTCTTCGTAAGGAGCTTGGTTTGTTCTGTAATTTGCGTCCTGTAAAAATCTATCCATCTTTGCAAGAGTATTCTCCTCTTAAAAAGGAACTCGTACAAGATGTAGATTTCGTTATCGTTCGTGAATTGACTGGCGGTATTTACTTCGGTGAACGCGAAGAGGCACAAGGAGAAGGCGCTAACGAGTTTGCTTGGGATAAAGAAACATACAGCCGTTACGAAGTAGAGCGCATCATGGATATCGCTATGGAAACAGCTCGCAAACGTAACAAAAAGGTTGTATCCGTAGATAAAGCAAATGTATTGGCTTCCTCTCGTTTGTGGCGTAAAATCGCTCAAGAGAAAGCGGCAGCTAATCCAGATATCGCAACAGATTACTTCTATGTAGATAATACAGCGATGCAACTCGTTGTAAATCCTGCACAGTTTGACGTTATCGTTACTACAAACTTGTTCGGTGATATCTTGTCTGACGAAGGTGCTGTTATCTCTGGTTCTATCGGGCTTTACCATCTGCATCCATGGGTACTGGCACAGCATTGTACGAACCAATCCATGGTTCTGCACCAGACATTATGGGCCAAAACTTGGCGAACCCATTGGGCACAATCTTGTCCGCAGCTATGATGTGCCGTCACTCCCTTGATTTGCCTCAAGTGGCTGATGCTATTGAAAAAGCTGTTGAACAAGTGCTCGTTGATGGTTACCGCACAGGCGATATCTACCGCGAAGGCTTGAAACGCGTAGGTACCACAGAAATGGCGCAAGCTGTTATTGAACGTCTATAATCGTAGGGAACAAGGTTTTGAAAGCGCATCAAGTGAGCGAAATCATTTCAAAATCTTATCATATGCTTTATAATATAGAAATATTATATATGCTATTATATAAGAGAGGGCTAGTCCCTCTCTTTTTTGCGGGAGGAGTTATGTTATCTTATTTTTTACTTGCCTTATCTATAGGGCTTGAGCTGTTTGCTACGACCATGTTGAAAGCATCTGATGGTTTTACGCGACCGTTACAGACCGTTGCTTGTGTGCTTGGCTATGTAGGATCTTTCTATACATTGACGCATGTACTGAAATATATTCCACTCAGTGTTACCTATGCTACCTGGTCTGGCGTAGGCCTCGTGGTGACAGCACTCATTTCTGTCTTTATCTTTAGTGAGGGCTATAATATGTACACTATTTTGGGGATAGGTCTTATTGTAGTTGGTGTTGTTATCCTTAACTTGTGGGGGAACGTAGGTCACTAATCTATAAGACTGTTAACGTAGTCATTAATTAGATTGGTCTTATATCATAATTACCATAATTACCATAATCATATTCTTAGATGAAAGAAGAGCTAATAAGGAGGCCTTTATGAATTCTTCCATGTATCGAAATTTAACCATTACTGCATTATTGATGGCATTAGCCATTATGATTCCTATTATGATGCCGTTGAAAGTTGTCATACCGCCGGCATCGTATACACTAGCCAGTCACGTGCCTATATTCTTGGCGATGTTCTTATCTCGTAAGATGGCGGCTTGTGTTGTAATAGGTTCTACGCTGGGTTTTTTCGTAGCAGGCTTTCCGATTGTTATCGTTATGCGCGCTGCTTCTCATATCATCTTTGCTTTGATGGGGGCATACTACATTAAACACCATCCAACTGTGTTAACGGGGGCTTTATCCTTCGCTACTTTCAACCTTGTCTGTGCTATCGTTCACGCCATTGGAGAAGTACTAGCATGCCTCTTGTTCTACACTACAACTACGATGCCTAATATCGATCTTATCTACGTTGTATTCGTTCTTGTTGGTGGCGGTACTATAATCCATAGCATTGTTGATGGTTATATTTCTTTATATATCTATAAAGCGATTCCTGGCTTGAAACCGAATGCACATGTAGAATGATGCAGAATGTAAGGACGCAATACTTGAATAATACTAAAGTTGCATAATGCTAAATCCGTATCTGCAGATACAGACGGTTTCTTGTGATTTCGATATAATAAAAGTATAGTTAATGACCGATTGGTGTTACCTCATTTGATATAACATTTGGGCCATAGATTTGGGTGTAATGGTGAAAGTTACTTATATTCTTTGTTTTATATAAAACGATATAGGAATGAGGTAAGTTCCTTAACTTTCACAGAATTGGAGGTTATTATGAGAAAGCACATTAAGAATAACGTATCTTGGGTTGGTAAAATCGACTGGGAATTACAAGAGTTCCACGGTTCTGATTACAGTATTAATAATGGATCTAGCCAAAACGCGTACTTGATTGAAGAGGAGAAAACCGTCCTCATCGATACCGTATGGAAGCCTCATTCCTCCGAGTTTATCGATAATTTGGAGTCTGAAATTGATTTGAACAAGATTGATTTCATCGTATGTAACCATGGCGAAGTAGATCATAGTGGTTCCTTGCCGGCGTTAATGGAAAAAATCCCTAATACGCCAATATACTGTACAGAAAATGCCGTTAAATCCTTGGTTGGTCAGTATCACCATCCAGAATGGAATTTTAAAACAGTTAAAACAGGGGGATTCCGTAGATATTGGTAATGGTAAATCTTTGGTATTCGTAGAAATGCGTATGCTGCACTGGCCTGATTCTATGGCGACTTATATGACTGGTGACAATATTTTGTTCTCCAACGACGCCTTTGGTCAACATTTTGCAGTAGAAGAGCTATGGGCAGATAAGGCAGATCAATGCCGCCTATGGGAAGAGGCGATGAAATATTACGCTAATATTTTGAACCCATTCTCTCCATTGGTAAAAGCTAAAGTTGAAGAGATTCAAAAGCTCAACTTGCCAATTGATATCATCGCTACTAGCCATGGTACTATTTGGCGTGAAAATCCAATGCAAATCGTAGAAAAATACTACGAATGGTCTCAAGCTTATCAAGAAGATCAAATCACAGTTGTATACGATACAATGTGGGATGGTACAAAGAAATTGGCTCATAAGATTGCTGAAGAGATTGCAAAACAATCTCCAGATACACGGGTTAAAATCTTTAATATTAGCAAAACTAATAAAAATGACATCATGACAGAGGTATTTAAGTCTAAAGCTATCGCGGTAGGTTCCCCAACCGTAGGCAATAGCGTATTATCTGCTGTAGCTGGATGGCTCGACTTCTTACGTGAGTTGAAGTTTAAAAATAAAAAAGCTGCTGTATTTGGAACCTATGGCTGGTCTGGTGAATCCACGAAAGTACTACGTGAAGACTTAACTAAATATGGCTTTACTGTAGTAGAACCAGAAATTAAATGTAACTGGAATCCAGAAGCCTCTGATTTAGATAAAGCAGAAGAACTTGTAAAAGCTCTACTAGCATAATATATTAAGCATATGGTAGGGCATTAAAAAAGGTGTACCAACACAAATTAACGTGTTGGTACACCTGTTTTTATGTAGTAGCTTCTAGTTAGTATATGTATCAAACACAAAGTCTATAATTGTTCGAATGGTTTCATTAGCCCCTATAATCTTGATTTGTTTATATGATTTGAGACCTAGAATTTTAATTGGATCTGCCAATAAAGCGGTTAAGAAGCTGTGTGTAGCTGTTATAGCGTGAGAGAAATCAAGGATTACGGTTTCTCCTTTTTGTATAGCTGGAATAATTTTTCGCTCTCTAAGATTAATGGCCTCTAATTTGACTTCACATCGTTCTCCACAATAGTTGTACATATCAATATACAATTCGGGAGCACGGACTATATTATTTCGTTTAGCTACAGTTTCCGTAGCGTGTTTTCTAAAATCCTCTAGGTGTTTATGAAGGTCATATGTTTTTAGCCTATCAAAACCAATGGTCATGTATATGAATGTGCCAGGCCAAGCGTTTTCTAGTGTTGTGTAGGTTACATCTAGTGGAGAAATATGTGCGACACCATCGCCTGATACGATATACATATCTGCTTCTAATGTTTTGCCAAGATTACTAGATAAGTAAAGGCCCATGCCAGCATTGTTTTGCTGTTTATAAGGTCCTACGTTGACGCCAAATGTACCAGAAATTTCAGGCTCTAGTGCCATAGCGATGGCATCTGTATTGCTTGTGAAAGGTGCATAGGTTTGCTCTAAATGTGTTTTAATACCTACACCAAGATCAGCAAGAATAAATGATAGTTGGTTTTTATTTCGATACCAGTTAAATTGTAATAGTGATGGAATTTGAGGGTTAAAACCGTGCTCTAATGCATTGTATGTCAGTTCAGATATAATATATCGAACTGCATCCTCATATCCTCTAATTAAATCTGTAGGTAAATCTAAGGCGTAATCACGAATCGTATTTAGCATTTGCGTAATATTATGATTTTTGTATTTGATGGCGAATATGGGTTTGTTGTAGACGTAGTGAAAATTGTCTTGTGTATTGTCTAGAACGTTAAAACAACCCTTGCCATCAATATTTTTCCACATATTATAAAATTGAGTATTTTTTGTATATCTCAAATTTACATATACATGGTTTCTTTTTAGATACCATATATATTGAATTAGTAGAATTAAAGACTGATAATCCGCCATTTTACATTGTCTTGCATCAATTGTTACTGAGTTACCTTCGTGATCCCACCTAAATAATTTAAGAATACTATCAAAGTCGATAATCCCCTTGTGTTTAAATGTTAATGTATTTGGTATTGTTACGATTAGAAGTTTTTCTTTTGTCATACCTGTTGTGTTCATGCTCTCTCTCCTTTACGTTGACATAGGTACATGTTGTTGATATACTTTGTTTAAAGATAACGTCCTAGAGACATTAAAGAGCGGAATGTTCGTCTCTCGGTTGTCTCAGTTGACCCCATACTATGTATGGGGTTTTTTTTATATAGAAAACCCCCGGATAGTCCGGGGGTTCAGTAAAAGCTTTAGCGTTGCGTCTTCGAAAAGTTACTCCTTTAGGGTAAGATTAGATTGCGGTCCGTCAACTGCAATTAAGACCCTAAAGGAGGCCATATAATGTATGACAATCAGAGTTTAGCACATACTAAATGGAACTGCAAATATCATATAGTATTTGCACCAAAGTATAGAAGAAAAGTATTTTTTGGACAAAAGCGATTTGAAATCGGAGGTATAATTCGTGAATTATGCAGATGGAAAGGTGTAGAGCTTTTGTCTGCAGAAGCATGCCCAGATCATATTCATATATTAGTAGCAATTCCACCTAAAATGTCAGTCTCATCATTTATGGGATTTCTAAAAGGTAAAAGTAGTTTAATGATATATGAGAAATGGGGGAATATGAAATTCAAATATCGAAACCGACAATTTTGGTGTCGAGGATATTACGTCGATACAGTCGGAAAAAAATGAGAAAAAAAGATAGCGGAGTATATTTCGAATCAATTAAAGCAAGACGAGATGTCAGAGCAATTAGTTTTTAGACTTTTCAAGACCCGTTTAACGGGTAGTTAGTATTAGATTGCAGATGACGGATCGACATGCGCTCCCACGCGCAGCCGGTAGCATTCGCCTTATAGGCGTAAAGAAGAACCACCGGCTAAGCCGGTGGGTAGCTTTTTATATCTATATTATAGAACTAATGTTTGTAAAAAAACAAGAGAAATATAGCTATTATGATTTATTGATACATATCTACTATTATTTCATGATTTTTGCAGTTTTATCATACTGTTCCGAAGTAGTTTCATTCTTCTGTATGTCTAGTTATTTTCTCGTCTTGAATTGAAAGTATTAATTTTTATACAATAACTGTAATATCCATTTATAGGAATTTAGTGTGTTTAGGAGAGATAAATGAGAGGTCAGAACTGGTGGTGCCGCATAGGTTTAGTTATGTGCATCGTAGCGAGTGTAGGCATTGTAAGTGGCTGTGAGTTCAATATGGATAATTTGAAGGCTTCTAGTCAGGTGAAAGCCACTCAAAACGATAGTGAAAAAGAAATCTGGCGGGTTTACAGATTTTACTTAGCCGCTACGAATGAGTTTAACTTCAATAATGTTAAATATGCTAAACAATACCGTGAAACGATGGAACGAGCAGAGCAGAACTTGCCATTGTCTGAGTTTAAAATAAAAGACTATGAACGCCTCGAGCAAGATCTGATAGCTGCGAGAGAAGCGGGTAAGTCACATAGTGATTTGGAAGCGGCTACAGATGCTTTATTACCGGTGTTGCACGAAGTTGTGGTGGCTGTAAAAGAGCTAGACACGTATTATAAAGAAAAGCGCTATGAAACAGATAATTATGCTTTCAGCCAAGAAAAATTAGGACAACTTTCATCATTAATAGAAGCGTTTAGAGATCAATATGATGTGGTGGATTCCATTGTTAATACGTATCACAAACAAGAGGGCAAGCATCTCGCTGAACTGATGCGTACCAATGGTCAAGTTAATGGAGCGAGCATGGTGGAAATGATGATTGTGTATTCTGATATAGTTGACCATATTTTGGAGAATGGGAAAAATAGTGATTTACAATGGGTGAAATCTCAAAAAGATATCGCCGATGCATTGGGGGCACAAATCAATGCTCCAGAGGCACAAAATCGTCTCGACCAAAAGAAGAACTTAGATAAGGCTATCGATGCATTTATCTCTCATCCTAGTCATAAAATGGAAAATACAATTGTTGAAGAATATAATGAACTGGTGGCTAGGCCTGTGAATTTTAAATTACTAGATAATGTTCAGAAACCATATGTGCCGGAACGATTATAATGTGTAACAAGACACATCGATATAGGGGTAACTGATAGTGGACAGATGATATAGGCATAAACTGAATAAGAACTAATACTTAAGAGCCAATACTTAAGAATCAATAGTTAAGAACCTATACTGTAAAAATGACATACATTTACACAGAATGTATTTGACAACATAGGCCAAAGGGCCCTATAATTATCTATTATATGAATATTGCGTTGAAAAAGACGGCACGTCTCAGACGGATTTAGTAGAGACCAAACTCATGGGCTGAAAGGTTTGGAAATCTAGAGATTTGCGGATCACTTTGGAGCAAGCAGGAACACTGCCGGTGAACACCGTTATATGTCTAAGTGGCTTTCATAGTTATGTGATGAGTTGCGTCCTATAAGTTACCATCATGCAGGCGCATGGTGTGACGATTGCAGAATATACGGTGGCGCTAGCTTTCACAGAAGGTCAGTAGGGTGGTACCACGGATATTACGTCCGTCCCTTCGGGGACGGGCGATTTTTTTATGTAAAAGGAGCACATCATGGATTACGGTAAGACGTTACATTTGCCTGAAACAGAATTCCCAATGCGCGGCAATTTGCCTAAGCGCGAACCAGAAATTTTAAAGTTCTGGGAAGACAACAAAATTTACGAAAAACGTTTGGAATTGCGTAAAGACGCAAAACCATTCATCTTGCATGATGGCCCTCCATACGCAAATGGTAAATTGCACATCGGTCATGCCCTCAACAAAACGTTGAAGGACATCATCATGAAATACAAAACAATGACTGGCCATTATACTCGCTACATCCCTGGTTGGGATACGCACGGTTTGCCAATCGAGCATGCGGTTATTAAAAACACTGGTCTTAACCGTCATGAAATGGCGCCTCTTGATTTGCGCAATAAATGTAAGGAATATGCATTAGAATGCGTAGAAAACCAAAAACAAGACTTCATTCGCTTTGGTGTATTAGGTGAGTGGGAGCGTCCTTATTTGACATTGCGCCCTGAGTTCGAAGTAAAACAACTTGGTATCTTCGGCGAAATGGCAAAACGCGGTCATATCTATAAAGGCCTTAAAACTGTATACTGGTGTACTCACTGCGAAACTGCATTGGCAGAGGCAGAAATCGAATACGCTGAGAAAAAATCTTTCTCCATCTACGTAAAATTCCCTTACGTATCTGAGAAAAAGGTAACATTGCCAGCTGGCGTAGATCCAAAACAAGCATTTGCTGTTATCTGGACAACTACTCCTTGGACAATGCCTGCCAACGTAGCAATCTCCGTTAACCCTGAGCTTGAATATGGCTGGGTAAAAGTAGGCGAAGAATACTACTTGATGGCGACTGAACTTGTTGAAGCAGCTATGAAAGATATCGGCATTGAAGAATACGAAATCGTAAATCGTTTCTCCGGTGCAGACTTAGAATTGGCTGATTTCAAACATCCATTTGTAGAACGTAATTCCACAGTATTGCTTGGCGATCACGTAACACTTGATGCTGGTACTGGTTGTGTACATACAGCGCCTGCACACGGTGAAGACGACTTTAACATCGTTCAACGTTACAATAAAGAAGGCAAAGCTGAGCTTCCTATCGTATCCCTTGTTAACGAAACTGGTAACTACACTAAACAAGTAGACGACAATCGTTATGGCGATACTGAGTTCCCATTGGCTGGCGTAGAAATTCACGATGCAGAGGTGCCTGTAATTAAAATTTGGCGCACAATAATGCATTGCTTAGCAAATCTAGCTTGCGCCACCAATACGCGCACTGCTGGCGTTGTAAAAACCCTGTTATCTACCGCGCTACAGAACAATGGTTCTCCTCTGTAGATGGGTACCGTCAACAAGCGCTTGATGCTATCGATAACCAAGTACAATGGATTCCTAAATGGGGCCATGACCGCATCTTTAACATGGTTCGTGACCGCGGTGACTGGGTAATTTCTCGTCAACGTATTTGGGGCGTGCCAATTCCTATTTACTATTGTGAAAGCTGTGGCGAGCACATCATCAATGACGACACTATGTCTGCATTGCTTGAAAAAGTAGCTGTAGAAGGTTCCGACGCATGGTGGGCTCACAGTGCTAAAGAATTGTTACCAGAAGGCTTCAAATGTCCTCATTGCGGTCATGATGAGTTCAAAAAAGAAACAGATATCATGGACGTATGGTTTGACTCTGGTTCCTCTTGGGCTGGTGTACTTGAAGTTAACGATCTTGAAGTACCATGTGCTATGTACCTTGAAGGTTCTGACCAACATCGTGGCTGGTTCAACTCTTCCTTGTTAACTGCAGTAGCAACAACAGGTAAGGCACCTTACAACTCCGTATTGACTCACGGCTTCGTTGTGGACGGTGAAGGTCGCAAAATGTCTAAATCTGTAGGTAATACAGTAGCACCTAGCGACATTATCGACGTATACGGCGCTGACGTTATGCGTTTGTGGGTATCCTCTGCGGATTACCAAGCAGACGTACGTTTGTCCAAAGACATCGTAAAACAATTATCCGAAGTATACCGTAAGATCCGTAATACATTCCGCTTCTTGCTTGGTAACTTGGATGACTTCAATCCCAAACACTGATAAAGTGGCTTACGCAGATATGTCCGAATTCGATAAATGGGCATTGTTGCGCTTAGAAGAAGTACGTCAAAAGGTTACTGAAGCGTACGAAAACTATGAATTCCATATGTTATACCATGCAATTCATAACTTCTGTACAGTAGACTTAAGTTCTATCTATCTAGATGTAATGAAAGTTACTATGTATGCTGAAACCAAAGACAACGTAGCTCGTCGTTCTGCTCAAACAGTAATGTACGAAATCTTGAAAACATTGGTAGCCATGGTATCTCCTGTACTTTCCTTCACAGCTGAAGAAGTTTGGAAATACATGCCTAAAGAAGAAGGCATGCCTGAATCCGTTATGCTTCAAGATTGGCCACAAGGTCATCCTGAACACTTCAACCAAGCATTGGCAGATAAATGGAACCAATTGTTAGACTTGCGTACATCCGTACAAAAAGCATTGGAACTTGCTCGTCAAAACAAAACAATCGGTCACCCATTGGATGCATCCGTTACAGTATATGCTGAAGGCGCTGTATTTGATGCATTAAATGCACTTGGTGAAGAAGATTTAGCTGCACTCGTTATCGTATCCGAAGCTCACATTGTAAATGGCGCTGCACCAGCAGAGGCTGTAAAAGACGAAGAAACAGGCGTAGCGACAGTAGTTGCTCCATCTGAACTTGAAAAATGTGAACGCTGCTGGATCCACCGCGGTACAGTAGGTCAAAACAGCAAACATCCTACACTTTGTCAACGTTGTGCAGAGATTGTTGAATCTCTATAATTCCACAATCGATTTAAATACAGTTGTCAAAATATCCCCTTCAGAAGGCTCCATCGGCCAGGTCTGTTCCTTTGGAACAGGGCCAAAAGTCGCCTTCTAAAGGGGCTATTTTTGGGTATTTCGCTCGATTTGTGGGATTATAGCACTTTCTGGTATTTTTTTACTTTGTGATACAAGAACGAGCCAAAAAAACTAAAAAAACTTTTTTTAGATTTATGAATTCATTGTATGCTACCATTCTTCTCGAATATATGATGATAATTATTATCGTCCTGTTTTTCCTCATGAAACCTTTATGTGTAAAAAAATCTACTCGTTTCATATTAGGGTTAAAAATATTCGTTTATGATATTTATAGTTAGTTTAGTAAATGAGCGTATGAAAAACATGAGAAGGAGGAATATACCATGGTAGCAGCAATTATCAAAAGCCATTTTGGCAGCTCTTACTGGTTTAGCAAATGCACTTTTGCCTTTATTCAAATAAGATAAAGTCCCTAAAACCCTAATAAAACCTCAAAGCTTGAGCGTATATGCTTAGCTTTGAGGTTTTTTCTTTATATATTATATCCTTTATAATTGCGAAAAAAATGATATGTACTATTAAGGTTTTAAATGATGTTTATTGTTGATTTAAATGTGGTTGTCTTCATTGACTACATCTAAAAAAATATTCATATAATAAAATATGAATTAAAAATGAATCGTATATTCACGATTAATACCGAGGGAGAACGTGGAGTATGAAAAAGGACCTGATAATAAAAGCTATGGTTTTGGGAACCATAGCGGTTTCTATGAATGCTGCGGGATTTGCGGCTGATGTAGAGACTCATACTATAAATCATACAGCAAATGAAGAGCAATTTAATACACTAGATGATGCTAAGCGTGAGGCTCTTCATTCAACTTGGAAGGACCGTACCGATATAGTTCTGGGTATGCAATTTAGCCAATCATCTTCCTTCCACGAAGGACTTTTTCCTGATGGAGTTAATAATAATTTTGTTCGCACAAAAACTGATAATAAAAATTTATCTAAAGTGTATGTAGAAACATTACAACCTGTTACTCATTATGATGAACATACTAGAAGTGTTGTCTTTGTACAAGGTCAAATCGGCCATGGCGGTGAGAAAATAGAACTTCATGGTGTGCGTGGCTATCTGATTCCAGAGTATGTTACTACCTCGTATGGTGTACCATCTATGAAGATAATTAATAGTGATACTATTGGGTCTGAAACTCTTGGCACTACGGGTAGCATTGGTGTTGGTTACCGACGTCTTAGTGAGAGTGAAAATGCTTTTGTTGGGGTAAATGCATTTGTAGATCGTGCATTTACCACAGATCGTACTCGTATAGGTGTCGGTCTTGAATACGTTTCAGGTTACAATACATTCTATGCTAATGCGTATAAAGGCATAGGCGGAAATCTCAATGTTACTCATAGATCCATTCCTTTTCCAAAACGCTTGTATCCAAATGGATACCCTCCAACATACCCAGATGATACTATCCGGGAAGAAACCGCTTATAACTATACTCAGGACAAGGCTCTAAGCGGTTACGATATTGGCTATGTAAGAACCTTTAAGAATGCTCGTTGGGTGAATGCATATATTAATACTTTTGATTGGCGTAGTGGTGTTTCGGAGCATAGACAAGCATATTACACCGGTGGACAGACTGTACCGAAGTTTGGAACCGCAGGGCATACACATTATAGGGGTGTTAAGCTTGGTACAGAGTTACAATTGACACCGCATATTAATGTCGATGCAGGGTATAACATGGGTAATCATACGGCTAAGGGGGCTTATATTACGGTGAAATATACTTTGGGCAAATCTAAATATGCTTACTTTGGTGGAAAACATAGTCAAGATATAGTAATAACTCCAGCAAGAGCTCAAATGTTAGATAAGGTTCGTCGTAATGATATTGTTGTTGAACATCTAGATGATACAGAATATGACTACATGGCACCTTCACAACATCTATAATATGGTTAAAACAAGAAGAACCCCTGCTTTAATTATGTAATAGAATTAGGGGTTCTTTATTAATTAATACAGTCAGAGCGATTAGAATTATTAAAATAATACTATAAGAGGAAGGCGATACAATGAAAGACTTTTTAATATTGAAAGCTATGGTCTTGGGGGCCATAGCCTGTGCTATTAGTGCTACTGGTATTGCGGCTGATGTGAAGGGGCATAATGCACTCCCTCCAACTAATAAACAACAACTAGACATCCGTGATATTGCTAGACATGAAGCGGTACTTTCAGATTGGATGGACCGTACAGATATTAAGGTAGGTACACAATCTAAAGTTGGTAATCAAGTGGCTGTAGAAACATTACAGCCCTTAACCCATTATGATGAGAACTCCAAGTCCGTATTGTTTGTACAAGGCGGTATTGGCAGAGGTGGTCAAGAACATTCTGCTAGTTACTATCACGGATATAATGAGATTTGGTATCCTTATAATCCTGCAACGGGTAAAGGTGATCAACGGTATAGAGCAGAGAAGTATGAACATACGAAATCATTAGGGCCTGTAGCGAATGTGGGCTTAGGGTATCGCCATCTTAGTAAGAATGAGCATGCCTATGTTGGTGTTAATGCTTTGTTGATCGCGCTTTCTCCGAGAATGCTAATCGTGTAAGTGGGGGCCTAGAATATGTATCAGGCCTTAACGAAGTTCGTGCTAATGTATATAGAGGTTTAGGAAGTGTGAAATCGCAATCTGATATGATACATTTACCGCCATCGTACTTCACATTTGATTTGGATGGGGGCCCTGCTTACTATATGCCACATGAGTCTCAAAAGGTATTATCTGGATATGATGTAAGTTATGCTCGTACATTTAAAAATGCTCGTTGGGCCCGTGTACATGCGACGGTATATCATTGGAATGGTCTTAGTGTACCTAATCATAGCGACGCATTATTGAAAACACTTGAAATTGGCAACAGTCATGGATGGAAAGTAGGAACTACATTACAAGTAACGCCTCATGTATCACTAGATGTAGGCTATACATCGGATAGCAAAGATACTAGTGGTGCCTATGGATTTGTTAAATATACATTGGGTACCTCTAAGTTTGCTTGGCATGGTGGTAAACATAGTGATGATGCTATTACAAATGCTCGCGCTAGAATGCTAGATAAGGTAGACCGTAGCCCTATGACAATAGGCCATACATATGAAGAAGATTGGTATGTAAACCCTAATGATCATTTATAAAATTGATGATAATTTATAAAACTAAAAGGAGAGAAGTTTCGTAATGAAATATAAGTTAGTATTAACATCTATGGTTATGGGGGCCATAGTGTGTAGCACAAGTGCCGTAGTAGGAGCGGCCAATGTGGCGCCACAAGTGAGCGATACAGCAAAGCCTGAGGCAGTGCAATCTAATTGGATGGATCGCACGGATATTGCTGTAGGTGTACAGACCGGAGGTCAGTCCAAATTAGATAAAGGACATTTTTTAACGGATGACCAAAATTCAATCTATAATAAGCAGTCTGATTATGGTAATTTAACGAAAGCCTATATAGAAACATTGCAGCCTATTTCTCATTATGATGAGAACAGTAAAAGTGTTCTATTTGTACAGGGGCGCATTGGTCGGGGTGGTGAGAAAATAGCTTCGAAAGAGATGCGTGGTTATCTTCTTCCTGAATTAATAATTAATCGGAATGGGCAATCTAGTTACACTAAAATAAATACGGATGAAAAATCATCAGAAACATTAGGGATTATTGGTACTGTTGGTATTGGATATCGACGTCTTAGCCGCAATGAACATGCCTTTGTAGGTGCTAATGCATTCGTTGATCGAGCTTTCACAGGCAATTACAATCGTATTAGTGGCGGCGTAGAGTATGTAAATGGGCTTAACGAAGTATATGCCAATGTGTACAGGGGGCTTGGTAATAAGGACGTTGTAAGAGGAGGTGGTGGTAATCCATATCCTAAACGTTTGTATCCTAATGGTTATCCAGATTCATTCCCATATGGTGTTATTCCGTCAGAGAATTATTATACCTATAAAGGCGGTAGAGCACTGGGTGGCTATGAAATCGGTTTTGCTAGATCCTTTAAGAATGCTCGTTGGGCTCGTGCCTATGTAAATGGATATCGCTGGAAGGGGCAAGGTTTTGGCCATGAACAAAATTATAATTGGGGACGTCCAGGCCATTGGTCCGTTCCATGGTTTTCAGTGAGGGATGCAAATCACTATAAGGGCATTAAAATCGGTGCTGAATTACAGTTAACGCCACATATATCCTTAGATATTGGGTATAACAATGCAAACAATATGTCGAAAGGCATGTATGGTACTGTGAAATATACATTAGGTACATCTAAATTTGCTTTCTGGGGTGGTAGACATAGTGATAATAGAATTACTACTGCTCGCTCTAAAATGTTAGATAAGGTACGTCGTCAAGATATGATTGTAGAATCCTTTGATGATATTGAATACGATTATTTAGCACCTATCGATCATTTATAATATGGAGAAAATGTTAGTTTTATCATTGTTATGAGAGGGGACTATATATAATGTCAGGTAAATTATTATTGAAAGCTATGGTTTTAGGGACTATGACTTTCAGCATATATACAATAGGAATGGCTGCAGAGGTTCAAGATGTAAATGGACTAGATTCTGCACAACAAACAATTGCATCCGATACAGCTAGGAAAGAGGCCGTTCGGTCTAGCTGGATGGATCGTACAGATGTGGTAGTCGACGTTGGTATGAAAGATTCGAAAGAGACGCATAGTCAGCACCATTATGTTGGTGAATCATCGAATAGACATGATGATCTAAATACTGTAACTTCGAAAAGTTTAAAATCTACTGAAATCAATAAATTGTATATTGAGACCTTGCAACCTATAACCCTTTATGATGAAAATGCTAAAAGCGTTGTCTTTGTACAAGGTCGTATTGGGCGCAGTGGAGAAAAAATTTCATCTTATAAATTAGGTAGTTATTGGGAGCCAGCCAGACCTGCAGGGACGTTTATAACACATGATAAGCAAACAGATAAGAAAGAATCATTAGGAATGAATGCTAATATTGGCATTGGCTATCGTCGTCTTAGCAAAGGTGAACATGCTTATGTTGGTGTTAATGCGTTCTATGACCATGTGTTTAAAGGTGGTTATAAGCGCGTTAGTGGCGGTGTAGAATATGTGGCAGGTCTTAATGAATTCCATGCTAATCTGTACCGAAATCTGGGGACTGATGATAGAAAATATATAGGACTCCGTGGGCGTAGTAATGTATTGGGTGATCCTGCAGGACTGTATCCATATGGTATGGATCCCGATCAAAGTCTTTATAACTATGGTGTGGTTTCTTATGAAAATCATTGGATGCTATTAGAAAAGGTTGCTGCTAGTGGATTTGATGTAGGATACTCACGGACCTTCAAAAATGCTCGCTGGGCTCGTGTCCATGTGGACTATTATAATTGGCGTGGTAGAGAGGCTGTAAGAGTAGGGTATTATAAATTAAAAAAACGTGATGCCATAAAAGGTTTTAAAGTGGGTGCAGAATTCCATATCACACCGCATCTTACTCTTGATGCGGGTTACCAAACGGCATCTCATCATTTGAGTGGTCCTTATGCGACCTTGAAATATACCATCGGTACATCCAAGTTTGCTTGGCGTGGTGGTAAACATAGTGAAAGCGCGATTACAACGGCTCGTTCCAAGATGCTTGATAAAGTACATCGCAGTGATATGGTTGTACAAGAAACTGTAGAAGAAACTTATGATCATGGCGTTGTCGATGTAGGTTTATAATCTGTAACGCATTAAAATTACTCAGATGATGGCAATTATTATATTGCTACAATAACTATGTGAGAGAAGGGTAAAATTTACATGTATTTTAATACTAAGTTTAATATACGACTGCTACTTTGTGTAGCAGCTTGTACGATGTGTTGGTCTATTGCATTAGCAGATAGTGCTAATACAGATACTGCTGCGAAAGTGAATTCTAGCAGTTATCAAGATTGGGCTGATCGAACTGATATTTCAGCGAAGTTTCAAACTAATCACAAGCCAATATATAGCATAGAGACGTTACAACCTATAGGTCATTATGATAACAACTCTAAGAGCGTAGTATTTGCACAAGGAAAAGTTAGCTCTCATGGCGGTGTAAGTCAAATTGCCAATGGATATGCGAACCATGTCACACGCGGTGCGGGCGGAATTGTATATGAATATGACTTTAATCAATCGACACAATCTATAGGCACGACTGGAAGTATAGGACTCGGCTATCGACGACTAAGTAAAGGAGAGCATAGCTATGTAGGTATTAATGCTTTTTATGATTATGCTTTCAAAGAACATTATAAGCGTACAAGCTTGGGTGTAGAATATGTAACCGGTGAAAATGAATTCTATGCTAATTTCTATAAACCATTAGGACATGCGATGTCGTCACATAGTTTAACTGTACGTGACGAAATGATTCCGGCACCTTATAATATACAAGATACAGAAGTTAATGTTGGTGAAAGTCATGAAAAACGTGTTGCCTCTGGATATGATATCGGCTATGCACGAACTTTCAAAAATGCCCGTTATTTGCGAGCCTATATCGACCGTTATCACTGGAACCGGATGAATGGAGAGATTAGAGACATAGAATGGTCTAACCCTGATATATATAACTATAATATCGGATTCCGTGTAAATGGGGTCTATAAAAATGGTATTAAAACCGGTATCAATGTAAATGTGACACCTCACATTTCGGTAGGCATGGGCTATGATAAACCATTTGGTCACTCCGGAGAGTTTTATGTACAAACATTGTATACCCTTGGTAAATCTAAGTTTGCTCTCTTTGGTGGAAAGCATAGTGATGATAGCATGACAACTGCTCGTTCTAAAATGCTTGATAAGATTGAACGTCAAGATATGCAGGGGCTCAATCTAAATGGGGATTTCCACGTTCATTACCCTCATGATCATTTATAATATATGTAGCTTATGTTTAGTTATAACAAAGGAGCTAGTACGCTGTGTACTAGCTCCTTTGTGTTCTTTTATTCTATTATTGCAAATCCTTAGGCACGCTGAGCGGTTTCCAATTATCTAACTCTGGAATGTCTAATGTATTGATAGTTCGTTGTATCCAGTAATTCAAGGACACTTCATTGCCAAAGTATTGTTCGAATAGGTAGGTGTTGCCAGGAATATCTTCTTGGTTTCCTTGTTCATCAACCGTGTGGCGCACCGATTCTTTTAAATATAGTTGAACTCTAAATGGATTCGATTGATTGCCTTTAAAAATGAAATAAGATGGACCAATGAAGTCATGGGTACGAATATTGACTTGTTCGTACCTATTGTTTTTTAGCCCCTCTAGGGAGGCTTGTATCATCGCATTGGCGTCATCATATTCTTCTAGTAGGAACGGCTCTTGGTCTACGTCGAGTACATAGTGCCAGGTCGGCTTTTCCTCATCCGTTTCCACCGTCCACGAATCTGAAAGATTTGGTAAGCGGTGGCTTTCATAAAGATTATGCCACAAACTACGGGCATCCTCAGCACTGAGTAGTGATTTATACATCACCTCATAACCCTCCGTTGAATCGTACCCATACAAACGCACCTGATAGGTGTCACGCGGCATGCGTTTCGACTCTAGCTTATAGATGTTGCGTAGCTTATCTGGAACGGATAGGAAATGATTGTAAAGCTTAGTGCCACCGTATCTTGCATCGTGAGGGCCTTATCGATGGTGTCGCAATCGTACAAGGTTGTGTCCCACAGGAAACCATTCATATCTATAGATAATCGGGCCGCCTTATGAGGCCAAGTCGTTGGAGCCGGACGAACCGTCGTAGTAGATTCAGTAACACCATCCTTGTATTGCCAATGACCATTTATCTGCTCAAAGGCTATTAGACGTTCAGCCGCTTCATCATCTACAGGAATATCCTTAATTTCCTCATCCCGGTTTGCAATATGAGACAAGATATACTGATGAGAGCTTTCATAATACTGAACAGCTGTATCAAGGTCAGGCGTGCCTGTTACATATCCTTTTTCATAGGCATAGCCTAGGGATACTCGTGTTAAAGCACGGGTGATATCGTAAAAGAGAACTCGATCCTCCTCTTGTAAAGCCCGATTTTCTTCCTCTAAGACGCGCATCAAGGACTGCACCGCAAATTTGGTGTTCTTGGTCACACCGATGCCGTGAATGCGCATGTAACTGATATATGGCAATGAGAACAGAAATCGATCCTTTGTCGCCGCCATATGTGTCAAATCGGCGATAAGCCCCCAGTCAAGTGGGAGGCCCCCAATGTGAAAGATATAGTTAAATGCGGCCTGCAAGGCGGCATAACCGGCATCGTTAAAGTTTTTTGTAGCCGCCCGTTGATATAGTTCAGTAGCCTTGATTGAATTGTATGGAATGACCGCACGCAACGCAGGTTGTTCGTAAAAATGATAGTGATAGTCCGCAAGTTCCGCGATACATTCTGGTTGACCTAGGTCAGCACCCTTTGTAAACCATGTGAAAGCCTCTGTAAACTCGCCTTTTTCGTGATGGTCGAGGCCCGTGTAGAGCATCATCGTTGGATTACCTAATTCTGCGGCACTACGGGCAACACGGCGTGCGTTTTCATAATCGCCTTCATCGATGTAGATATTGCGCAAGTTCCCTTGGAACATGGCAAGTTCTTGCTCAAGAGCTTTCTTAAACCAGAGCTTTGCATATTCTCGTGATTTTGCTTGTAATGTTTCTTCATCTGCTGTACCACGCAAGGTAGCAATACCTTCGCGTAAACTCTTGCTTTGCAGGACTCGTTGTAACCGTTGACCAAAGGAGGCTTTATCAGGGGCCAATAGTTGCTTTGCTGGCGTAATGGTGTGATAATCGCCCCAGAAAAATACATTCCCTATAATATACTGGCAGTATGCATCATTCTTTTGGGCGTAGTCAAAAACGACACGAAATGCATCATCAAAGGATAGTTGCATATCTCGCCTCACCGTAGGTGTAATAGAGCCTGCTATGCGTAGCGCCTGTAATGTACCGATTGGACTATTACGGCGAATACTATCGTGAAGACATTGATAGGTGCGCATATTATCCTCTGGGAATCCAGATTCGGCCCAAGTAAAGCGAGGCCCTGCATAGACCCGTGCCAATAAAGCATAGGCGTCGCCTAATTCACGCTCCTCAGGAGAAAAGGAATTTTTATATACCTCCTCAGACGTAGACTCGCCAGTACTACCTTGAACAGTAGTAGCATTACGTAACTCATACTGGGCGGGCTTTGTGACAGTTGATTGATTATTCACAATCGACTCTAAGAGGCGGAGACCCTCTTGAGCCGTTTGCTGATTATATGACATAAAAATCATGTGGAAGACCTTTTGTAGGCGGTCTGTGAAGTATTGAGCCATAGGCCCTCCTTTCGTTTTTATACAATACACTACTATTATATACCGCGGTGGGGAATGGTAGAAGAGGCAAAGAACCGACGGGCCCAAAAATCCTCCACCGGCCGGGTCTGATTCGCCCTACGGGCTCACAGGGCCAAAGTCGGATTTTGGGTCCATCGGTTCTACATCTCAATCCATAGCCGACACGCGGAATATAATAGTAGTGAAATTGATAAAATCCGTTATTGCCCACCCAGCCGATAGGAAGGAGGGCCTACGGCCTCTTTCTCCTCTGTATAACAAAGAAATAATTTCTAAGTCAGGTTAGAGTGGATATGAAAAAGACACCCCATGAAAAAACGACTTCGGATTTTTCTCACCCGTATTAGAGACTAAAAATAATTCTTAGTGATACAGTAGATAGGCATGAAAAAGACACCTAGCAAAAACCGACTTTTGGCCCTTCCCGAAGGGAAGACCCGGCCGACGGAGGATTTTTGCTAGGTGTCTTTTGATTAGCGTTCTAAGTGTTCGCTAAGAATTATTTTTTGATATAGTCACCAAACCATTTATCGTAAATTTTTTGGTATGTGCCGTCTTCTTTAAGTTCTTTAAGAGCTTTGTTAACAGCGTCTTGTAATTCTTTGTTGCCTTTTTTCACGCCCAAAACTGTGCCAGGGGCTTTTGTAGGTTCGCCTACGAGTTTAAGGTCTTTGTCAGCACCTTGTTTTAAGTAGTACATAGCTACTGCGTTATCGATGATGGCGCCATCGATTGTGCCAGCTTTCAATTCCATAAAGATATTGGAGTTGGAGTCCATTTCTTTTACTGTTGTGTTAGGAATGGCTTTGCCATATCTACAGGAACAGTACCGATTTGAACGCCTACAGTTTTACCAGCGAGTTCGTCCATGTTATGGATAGACGTGTTGTCTTTACGAACCACTGTGATGAAACCGCCTTGATCAAAGTATACATCGGAGAAGTCCAATGCTTTTTCACGTTCTGGTGTTGCGTTGATGCCTGCCGCAATCATGTCGATATCGCCAGATTGAACTGCTGGAATTAAAGCGTCAAAGCCCATGGATTTGAATTCCATTTTCAAGCCTAATTTCTTAGCGATAGCTTCGGATAAATCAACGTCGAAACCAACGTATTTATCGCCATCAGTGAATTCAAATGGTGGGAATGTAGTTTCAGAACCTACACGCAACACACCCGCTTCTTGTGTCATTTTGCTTTTTTCACTGCCACAACCAGCCAATAGACCCATAGCAGCAACGGCTACAAGAGCGATGGCTGTCAATTTTTTGAAATTAAACATAGTATCCTCCTAGACCATATTACAAACATGTACATTTATACATCTGTTTATATTGTACGGAATTTTGAATCAATAGGCAATAACATTGTATAATTAAGAGTAAATGAATTAAAAAATAGAGGAGGGCCTATGTCTCTTACCAAATTATTTGCAACTGCTTGTGAAAGCTTCGCCCAAGAGGCTTTCATCATTAACTATACATTGGCAAAGAATCCAGAACTTTCTAGCCAAGAATTTGAATCGGTTAAAACGATCGGTGCTGTACTTGAAAAGCATGGTGTTCCTATAACGTATGAGTTCTGTAATTTGCCAACAGCTTTTAAGGCGTCTGTTGTGAAAGTAGATAATCCTAAGGGCCGTTTAGCTATATTATGTGAATACGATGCGCTCCCAGATGTGGGCCATGCGTGTGGCCATTGCGCTAGCGGCTCTATGAGTACATTAGCAGCCCTTGCATTACATAAAATGCAACATGACGGCGTAGCTTTCAACATGGATATCGACATCATTGGAACCCCTGATGAGGAAGCGATGGGATGCAAGGTGGATATGTGCAACGCTGGCGTGTTTAAGGAGTATGATTTTGCTATTATGGTGCATCTCGACGGCGAAGAAACGCGGCCGAATTCACAATTCTTGGCCCTCGATTGTTTCCGCGCCAAGTATCACGGTAAATCGGCCCATGCGGCTGGTGAGCCTTGGAATGGCGTTAATGCAGTAAACGGCGTGCAACTTGCTATTCACGCTATGGATATGATGCGTCAACAAGTGAGACCTGAAACACGTATTGGTACATGGATTATTGCCGGCGGTACCGCATCCAACGTTATTCCTGCTTATGGCGAACTAGAAGTGACCGTGCGCCATACAGAACGGGAGTATTTGAACGGATTATCCGAGCAAATCAAAAAGATTTTTGAAGGCGCTGCCCTTTGCACTGGTACAACTGTAGACGTTGAATTTTACGGTAACCCTTACGATGATATGAACCAAAACTATCGTGGCACACACCTCATCGAAGAGGTGATGACCGATATGGGTCTTGATTTTGAACCAGGTCCAGCGGACATTGGGGGCAGTTCCGATATCGGTAATGTCAGCTATCAATGTGCCGCATTCCATCCTAAATTGCGCTTGGCTGGCCCAGATAAGGTGTGCCATGCCAAAGAGTTTGCGGACGCTATGCTAGAACCAACCATTGAACAAACCATTGTAGATGGAGCTAATATCATTGGTCGTACATTGTTGCGATTAGTAGAAAATCCAACTGTCTTAGAAGAAATTGTGGCTGAGTTTAATGCAACTAAATAATTCTCATCTACATATAATATTACTAAATAGTTTCTAGCTGATGGGAATAGCGTTAAATAAAATATTTCCTGTATCTGTCTGGGGAACTGTAATATCGCAGATAGAATTCATTGTCTCTTTCAGAATTATTGATAATAGATGATAATGGAATATTGCCATTTACAAAACTCCTAATCTTGGTGAAATAGGCGCCCACTTCAATTTCGTGGTAGTAGAGTGCCCATACCACGTTATTTCCAGCGATGACAGGAATGTATTTAACTCAAGATATTCAAATAAACTAGCTATAGTGATGCCGTCTGGTACGGTAAATTCTTCGCGATGATGACTCATATCATCCGCTGCACAAACGGCATCTCGATCGATAATTATATGCATATGATTTCACATCCTTTGAAATAGTCATTCTACAATCTTATGTGATTATCTACATTGTACATCAAGTAAAATTTATATTGTATTAAAGGAGGTTTTATGTCCTCATCTGAACCATTAGACATTAAAAATTATATAGGTCTTACTGGTGACACGCCCATTCGATTCATCGCGTCTGACGTGGATGGCACTTTAGTGAACGACGCGAAATCTGTGAATCCTGAGGTGGTCAATGCTGTTCGTGTCGCTCGTGAAAGCGGTATTCGCGTGGCTATTGCATCGGGCCGTGCGTGGCATGAGATGGACGATGTCATCGATGCCATGCCGTGCTTGCGATACTTTGTGTGCACCAATGGCGCCTATGTCATGGATAAAGAAGAACAAAAGGAACTCGTTCACATTTTCTTTGATAAAACTCGCGCCATGGATTTAGTACGAAAACTAATGACCTATGGTGTGTTTGTAGAGGCTTATGTGAAAGCAGAGATTTTCGGTCAATACCCTGTTGTTGGCAATGAGATAGCGCAAGCAGAACATTTCTTTAGACCGAATATTAGACCTTTCATTTTAAAAACACGCACCATGGTGCCCGATCTATTGGCACATCTAGCATCGTTACCAGAGGGACCGGAGAAAATTCAAATCTTTTACGGCGATGAACGTATACGCGAACGCATCCTAGCTGATTTGCGGGATGAGTTCCAAGGTGCAGCTATAGATGGCAAAGGGCGCGAACGCTTTTACGATGTCCTTGAATCGAGTGAAGGTAATTTAGAATTTGTGTTACCTCATACGACAAAAGGCACGGCCGTAGAGGCCTTGGCGAACCATTGGGGCTATACGCCTGACGAGGTGATGACCATCGGTGACAGCGAAAATGATCTTATCCATGATTCGCTTTGCTCGCGCCAGCGTGGCTATGGGTAATGCACGAGATAATGTGAAAGCTGCCGCCCGTTATGAAACGACAGATAATAATCACTATGGCGTAGCTCGTGTACTATATTCGGCTATTGTGTATAATCGTGAATTGGAAAATAAATAGAAATACTAAGTGGTTAATAGAAATACTAAGCTATTAAGGGACATACTAGTCTACTAATAGAAATACTAAGAGGCTAATGGAAATAGTAAGCGGATAATGGATAGATACTATATCTTATGATTGATAGAGAGGTGATGTTATATGGGCAATCTAAAATTTGATATAGACGATACCTGCGTGAAATGTGGAGCTTGTGCTGAAGACTGCCCTGTACAATGCATCACAGAAGGAACTACAAAATTTATCATTGGTAAGGGGTGTATTAGTTGCGGAGATTGCTACTCTATTTGTCCCGTTGGGGCTGTGCAGATGCATAAGCTACTCAAAGATACTACAGGCCTGAAGTAATCTAAAATCCGAACGTTAAAAAGTAATGTATAACTTTCATACGGAATATATGGAGTCCATATACTTCGTATGGTATAATGAAATGTAATGAAATTTAGCGTTTTGCTTGTTAAAACGCACCCCCAGTACAGGAATGTATGGACATTATAAATTGGTGAATATACTTTCACAAATAGATGCATACGGAGGAACTATGGAAACAAGGAATTTGTTATTGTTGTCGATTTCGGCGGTCAATATAATCAGTTGATTGCACGCCGTGTTCGTGAAAATCATGTATACTGCGAAGTATATCCATACAACAAAGCATTAGAAAAAATTAAGGAATTGAAGCCGCAAGGTATCATCTTCACTGGTGGCCCTAATAGCGTGTACGAAGAGAATTCCCCTAAAATTGAAAAGGAAATCTTTGAGCTTGGCATTCCAGTTCTTGGCATGTGCTATGGTATGCAATTTATGGCGCATACATTGGGTGGCGAAGTTAAATCTGCGGACAACCGTGAGTTTGGTAAAACACCTACTAAAGTGGATACTACATCTCCATTGTTCAAAGGCTTGGACGAAGACCAAGTTGTGTGGATGTCCCACGTTGACTATGTAGCAAAAGTTCCTGAAGGGTTCGAAATCATTGCGCATACAAAAGACTGCCCTGTTGCATCTATGCAAAATAAAGAACGCAAATTATACGCTATGCAATATCATGCAGAAGTATTGCACACTGAACATGGTAAAGAAATGCTTCATAACTTCTTGTATGAAGTATGTGGTTTCACAGGCACATGGACAATGGCAAACTATGCAAAAACTGCTATTGAAGAAATCCGTAACACTGTAGGCGATGGCAAAGTATTGTTGGCATTGTCTGGCGGTGTAGACAGCTCCGTTGCGGCAGCTCTTATTTCTAAAGCTGTTGGCGACCAATTGACTTGTATCTTTGTTGACCATGGTTTAATGCGTAAAAACGAAGGCGATGAAGTTGAAGCAGCTTTCAAAGATTCCGGCATGCATTTTATCCGCGTCGATGCAGAAAAACGTTTCTTAGATAAATTGGTTGGTCTTGAAGATCCAGAAGCTAAACGTAAGGCTATCGGCGAAGAATTCATCCGCGTATTCGAAGACGAAGGCCGTAAAATCGGCTCCGTTGACTTCTTGGCTCAAGGTACAATCTACCCTGATGTTATTGAGTCCGGTACTGGTGAAGCAGAAGTTATCAAATCTCATCACAACGTAGGCGGCTTGCCTGCAGTTGTAGACTTCAAAGGCCTTATCGAACCATTGCGCAACCTCTTCAAAGACGAAGTGCGTGAACTTGGTTCTGAATTAGGTTTGGCTGATTACCTTGTATGGCGTCAACCATTCCCAGGTCCTGGTCTTGCAATTCGCGTAATGGGCGAAATCACGAAAGACAAACTCGACATCTTGCGTGATGCGGACTACATCTTCCGTGACGAAATTGCAAAAGCTGGTCTTGATCGCGACATCAACCAATACTTTGCAGTATTAACATCTACACGTACCGTAGGCGTTATGGGTGACTTCCGTACATACGATTACACATTGGCATTGCGTGGCGTAACAACAACAGACTTCATGACTGCTGACTGGGCGCGCATCCCTTACGACGTATTGGACACAATCTCCCGTCGTATCGTAAACGAAGTACAACACATTAACCGTATCGTGTACGATATTACATCTAAACCACCTGCTACAATTGAGTGGGAATAAGATTGTTTGCTTAATATAGCTAGCATATAAAAATACATAATATAATTTAGTCATCCAAAGAGTCTGTCTTTGGATGACTTTTTTATATCGTTTTTATGTATTTTTTTAAATGGTTAATAGATATTTAGTCTTAGTGATTACAGTGGTAAAAAGTATGATAGTTTTTTTGTACTATGAAAAAAAATAAATGAATTAAAGATATATTCTGAATATTTAAGATGTTATAATAAAAAAATATTAGGATTTATAGTATATTTACTAGATTATACGGATTTCATGAAAATAATCTTGATTTGTAAGTTTTAATGAGGACGGTATATAAGTTATGGCAGCAAAAAACAATACAGATATTGGGTTTGAAAAACAAATATGGGATGCGGCTTGTGTTCTTTGGGGGCATATTCCTGCTGCAGAATATCGAAAGTCATTGTAGGGTTAATATTTCTTCGTTACATATCGAGTGCTTTTGAGAAACGCTATGAAGAGCTTATAAAAGAAGGTGACGGATTTGAAAATGATAGAGATGCATATGCAGAAGAAAATATTTTCTTTGTTCCAGAAGAAGCTCGATGGACTACAATTGCATCTGCTGCACATACACCTGAAATTGGACTTGTTATTGATAATGCAATGAGAGCTATTGAAAAAGAGAATACAACACTTAAAAATGTATTACCTAAGAATTATGCTAGTCCTGATTTAGATAAAAGAGTTCTCGGAGAAGTTGTTGACCTTTTTACTAATGAAGTCAAAATGGATGGTACCGAGGCGAGTAAGGATTTATTGGGAAGAACATATGAATATTGTATTGCTCAGTTTGCTTCTTATGAAGGTACTAAGGGCGGCGAGTTTTATACACCGTCAAGTATCGTTCAAACTATTGTCTCTATTTTAAAACCATTTAATAATTGTCGCGTATATGATCCTTGTTGTGGTAGTGGTGGCATGTTTGTGCAAAGTGAGAAATTTGTACAAGCTCATAGTGGTAACCGAGGAACTATCTCTGTTTATGGTCAAGAATCTAATGCTGACACTTGGAAGATGGCAAAAATGAATATGGCAATTCGTGGTATTGATGCAAACTTTGGTCCATATCAGGCAGATACATTCTTTAATGACTTACATAAAACATTGAAAGCCGATTTTATTATGGCAAATCCACCGTTTAATCTCTCTAATTGGGGACAGGAAAAGTTAAAGGATGATGTCCGCTGGAAATATGGTTTACCTCCTGCAGGAAATGCAAACTATGCATGGATTCAGCATATGATACATCATCTTGGTTCAAATGGGAAGATCGGCCTTGTTTTGGCAAATGGTGCACTATCATCACAAACTAGTGGTGAGGGCGATATTAGAAAAAATATTATTGAAGCGGATCTCGTGGAAGGTATTGTAGCTTTACCTACTCAGCTATTTTATAGTGTTACTATACCAGTTACCTTATGGTTTATTTCAAAGAATAAAAAACAGAAAGGTAAAACTCTATTTATTGATGCACGTAATATGGGCTATATGGTTAATCGTAAACATAGAGATTTTACTGATGATGATATTCAACGATTAGCTGATACATTCTCGTCATTTCAAGATGGTACTTTAGAGAATGTAAAAGGCTTTTGTGCTGCTGTCGATACTAAGACGATTGAAGAACAAGATTATATTCTTACTCCAGGTCGATATGTTGGTATTGAAGTTGTTGAGGAAGATGAGGAGCCATTTGAAGAAAAAATGAGTCGGCTTACGTATGAACTATCAGAAATGTTTATAAAATCCCGTGAATTAGAAACGGAAATTCGTGAAAAGCTAGGGGCGATTGGGTATGACATTAAATGATGATGTTAGATATTATTTAATTTTTGATACAAATGTTTTGTTTCAAGCGTACGAAAGAAAAGCTGATTTTACCTCATTTAGTTTTAATTCAACATATGAAAATATCATTGATATGATTAATCAATTGGATATTTATAGTCAAGTAGTGTTAGTGATTCCCTCTGTGGTTTGGGGAGAACTAGAACAACAGATTATAGAAAAACACGATGAATTACTTTCAAAGTATATAAGTACAATAAAGCATAAGGTTTTTCCTGAATATTCTATAAAAGAGAATCCACCAATAGATTACTCAGAATATAAAAAAACAAAAATTAAAGAATATAAGAGTGACATTCAACAAGGCATGAGTAAAGTAATAGAAATTCAAAATGCATCCAATAGCAGATTTAGAAGCATAATAGATCGTGCATTTAGTAAGCGCCCCCCTTTTGAAGGAAAGGATAAGAAGTCTGATAAAGGATTTAAGGATGCCTTGTTATGGGAAAGTATTTTAGAATTTGCATTAAATCAGCCTAAATCGAAAATTATATACTACTCGAAAGATAACGCTTTTGGAGAATTTCTGCTTCGAGAGTTTTCAGAGGTTGTAGATAAATCATCCTTATTCATATGTAAAAATGAAAATGAAGTTAGACTATGCTTAGAAGCTTGGGCAAAGGATATCGATAAGTATTCATATCAACCACTGGAAGACTATGATGAAAATAAAGAAATTATTGATTGGCTTAACTCTAAAGATTTCATTAAGCAAATAATTGAAGGTGATTTTGATTTTATTGAAAGGGGGCGTCTGATTAATTCTGTGTCTGCACATCTAATCAATATTAATGATATTGATGAATGTTTAAGCTCAAATGAGGAAATACGCAATTATTATATTGAACTAACACTTAGACTTATGTATATATTCAAGGATGGTGCAGAAACCGCAGAAGAAATCGATGTAGGATTGGATGTTACAGTATGGGATGAGAGTATTTATATGTTAAAAGATGCTTATACTATAGATGATGAGTAGTTAAAAAAAGTAAAGTTTAGTTATGGATTATAAAAAAATTTGATGTTAGAAATATATTTTTCCATTATGAGATTGAGGTGGTGGAGATGAAGTGTAAACTATTGGATATTTGTGAGTATAGAAAAGGAAAAGTGAATACTTCAAATTTAACGTTAAAAACATATATATCAACTGAGAATATGTTGCCTGATAAGGCAGGAATTCTTGAGGCTAACTCTTTGCCATCTACTGCATTGGTTCAAGAATATAAAGAAAATGATATTCTTATTTCAAATATAAGACCTTATTTCAAAAAGATTTGGCAAGCAAAATATGATGGGGGATGTTCGAATGATGTATTAGTTTTTCCAAGGAAACTTGAATGTAGATAAAGACTTCCTTTACTATATACTTGCTAATGATGATTTTTTTGCGTACTCAATGGCAACATCTAAAGGGACAAAAATGCCAAGAGGGGATAAAAAATCAATAATGCAGTATGAACTACAGTTATTTGATATAAAAACCCAGAAAAAGAATAGCAAGTATATTAAAGGTATTAGATAAAAAAAATCGAATTAAATAATGCTATAAACAAGAATTTAGTGGCCTAAGGTTCTATGTCTGAAACATCCAGCTCGCCAACCATCAACTTTAGTAATAATGCATCTCTAATATCAACAAGTCGTGAGTTTTTCTGCTTCAAGCACTTCCTGCTGCTGGAAGATTGGAGTACAAAAGGCATTGAATTTATCAATAGTCTCGTTATCAGGAATTACAACAGGGACAGATTTCATCCCTGCACCTGATATTTCCTTAAAAGTTGAACCCGAAGCTATTCCCTCGATGGTCGGCAATAAAAATTCCAGAAGATAATACATAAAAGCTGTACCAACATTTTCATTTGGAACTATCGATTTGAATCCCTGATTAGTTGTTACTTCGTTGGCAGCAATGGCAATGTACCCAATAGGTGCTCTGGAACTAAACAGAACTGTTCCGGTTGGCATTTTGATTGCACTACTTTTGGAAAATCCTAATTCTGAAATATCAATTTTACCGTGAGAAATGAATTTTGACTTATTAAGAGATAAATCCTTTGGAGTAATCCATGCTATGCCTTTCTCGGAGTAATATTCAGGCTTTGTTTTGGAGGGGGTTCCACCGGCAACAACAGTTCCAAGGTCAGAAAGCACACCATCTTTCCATATTGGATTGACATTCTCAACAAATAATGAGTGAAAAAGAGCTTCTGCTTGACGCTCTAAATTCTTGTTTAACTCCGTATTTGATACAACTATAGCTCTTGCGAGTGGCAAGAGTTAAAAATAGGGATTGCCACTCCGTAGTCTTTCTCTACGATAGAAAAGGAGAACAGACTATGAAACAGAAAGTAATTAACGAGGTTATGCAGGGTATGCTCGGCTGCCTCAACAATGCGCAGTTGGAAAGACTGCAAGAAGCGCTGGAACACGCATTGTTCCATAAGCAAGTAAGCGAGATGGAGGAAGAGGTAAATGCGGCACTAATAAATGAACAGCTTCTGGATAATTTTCTCGCGGCAAAGCGGATCGAGGGATGCTCCGAAAAGTCGTTGACTTATTATCGGGCTACGATAGAAACGATGATAGCAAAGGTTAAAAAGAATGTCCGAGAGATGAAAACGGATGACCTGCGTACATACCTGACAGAATATCAGCGGGTGAAAAACTCCAGCAAGGTCACGGTGGACAATATCAGAAGAATTCTGTCGAGCTTCTTCTCTTGGCTGGAGGATGAGGATTATATCTTAAAGAGCCCGGCACGTCGTATCCATAAGGTGAAAGCAGCCTTGACCATCAAGGAGACATATACCGATGAGGCCTTAGAGAATATGCGCGACAATTGCGAGGAACCAAGAGATCTGGCGCTGATAGATATGCTGGCATCAACAGGAATGCGAGTCGGAGAGCTGGTTCTGCTTAATAGGGATGACATAAACTTCGAGGAGCGGGAATGCGTCGTGTTCGGTAAAGGCAGCAAAGAACGGATGGTGTACTTTGATGCACGGGCTAAGATTCATTTGCAAAACTACCTGAAAGAACGCACTGACGATAATCCGGCACTGTTCGTATCGCTCCGGGCTCCGCATGAGAGGCTGAAGATTGGTGGCATTGAGCGTAGGCTTCGGGAACTTGGAAAGGCTGGATATAGAGAAAGTGCATCCGCATAAGTTTCGCCGCACACTTGCTACGATGGCAATTGACAAAGGGATGCCGATTGAGCAGCTGCAGCAGCTGCTTGGCCATAAGCGGATTGATACGACACTGCAGTATGCGATGGTAAAACAAAGTAATGTAAAACTGGCACACAGAAAATACATAGGTTAGGATGGTGAAAATATGGCTGAATGGGTAATGAAAAAGCTGAAAGACATAGCGGAATTTAATCCAAGGGAATCTCTTGCAAAAGGTGTAGTTGCCAAGAAGGTCGCTATGGACAAGTTACAGCCTTTTTGCCGGGATATACCGGGATATGAGCTGGAGCCATTCTCCGGCGGCACAAAATTTCGTAATGGAGATACGATCATGGCCAGAATTACTCCATGTTTGGAAAACGGAAAAACTGCAAAGGTCGCGGTTCTTGATGAAGGAGAGGTTGGCTTTGGCTCTACGGAGTATATTGTGTTTCGCGCTAAAGATGGTATAGATGAGGACTTTATCTACTATCTGGTTTGCAGTCCACTTGTTCGCGAGCCCGCGATAAAGTCGATGGTAGGATCATCCGGAAGACAGAGAGTTCAGACGGATGTAGTTCAGAATCTGGAGATAATGGTTCCGGATTATGAGGAGCAGAAACAGATATCCGGTATTTTGAAATCACTAGATGATAAGATTGTAGCAAATACGGAGATAAACAAGAATTTAGTGGCCTAAGGTTCTATGTCTGAAACATCCAGCTCGCCAACCATCAACTTTAGTAATAATGCATCTCTAATATCAACAAGTCGTGAGTTTTCTGCTTCAAGCACTTCCTGCTGCTGGAAGATTGGAGTACAAAAGGCATTGAATTTATCAATAGTCTCGTTATCAGGAATTACAACAGGGACAGATTTCATCCCTGCACCTGATATTTCCTTAAAAGTTGAACCCGAAGCTATTCCCTCGATGGTCGGCAATAAAAATTCCAGAAGATAATACATAAAAGCTGTACCAACATTTTCATTTGGAACTATCGATTTGAATCCCTGATTAGTTGTTACTTCGTTGGCAGCAATGGCAATGTACCCAATAGGTGCTCTGGAACTAAACAGAACTGTTCCGGTTGGCATTTTGATTGCACTACTTTTGGAAAATCCTAATTCTGAAATATCAATTTTACCGTGAGAAATGAATTTTGACTTATTAAGAGATAAATCCTTTGGAGTAATCCATGCTATGCCTTTCTCGGAGTAATATTCAGGCTTTTGTTTTTGGAGGGGGTTCCACCGGCAACAACAGTTCCAAGGTCAGAAAGCACACCATCTTTCCATATTGGATTGACATTCTCAACAAATAATGAGTGAAAAAGAGCTTCTGCTTGACGCTCTAAATTCTTGTTTATTATACATGGTGGTAAATATTAATTTTATGAAATACTCATTTTTGATAATAGAGGGAATGTAAATATATTTACAAGAGAGTTATAGGAATAAAATTAACTTTTTTTAATAGGGGTGAATAGTAATGCTGAATTTTTTTCCGAGAGGAAGACTATGAAAAAAATCATTAATTGAATTATTTCAAAATGATTTAGAGTATGAATATGTATATGGCCCAGATATAGAAAGAGATTTTTATAGTCCTTTCTATGAAGAAGTTTTAATTGAGTCTTTATATCGTATAAATCATGGTGCAACTAATGATGCGATTCAGGATGCATTATTTAAACTTAAAAACTTTGAAAATGGGGAGCTTGTACAGAAGAATGCTATCTTTATGGACTACTTACAGAATGGTATTCCTGTAAGATATTTTGTTGATGGAGAAGAACGTTCTTCAATTGTTTATCTTGTAGATTATAAGGAACCTGAAAATAATTCATTTGTTGTAGCTAACCAATGGACTTTCATTGAGAACAGCAATAAACGCCCTGATCTCATTCTATTTCTAAATGGTCTGCCTATAGTATTAATGGAACTCAAATCCCCTTCTCGTGAAGAAACAGATGCTTCTGAGGCATATAGACAGCTTCGCAACTATATGCAAGAGATTCCATCGATGTTTATTTATAATGCTATTTGTGTTATGAGTGATCAATTAATTTCTAAAGCTGGTACAATTACTTCCGGCGAAGACCGTTTTATGGAGTGGAAAACCAAAGATGGTAATTATGAGAATACTCAGTATGCACAATTTGATACATTCTTTGAGGGAATATTCCAAAAAGAACGATTACTTGATATTATTAAGAACTTTATTTGTTTCTCGAATGAAGGAATAAATAGCTATAAAATTCTTGCTGGATATCATCAATATTTTGCAGTAAAGAAAGCTATTGAATCGACTAAGCACGCTACTGTTACTGATGGTAAGGGTGGAGTTTTTTGGCATACTCAAGGTAGTGGTAAGTCTCTTTCAATGGTATTCTATGCCCATTTGTTGCAGGAGGCCCTAGATAGTCCTACTATTGTTGTTCTTACTGATAGAAATGACCTTGATGATCAACTCTATAGTCAGTTTGTAAAGTGTAAGGACTTTTTACGACAAGAGCCGTTACAAGCAGAAAGTAGAGAAAATCTTAAAACCTTACTTGCTGGGAGACAGGCAAATGGTATTATTTTCACTACGATGCAAAAGTTTGAGGAATCGGATGAACCTCTATCTGAACGTCATAATATTATAGTTATGGCGGATGAAGCACATAGAGGGCAATATGGACTTGCTGAAAAAATTAAGATTACAAAGAATGAATCTGGTGAGGAAGTAGCAAAACGTGTTATTGGTACAGCCAGACTTATTCGTAATACATTGCCTAATGCTACATATATTGGTTTTACAGGAACACCTATTTCTTCAAAAGACCGTAGTACGCGGGAGGTATTTGGCGATTATATTGATATCTATGATATGACACAGTCTGTTGAAGATGGTGCAACACGCCCCGTTTACTATGAAAGTCGCGTTATCAAACTGAATCTTGATCAAGAAACCTTGAGATTGATTGATGCTGAATATGATTTGATGTCTTTAAATGCTGATAGTGAAGTTATAGAGAAAAGCAAACATGAACTAGGACAGATGGAAGCCATCCTTGGTAATGATAATACTCTAGATTCTCTTGTTCAGGATATTCTTAATCATTATGAAAATAATAGGGAGCATTTACTTACCGGCAAGGCAATGATTGTTGCCTATTCTCGTTCTATTGCCATGAAAATCTATAAACGTATTTTAGCGCTACGACCAAATTGGGAAGAAAAAGTTGCTGTAGTCATGACTTCTGGTAACAATGATCCAGAAGAGTGGAGACAAATCATTGGTAATAAGCATCATAAAAACGAACTTGCTAAGAAATTTAAGGATAATAATAGTCCTTTAAAGATTGCTATTGTTGTTGATATGTGGTTGACGGGTTTTGATGTTCCTTCTCTTGCAACCATGTATATTTACAAGCCTATGACTGGACATAATCTAATGCAAGCAATTGCTCGTGTTAATCGTGTATTCCGTGATAAAGAAGGCGGGCTTATTGTTGATTATGTAGGCATTGCTACTGCGTTGAAGCAGGCGATGAACGATTATACATCTCGTGATAAAAAGAATTATGGCGATACCGATGTTTCTATGGTCGCATATCCTAAATTCTTAGAAAAATTGTCTATATGTCGAGATATATTCTATGGATATGATTATTCTAAATTTAAAAGTGGTACGGATCTTGAAAGAGCTAAAACTATTAGTGGTGCAGTGAATTTCATTATGGATAAAGAGCGGGTAGAGGATAAGGAAGTATTTGTAAAAGAATCCCTTATGCTTCATCAAGCACTCTCTCTTTGTTCTTCCTTAGTTAATGAAGATGATAGATTTGAAGCAGCATTCTTTGAAGCTGTTCGTGTACTTGTTTTGAGACTTACTAATACTGGTGTTGGTAAAAAGATTTCATTACCAGAGATGAATGCAAGAATAAACGAACTTTTAAAGCATAGTATTAAGAGTGAGGGGGTAATTAATTTATTCTCTGACATTAAAGAAGAGTTCTCTTTATTTGATCCTAAATTCCTACAAGATGTTGCTAATATGAAGGAAAAGAATCTTGCGATTGAATTGTTAAAGAAGTTAATTTCCAACCAAGTTTCTGTTTATCGAAGAACCAATGTAGTCAAGTCTGAGAAATTCAGTGAAATTATGCAACGCTCGCTCAATGCTTATTTAAATGGGATGCTAACAAATGAAGAAGTTATTGCTGAAATGTTAAAACTGGCAAAACAAATTGCAGCTGATAAACAAGAAGGGGAAAAACTTGGCTTAACAGCAGATGAGTTAGCCTTTTATGATGCATTGGTTAAACCACAGGCTATTAAAGACTTTTATGAAAATGAAGAACTAATCTCTATAACGAAAGAATTGGCGGATACACTTCGTAAAAATAGGACAATAGACTGGCAAAAACGTGAATCGGCAAGAGCCAAAATGCGAATGATCATTAAAAAACTTTTGAAAAAGCATAAATACCCTCCAGAAGGTATGGATGATGCAGTTCAGACTGTAATAACACAATGCGAGCTATGGACGGATAATTATGATATGGAAGAAGATCATAAAGTTTATTCCTATCCAATGCCAACAGAGGAAAGACTAGCGATAGTTGCTGATGATATAGGAAAATATAACTTATAGAATGGGTAATACAATTGTTTATGAGTAAAAGATTCTTCATATAAGCTATGTAAATAGAAATCAGTAAGAGATATAGACTTGTTTTGAGAGATTAATAGTATTAATAAAAGGGAGCAGGGAGTGTTGTTATGTCAAAGTTGAATATTGATCAACAAACGATAAAGGAATTGTTCACTAATAAACGTGCTGATTTTTTAATACCAGATTATCAAAGGCCTTATGCTTGGGATATTTCTGAATGTCAAACCTTATGGGATGATATTTTTTTATTTGCAATTCCAGAGGATGATTTTTCTAAGTTTGATCCAGAGGGGGATGAATATTTTCTTGGCCCTATTGTTACATTTAAAAATGATGCTAATAAACTAGAAATTATTGATGGTCAACAACGTTTAACAACATTGATGTTATTATTGAGAGCTTTTTTTATTCGTTTTTTTGGAAATATGAAGGACAATAACTCTAAAAAAAACAGCAGAGGACATATCTAAATGTATATGGAAAACTGATGAGTTTGGGACTCCGGATAAGAACAAATTAAAAATAGATTCTGAAGTTACATCTGATGATGATAAGCATGAATTTTTATCAATTCTTAAAACTGGTATAGTAAAGGATTCACAAAAAAGTGCATATGCGAGAAATTATCGATTTTTTACGGAACAGATAAATGCTTTTTTAGTACGATATCCAACGTATTTTGCATACTTACCAAATAGAATTATGAATAACTGTATTCTTCTACCAATTGAAGCCGAGTCGCAAGACACTGCACTTAGAATCTTCTCTACACTAAATGATCGAGGCAAACCACTTTCTGATACAGATATTTTTAAAGCTCAATTCTATAAGTACTATAAAGAGAACGACAAAAAGGATGAATTTATAAAAAGATGGAAACAATTAGAAGAAATTTCTGATAAAATTTTCTCATCAGTATCGGGTTCATCTATGGACGAATTGTTTACACGTTATATGTATTATGAACGTGCAAAAATGAACAATAAAAAAATACAACAACAGAAGCATTGCGTAAATTTTATGAGAAAGATGGTTATAGCCTTTTTAAAGAAAGATGAAACACTTAATAATTTAGAGATTTTAGCAAACTTTTGGATAAATGTAGCAGAACAAGATGATAGTGTCTTTTCTGATAAGGTTTTAAAAAAGCTATCTATTTTAAATTATGCTCCAAATGGTATGTGGGCATATTTAACTTCTGTATATTTCATGCAAAATAAAGATGATAATGGAAATCTAGATAATGCTGTCTTTAAAGAATTTTTGGATAAGATTATTGCCTTCATTTGGACCTATGCAATTATGAGACCTGGTGTAAATGCATTAAGAACACCAGTTTATCCAGAGATGATTAATGTTGTAAATAATAAGCGTGTAACCTTTGATGATTATAAGTTTGACGAGGATAGTGTAAGGCTAGCGTTAGAGAGCTATCAATTTACAAATGGTAGACCAATCACTAAATCAATGCTTGCCTGGTGGATGTATACAAATGACAAGCAAGATCTTTTATTATTAGATACAAAGTTAGAAATAGAGCATATTTATTCTAGAAAACGGCAAGAGAATAAAAATGGACTAGCTGATAAATGGAGTTTAGAATCATTGGGGAATAAAGCGCTACTTGAAAAAGCTATTAATATTCGTGCTTCAGATTATCGGTTTATAGATAAACTGAAATATTATAAGGGGTTTGTAACTGATAAAGGAAAAGTAAGAGAAGGGACGAAAAAAACATGGAGTTGATTGAGTTATTGACAAACTCTAATGATTTTATGGAAGCCGATATTATAGCACGAAAAGATCTTTATTATTTCTAAGTTTATTGACTATCTTCGGGAAAATGACTTATTACTTTAATAAGAATAAATCGTAATAGTTTATAAAATGTCTATAGTAACTTTAGAATTCTCTATTTAGACGGACAACCTACAAATGTCACAGTAAATGATGGCAGTAAAGTAATTTAAGTGGATGAGGCGTAATATGAGTGATTTAGATTTTACTATTAGTTGCATTGTTACCTTCTTCGGCAAGAAGCTGATAAATCCACCGAATTTGAATAATGGAAAGTATAGTCCTCAAGTAGTTATAAAAGGCAGTGATGAGCATCTTGAACTCAACTTTATTGATGGTGAGGATGTTATCTTTGATAAGCCGATACGAGCTAATGCGCTGACAGTAAATGAAGATATAGATTATTCTGCTTTACAAGAAGGTACGAAGTTCTTTATCCTAGACGGCAGTACGATTGTTGGAGATGGGCTTGTAAAAGAAATCTTTCAACATGAACCATATAACAAGCAATAGTTGTGAGAGTATATCCGTTGGAGTTTATATGATTAGAATAATTGATGGCAAACCGTATTTAGATCAGGTGAAAGAGTTAATTCAAGAGTATACTCAGTGGCTTGGATGCGATTTATCCTTTCAGAATTTAGATAAAGAATTGGAGGATATTGCTGAGAAATATACGGCACCTAATGTTGAGTTGTTGGTGGCTATTGATGATAATGATTTGGTGCTAGGCATGAGGCGTATTATCAGCATAGCGAGACCCGTTGTGAAATGAAACGCCTTTATGTACATCCGGAGGGTCGTGGTCACGCTCTCGGTGATCGTCTCATTAAAGTATCATAGATTACGCAAAGGCCTCTATCTATAAAGAAATGGTGGTAGATACAATTGAACCGTTGCAAGCAGCTATACATTTGTACAAGAAACAAGGTTTTTGAATGTGATCCATACTATCATAATCCTATGGATGATGTTATCTATATGAGCAAGCGATCGTAGTAAAATATATTTGGCACTTGTAATTTAGGAGAACTTTAGCATGAATAAACAGCAGGCAAAAGGATACCTCTTAGAGGTCGTGTTATCAAAATTAATTGAAGTGAATGGATATGAAGTAATTACGGAGGAGAATATTGGTAATACTGATGAATTTAAAAGTTGTGGTCGTAATGGACTAAAAGTTAAGGGCCGTGGTGGATATCATCAGTTTGATACACTCGGAACATTCAGAATCACTCCTCCTTTTGTTTATCCGTTAAGGCTGTTTGTAGAAGCTAAGTTTTATTCACCAGATCGCCCGGTTGGTATTGAGAAAGTTAGAATGGGTGTGGGAATTCTGGATGATATTAATACTAATTATTCAACTGTAAATATGACGTCGGCCGAGTTGTTTCTTGCTAGGTATAACTATCATTATGCGATATTTTCAACTTCTGGATTTTCTAATGATGCACAACGTTATGCTATTGCACATAGGATACATTTAATTGATTTATCAGGTAGTGAATATAAATATATCACAGACTCTATTGAGACTATTGTGGATATATTAATGTTTGATACTAACCAGATAGAAAAAGAACTTGTTTGAAGCATTCAAAAGAAACTTTTCATATTTAATTTATACGGAGGAGGAAGATGAATGGAATTTTTAAACAAGCTCTTGAACGTATTGATAATAGATTAGTACCTTTTAATATTGTCTTTAAGGAAAAAAATATTAAGGGTAAATATATTTTTTAGCTACAATAAATAGTGTGAATATGATTCCACTATTTGCAGACACAACTTTTAATGAGTTATTAAAAAAGTAATCCACATCAGGAAGTTTCAATACATTTTAATCAAGAAAACAGTGGTGAATGGGTTATAGTACCAATAGATAATAATGGTAATGAGATTAGAAATCTTAGTGCACGATTTACTCTTCCTGAGTTATTTTGTAAATACATGGAAAAGGATCTCAAAAAAGCAATGTATATGAAAGAAAAGATATTTGCTAAAATAGTGTTTATTGCTTATTTAGATAATACGAATCCTACACTATGTACGTTAACTTTTGATAAATTTACTACGTTATTAAATCATTGGTAATTATGAATTATATATAGGATCTTTTATGGCAATTACGTATACAGAAGAAAGAACTTTTACGCCACAGCAAATAGCAGATTTATTTCTATCTGTTCGTTGGATAGTAGGCAAGTATCCTGACCGTTTATACAAGGCATTAATGAATTCCTCTCGTGTAATTAGTGCTTGGGATGGTGATCGTTTGGTTGGTTTTATCCGCGCCATGGACGATAGCGAGCTAGTATGTTTCATAAATTATGTGCTGGTTCATCCCGATTATCAGGGACATGGCATTGCAGGTCATTTGCTGGAAATGGTGAAAGAGGCTTACAAGTCTTACTTGTACATTAATGTTATGATTGGCGATAGTACCAATGCAGTTTTCTATGAAAAGCACGGCTTTAAAGTAAAAGAGAATTCCCTACCAATGCAGTATCGTAATGTACCTAAATATACGAAAATATAAGGAATTAAACTCTGATAAAGTGATTGGAAAAATCATTTATTATATTAAAAGCTTACAAAGATTATATAGCAGTATTATTTGTTGTTATATTTTTAGGTATTAATATATATAGAGTAAATTTAATATGAGGTGTTAGTGTTGTTTTACTGGGGGATATTATGGGGAATAACAGAGAGTTATCTGAAGAGAAAAAAATAGAAGTTATGCATTGTAACTGTATTGAACAAGCTGTAATTAGTATTAAACAAGGAACTTTAAATATTAAATATGGACCAAATGGTACAGGAAAGTCAACTATTAGCAAGGCAATAAAATATTTTTGTTAATCAGGATGACGAAGAATTATTAAAATTAAAAACCCTATAATTCAGATAGAATTCCCCAAATTAATAACTGTGAATTTAGAAAGGTTAAAGTGTTTGATGAGACATATGTAAATAGATATCTTTTTCGAAAATAGAAACTTTTTTTCGATAATTCTTATCAAGTTTTTCTTACGTGATAGAAAACTTGAAGCTTTTACTAAAGCGAGCACTGAAAGCTTATTAAAAGGTTTACAGCATATATTTGAAGAGTCTGAAGATATAAAAAGTACTATTGGATTTTTTTGCCTAAATATTTAAATACAACTAGTTTTTGAACAGGGAAAATAAAGAAAAGAGGTGGTGTAGGAGAATTATTAAAAGGTAATGGATCTGGGTTTGAAAAGTATGATGAGTTAAATTCATATAGACCGTTTTTTGAAGGTAGAGAGTTTTCTGCTATATCAAAGTGGGCAAAATGGAGACATGAAGGTATAACTCAAATGAATGGTTTATGCTGTCCTTTTTGTACTGAAGATATGGATTTAGATAAAATAAATAATCAAAATGAAACCATATCAAAAGTATTTAAAAGCTCTGCTTTAAAAAAACAGCCAACGAGGTTTTTAGCTTTTTCTACAAAATGGTAAAGAAAGTGGGTATATTGATTCAGGTGCAGTTGAGGGGTTTGAGAAATATATTGGTGATACAGCTAAGACTAATGAACTTGAAGCTGAAATGAATCGATTAGGAATTGAAACAGAATATTTATATAATAAGCTAACACAACTCTTAGATTTTTAAACCTATGAATATTTCTCGAGAACAAATTGAAGAAATAGAGACTCAGCTAGAGGGTTTAACTATTGATTCGCGACAAATATCAGGGTTTTATTTAACAGATAAGATTAATACGTTGATTAAATACATTGATGAGCGGGTTAAAGAATTAAAACAAAAAAACTGAATCAATTAAAAAAATCTTTTCTTAAGTGTCAAGAAAAGATGGAAGAATTAATAAAAAGAAAGAAAAAGTGATATAAATAAATTTTTTTATGGTTGCAGGTTTTTCCTTATCATTTTGTATTAAAGAGTATTGGTGAAGACGAGGCAATCTGTTATTTGACTCCAAATAATGCTGATGAGCAAGATAAAATAGAAAAACCAGAGGAACATTTGAGTTGGGGAGAGAAAAATGCTTTTTTCTCTTGTAATGTTTATGTTTGAGACTCTTAGTGATGATGCCGATTTGATTATATTAGATGACCCAATAACTTCATTTGATAAAAAAATAAAAAAAGTTTGCTATTATTAAAAGATTATTTGATAATACTAATTTTAGTTTTAAGAATAAAACTGTATTAATGCTTACACATGATTTGCAACCTGTAATTGACTATGTTCATGGTAAATTTTTAAGAAAAATATAATCTACATACACCAGTATATGCAACATACTTAATTAATAATAATGGGACTTTAATTGAACGAGAGATTGATGAGGATGATTTGAAAAAAATATAGTTGAATTAACTAAGGACCTATCCACAAATGTTTCAATAGAGATACCTGTTAGGTTAATTAATTTAAGAAAGCTTATTGAGTTAACCGAACCAAATTACTTAGAAAAATTTTGCATATGATGTTTTTATCAAATTTAATTCATGGAAGATCATTGTCTATGTATCAAAGTAGAATAGTTGATACAACCACTGAAGAGGTTATAGCAAATGGTTTTGCAGTTTATCAATAAATATATTTCTGATATGGATTATACGCAATTACTTGAAAGTATAAGTGATAGTAAGCTGTTGAAATTAATTGATAGTAGTGATAAATATACTCAGACGATATCTATTAGACTTTTTATTTGAGAAAGATAGAGCTGGAGATAATTTACTTTCTCAACTAAAAAAAATGAATATCCATATTTATGTAAGTTTATTAATGAAACAAATCATATAGAAAATGACTATATTTTTTTCAATTAAATCCAATTGATTTTTTTGAGATACCAGATGATTATTTGATACAATTAAAAAGAATTTTGTAATAGTAAGTTAGAAGAATATGTAAAATAGTTTTTTTATTTTATAACAGAGTTTTTATAAAATAACTTTTTATTAGAATTCCTCCATTATGTAAATATTAATTTTAAAAATAATATTTGTTTTAGAGATTAAGTTATGTTAATACGAAAAGCGACAACCGCAGATTTAGATTTAGTTACACATATAGAATCTACCTGTTTCCCACCAGCCGAAGCAGCCCCTCGTGAAGCGTTTAAAGAGCGCCTTGCTCATTATGCAGACCATTTCCTTATAATTTTTGATGGCGATACACCTATTGGTTTTATCGATGGTTTTGTAACAGATGATGAAATCCTAACCGATGAGATGTTTGCTGATGCATCTATGCACAATCCTGATGGGGCATGGCAGATGATATTTGGTCTAAATACAATGCCAGCGTATCGCAATCGCGGTGTAGGGGGGCAGTTGATTGAGGCTTTCATAGAATTGGCCAAAGCAGAGAATCGAAAAGGCGTTATTTTAACATGTAAGGAAGAAAAGATTCATTATTACGCCAAGTTTGGCTTTGTAAATGAAGGGGAGTCTGTATCTGATCACGGCGGTGCTAAGTGGTATCAGATGCGTGTTGTGTTCTAGCCATATAATTAAATATAAAAGAAGAAGCTGAAATCTTGCAGATTAGCATTGATTTCAGCTTCTTTTTTGTTGGGAAAAGTATTGGCATTGTATTTAAATAATTTCTTTAACTTGCGCCACGCCTTTATCAGTCAGCATATAGTACCCATTTGTTACATACAACAAGCCTTGTTTCTTAAGGTGTGATGCGGCTTGGTGTGTATAGTCTGGCCTCCAGTTCAAGTGTTCGTGAATGGTGCCGATACCATTTTCAATGGCTGCCACAGGTGTATTCATATGGGTATAGATGTGGCAGAGCATCATTGTTTCTCGATAGTGACGACGCAAGTGGCGTTGGCGACGATAGGTTGCAATATAGCCCGTCTTTGGCGTGCCAATAACGGCAATTAATAAGGCGAGACCGATCGTTGTTGCGATAGCGCCTGCAATGGATACGTCTAGGGTGAAAGCGACTTCTGTACCGATGACGGCACAGATAATACCGATGATGATACTACTAGTGAGCATGGCTTTCACAGAGACCGTCCATAAATAAGCGATAACCGCAGGTCCAATCATGAGGCCGATAACCAGGATGGCACCTACCGCTTGGAATGAAGCCACCACGGTGAGAGATACCATGGTCATCAGCACGTAGTGGATGAGGGCGGGCATGAAGCCGAAGAGCCCTGCTAATAGTGGATCAAAGGTAGATAGCTGCAATTCCTTGTAGAAGAGCATAACTAATACGAGGTTGATGACCGCCACTCCAAGAGAAATCCATAGTGATACAGGACCTAAGTCGGTACCGTTTACAATCCATCTGTCGAATGGGGCGAATGCGATTTCCCCTAGAAGTGCCGTATCTACGTCAAGGTGTGCGTTGCCGCTGTAGAGACTGACGAGGGTGATGGCAATGGAGAATAGAAGGGGGAAGATGATACCAATGGACGCGTCTTCGTTGACGAGGCCCGTGTTATGAATCATCTCTGTAAGCCACACTGTTCCTACGCCGACTACGGTTGCCCCTACTAAAAGCAAAGGTGAGTTTAAGTCTTCCGTTACAAAGAAAGCGAGTACGATGCCGAGAAATACGGTATGCGTAATGGCGTCGGCCATCATGGACATGCGGCGCAGCACGAGGAATACACCAGGGATAGCGCACGCGATGGATACTGCAATGGCGATGAGTAAATCTCTGTATGTACTGTCATCGGGCACCTCCTATGCGAGGCTGCCTACCCTCTGCTCTATATATCTTTTGTTGTAAATCGACGGGACTTATCTTTGCGGTTTCTGATAATAAAGCTTGTTTTGATTGTTTGTTTTTACGATATTGCCACAAGATGCCTCTATTAGGTGCAAATATGAGGCTCAATAGTACAATAACTGACAGAATGACGATGATTGCAGGACCTGTAGGCAGTTTTTGTACTGTTGTACTCCAAAGGGTACCACCGATAGCAGATACCATACCAAAACATCCTGCCAGTATACACATGGTACCTAGCTTGTTCGTCCACTGACGAGCCCCTACGGCCGGTGCAATGAGTAGGGAACTGATTAAGATAGCACCTACTGATTGAATGCCGATGATGATGGTCATGATCAATAGTGAACGATATAAAATGAGTGTAAAGGTGACGGGAATTTGCAATGTTTTAGCGTATTCTACGTCGAAGGAGATGAGCTTTAGCTCTTTCCAAAATAAGGCTGTTAACACGATAATGATGAGCGCTGCCGCCGATGTAATGTACACATCGCGGGCTAATATGGTGGCGGCCTGTCCAAATATAAATTTTGAAAGCCCCGCCTGACCTGCATTGTTCAGACTTTGAAGGTAGGTGAGTAGAACCATACCAAGTCCAAAGAAAGCAGATAGTATAGTAGCCAAAGCCCCATCGAATTTGATTTTACTGTTTTCTACGGTGATGGTAATGAGCCACGCTGCAGTGATAGAGGACAGGGCAGCACCTATAATGAGTACCTCAATATCTTTTATACCGGTCAGCAGGAATGCGATGACTACACCAGGCAGTGCCGCATGGGAGAGGCCGTCACCGATGAGGCTTTCCTTGCGCAGTACTGCGAAGGTACCTGCAATACCACTGGCAAGGCCCAAGAGAGCCGTGCCGAGCAATACCATCTGTGTCGTATAGGATTGGAGTATGGTCATACAATCCTCCCCTTGCCGTAGGTGCGCTCGATGGCTTCGTCAGTAAAGGTCTCTGACACAGGTCCATAGGCAACAGTTTGCTTGTTGACCATCGTTACCCAGTCGAAATATTGAGGTACCGTATTTAAATCGTGGTGTACGACGATCACCGTTTTGCCACGGGCTTTCATTTCTTGTAAAGGGAGATAATGGCGTGCTCCGTCGTTTTGTCGACGCCCTTGAATGGCTCGTCCATGAGGTAAATATCTGCCTCTTGTACGAGGGCTCTCGCGAGGAATACACGCTGTTGTTGCCCACCTGAAAGTTGACGAATTTGCCTGTTTACATAGTCGCTCATGCCCATTTTTTCAATCATGGAGAGGGCGAGCTCCTGATCCTTTTTACTTGGTCGTTTGAACCAACCTAGATGACCATAGCGGCCCATAAGTACAACGTCTAATACGGTAGTAGGAAAGTCCCAGTCTACGCTACCGCTTTGAGGGACATAGGCGATTTTCTTGTAATCCTTTTTGTCCATCGCAAGGTGGTGGTCGATATAAAACTTAACACTACCTGAGATAACTGTTAATAGGCCTAACATGGCCTTTAATAATGTAGATTTACCAGCTCCATTAGGGCCGACGATGGCCGCTAAGGAACCGATGGGTACCTTCATATCTACGTCCCATAATACGGGTTTTGTCGTATAGGCTACGGTCATATCTTCAACTTCAACGGCCCATTCCATAGAAACCTCCTTCTATCAATAAGTGCTACTAGCTGATATTGCTAGTAGCACTTGTACTTACACAATAACAAACTAAATTTAAAACTATCTAAGTCCTAAGTCCGAACTGTAACTAGACCTGTAAATTTACTTTGTCGTATTTAATTAAGTTAATCAAATTATTGTTTATTTAAGTGCTTTAGCGATGGTATCGATATTGGCTTTTACCATACCGATATATGTGCCGCCTTCAGTGCCTTCAGAACCGAGGGAGTCGGAGTATAATTCGCCACCGATGGCAACGTTCCAGCCTTTAGCCTTAGCTGCTTCTTGAACGGCTTCAATTGTTTTGTGTGGCACAGAAGATTCTACGAAGATGGCTTTAATTTTGTGATCTACGATGAATTGAACAAGTTCATTCACATCTTGTGTGCCTGCTTCTGTAGCAGTACTTACACCTTGTAAACCTTTTACTTCAAAGCCATAAGCGCGAGCAAAGTATTGGAAGGCATCGTGTGCTGTTACGAGAACGCGAGATTCTTTAGGAATAGATTCTGCTTGTGCTTTAATGTATGCATCTGTTTCATCTAATTTAGTGAGGTATGCATCATAGCGTTTTTTGAAATCCTCTTTGTGAGTTGGATCTGCTTTTGAAAGTCCTTCGTATACAGCCTTGGCTGCAAGTTTCCAATTTGCTACATCGAACCAAATATGAGGGTCTTTTGTCTTTACGCCATCTTCTTCGTCAAAGTCTAGCAATGTAGCTGGGTCAATGGCATCGGATACGCGGATAGTAGCTTTATTTTGTTTTGTTAAATTGTCGAAAATAGAACCCATTTTACCTTCTAAGTGAACACCGTTGTACACCACAACATCTGCCTTAGACATAGTTGTTACATCGCCGGCACTTGCTTGGTAGAGGTGAGGGTCTACGCCAGGACCCATGAGTCCTTGTACAGACACATGGTCACCGCCAATTTCTTTTACTAAATCCGTTAACATCGTCGTAGTGGCAACGACGTTTAATTTTTTAGAACCTTCTTGGGCCGTATCTTTGCCACAACCCACAAGTGCAAATATCATAATAACTAAAGAAAAAGCGAGTAATAGAGATTGTTTAACCTTCATAATAATCCTCCTATGATGTACATTCGTAATTTGGCTTTACCAGTATAGAAAAAAGCCGCTACTCATATAGCGGCTAAGGGAATATGGATGACTTTCTGCTAGATTACGGTCGTTTAATGCAGAAGAGCTTGTAGATGGTTTGGCCCTATGAGGGCTACAATACCAAGAACCATCATGACTTTCATTTGAATACGCTTTCTCCGTCTCATGATGAACCTCCTTATTATAATTTTTTGCCACATCAGTGAGATATGTTAATTCCGTTCATTTAAGTTATACTCAATATAACATAAATGAGAAAAAAATTATCAATAAAAAAATATTCTTTAAATATTCATCTTTATTTAGTATTATATATAAAAAGATTAAAAGCTACTAAGGAGGCTTATTATGAATAAACTTTTACGCTATACTGTTACAGCTGCACTTGTTGCATCGTTCAGCATGTTAGGCGATTATACAGCTGATGCAGCAAAATTTATAGAAGCACCAAGAGAGGTGACTATTGTTAAACCTGTAATGCCAACGATTCCTCCAAATATCGTAGTGGCAAAGGATATGCGCGTTCGCTTTTTGATTAATAAAAAAGGGAAGGTAGAGAATGTCTTTGTAGAACAATCCTCTGGCTATGCACCAGTTGATGAGGCTGTGAAAGCGGCTATTAAACAATGGGAGTTCACACCTGCTATTGGGGTGGATCAAAAAGCCCATGCCTCTATCATTGGTATGACTATTACCTTGCCAAAGGAAAATGCTCCTGTGAAGTCGGGTAATGGCACGTTGACTGTGAATAAAACGCAAACTGAGCAAACAGATAATAGTAAAAAAGCCAATTAAAGCAATTGAGAGTGAATAAGGAGAATGATGATGAGTAGTATATTGCGGCGTGTCGCATTAATGGCCCTAATCATGTCCACAACTATGACCGTTTCTATGGCGGCACCGTATGAAGCACCTAAAGCTGTGTCTACTCCATCTTTGGATACTAGCGTATTACAGGGTTATTCTGGTGATGTTAATAGTGTAGGTGTGAGCTTTACTATTAATACGGATGGATCTGTATCTTCTGTACAATTACTAAACTCTACAGGTAATGATGGCGTAGATGCTGCTGTCTTAGAAACCGTTTTAAAATGGAAGTTTACTCCTGCTACAGATAGCAATGGCAATCCTGTAGCATCTTCTAAAACTGAATATATTGATTTTAGAAATTAATAGAAGGCACTCATACATTGTATGGGTGTCTTTTTATGTGCTGGTGAAAGTACTTAAGGGTTTAATTATATTGGGGAAAGTATTTTTGAGGCTCAATTATCTTGGAAAATGTATCCTCAGCAACTGAAAAATTACTTTCAAAATGAATATAATAAAGTATATTTAATATAGTAATAATATTATTGTATATACTAATAGTCTTTGACCCGTGGAGGTATAAGCGTATGAATCCATTACAGCAAAAGCTAGACATTAATAACGAACGGTACAGAATTATTGTATCTATTAAAGAGGATTATTTAGACGGTAAATTATCCTTGGAAGAGGGTAACCGTATTTTAAAAGAAAAGTTAGGCACTTGTACGCCTGACGAATTTGCTTATGCAGAGCAAAGTTTGAAAGGTGTCTATAAGGATGAAGAAATACTAGACAAGATGGATGATTTGTTGAATTTATTTGACGGTGTATTAGTGCGTGCCGAAAATGAGTACCCAGAGAATCATCCGTTGTGGGCTTATTTAGAAGAAATTAATGCGGTTGAAAAGGTAGCTCTTGAAGCGGATGAATTGTTAAAACAAGATAAGTTTATTAAAAATCCTTGGCTTGGTGTTTTTGATTCCTTAGCAGAATGGCGTATCCATCTATCTCGTAAGCAAAATCAATTATATCCAATGTTAGAAAATCATGGGTTTGATCGTCCAACGCGGATTATGTGGACCTTTGATGATGGCGTGCGCGATTCTATCTCTTCATCCTACGCATTGCTTCGTGAAGATAAATATGAGGAGTTTTTAGCATCTGTTCCAGAAACACTGGCAAAGTTACGTGATTTGAACTCTAAGGAGTTAGAAGTTTTATTGCCAACATCCTTTAAACTATTAAGCGATGAAGAGTTTGTGCGCATGAGCAAATGACCATGAAATCGGTTATGCTATTATTAACGCACCAGGTTTATATGTCGTGCCAGGTATTAACGATTCCGCAGCCCTATTAAATGGAAATGCTGCTGGTCATAATAGTGCAGTATCTAATGAGTTTCTAAATGATTTAGCAGGCTTATTATCTAAGTATGTAGGTCCTGTAGGTGGAGCACAAGTTGGTAAGGATACAGTCCTCGATGTGGCGACAGGCAAATTGACCTTAGAGCAAATCAATTTGCTGTTCCGTCATCTTCCAGTAGATTTGTCTTATGTTGATGAAAATGAACTCGTTAAGTTTTACAGTGATACGCCACATCGTATATTCCCTCGCAGTGCCAATGTTATTGGTCGTGAAGTGAAGAATTGTCATCCTGCTAAGTCTGTTCATGTTGTAGAAGAAATCGTAGAGAAATTTCGTTCTGGTGAGCAAAGCCAAGCTGAATTCTGGATCAATAAACCGGGATTGTTTATCTATGTTATCTATACAGCGGTACGTGATGAAAATGGTAAATTCCGCGGTGTCTTAGAAATGATGCAAGATTGTACTCATATTCGTGAACTTGAGGGCTCTCGTACTTTGTTGACTTGGGATAAGATTGATTTTGTAGGAAATACAGATAATAATGGTAATGATAAATCCCTAGCTCAAGAGGCCGCAGAAGAGGTCGATGATACTTGAATAGACTTAGAGGGCTTACAATAGTTATCAATTTTTATTATTACAAAATGTGTTGCACTAATTCAAAAATAAACATACAATAATTTACTTTTTATTCATCTCTTTTATGTATACAAATTTGGTTGAAAAAAAGGTAAAAATAGAAAATAATGAAAGTGTTTGCAAAAATCATATTTTCATAAATTAATATACTTTTACAAGAGAAATTACTAAGATATTTAAAGGTGAGGATCTAGATACTATGTCTACAAGACGCGTTTGGAAGCAAAGTGAAATTAAAACAAACCCATTATTTTCTAAGATGCGCAGTACTATTGAAACTGCATTTTATGGAAACAATGTAACGCCTATTACATCTGTGGCACAAGCGTACCAATTTGCCACTGAAGAACCAGGTGTTATCGTCCTCGATATGCCTGTATATAAACCATGCGAGCAAGGTTTGCCAGCTGATGCAAAGGTACTAGTTACAAACGATGGTAAAACTACAGGTCGTTATGCAAAAGCTCGTCGCATTATTGGCGATGAAGGCATTGACGAAGTGGAACTTGCTAATATTGCACGTGATGCAGTCTATGATAGCCGTGGTAAAGAATGGATTTCTGCTGAAACTATCGTAGGTCTTGATAAAAAGTTCACAGCTCGTGCGCATTTGATGATTCCAAAAGACCATGCATCCATTTGTATTCTTGGATTATGAACTTTAAGTTCTTTGATGCCGCTGTAAAAGAATTCTACAATGATAGTGTAGAAATTCCAGAAGGCGATATTTATATCTATTCTGATCCTGACTATGTGGTGCCAGGGTATCCAGGTGGGCTTGCTATTTTTGACCCAGCTCATAACTGTGCCATGATTCTTGGCATGCGCTATTTTGGTGAGCACAAAAAAGGTACCCTTACATTGGCATGGTCCTTGGCAAATCGCCTCGGCTATGTTGCCTGCCACGGCGGTATGAAACGTTACAACCTTGATAATGGCAAATCCTATACTATCGGTGTATTCGGCTTGTCCGGTTCCGGTAAATCTACATTGACTCATGAAAAACATGATGGTCGTTATGATATTTCTATCTTGCATGACGATGCGTATATCATCAATACTAATGACTTGAGTTCTATTGCTCTTGAACCTACATATTTCGACAAAATGCAAGACTATCCTGTGGAACATCCTGCTAATGAATTCTTGTTGACTCTACAAAATGTTGGCGTAACTATGGATGAGGATGGCCGTAAGGTTGTGTTGGCAGAAGATGTGCGTAATAATAATGGTCGCGCTATTAAATCTCAATTTTGGACAGATAATCGTGTAAACTACGTAGATCAACCAGTTAATGCCATTGTATGGCTTATGAAAGATAAAACATTGCCGCCAATCCTTAAAGTCGATGACCCTGTTTTGGCATCTACCATGGGTGCTACACTTGCGACACGTCGTTCGACAGCGGAAAAACTCGATGCTCACGTTGATCCAAATGCACTTGTTATCGAACCATATGCAAATCCATTCCGTACATATCCATTGGTTCGTGACTATGAAAGCTACAAAAAATTATTCTCTGAATGTGGCGTACAATGTTACATCATGAACACAGGTTTCTTCTTGGAAAATAAAATTCCTAAAGAAGTGACTCTTGATTTGTTGGAACGCTTGGTAGAAGGCACATTGGACTTCAAACCATTCTATAAATATGAAAACCTTTCTTATGTAGAGGTTCCTGGTTTCGAACCACCATTCCAAGTGCGTGAATACCATCACCAATTGCACAAAGCTTTTGAGTTCCGCTATGACTATGTGGAAAATCTCAGAGACGGTAAAAATGAATTACCAGATGAAGTACTTGATGTACTAAAAACTTTAATGTAATACTTTACAATAACCGAAATAGCCCCTCTGGAAAAAACACGCTACTGCGCTAAAGCGGAGCCCGAAGTTTTTTCCAGAGGGGCTATTTCTTTGGTTCTATAATAAATGTTGGGGTGACACCACTACGGTGTCACTTCCAACATTATTTTTTTGGAAAAAATAAGCATACAAGACTCACATACTTTACAATAAAAGTGTCAAAGTCCTAAAGAAAGGATGTGAGCTTATATGCCTACTACTGATTATACTGAATTTTTACATAATGTAAAACAAGAGTTTATTACAAACAGCTACGAATTAGACGGAACATTTATTTTTGACATAGAATTACCGGTAACACCACATATTTGCCCAAAATGCGGAGAAACTACAGAGCGTATTAAAGATTACCGCATACGTACGGTAAAATTTGGAAAAGTACAACGAGGACCATTAATTGGAAAATATAGACAACGTCGATATATTTGCCCTCATTGTAAGCACTCTTTTTCCGAGAACAATCCATTTGTACGAAAACATATGCAACTAAGTATAACCAATATTAATTTGTTATTTGATAAACTTACTGAAAGTGTAACCTATACTGCTATCGCTAACGAGTGTGATACATCTATTACTACAGTATTACGCTATTGCTCTATGATTACTATACCTAAGCCTAAAATATTACCTACTGTTATTGGTATTGATGAATTCAAAGGAAATGCGGAAGGTCATCAATACCAAGTCAATTTAACCAATCCAGATACACATGAAATATTAGACATTTTACCGAAACGTGATACGCAAGCATTAATCCGCTATTTTGCATCATTTAAACATAAAGATCGCGTACAAGTTAAGTTTATTGTAATGGATATGTCCATACAGTTTAAACGCATCATGGAGGCGCTATTTCCACATGCGCATATTATCTGTGATCGATACCATGTGTGTCGACTTGTGGATTGGGCGGTAGAGCGAGTTAGAAAACGTGAGCAACATAAACTGGCTGCTTATTCACGTATGTTAAAACAGAATCGACGTGTGCTAATGAAACATCCAGATCATTTAACGGAAGCTGAACACATTAAGCTCTGTGAAATACTTCGAATTTCTGAAGATTTACGAAAAGCATATGCTTTAAAACTATCTTTTAGAAAAATCTTTTCAACCTATGGTAAACAAGGGATAGCTACACATTTAAAGCATTGGTTAGAATTAGTGAAAGCATCTGGTTTGAAAGCATTTAATAACTTCTTTACATCATTTCCTGCATGGATGACTCAATTAACTAATGCATTCTTACTTCCATATTCTAATGGATACACAGAAGGAACTAACAACAAGATTAAGGTATTAAAACGAATAAGCTATGGACTTCGCCACTTTGGTAGATTTAGAGTACGTATTCTACTTTTGAGCAAAAAGAATGGCACCAACCATAAATATGATTGGTACCAAACAAGACTCGTAGGGTAAACACCCCAACATTTGACAGAGAGCCATTTCTTTTCTGTATCTGTTTACATTAAGGTTTTTAGTGCATCGGTGTAGGGGGAGCTACTGCGCTAAAGCGGAGCCCAACGCAGGGTGTGAGCTAACAGAGGAGCGCAGCGGCATATGGGGAGATTTATACTCTTTGTCACCTTAATTCCTAATAAAAATAGGAATTAAAAAATAGAAGTTTGTGAAAATAAAATGAGCGAAATAATTGGTAAAATATCGATATAATCTGATGTTATATGGATATAAAAGTTGAAAATATTATAAATTTTAATTGACAAATGTCCTTCGAGAAAAATATACTTAAAAGCAGTTTAAAAACATATTTTTGGAGATAGGATTTAAAGTCCGTCATTATGGTGGAATTAACTTGAAATAAATGTAGAATATGTTTTCTTATTATTGTCAGCTGGCCTACGTAGGCCCTTAGGAGGTTTATTATGAGTAAAGATGTGGAAAACAAAAATACCCATGACCATAGCCATGGTGAACATCATCATTGCCATTGTGGCGGTCATCATCACAATCATGACCACAATCATGATCACGAACATCATCACGACCACGATCACAATCATGATCATGAACACAATCATAACCATGGTCACGATCATAGCCATGAAAAGGCGCTGCCTACAGATAAATGGGTGCCACACACTCATGAACCCGGGGTACCTCATGAACATGGCGTAAATGACTACATGAAAGCTGTTGCTGAGTATCGTAAAACATGGCCTACTAAACAGGATGTTATCGAGCAAACTCCGGACCCTGCTGTGCGTGAAATGATTCTTCGCATGGAACAAATTGGTTGTGATACAGTATTTGACCGTTTTGATAAACAACAACCACAATGTACATTCGGTATTGCTGGTGTATGTTGTCGTATTTGTTTCATGGGCCCATGTAAAATTACACCTAAGAGCCCTCGTGGCGTCTGCGGTGCCGATGCTGACCTTATCGTAGCTCGTAATATGACACGTGCTGCTGCTGGTGGTTTGACTCAACATGGTGCGCATGCTCGTGAAATTTTGATTTCTTTGAAAGCTGCTGCTAATGATCAATTGGATATTCCAATTTTGGGCGAAGAAAAAATCCGCACTGTATGTAAGGCTTTCAACATCCCTGAAGAAGGTCGTTCTTTGAAAGAAGTAGCTAATGATTTAGCAGACGTTCTATTAGAAGATTTGAGTCGTGCATTACCAGGCGAATATAAAACAATTACAGCGTTAGCACCTGCTGAACGCCGTGAAGTTTGGAAAAACCTAGATATCTTGCCTGTTTCCGCGTACAATGAAGCATTCGATGCATACCATCGTACATGCGTAGGTACAGATGGCGATTGGGAAAGCAACATGAAACAATTCTTGCGTTGTGGTCTTGCTTTCACATTCACAGGCGTAGTGGCTGCTGATATCGCAACAGATGCGTTATTTGGACAAGGCGGTCGCCGTACATCAAAAGTTAATATCGGTGCCTTGAAAAAAGGTTATGTTAACATTGCTGTTCATGGTCACTTACCAACATTGGTTTCTCAAATTTGTAAGATTGGTGCGTCCGAAGAGTATTTAGAAAAAGCAAAAGCTATCGGCGCTAAAGGTATCCAATTCTACGGTATCTGCTGCTCTGGTTTGTCCAGCATGTATCGTTATGAAAATGTAATTCCATTGTGTAATGCTATCGGTGCTGAACTTGTACTTGGCACAGGCGCTCTTGATTGCTGGGTAGCTGACGTTCAAGACGTATATCCTGCTATCATGGACGTAGCACGTTGCTTTAACACAAAAGTTATCACTACATCTGATGCAGCTCGTTTACCAGGTGCAGAACACATCGGTTACGATCATCACCATACTAACTTGTCTGAGACAAAAGAATTGGCTCGCAAAATTTTGGATCGCGCTCTTGAAGCGCATGAATTGCGTAAAGGTATGCCTGTATTCATTCCGCCATACGAAATCACTGCAGAAGTTGGCTTCTCTCCAGAATCTACTGTTAAACATTATGGTTCCTTCAAACCATTGGCAGAGGCTTTAAAATCTGGTAAAGTTCGTGGTATCGTTAACGTAGTAGGTTGTTCCAACCCTCGCGTTATCTACGAAAAAGCTACTGTAGATATCGTTGATACACTTATTAAAAATGGTTGTATCATCTTAACAAATGGTTGTGCATCCTTCCCATTGATGAAACTTGGTTACTGTAATACAGATGCTAACAAAAAATGTAGCCCTGCATTGCAAGAGTTCTTGGGCGATGATCAACCACCAGTATGGCATGTTGGCGAATGTGTAGATAATGCACGTTCCTCCGGTATTTTTGCTGGTATTGCAGGTGAATTAGGTCTTAATTTACCACAAATGCCATTTGCAATGTCTAGCCCTGAATGGTCTAACGAAAAAGGTATCGATGCATCCCTCGGTTTCCGCTTGATGGGAATTAACTCTTACCACTGCGTTGAGCCACCTACACAAGGCTCTGATGCTGTTACAAAATGGTTGAAAGAAGACACTAAGGACATCTTAGGTTCTGTTATGTATGTAAATACTGATCCTGCTAAAGTTGCTGAAAAAATCTTAGCAGATATTGATGCTAAACGTGCTGCTTTAGGTTGGGCAGAAGTAAAATAATTATTAGTTGGTTGGACTATTTAACCGAAAATAAAACTCATCTTCTTTACGAGGTAATGAAATACCCTCTCGTTCGTCCTCCACCGCTTTAACGGTCTGCGGCATAGCCTTGACCTAGCAAAGTCGGACGCACTGAGAGGGTTATTTCATTAGAGGTAAACTCTAAATTAGTAAATCTAAATGATGAGTTTTATTTTTCTACGTTTTTAGTCTAATTAACTAATAATTATTTATGAAAGAATAAAAAGCGTCAGGTAGGCCTGACGCTTCATTGTAATTTCCGTAGTTGTATCCATCTTAAGTTTATTCAAATAAACTTAAGAAACGCCTAACGTAATAAGTACTGGTAATACTTACACGTTAGGCACATCTTATTTCCCAAATTTTTAGATGAGCCTAACGCTTGCACACGTTAATGGCTCTCTTTATGGTTATAGTATACCTCAATAACAACATAAAAACAACATTGGTATATAGTAACTTATAGTATAATAGTTTCTCCATCCTCAGGGACTGCTACATGGCTTTCGATATTGGTGCCTTTGATAAACTTGTGCACATCCTTACGGCTTGTTGCAGTATGATTAACTGTATCCATGTGAACCGCAATGATTTTAGCTTCTGGTTTGCGTACTACCATGCGGCCAATATCTTTTGTACCCATAATAATACTATCTTCAAAGCCTAAAACTTGAGCATATCCAGTGTTCATAATAATAACGTTAGGGTCGAAGCGAAGGAGGGCCTTCTCTACATCACTTGTCCATACTGTATCGCCTACAAGGTACACAGTTGGTTCGTCTGCTGCTTCAAAAATAACGCCCATCGCATCGCCTGCTAATGGTGCGAGAACTGGATTTGCATACATTTCTACAGTGCCGTGGGAGCCACCTGTTTTTCTTAATGTGATACCATTAAACTCCAGACTTTCAAAAATGATGCGTACATCATTAAAGCCTTGAGAAGTAATAAGTTCTTTGTCCGCTGTATTTTGTACAAAAATAGGAAGTGATTTTGGAATAGCATTAATTGCCGTATCATCCCAATGATCAAGATGTGTGTGTGTAACTACCACTGCAGTTACATTGCTTAATAGATTGTCCATTGATACAGGTAAATCAACCATAGGCATTCTTTGTTGATAGTTAAATGTTCCTTCAAAGCCAGGATAAGTATCTTTTGGTGCTAAAAATGGATCAATAAGAAATGTTGTATTTTTTATTGTTAATTTTCCTGTAGCATTTCTTATGTGAGTATATTGTGTCATAGGTATCTCCTTAATTAAATTATTGTCGATTTAATTGAATAGATTATTATTTGTAATCTCTAGAACTAGTGTACCTTGTTTTGTTATACTAGTCTCAACAATAATTAACACTATGTTTATTAATAGACACATTGTATAAAAGTGTCTATATTGGAGGTTATATGATAACTCGAAAAGAAATGACACGTATGTTGTTAAAAGAAGGCTTGCTTAGTTGTTTAGAAAACCATTCTTTTGAGTCTGTAACAGTAACATTGTTGTGTAAAACATCAGGTATAACTCGCTCTACTTTTTATTTACACTATAGCAATATCATGGAAATTGTTGATGATTTAGTAGATGATGCAATCGCTTATTCGCGACCAGGAATGGTAGATAATAATAATTTACAAACTATAGCTCAAACCTTATTGGCTGCTTCTGATTCAGTGTCATTGAGAGAATCATACGATTCTATTTTTGATAGATTACCCTTATGTCAGCGTATTATACGACATAAAAAGTATTTACCTTTATTTTTAGATGACCAAATTTCAGAATATGTATTGCAACGAATTATACGGAGTGAAAAAGATCGGCAAGGGCTTGTTATGGCAGAAGCACTTGGGACTTCATTTGACGTGGGTGTATCCATTTTTGTATTTTTAGTACACGGACTATATGCTGTTAATAAACAATATAAGTGGTCCCAAAGCGATGAATGGTTAGAAGCGCAGAAAGTTATCTTTGAACTCGTTTGTCGTGGGTTACAAAGAAAATAAGCATATAAGGCTCACATACTTCCTTGGTGCATCTTAGGCAATACATGCTCACCTAGAAATTAGTACAGGCCTGTACTAATTTCTAGAAGAGGTATATGGATGAGGTTAAGTCCCTAGGCTGCAGACTGTTCTGTCTATTTAGAACGCATAAATTCATGGACAACTGTAATTGCTGTGGCAGAAAATATAATTCACCATGTAGATAATCTAATTCACACCTAATTTCTAATGAAATAACCCCCCTCAGAGATTCCGACTTTGCTAGGCCAAGGCCTAGCCGCAGGCCGTTAAGGCGGCGGAGGACGACTGAGGGGGTATTTCATTACCCAAATTAAGGGTGAATTATATTTTCTTTAATGATGTAAATTATATTTTCTATTCCGCAGTTATAAGGTAGAACATGAATTTATACGTTCATGTTTGCCCCTTTTCGCACATAGAACCAGAAGCAAACCGCAACTGTTACGATGTTGAATGCAAGTAATACGGCGAAGGCTGGATGGATGTTGCCGAAGGTTGTATATGTGAAACCGAAGATTTTAGGTGTAATGAAGGCACCGTATGCAGCTACGGCAGCTACGAAGCCTGTGATTAAAGAAGATAGTAATGGATTGCCAAATACGTGAGGAATCATACGGAATGTGGCACCTGTTGCGAAACCACAGAATACGAATGTTAATACGGACATAGCAAAGAAGAATGGGAAGTTGTGCATATCAACGCCCACTGCGATTAATGCAGTTGTTGCACATAAGCCGATAAGGCTAACAAAGGTAACCTTTGTACCGCTATTAATTTTATCTGCTAACCAACCGCCTACAGGGCGAAGGGCACCTGCTACAAGGGGGCCTACGAATGCAATGGATGCAAATGGAACTTCAGGGAATTCTTTACCTACTAAGAGGCCTAGTGCTGCTGCATAACCAGAGAAAGCACCGAAAGAACAAGTGTAAAAGTAATGTAAGAGCCCACGTGTGTTTGTTGCCAAAGATTTGTACAAGATTTTTAGGATTTGGTTTGTCTAGAGGCAAGTTGTCCATGAATCGAGTCATCAATGCAAGGATAACAACGAGTGGTACAATCCACATGAAAGCTGCATTGGCAAGGTAGACTGCATTACCTTTGATGATAGCAGGTGTTACACCAAAGACATTGCCTAATGTAGCAGAACCCATAGCGAATGGTGCTAAGAAGTAAATTACAGAAATACCAAGGTTACCAATACCGCCATTGATACCAAGGGCTGTACCTTTTTCGGATTTAGGGAAGAAGTTGCCAATGTAGGCCATGGATGACGAGAAGTTAGCGCCCGCTAAACCGATAAGGGCGGTTAAAATCATGAATGTAGTGTACGAAGTAGTTGTATCCTGTACAGCAAAGCCGAGCCATACAACAGGGACCAACAAAATGATGGTGGAAATGAATGTCCAGTTTTTACCACCCATAAGTGCGGGCATGTAAGTGTACACAAAGCGTAATGTAGCGCCTACGAGGCCTGGGAAGGCAGCAAGTGTAAATAATTGGTCGGTTGTAAAATGGAATCCCGCACTATTTAATTGGGCTGCGATGGTGGACCATAGATACCATACACAAAAGGATAAAGTTAGGGCAATAGTAGATATTACCAAGTTTTGTTTGGCAATTTTTTTGCCAAACTTTTTCCAAAATTCGGGATTTTCTGGCTGCCAGTTCGCAACAATCTCCTTGCGACTCGCACCTACTTGAGGCATTTTAAGTTCTGACATGAGAGCTCTCCTTTAAGTAAAACACATGTGATAAAAGGGGACAATCTTTTTACACAAACTATACGGCACATTTTCATAAAAAATTTTCATGTGAATCATACAAAAAAAGTAGTATTATAGAAATAGAGAATGTGCCTAAAATCACAACATTATTATATAAAACAAAATATAATAATGTTGTGATGAAAAACACACTTATATAAGAATTAATCGGTTATAATGTTGGTATATACGTAAAGTATATAGTATATGTGCCTTTTGCCCATGTGTTTTATGAAAGTAATTTTCAAAAAGGGTATGGTCAAATGACACTGAAGGATGCACGGTGATAGTATGGAACAGGAGTTAATAAACCAGTTACTTGCTTTGCCAGGTGAAACAATTCATCTTGATAAAGGGGATTTCTTGTTTCACGAAGGTGATATAGCAGATCATTTTTTTATTGTTCGTAAAGGTAGACTTAGTATTAAGAAATTTGAGGCTAGTGGTCATATTTTTGCTCATCGTTTGGTGGGACCCAATAATGTACTTGGCGAAATTCCTTTATATGAGACAAATACTCGGACCTACGTGTTTAATGCGATTGCACGTGAAAAATGCTCGGTATATTCGATTCGTTATGATGTGTTAGAACCAGCCATTGCAAAGGACCATTCCTTGGCTGTTGCGATGATGAAAATCTATACACTTCACATGCGGCGACAACAGGCCAAGTATAGAGACTTGTTGTTGTATGGCAAAAAGGTGCATTCTATTCGACTTTATTGCGTTTGGCTAATAGCTACGGTATAAAACGCGATGACGGTATCTATATCGACATTGCTTTAACAAACCAAGAATTAGCTGAATTTGCTGCCACATCTCGGGAAAGTTTAAACCGCATGCTTAGTGAGTTACGAAAATTAGGCTATGTAGCCTATGATAAACACCATCTGGTAATCTGTGACTTCGATGCATTAATCGGATTACTCGATTTGGATACGGAAACGATAGATCCTAATATCAGTAATATCGAATAATTGTGGATAATCGCCCTTGCTGTTGGCATTGCTAACGCAAGGGCTTTTTTGTAGTTTTGAAGGAGGACATGAGATGAGCTTGTTGTCTCAAAAGTTTAAGTTTCTTCGCAAGAAGAACGTATCTCCAAGCGGCCATCAAATAACTGAAGATGGAGGCCGCGAGTGGGAAAATTTTTATCGTGACCGTTGGTCTTACGATAAAGTTGTCCGTACAACGCATGGCGTAAACTGTACTGGTTCTTGTAGCTGGAATATCTACGTTAAGAATGGTGTTGTAGCGTGGGAAAATCAGGCTACTGATTACCCTGAAACACCAGATGATATGCCGGATTACGAACCACGTGGGTGCCCTCGTGGTGCCACATTCTCTTGGTATCTTTATAGCCCATTGCGCGTAAAATATCCATATGTGCGCGGCGAATTGGCTGAGCTTTGGAGAGAAGCTAAAAAGCATGCTAAGAACCCAATCGAAGCTTGGAAATCTATCGTAGAAGATCCTGAAAAAGCGAAGAAATACAAATCTGCCCGTGGTATGGGTGGCTTTGTGCGCTCCACATGGGATGAAGCGACAGAAATCACTGCAGCATCTTTACTATATACAGCAAAAACATACGGCCCTGACCGCAACGCGGGCTTCTCTGTAATCCCAGCGATGTCCATGTTGTCCTATGCAGCAGGTGCTCGTTTCCTTAACTTAATGGGTGGTTCACCATTGTCCTTCTATGACTGGTATGCTGATTTACCACCTTCTAGCCCTCAAGTTTGGGGTGAACAAACGGATACACCTGAATCTGGTGACTGGTACAATGCTGGTTACATCATGACTTGGGGTTCCAACGTACCGTTGACTCGTACGCCTGATGCTCACTTCTTGACAGAGGTTCGTTACAAAGGTACTAAGGTTGTATCCGTATCTCCTGACTATGCGGAATCTACAACTTCTTCTGATGCTTGGCTTAATGTGAAAGCCGGCACTGATGCGGCTCTTGCTATGGCGATGGGTCACGTAATCTTAAAAGAATACTACATCGATAAAGAAACTCCATACTTCAAAGAGTATGCTAAAGAGTTTACTGATATGCCATTCCTTGTACGCGTTGAAGACATCAACGGCGCAGTACAACCAGGCCGTTTCTTAAATGCTAAGGATTTAGGTAGCAAAGAAGACGGTGCTGATTTCCAAACTGTATTGATTGATGAAATAACAAATGAAATCGTTGTTCCAAATGGTACAATGGGCGACCGTCACACAAATCCACAAAAATGGAACTTACGCCTTGAAAATCGCAATACAGGGGCTAAAATTGCCCCTCGCTTATCCGTGTTTGATCAACGTGAAGATGTGACTGTTGTTAAGTTGCCATACTTTGGCGATGAAGAGCATGAAGGCGTTATTGAACGTGCTATTCCAACGATTACTGTACAAACTGTTGATGGTCCTGTAAAAGTAACTACCGTATATGACCTTATTCTTGCTAACTATGGTATCGACCGTGGTATCGGCGGTGAAGTGGCTAAGCTTACACTGATGACACTCCATACACACCTACATGGCAAGAAAAAATCACTGGCGTAAAAGCAGATATCGCTATTGCTACAGCTCGTGAATTTGCAGATAATGCAGAAAAAACTAAAGGCCGTTCCATGATTATCATGGGTGGTGGTATCAATCACTGGTACCATGCGGATATCATTTACCGTACAATCTTGAACCTCATCATGTTCTGCGGTACAGAAGGTGTTAACGGTGGTGGCTGGGCTCACTACGTAGGTCAAGAAAAACTTCGTCCTGTTGAAGGCTGGGGCGGTATCATGACAGCTAACGACTGGAGTAAAGCTCCTCGTTTGCAAAATGGTACATCTTGGTTCTACTTTGCGACAGAACAATATCGTTCAGATTGCATCGACTTGGCAGACCGCGTATCTAAATTAGCTAAGCCTCGTTATCGTCACCCTGGTGATTACAATGTTTTAGCGGCTCGTTTAGGTTGGTTGCCATCGTATCCTACTTTCAATAAAGGTAGCCAAGAGTTGGTTAACGATGCTCGTGCAGCTGGTGCTGGTACAGAAGCAGAAATTAATCAATATGTGGCACAAGCATTGAAAAATAAAGAATTACAATTCTGCGTAGAAGATCCTGCGGCTAAAGAAAACCATCCACGCAACTTATTCGTATGGCGTGCGAACCTTATTGGTTCCTCTTCTAAAGGTCATGAATACTTCTTGAAACATTTATTAGGTACTAAAAATGCGGTATTAGAAGATGACGATGCACCTACACGTCCAGAAGAAATCAAATGGCGTGAAGCTGATGGGGCAGGTAAGCTTGACCTCTTAATCGACATCGACTTCCGTATGGCTTCTACAGGCTTGTACTCTGATATCGTATTCCCTGCAGCTACATGGTATGAAAAAGAAGACTTGTCTTCTACTGATATGCATCCATATGTACACGTATTCCAAGCAGCTGTTGATTGTGCATGGGAAACTAAATCTGACTGGGATACATTCCGTACTCTTGCAGAAACAGTATCTCGCGTAGCAAAAGAGTCTGGCTTCACAGAATACGAAGATATCGTAGCATTGCCTCTTGGTCATGACAGCCCAGGTGAGGTGGCTCAACCAGAAGGTAAGGTTCTCGATTGGAGCAAAGGCGAATGTGAACCAATTCCAGGTAAAACAATGCCTAATCTCGTTCATGTAAAACGTGATTACAGCCAAATCTTTGAAAAATTCATCGCTTTGGGACCTAATATCGAAAACAAAATGGGGGCTCATGGCTTGGCTTGGGATGTATCTGATGAATATCAAACATTGTATGCACAAAATGGTACTATCGATAACCCTGAATTCATTTCTCATGGCCGTCCAAGTATTTACGAATGTAAAGAAGCTTGTAATGTGGTATTAACATTATCTTCTTGTACAAACGGTAAATTGGCTGTTCGCTCTTGGAAAGCAATGGAAGAAAAAACTGGTCTTTCTGGCCTTGAAAAGAATGCAAAAGGTCGCGAACAAGAAAAGATTACCTTCGATGATATGGTTCGCCAACCACGCTTTATCATTAGCTCTGTAACAAGTACTGGTAAGAACGATAAAAATCGTCGTTACTCTCCATTTACAACATCTACAGAGGATAAAGTACCATTCCGTACTGTAACAGGTCGTCAATCCTTCTATTGCGATCATGAAATGATGCGCGATTACGGTGAAGCTATGGCATTGTATAAACCTGTATTGTCCTACAAACCAGTACAAGGTGACTACAAACAAGAAGGCATTCCAGAAATTACATTGAAATACTTAACACCACATAATAAGTGGTCTACACATAGTATGTATTTTGATAGCCAACAAATGTTGACATTGTTCCGTGGTGGCCAAACAATTTGGCTCAACGAAGATGATGCCGCAGAAATTGGCGTTAAAGATAATGACTGGGTAGAAGCTTTCAATAAATGGTGTTGTAGCAGCCCGTGCAGTTGTATCCCCTCGTATTCCTCGTGGCATTTCTTACATGCATCACTCCCAAGATCGTCACATCAACGTTCCTGGTACGCAAGTTAAGAAAGACCGTCGCGGTGGTACACATAATGCACCGACTCATATTCACTTGAAACCGACACACATGATCGGCGGTTATGGTCAATTGAGCTATGGATTTAACTATTATGGCCCAACTGGTAACCAACGTGATATGACAATTGTGGCTCGTAAGTTGAAGGAGGTGGATTGGCTTGAAGATTAAAGCTCAAGTATCCATGGTCCTAAATTTGGATAAGTGCTTAGGCTGTCATACATGCTCTATCACTTGTAAAAATACATGGACGAACCGCGAAGGCGCGGAATATATGTACTTTAATAACGTGGAAACTCGCCCAGGTGTAGGTTATCCGCGGAATTGGGAAGACCAAGAAAAATGGAAGGGCGGCTGGACGCTAGATAATTCTGGTAATTTAGCTCTTTCTACAGGTTCTAAAACAAATCGTTTGATGAAGTTATTCTTCCATCCTGAACAACCAGAATTGAAGGATTATTTCGAACCTTGGACATATGACTATGAAACATTGATTCATGGTGGTCGTAAAAATAACCAACCAGTAGCTCGCCCTCGTTCCCTTGTAACGAAACAAAAAATGGAAGTTACTTGGGGCCCTAACTGGGATGATGACTTGGCTGGTGGTCAACATGCTCGCTCTGATGTGAACTTGACTAAGATGGGGCAAGATATCGTATTTGATTACGAAGAAGTGTTCATGCGCTACTTGCCACGTCTTTGTAACCACTGCTTAAACCCTGCATGTGTAGCTGCATGTCCATCCGGCGCGATTTATAAACGCGACGAAGATGGTGTAGTTCTCGTATCTCAAGATGTATGTCGCGGTTGGAGACATTGCGTTCCATCTTGTCCATACAAAAAAATCTTCTATAACTGGGAAACTAATAAAGCTGAAAAATGCGTATTCTGTTACCCACGCTTGGAAAATGGTTTGCCTCAAATCTGTGCTGAAACTTGTGTAGGTCGTATGCGCTATGTTGGCGTTGTATTCTACGATATGGACAAAGTAGAACCTATGGCAGCTACAAAAAATGAACAAGACATTTATGAAAATACATTAGATTTGATTTTGGACCCTCATGATCCAGAGGTTATCAAAGCAGCTCGTGCAGAAGGCATCTCTGAAGCATGGATTAAAGCAGCTCAAAAATCTCCTGTATACAAACTTGTTAAAGAATGGGGCGTGGCATTGCCATTGCATCCTGAGTATCGTACATTGCCAATGGTTTGGTATGTGCCACCACTCAGCCCAATCTTACAACGCGTAACATCTGATGTATACTTGCCAGATGCACATGAAATGCGCGTACCTGTACAATACCTTGCTAACTTGTTTACAGCAGGTAATACAGAAATTTTAGCTCGTACATTGCAACGTGTTCTCGACATGCGTGAATACATGCGCCGTCGTGAAACAGGTGACGGTCCTATCGATCACAATGTAGATTTAACAGAAGATCAAATGTACGGTATGTACAAATTGTTGGCATTGTCCAAATATAATGATCGCTTTGTTGTCCCATCTGATGTGAAAGTATCTCGCGAAGGTCGCCTAGAAATGCAACAAAATCGCGGCTTTGCTTGCCCTACAGGGGGATGTCAATAATGAAGGATGCTCAGAAAATCGCTCTTATTGCGTCATTTCTTCTACGCTATCCTGATGAACAATGGTATAACGAACTACCTGAATGGAGAGAGGACGCCCAATCCGTTGAGCATCCTCAACTTCGCCAAGGTTTATTAGAGTTCTTTGATTATGTAGAGGGTGCTAATAAAAAGGAATTCGAAGACCAATATGTTCGTACCTTGATTTTAGTCAAAATACAACTATGTATTTGTCGACTTATGAATTACAAGGTACTGGGGAACAAGCGGAAGAACTCGTTAAATTTAAAGCTTTCTTCCTAGAAAACGACTATGATTTGCCAAAAGAAATGCCGGATTATATTCCAGCTCTTCTTGAATTATGTGCCGTTATCGAAGAGGAAAAATCAAAAGAAATTTACGACTATTGTAAGCCAAAATTGGAATACATTAGAGAACGCTTCATTGAGGCTAAACTGCCTTATGCATTCTTGTTTGATATTATCTTGTCTGTTGCAAATGGATTGGAGGATGGTGCACGATGAATCTATTCCTTTGGGGCGCTTTGCCTTACATCGCTTTCACCTTCTTAATCGTAGGTACTTTGGTTCGTTTCTTCTACTTTGAAAGAAACTGGACTACAAAATCGAGTCAATTTTTAGAGAAAAAACAATTGCGTATTGCCAATCCATTGTTCCACTTTGGTTTGCTATGCGTTATCGGTGGTCACGTAGTAGGTGTGTTAATCCCTAAAACTTGGACTGCTGCAATCGGTATTAATGACCATATGTACCATCAAGGTGCGTTATACATGGGTGCTGTAGCGGGGATTATCTTCATCGTAGGCTTCTTGCTTTTGATGAAACGCCGCTTCACAGTAGCTGAATTGAAAGTTAACACATCTGGCCTTGATAAATGGTTATACTTGTTCTTAACATTAGCCATTTTCAGTGGTATGGCTGGAACATTGCTTAATGCATCTGGTTTCTTTGATTACCGCGTATCCATCGGTCCTTGGTTCCGCAGCCTATTAGCGTTTATGCCGGATCCATCCTTGATGGAAGGTGTACCATTTATGTTTAAATTCCACATGTTCGCGTGGATGGCAGTGGCAATCATCTTCCCATTCAGCCGTTTAGTACACTGCTTGAGTGCGCCACTTAACTATTTAACACGTCCGTTTATCGTATATCGTAAACGAGATCAAAAATAATTAGGATGTTGATTGATTTGTATGCTCTTCTATAATATGACAAATTAATCTGAGCCCCTTATACGAATAAAGATTAAATTTATTCGTATAAGGGGCTTTTTGTTTAGAACTATTCTTATTATTATTCTTATAATTAATAGTATTTATCTAATATAAGTAATCTACATATAGGCTTACAAATGATAAACTATATTAAGTAGAAATCATATTTATAAGTATTTTTTTATTTGAGAGGTTTTTAAGATGAATCAAGTTGAAACGAAACAACACAAGAGCATTTACCATATCTTTATATGGATTGCTGTATTTTCCTTAATTATGATTGGTTTATTAGAGTGGGGTTACATCGCAGGCGGGCGTGCTTTTGGTAACTACAAAGTGTATACTGGTCTTGTGCCATGGTGTGTATGGATTGTTATGACCTATTTGGCAACTCGCCCTAAATGGTTTACAAGCCGCTATAATTTAGGGGATATGTATAAGGTACATCGTGCATTAGGTATAGCAACTGTGGCTGTTATTGCATTCCATTTATACCTCTATTCGGTAAAGCTGCTAAATCTATCCTCGGTTGGTGGGGTGGCTATGTAGCCCTCACTTCTTTTGGTATTGCTACAATTTCTGGTCTTGCATTCTTAACACCAAAGTTGAGAAAGGTAACGGCATCTGGTCGAACAACAGGTATTTGGCTTCACCGCTTAAATCTTGTAGCATTAGTTGCTGCAGATATTCATATCCATGGCTTTACACGAATTTCCAAAATGGTACCATTTCTTCAAGTGTTTGATATCATTACATATGGTCTTGTGATTTATTGCATCTACTTGATGTTTAAAAAGAAATAATATATAAGAATTCTATCCCTCTGGATTATGCAGAGGGAATTTTCTTTTTAATAGATTAGATACGTTATTATGAAAGTTTATCAATTGTGATATTGGTATACATATTCACTTTACTGAAATAGTTAAAGTTGGTATTATCTTAATAATGATATGAGAAAAAATATGCCCATCATTTACTCGTTCTTTTTTCATTCTCTATAGTTGATATGTGAGGTTTATTATGGCAGAAGTTGTGAAAAAACAGTATAAGAGTAAGTACCATATTTTAATTTGGATTGCCGGATTATCTTTGCTTTTGATGGGCTTAATTGAGTATGGTTATTTTGCTATTGGTAGAGCCTTTGGGGTTTGGAAGATTCATTTAGGATTGATTCCCTATGCAGCCTGGCTAGTATTGACCTATATTGCGACAAAACCAAAATGGTTTATGGATCGGTATAATCCAGCAGAAATGTATGATGTTCATCGCATTGTTGGTGTTGTTAGTGTGGTGCTTGTATGTGCTCACTGGTATGTATATTTCCTTAAAGCATATAATCTTACCTTTGCATTCTGGACGGGTTATATTTCAACTGCGGCAATGCTTATAGCTTTAGTATTTGGTGTATTACAATTGTCTTCATGGCTAGGGGATAGAGCTAAATCTGTTTCTCGCAAAAAGGCATTATGGATTCATCGTTTAAATTTAGTGGCCATCGTGGCAGCCAACCTTCATGTCCATGGTTTTGGACGAATCTCTAAAATGGTTCCGTTTATGACGGTGCTTGATGTATTAACTTATGGTCTAGTTATGTATTACATCTATTGGATGCTCAAACAAAAATAGGCTAAAATCTTTCGTTAATATAGTAAGATTGTACTTACAAATATGACTATAAAAAGATCATTTCTATCCAATATAATTGGAAGAGATGGTCTTTTTTTGCTATTTAAGATACAATATGAATATGAGTATATATTCTATAGTTATGTGTAAATATATACCTTCGTTATGTGTAAATATATACCATCGTCAAAGAGAAAAAGAGGGTTATATGGATTTTTCATGGAAACGCTTAATCTATTTGATGTGTGCCATACAGATTGGTGCGGGTATTACGATTATAGGTGTATTATCCTTTATACCTTTATATCTTGTGGAGCTTGGTTTAACAGATCAAGGAGAAGCCGCTATGTGGGCAGGACTCGTATCAGGGGTAACACCTTGTATGGTTGCTTTAAGTGCTCCTTTTTGGTCGCGAAAGGCCAATGAGCTAGGCCCTCGGAAGGTAATGATGTTTATTTTTATAACATTAATGCTTGCCGTTGGAGCCTGTAGCTTTGCACAGACGCCAACTCAATTACTTGTATTGCGCACATTACAAGGTTTAGTGGGAGGTTTTGTACCCATTGGGCTTGGTATAATCGTGTTAGTCACCCCTGAGGATAAAGTTCCTTGGGCAATGGGGCTTTATCAGGCCTCCATGGTGATGGGGCTAGTTTGGACCTCTTATGGGCGGGATAACGGCTGACTTATTAGGTTATCGTGCTCCATTTTTATTGTTTTCTGCCTTATCCGGTTTATGCCTTTTAGGGGTTTACAAATGTATACCAAATTTACAGCATACTCATAAGGTAGATGCTAGTGAGTCACAGTGGTCCTTGATCAAGTCGTTCATGTCTATTCCCACTGTTCGTTTATTGGTGTTTATTTTATTCTTATGTAATTTCGGTATTACAGGAATTGGTCCCATTTTGCCGCTATATATTAAACATTATATGAGTGTGAATGATGATTTTGTAGCGACCATAGTAGGGATTATCATATTTGGGGCCGGCGTATTTAGTGCTCTAGCGTCTATATCAATAGGTAAATTGTCTAGATTTATGCCTATGCCACATATATTATGCGTATCTACTTGTGGTGTAGGAGGATTTTTCATACTTCAATACTTAATGCCTGATGTGTGGGGGTTAGGAGTATCACGTGCTCTTGCAGGTTTCTTTATGGGGTTTATTACGCCCATTGCAAATACCCTTATTTCAAAGGCTGTGCCTATAGAGCGGCGAAGTATTGTTTTTGGTGCTGTATCAAGTGTAGTCATGATGGGCAATGTGTTGGGGCCTGTCATTAGCGGTATGATTGCACGTGCTATCAGTTACGGTGCTGTATTCTGGAGTACGGCCGCCATATTCTTTATAGCGGCTCTTGGTGTATATTGGTATTTGATTTATAAACCAGTGTTGAAATATAATCATTAAGTAGATATTAATGTGTATAGTATTAAGCGTAGAATTAGAGAGTTACCGTTTAATACAAAGTTGAGAGAGAAGAGTCATGTTATTAAAACAATTAGAATACTTTATTTCTGTTGTGGATCACAATAGCTTTACACAGGCTGCCTATGAGCACTATGTATCACAATCGGCTATTTCACAACAAATTAAATCCTTAGAGTCAAGTTTGGGGATTCCCCTGATGGTACGTGAAACGTAGCTTTTACCTGACTTCGGCTGGTGAATATTTATATCGTAACGGCAAGCACATGCTATTGCGTATTAAAAATTTACAAGAGGAGACGGCCCGTATTGGTAAGGATAGCCGTAAGTATTTACGTATAGGTTATTTAAATCGCTACAGTGGTATTGCATTGCAGCAGGCGTTAATGCGTACAACTAAGCGATATCGAGATTTAGATGTGCGTATGTACAGCGGTAGTCATTCTGAGCTTAATCAAATGCTCAAAGATAATTTGGTGGATATTATTTTTATAGACTATTGGCAAACAACGGAAAAAGCTGATAGCATAAGTTATGCCATTAGTACGGCTACTGTTGTAGCGGAAACACCTAAAGGGTATACTTCGGAAGGTGCCATAGAGCTAAAAGAACTAGCAGACTTACCGTTAATTCTTGTATGTCATGAAGATCAACGTTTTGATGAAGAGGAACATTACCGCAAGTCCCTTGGTTTTGGTGGTTCCTTTGTGCAAGTTAAAAATCTTGAAGAGGCACGTTTTCTCGTTTCTGCTGGTCAAGGGATATTATTAGTCGATCGGTTTAAATATTTGGTAGATACAATACCAGGTATCGAGCGAAAATGCGTATTGAATCATGGAAAACCTATCGAACAAGACTATTATTTCCAAGTCCCATTACATAACTCCAATACCTATGCAGAGGCCTTTAAAGACTTATTTCTTCAAGTACTCGACGAGTTTTAACTTAGAATATATAACAAAAACAGGTATTTCTTGAAATCATCCATGTTACTGTTCGTAACGTGGTATTAGAGATTTCGCGAAATACCTGTTTTTATGTATTTATGAAAGTAGCATCATAATGCCTTCATAGACGAGTTTTAGGCCATAAATAATCAATACTAAACCGCACACTCTATTAATCCATACGAGATGAGATATTTTAATTTTCTTAGCTAATAGATACATCGTGCCTGCCAAGGTACCAAACCAGATTGGCGTCATAGCTAGGAAACCGAAGAAGAAATGATATATCCCTTCCACAGGAATATTAGCACGAAAGGCACCGAGCATCATAGACGCATCAATAACGGCTTGAGGATTACCCCACGTAACCAGTAAGGCCATTAGTAAAATGTCCTTGATTGGTATATTTGTATCTACCTTTTTGAGAGATGGTTCGGTATTAAATGTCCTGTAGCCGATATAGGTTACGAGCAATCCGCCGGCGATGAGAATGATGAGATTGAACGTGGGCCATGTTTCTAGTAGAGTTCCGATGCCATAAAATGCAGCTGCACTCAATGTCATATCAAAGAGACCAATAATGGTAATCGTCAATATAATGCGAGGCAATGGCTGTACGAGAGCCGTATTAATGATAAATAAATTCTGCATTCCAATAGGTGCAAACGTAGCGAGTCCAACTAATAAACCTTGTAAGAAGTACATACATAATCCCCCTTTCTTTATGGATACAAAAGCTAGGCAAAATTAATATATGCTGAATAAAAGAATAGACCCCTATTGAGTGTAATATATACACTTAATAGAAATCTATTCCGTATCAGATTATCCTTTATTCTATTTTACCATAAACCAATGACATGTTGCATCCCTAGACTAACGAGAGCAATCGCAATCCAGCATGCAGCACCTAAAGCGAGGGCGCTACCACCAGATTTGATGAGTTTAACTAGATTTGTGTTAAGTCCAATAGCAACCATGGCCATAGTGATGAAATACTTAGAAATAGTTTTAAAGATATCCAAGAAATGAATGTCTACATTTGCGTAGGATAACACTGTTGTAATAAGAGAACAAATGACAAAGTAGAGTACAAATTTTGGAAAGATGGCCGCAATATTAACAGGCTCCGCATTTTCACTCGCCTTTGCTGCTTGTTTTGCCTTGTATACTTGATAGCTAGCGAGACCTAAACAAATAGGGATAATTGCTAATGTACGTGTCAATTTTACGATAGTAGCATATTCGAGAACTTGAGTGCCTGTTCCTTTCATACTATCCCAAACAGCTGCAGTTGCTGTAACAGAGGATGTGTCATTTACGGCTGTGCCAGCGAATAGACCAAATCCCATATTAGATAAACCGATGGCATCGCCAAGTGGTGGGAACACGAAGGCAGCTACTACATTGAAGAAGAATACAACGGAAATTGCTTGTGCAATATCTTGATCACTAGCTTTCACAACAGGTGCTGCGGCCGCAATAGCACTACCACCACAGATGGAGGAACCGACGCCAATTAACACGGCTGTATTAGAATCAATATGTGTCGCTTTGAATATAATGAAAGCAATGATGAGGGATGTGGCAATTGTAGAGATGATAACTGGTAAGGAAACCCAGCCTACATGCAATACTTGCGTAATATTAAGACCGAAACCAAGTAAGATAACTGCCCATTGTAGGATTTTTTTTTCGATGTAAATCCGATGCCGGCACCCGTTTTTTCACGTTTCCAAGATGTGAATAAAGAACCAATAATAATGCCTAGAATAATAGCAAAAATTGGGCTGCCAATGAAATGAAATTGCTGGCCTAATAGCCAACATGGAATGGCGAGAACTGCACAGAGCACAATGCCCGGTAATGTTTTTGCGTTGATACCCATTATAAAACCTCCTAACTGTACCTGTGGCACATACATCACTGTGGTATCGCGCAGGATGCATAAATAATTTCTTATTTAATAGTATCACAATACAAGCATTTAAGCGAGAATATAAGCATGTTTTGTTTTTTCGATGAATATAGATTAAAATGCTATACCGTATGTTAGTGTAATGGCCTGCATTGAAATGAATATATCAAAAAAATATCTTGTATACATGGGATATTCTATTGTAACTAATGGTGAAAGTTTATATAATCAAGAGCGGAGTAATTATACTTAATAAACGATGTTTTCAAGTATAATTATAGATACTGTTTCGAATAATAAAGTTTTAATAATAAAATTCGAATATTAGGCGTATATTGCGAGGTGCATTATGATTAATCTTGATGAAATATTAGAAAAGAATAAAGCCTATGTGGCAAAGCATCCTGAACTTGCAGACAAGGGGTTAACCAGCCATCCTACAAAGAAACTAGCTATTGTTACATGTATGGATACGCGCTTGGTAGGAATGCTTGAAGATGCACTCGGTTTTGAACGTGGTGAAATTATCACGATTAAAACAGCAGGCAATAGTGTAACACAACCCATTGATAATATTGTACAAAGCTTGCTCGTTGCTACCTACGGTATGGAAATTGAAGACGTGCTCATTATCGGCCATGAAAACTGTGGTATGATCGATTTTTCTGCCACACAATTTATGGAATCTATGAAGGAAAAAGGCATTAGTGAAGATGCAATTCGCATGATTGAACCAGGTCTCATCGACTGGATGGATCGATTCCACATTTCTGAAGAAAACGTACGTTATACAGTACAATTCCTACGTCATCATCCATTGTTTCCTAAGGGGATGGGGTTCTATGGGGGGATGATGGATCCTGATACAGGGGAATTCCGCTATATTGAGGTTTAATTTGATAACCCAATGAGCATGATACAATTGCAAATTTGAGTATAGAAATAGAGGGTCCCTTTCCTCGCTCCATCGGCCGGGTCTGACTCCGGCCTACGGCCTTCGCAGGGCCAAAGTCGCTGTGGAAAGGGCCCCTCTATTTCTATTTACTTTGCGTGTAAACTAGTCTCATCGGGTTATGTATATTCGCTCAATATAGCGAAGTTCTCCTGCATGGTGTTAGGAAAGAAAAAGATTGTTAACCTTATGGATTTTGATATAGTTGACTGTTCCAGCTGTAAGTTTTATACTGTAATTGAATTGTTAACTAATATCTAATATATAGTTGCTAATAGATTGATGATTGTAGTTTGAATGAGGTGTTTTTATGAAACAGTTAGGTGTGTCCATCATCGGTACGGATACGGATGTAGGTAAGACGTTTGTCACTGGTTTGCTTGGTGCGTTGGCAATGGCTGATGGGTTCGATGTGGGCATGGTTAAGCCTGTATCGTCTAGTGCGGTGCCTTTTCCTCAATTTGTGACGATGGATGAGGATGAGATGTGCGTTGGCCTTGAAAGTAAGGATGCGACGTATTTAATGCAGTCTGTAGGTATTCCTGAATCCCGTCGTCATGAGGTAAATCCAATTGCGCTTGCTGGTGATTATTCGCCTCGCTTGGCTGCTGAATTAGCAGGCGTAGAAATAGATTATCCAGAGGTGGTGGCTCATGTAAAAAAAGTAGTCGCTCAGCATGATATTACCTTTGTAGAAGGTGCTGGCGGTATTACAACTCCACTTACGGCAGATATTACTTTCACAAATCTTATGAAAGATATCGCTTATCCAGCGATACTTGTTGCGGATGGTAGACTCGGCTCTATTAATCGCGTTGTTCTTACCTATGAGTATGCTAAATTACATAATATTGATGTGAAAGGCATCATTGTTAACGATACAACGTTGGTAGATCAATTCTTATTGAAAACAAATATAGAGGATATGGAGCGTTATACAGGTGTGCCTGTGCTCGGTGTAGTGCCGCCATATCAAGGTCCAAATCAAGAGCATATTAAGCTTGGATGGGGGCGTTCTTTCTTACATACAGCTAAGATTTGGCATACTGTATGGGGCATTTAGTGAAAGCTCCCTTGTAGAAATATGGTATTAATAGGAAATATAGTATTAATAGAAATACGATATTAAGTAGATAGTATAGATGTAAAAATCTTAAGTATGAGGTGTTATGATGGCAGAGAAACAACTTTCACAAATCGCACAATGGGACCATGAATTTGTATGGCATCCGTTTACACAAATGCAAGATTGGCTAGCTCAAGAACCAGTAGTTATCGAACGTGGAGAAGGAGTTTATTTAATCGATGATAAGGGCAAAAAATATTATGACGGTGTATCCTCCTTGTGGGTGAATATTCATGGTCATAATCACCCTGTTCTTAATCAAGCGTTGAAAGACCAAATTGATAAAATTGCGCATAGCACATTGCTCGGCTTGGTAAGCCCTCCATCGGCTCAATTATGTAAAGAATTAGTTGAGATTGCACCAGAAGGTTTGGAAAAGGTATTCTTATCCGATGATGGCAGTACGGCTATCGAAGTAGCAATCAAGATGGCCTACCAATATCGTCAACAAGTGGGACAAACTAAAAAAACTAAGTTTATCGCACTCAATGCGGGCTATCATGGGGATACATTAGGTACTGTATCCGTCGGTGGCATTCAATTGTTCCATCAAGTATTCCATAATTTATTGTTCAAACCACTAACATTGCCAAGTCCTGGCGTATATCGCGATGTAGCTGATCGCGATAAAGCCTTCGAAGAGTCCTTGGCAGAATTGGAACGCATCCTCAATGAAGAAGGGGATGAAATTACAGCTCTCGTTATGGAGCCATTAGTACAAGCAGCTGCGGGCATGCTCGTAATGCCTCATGGCTATTTAAAACGGGTTCGCGAGTTAACCGCGAAACATGATGTATTCCTCATCGTTGATGAAGTGGCCACAGGCTTGGCCGTACAGGCAAATTCTTTGCGTGCGAACATGAAGGTGTATCTCCTGACTTTATGACCTTGTCGAAAGGTATCACCGGTGGGTACATGCCACTTGCGGCTACATTGACAACAAAACGCGTGTTTGATGCATTCCTTGGCACCTTTGAAGAAAAGAAGACCTTCTATCATGGCCATTCCTATACAGGTAATGCATTGGCTTGTGCCGTTGCATTAGCTTCGTTGAAAGTATTCCGTGATGAAAAGGTAATTGAAGGGTTGCCTGCGAAGATTGAAGCTTTCACAATGGCATTGAAGCCAATTGAATCATTAAAACATGTAAAAGAAGTGCGTCAACGCGGGCTTATTGTTGGTATAGAGCTTGAAAAGGACGTGGCTACTCATGAAGCATATCGCCCTAATGATGCGGTAGGGGCCAAAGTCGCCGTTCTTGCTCGTGAACAAGGTCTTATTTGTCGCCCTATCGGTGATGTAGTTATTCTCATGCCACCATTAGCATCTACAGTTGAACAACTTGAAGATATGGTTCGCATCGTAGGTGAAAGTATTCAACGTGCCACAGAAGAAGAAGGTTTGCTTGATGATATGCGCCCTATTATTCTTTAATGTCCAACCTCTATTTCATAAAAGATTTAAACTATAGTATATACATTATCAAAATTCGATGATTATTTTTGCATATCTATGATACTATATAGGTATAAATGTAAAAAGGAGGTCATCGTATGGACATTTATGTAATTATGCAAGTCATTATTCTATTCGGTGCTATTTTTCCTTGGCGTTCGCCTCGGTGGAATGGGCATCGGCTATGCCGGTGGTCTTGGCGTTGTATTGCTGAGTCTTGGTATGGGCATGTTCCCAGGGCAGATTCCTTGGGATGTTATTCTTATCATTATGTCGGCTATCGCAGCGATTTGTGCGTTGCAATTGGCAGGCGGTTTAGATTATTTGGTTCGCATTGCAGAAAATATTTTGCGTAAGAACCCTAAACACATCAACTACTTAGCTCCAACAGTTACGTATTTTCTAACAATTTTGGCAGGTACTGGTCATACAGCATTCTCTATGATTCCCGTAATTGTGGAGGTAGCAAAAAGTGAAAACATCAAGCCATCCGTGCCATTATCCATCGCCGTTGTAGCGAGCCAAATCGGTATTACAGCTAGCCCTGTATCCGCAGCCGTTGTGGCCATGAGTGGTTTCTTAGAACCATTTGGTGTAAGCTATCCAACATTATTAGCAATCTGTATCTCTACAACATTTGTGGCAGTTTTACTGACTGCATTCATTATGTCTAATTTCTTAAACAATGATTTATCCTCTGATCCTGTTTACCAAGAACGTTTGGCAGCAGGTCACGTGGCTCCACCTCGTGAAAAGAGCAGTGATTTCCACTTGAAACCAGGTGCAAAAACATCTGTATTAATTTTCTTAATTGGTATTATCTGTATCGTATTTTATGCAACAGCAATCTCTAAAAATATCGGTCTTATTAAACCGGTTATCTTTGGTCGAAATGATGCCATCATCGGCTTTATGATGATCATTGCGGCGGCAATTACATTCTTCTGTAAAATTGATACAGCGCAACTTGTTAATACAAGTACATTCAAATCTGGTTTATCTGCCTGCGTCTGTGTACTTGGCGTAGCATGGTTGGGCGATACCTTTGTAAAAGGTCATATTCCTGAAATTAAAGCTCTTGCTTCTAGCATGGTAACAGCATATCCGTTCTTATTAGCGGTAGCATTCTTCTTTGCTAGTACATTATTGTATAGCCAAGCGGCAACAACGCAAGCTTTGGTACCAGCTGTAATCTTAGCGTTAGGCATTACACCAGAAAATACAGGTTCTGTGTATATCATTATCGCATCCTTCGCAGCCGTATCCGCGCTCTTCGTACTGCCAACATACCCAACATTGTTAGGGGCTGTACAAATGGATGATACTGGTTCCACACGAATTGGTAATCTCGTATTCAACCATCCGTTCTTTATTCCTGGTGTTCTTGCCATTGCCATTGCAGTAGCACTTGGCTTCGTGGTAGCTCCATTAATGCTATAATTAGTGAAAGTATAAAACAAGATATTTGTAGGTTTTCAGGGCGTAGCTTATGTAAAGCTGCGCCCTGTTTCGTACAATGGATAGATGATGTGAAAAATGTTATAATGTGTTTAAGAGAGGGATCCTTATAGTGTATAAGTGAGAAGTATATAGGAGCCTATTATGTATACGATTTATATTAAGCTCGACATGAATCGTATCCCCCAGGATACATTTGATACGTTGAGAGAGAAGCATCACATATGGTATAAAACATATTTTAATGCAGGAAAATTTTTAATGATTGGCACATGTCCTGATGTTTCAGGTGAAAGCCTTATTATCGCTCATGGAACACGAGAGGAGTTAGAAGAGGCTGTACAATTTGATTCATATTATGCCGATCAATTGGCAACCTATGAAATTCGTGAGTACAACGTTGATTTGTTCAATGAAGCGATAAAAAACTATATAGACTAAATAACAAAATATCCTATATGAAAGGGCCCCCTAGTACATTAGACTAGGGGGCCTTTTTGGTGATATCTATATGCTTTGTGAGACCTCTATTTACTTACTTAGTATGGTTACATTTTTTGCAAATGCCTGCAATCTCCAAATGATGTTCCGTCACAGTAAATCCTGCATCTGTTAGTTCTTGTGGCATTTCTACAACGGGACATGTATGGAGTGGCACCATGTCACCACACTTAGTACATACTGCGTAATGACGATGTGTATGAGGAGTAATCTCATAGTATGCCATATCACTACCCATGATAGTGGTTCGTGTAATAATTCCCTTTGTTTCTAACATTTCTAAGGTTCGATATATAGTAGACATCCATGTTGTGCCATCACTGATTGCTTCTGCAATATCTATAGCCGTAATGGGTTTTGTTGCATCAGTTAATACAGACCAAATAGCTTCGCGCTGTTTGGTCTTTTTTATGCCTTCAGGCCAATTTGTAAGTATCATAATATCCTCTTATTTGCTAAATTGTAATCGACGTATAATCGTCTTTATATTCTTGATTACAAGCACTACCAATAGAATGAATACAGATGTAAGTGAAACAAATCCACCTGGTGCTACATTGAGATAATAAGAGCCAAAGAGGCCTATAATCATAGCTAGTAAACTAAATCCAATGGAACACAGTAATGTCGTTCTAAACCCTTTTTCTAGTTGTAAGGCCGAGGCTACAGGTAAGGCGATCATGGCACTTAATACAAGGACACCCACGATTTTGATAGAAATGGAGACTGCTGCCGCCATTAAGATAGCAAAGATATAGTTGATTAAATCTACCTTTACGCCTGCTACTCGAGCCGCTTCTTCGTCGTATGCTATATAGAGTAAGGAGTTATATAGTAGATACAACGTGAGTACCGATAATATGGTAAGCATAGCAATACTAATCATATCCGCTGTATTAACGGTGAGAATGCTGCCAAAGAAAAATACATTGGCGTTAGCTTTCAGTTTACCGGAGCTAATGAGCGTAATGGCTGTACCAATACTGAGGGATAGGATTATGGTGAGAATCAAATCGAGGTGATGAGAAAAATATTTCCGCAAGAATTCAATGAGCGCACCACAGATAGCTGTAAATATGAAAGCCCCTACAATAGGGTTTGTATTAGTTAACAAACCTAATGTAATCCCTGCAAGGGACGCATGACTCATGGTGTCCCCAATCATACTGGAACGGCGAAGTACCATGAAAATACCGATACATGGGCAGAGTAGGGAGATGCAAATGGCTACAAAGAAGGCATTTTGCATGAAATCATAACTAAACATGACGCACCTCCTCGATCGTAGTATCATCAGCCTGAGCCTGAGCCTGAGCCTGAGCCTGAGCCTGAGCCTGAGCCTGAGCCTGAGCCTGAGTCTGAGCTGTTATATCTGTAAAGCAGGAGCAGTTTTCATGATCTATGGGGTTACGTCCCGTGTTGTGCATGATTTCGCTTGCATATTGTTCAGGAGAACAGAGGTGACCTTGGCCGTTGGCAATATGATAGATATTGGTTGAATTAGCGAGTGCCATCTCTAGATTATGCTCAACAGAGATTATCGTAATATGATGCTTTTGGTTTAAATCACAAAGAAGCGCATAAATACCTTCTTGGCTTTTACGATCAATACCCGTAGATGGTTCATCGAGGATGATGAGGTCAGGTTTGCCGATAAGGGCACGGGCGATAGATACACGTTGTGCTTGTCCGCCAGATAATTTACTGATGAGGCGGTCCTTAAATTCCGTCATATTAGTGAGTGCTAATACACGATTGACTTCATTTTTATCTTTGATTTTTAAAAGCTTGCGGTATGAATCGAGGATTTCATTTACTGTAATAGGAAATCCTGCATGAGAAAAATCATTTTTCTGTGATACATAGCGAATATTCTTTGTATCTCGTGTGATGGTTCCTTTCACAGGGGTTAGAAAACCTAGTATGAGACGCAAGAGCGTACTTTTACCAGAACCATTATCGCCTACAATGGAAATATAGTCGCCACTGTGAACCTCTAAATTAAGGTCGTTTAGCACATAGGGCGGTTGATTATGGTAGGAAAAATATAAATGTTGAATTGATAACATAAAAACCACTTTTCTAATTGACAAAATTTTCAGTACGTTTATACTATAACTATATTACAAATGCAATTGAGTCGCAACTGCAATTAAGGAATGGTATATATTCTATAATAGCATATGTACTCAAGGTTTTAGAAAAGGAGGCCTACTATGGTCAAAAAACTGGTTTTGTTAGTAGTTGGTGTATTGATGGCTGCTCTATTTGCAGGCTGTGGTAATGATGCACCGAAGGAACAAGCAAGTAAAAAGATCCAAGTGGTAACAAGTTTTAATGCGATGGCTGAATTCACAAAGGCTATTGGCGGAGATAAGGTTGAGGTATCTACCATTATTCCAGATGGCGTTGAGCCACATGATTTCGAGTTGAAACCTGAAAATATGAAACAATTGGCAACAGCTCAAGTATTTGTTTACAATGGTTTTGGTATGGAGCCTTGGGCACAACAAGCAATCGATGCTGCTAAAAATGATAAGCTCGTAACTGTTGTAGCAACTGAAGGTGTTGAGGCGATTAAAAACACTGACCCTGAAGAAATTAAAGAACATGGTGCCGAAGATCCTCATGCATGGTTATCTTTGAAAAATGCTAAAATTGAAGTGAAAAATATCAAAGAGGCTCTTGTAAAAGCAGATCCTAAAAACAAAGATTACTATGAAAAGAATTACACTGAATACGTAGCAAAATTAGATGCTATGATTAAAAAGTACGAAGCAGAATTTGCAAAAGCACCTCATAAAAACTTTGTGACAGGCCACGCAGCCTTTGCATACCTATGCCGTGATTTTGGTTTAGAACAAAATAGCGTAGAAGATGTATTTGCTGAAGGTGAACCAAATGCAGCACAATTAGCAGAGCTTATCGCGTATGCTAAAGAAAATCACATCACTACAATCTTTGCTGAAGAAATGGCTAGTCCAGAAGTATCTAAAACATTAGCTCAAGAGGTAGGTGCTAAGGTAGAAACTATTTACACTATCGAAAGCAACGAAGATGACAAAACATATCTTCAAAGAATGGATGAAAACTTGACTAAGATTTTAGCAAGCTTACAATAATTAGATAGCATACAAATTTAAATAATTCTTAACAAAAATATATAAAAAATCGAAAGCAAGGTATAGAGTATGCCTTGCTTTTGTGTTATAATAAATGAGCAGTTCATGAAGAACTGCTTTGCTTAGGTCCGACATATAGGTCCTAACAAATGTGTTGAAGTATTAGTATGTATTAAAAGAGGACATATGATTGAATTTTTAGATCGATTAGCAGGTCCCATAGATACAGACAGCGTACGTATATATCGCCGTCGTACTAGTGTTGTCCAATTAATCGTAATGATAGTTCTAGCCATCATATGCTATCAGTTTACTGTAATTGGCGATACGGTCTATGCGGATTCCATGCGAAACTTTATTATGAATCCCACCATATTTACAAGACTTGAGCACCTTAGCTTGCTTAATGTTGTTGAAATTAATGGGCTGTTAGAACAATTGAATAATAAGACGCCTCTTTGGGATATGAGTCATTGGCTAGTATTGATTGTGAAAGCGCTATTTATGGCAATCCTCATCAGTCTCTATGCTCTGTGGCGCTCACGCCATTGCTATACCATGACCGTTCTGACCGGCGTATTTCATTGTATTGCATATACACAACTGGTAATTGGTATCTATATGTTCAGCTTAGGGGTTCTTATTAGCTTTGCTAAAGCTCCTATAGTGCTAGTGTTATTGCTCGGCGTATTTCTAAGTATTATCTGTGTATTACTGACGATGTCACTACTTACCGTAGTAGGACGTGTAAGTGGAGCTACTATTTCGGGCAATACCTTTGAAGGGTTACTCGTTATTACTGGCGCATATCTCATATGGGTTTGCATTAAATTTATAGGCTTATTATTATTCTAACAAGGCACACCCCCTGTAAAGGGGAGGTGCCTTGTTGCTTATGCATCATAAAAAAGAGCAACTACGAACTATATATCGTAGTTGCTTTTTTCGTATGCATCAAATAGAAATCCTACATTATCTTCGTCGTATTCAATTTGCTCTGACCACCGTCGAATCTGCTCTGGTAGATTCCCAAATTCTCTCGCAGCTAGACTAATAAAGAGGGTCGCATCAAAGGCGTATTGTACAAGGGCATTCAATGAATATTCTGCGAGCATATCGATTTGTCGATATAAAATATATTGGTACACCTTGTTAAAAATGGCTTTATCGCGATTAGTAGTTTGTAAGAGGTCAGTTGTATTATTAACAGTTGCGTTAGCAAGGGTTGCTTTCAAATGACCTAATTGTTGTGTCCATTCTATATCAATGGGTTCAGTTTTTGCATATAAATCAATTAGCCCCTGGCAATATGATATTGATTGATTCAGCTCTAACTGACAAAGTTCAGGGTCAATATCCAATGCTAGCAGTTCAAATATATTCTCTAATAGGGGACGTTCATCTGCTCCAAACTCGCCCTCATCATCCTCTATGGTAAATTGCACTTGATCTCCTTTAGAGGATAGCAACTTTTCTACGGATTCTTCACAGGAGAGCCCTACACCACAAAGCTCTAGATCTTCTATGTATTTATAGAAACGAGGATGCATGTGGCATGTTTCGCATAAACCTTCTTCACCGAGCTCTAAAACCACACGACATAGACCATCCTCTTGTAAAAGGGGACAGGTCGGTTGTTCGACGCTAAATATAAAATGGGCCCCTTTATCATCGATGGTAATAAAATTACGAAGGTCTTTCCCTAATTGTGTAGGTAATGCGTTGTATTTAGCCGCAGTATCTTCGTCAATATCGATGGTCCATTTTTGGCAGCATGTGTGACGACAATTATTTGCTTTACATTGAAATGTGTGATAAAAGGTTGGATATAGGAAATCATAGCACTCACTTGTATGTATTGATTAGATAGTATATAGATATATAAATTGTATCATAAGTGCCGCTGTGTGTGATTATTTTATTCGTGAAACACCGTTTATTGTGTATAATAGAGATATATGGAATATTTACTAAACTATTTATGTAGGAGGATATTATGAAATCTTTGTTCGTAAAAGGTAGTATTGCGTTAGCATTAGCAGCGGCATTTGGGGTAAACGCACCTGCTGTAAATGCGGCTGATATTGTACCTGTAGAACCAACAGTAGAGGCTGTTGATGCTAATCATGCAGGGATTGCGGGTGCTAATCTTTTGCTTAATGCCTTTATTGAAAGACATCCAAAAGCAGCGATTACAGAAATTGCATTTGATGGCGAAGATAGTCAAATCAAATATGAAGTAGAGGGCTTCGATACAACTGGTAAATATGAGTTGAAATATAATTTCAGTACAGATCAAATGAGCGAAACAAAAGACGGGGACTACAAAGTTGCTTTAGAACGCAAAGCCTTTGACCCTACTCGTATTTTGCCGCCACAAGCTATCGTTAACTTTGCCTTTGCTCAAGCACAAGGTCAAGCGACAAGCCTTAATAGCTGGTCTGTAAAAAATGAAAAAGGCCGTTTCGTATATGATGTAGAGTTTGGTGCAGCTAATCATCAAGAAATCGAAGTCATTATTGATGCTTTCACAGGTGAATTACTTTCTGTTAAAGGCGTTAAATAGTTGCATTTATTTTGATGCAATGATATAAATTTAATTATGAATCCAATGCCACAAGGTTTTGGCCCTGTGGCATTTTTATGTGTTTTTTGAGAGAGGTGTATGCTATGCAGCTTAAAGAAGAGTGGAGAGCGTTTCTAAGCAATATAAAAAGCATAAAGGAGAATAGGCGGATAACGAACTTCCCGTATGCGTTTGCGATTATCAATATCCATATTATTTATACGTGGACAATGCTTATCTTATTAGCATCTGTTTTAGGTGGTCGCGTAACTATGACTGTGGATAAGGGGATAACCATGTCTGCTACATCGCCTTTTCTTATTAGTGGCCCTACATTCTTTTGGTGTGCAGCTATATTAGTGTTTATAACGAATCTATTGGTTGCGGTACTCATTAAAAGACGATATAACGATGTAAATCGCACGTGGGCGCCTGCTCTAGGAACCTTTGCCTTTATCGTTGTTATGATAACAAACCTTGTACTTTGCATTACATTCCTCAAGCCTATTCTTATAGGAGCTCATCTATCCCTTGATGATACATTTATGCTCATGTTCCGCGGTAGTGCGATAATGCATTTGGTTTGTTTAGTATCCTGTTTTCTTCGTAAAAATAAGGCACGCAATATGTACGGATTACCTGATGGAGGCCAAGTGATAGGAAATTATGAATTGTCCTATGAAACAATTATTCCTATTGCTAAGGAAGGTGAAAGCTGGACTGATTCACTGGGGATTGGCAAGGGTTTAGAGTCCTATAAATATATGTTTTTTGATGGCGTTATAGACTATAAAAGCCGCACTAAGCGTTATGAAATTTTCTGGGGAAACTTCCTATTTTGGCTGATTTATATTATTGTTGCCGTAATCTTACAAAAGGTATTACCCTTTGCCGTATCTTCGTATTTTGTAAATGAATTTATGAATAATTTTTACGGTGGCCTTATGGGTGTATGGTGGTTAGCGGCTAATATTGCTGCTTGTTATCGTAGATTACATGATGCGGGGCGTAGTGCTTTCTGGATTCTTGGGTTTTTAATTCCTTTTGTTAATGTATATAGCTATTATTTGGTTAATTGGAAACCATCTTTAAAGACAGTGAATCCTGTTTCACATGAAGAATAGTCAGTACTATAAAGAATAATTACTACTGTAAGGAATAATTGAATAGGCCTATTGGCTGTACGAAAACATATCGCTCCTATTTCTTGGGAGCGATATGTTTATTTTAATGAAATTTTCTAAAAAAATTTGCTCATGAATTATGGACTACTATATTTATTTTTGACATGTATTCTTTGAATTTATAAAAGAGTACTCATAATATGGGCATTGTAGTACATATAGTCATTAATATGAAATGATTATTCATGAAAATAAACTCTTATATTATATGGTGATATAGCCAAATTTTCACATATATTTCATGCCGGATAATAGTAAATCTTAATAATTTAATTTATATCTCATATGAGATAGGTAAGATGAATTCAGTTAGTGAATAACTACTATACCATTACACGGAGCTAGCGCTATCCCATCAGCGCTAATGAATGCATAACATCTCCCATATGCATTCACCAGGGCCCTCTGGTTGGACAGACTTACGTTGACTCTCTCCTATGTTATCTGTCGCCTTTGGGCCTCCTTATGAAGGGCTTCCCTCCCTTTTCATAAATATTATCTTTTCCACACACACATGTGCATGGTATAGGAGAATAAAAGCATCACCAAGATATTGGTGGTGCTTTTATTCTTGAAAGAGGCTGATATTCGTAAATACGAATATCAGCCTCTTAGTCGTTTATATATATTGTCGTGGTACTCGATCGGAGAACCCACAGAAGATTTCATAAGGAATGGTGGACGCAAGCGCTGCAATTTCAAGAGCTGAGATACTTTCATGACCTTGAGAACCCAATAATACAACCTTGTCGCCTGGTTTTACTGTAATTGTATCTGGCACTGCCACCATGAATTGGTCCATACAGATACGGCCTACCACAGGGCAACGAGTACCTTGGATGAGGACGGTACCTCGATTAGATAGGCTTCGAGGATAACCATCGGCGTAGCCAACAGGAATCGTTGCAATGGTCATTGGCTCAGGAGTCACATAGGTAGAACCGTAGCCAATGCCTTCACCAGCATCTAGATGTTGTACATGTACCACTTCGCTATGGAAAGAGAGTACCGGTTTAAGACCTAGACGATTTGGCACGTCCAGAGATGGCATGATGCCGTATTGGATGATACCTGGTCGTGCATCTGTGAATAGACTATCCTTTACGGATAATAATCCTGCGCTGTTTGCGAGGGAGAAGCGATAGTCCGCATCAGGTCTAAAGGCACGGATTTCGTCCACCATTGTATGGAATTTTTGCGCTTGTCCATGTGCGTGGCTTTGATCTGCCGCATCAGCATTACTCATATGTGAAAAGAATCCATCCACTGCAAGATTAGGGTAGGACTCAACGCGTTTAATAAATGATACCGCATCCTCCGGCTTGATACCGATACGATGCATGCCCGTATCAACGGCCACTGCAACGCGAATAATCATATCGTGATTATCGGCCACCTTGTTGAGGGCTTCTAAATCAGTAGATTCACAAACAGCCGGAATAGAGTTAGTATCGGCGACGAGCTCAAAGGATTGAGGTCTAGTAAGGCCTAATAGATAAATAGGTACCATAATGCCTGCATTGCGAAGCGGTACTGATTCCTCTGGAATGGCAACGGCTAATGATTCATACCCTTCCTCGACAGCGATACGCCCCATCATAACGCTGCCGTGACCATATCCATTAGCCTTGATTACGGCCGTGGATGTGCTCCACTCAGGGAGGCTATCTTTTATTTTTCGTAGGTTCTCTCGAACCAAACTTGTATCTATCGTTAAATATGTTGGTCTCATGATATTCATTACTCCTAATTTACATTACTTTTATTGTATAACTTTTGTGGAATTAAACAATAGTTTTTGTGAAAGTTTATGCTAAAATTTCATTTATACTTATTATCTAGATGTTATTAGTCATAATTAGTATAGGGATGATATTGAATATGACGTATAATTCACAGCTTTTGGTAGTATAATTAGTATATAAGATGCTTTCACAAATCATAGAAACATAGAGGAGGATATTATGAACGAACGAGTTGTAGTGGTAAATGCAGGCAAGATGAATTATGATCATTTGCTAGATTTTTCTGTTCTATCAAATGATGTACAGGTCTATGACGATAGTACTCATGCAGAGCTTATTGAACGCATTCAAGGGGCTCGTGTGGTGGTAACAAAAGAATTGCCTGTAGGGGCAGAGTTACTTTCACAATTCCCTGAGTCAGTAGAGCTTATCATTGAGGCGGGGACTGGATATAACAATATCGACCTTGATGCGGCGCGTGCAAAAGGAATTACGGTGTGCAATATCCCTGCATATAGTACGGAACGTGTGGCACATACTGTGATTATGATGATTCTCAATTTCGCGTCTACTATGCAACAACAAATCGGCATGCTCGCTAAAGGTGATCGCAGTAATTTTACAAAACATCTACAAGTGAGCCACACAGAAGTGAATGGTAAAACCTTAGGTGTTGTTGGCGCTGGTCATATCGGTATGGAAGTTATCAAGGTAGCAAAAGCACTTGGCATGAATATTTTGATTCATACACGTACACCAAAGGCTGATGGTGACGGTATTCGTTATGTGAGCCTTGATGAATTACTAGAACATAGTGATTATATTACATTGCATTGCCCATTGAATGAACAAACTAAGTACATGATTAATAAAGAAGCCATCGGCAAAATGAAAACTAGTGCAGTCATCGTAAATACTGGCCGTGGGCCTCTCATTAATGAAGCAGACCTTTGTGACGCATTAGCGGCTAAACGCATTGCAGGTGCAGGTCTTGATGTACAAGAGGTAGAACCGCCAGCAGAGGATAGCCCTCTATATACACTCGATAATGTTATTATCACACCTCATATGGGATGGAAAGGTCTTGAAACACGCCAACGCTTGGTAGGCATTATTCGAGATAATGTACAAGCCTTTTTTAAGGGTGAACCAATTAATGTTGTATCTTGATAAAATTTAAATAATTATATAATAGGTTCTATAACGGCATGGAAGTAATTGTCTAATTTTGTAGGCGATTCTTTCATGCCGTTTTTTACCCACCATAACACCATTTCGACAAAACTACCTGAAATATGATTGATGATAAAGTCATCCGGTAGATTTGTATTTGCTTTACGGTCTTGATTGATGAAATATCCTTGCACCAACTCATTTAGATGATCTCTAAAATAGCGCAAAAAGATTTCGTTATTATCACTAGCTAGTAGTTCGAGGATTTTATTTTCATTTTGCTGTAAATGTTGTAATAAATGACCAAATACTGAGACTGGGTAAATACTTTGTTGATAAAGCCCATGAGCATGAGGTAAATGGTTAATACTATCTTTTATATGTAAAAATAAGTCTTCGCAGAGGGCTTCTAGTAAAGCCTCTTTTGTGTCGAAATGAGCATAAAATGTGGTGCGGCCAATATCTGCGGCACTAATGATTTCTTGAACAGTGATTTTGTCATACGCCTTTTTAGATAATAATTCGTTAAAAGCTATAAATATGGCTTTACGAGTTCTTTTCTGTCTACGATCCATATTAACTCCTGTCATACTTTTAGTACAAAACATCATATATGTTCCGTAATGAACATATATGATGTTTTATATATTGTATTAAAACCATAGGTTGATACAATTAAAGTGAACAAATTGTTCGCTATCGTAATTATTGTACTGTAAGTATAGTCATAATTCAATTCATATTGATAGTGAAAGTTTTATAAGGGAGATTGCTGTATGGTACATCGAATACATGATATATTATCTGGTTTATATATGACGATTTTAGCGGGGCTATTTTTACTGCTTGATGGGATTCCGCATTTGATAGAGGAGTTTGGTGGACAGAGTCCGTTTCAAAATATATTCCCTTTTGAGCCTTCTTGGGTTACCGTTATTATTTGTGGTTTTCCTCTTGTGTATTTATCTATTCGAAGGATCGTATATAATAAGGGAATTAGTAAAATCTCATCAGCTCTATTGATTTCCATGGCTATGTTTGCAGCCGTTGCCATCGGAGATATATTTGCGGCTGGTGAGGTAGCGTTTATTATGGCTTTAGGCGCTCTCCTTGAAGAATCAACTACCGAGCGAGCAAAAAAGGGGTTAAAAAAGTTAATTTCGTTAGCACCTGTTAAGGGTCGTAAAATACAAGATAACAAAGAAATAATGATTTCCGTAGAATCTATACAAAGTGGTGATTACTTGCGAATCCTTCCGGGCGAAACAATACCTGTAGATGGGCGAATCATTAACGGTGAAACAACGGTAGATCAATCCATTATGACAGTGAGTCTATACCTGTTGATAAAACAATTGATGATGATGTATTTGGTGGAACTATTAACTGTTTTGGTGCCATAGATATTATAGCTACTAAAGTGGGCGAAGATAGTTCTATTCAAAAAATGATTCAGCTTATTAGAAATGCGGAACAGAAACAGGCTCCGATTCAGCGTATAGCTGATACTGTTGCTAGTCGATTGGTTCCTATTGCATTGATGATTGCATGTATAGGCTATCTAGTAACTGGAAATATCATCGTCGGTGTTACTGTGTTGGTAGTATTTTGTCCTTGTGCATTGGTGCTTGCTACACCTACTGCGGTTATGGCCGCTATTGGTCAAGCTACTAAACATGGCGTTATTATTAAATCTGGTGAAATTCTTGAAACTATGGGAAAAGTGGATACCATGGCATTTGATAAAACCGGCACATTAACACGTGGTCAGTTATCGGTTCAATCTATTTTGGTCGTTGATACAGATTATAGTGAGGTCGATATTCTTCAATTAGCTGCATCTGCGGAGGCTAAGAGCGAGCATCCTATTGGCAAGGCTATCGTTTCTCATGCCATACATCAAGATTTAGAAATACTTGCTACTACTTCGTTTACAATGTCCGTAGGACGGGGCATTATTGCCGTAATAAACGGTGTTACATTATATTGTGGTCATGAACGTTTTCTTGAGGAACATAATATTATTGTTGATGAAAGGGTTCAACAAAACGTTAATACATATCGAAGTGAAGGAAAGGTATCTATCATTATTGCCGATAAAGATCATATTATAGGTATTATTGCTTTATCTGATACTATGCGACGAGATACGGCAGATATGTTGTCTGCAGTCTCTAGCCTAGCTATGAAAACAGTACTTCTTACGGGGGATAGTAAAGAAACAGCTACATATATTGGCAAAAAAGCAGGTATTTCTGAAATACATGCGGAGCTTTTACCTGGCGAAAAAGTGAGTATTATTGAAGAGTTGCAAGGAAAACACCACAAGGTTTGTATGGTTGGTGATGGAATTAATGATGCACCAGCTATGAAGACTGCTGATGTGAGTATTGCAATGGGGAGTATCGGTAGTGATATTGCCATAGAAACAGCTGATATTGCATTGATGAGTGAAGATCTTAGCAAAATTCCTTATATTAAGCGACTATCAGATGCTACGATTAGAACTATTAAATTTAGTATTGCTTTATCAATGGCCATTAACTGTATCGCTATTATTCTTTCATTACTTGAGGTTTTGACACCTACTACCGGTGCGTTAGTTCATAATGTGGGGTCCTGTTTGGTTGTCCTCATTGCAGCCCGTTTGTATGATAGAAAGTTTATTTAAACACAATAAGAGCCGTCCCCGGTTGTGTGGGGGCGGCTCTATTGTTTAGGGCTATCATAGATCAAGTCTTGGTATATATATGTATATATATCAAGGGAGGTAGTTATCCTCAAACTTGATTATGATTGATTTGAGTTTTGATGGGACTCCACCAATGGCGTCTATAGGCCTTGATGCCTTCCACAACAGTTCTAGTTGCTTGTGCTGCTACAGCTTTTGTGGCAGCTGGTATACCCTCTAGGCGATAGGTAATTCCTAACTCCTTATATTTAGCAGTACCCATAACGTGATATGGTAAGCAATCAACGGCTTGTAAGTTTTTTTCAGTGATCCCTAGGAAAAAAAGCCTGAACAATAGTGATGATCTGCATTATCTGTAATCGTTGGGACTACTACGTGACGAACCCAAATCGGAACTTCCACGTCTGCCGTTAATCGAGCAAACCCGAGAATGGGCTCTAACGGTTTGCCTGTTAGCCACAGATGTTTGGCAGGATCGATTTCTTTAATGTCTAGGATGACGAGACTAGTAACGCTCAGTAACTTTACGGTATGCCACCTCTTGGTGGGGATCAAAACAAATTCCACTTGTATCTAAACAGGTATGGACGTTTCTTTCACGGAAATATGTGAAAAGCTCAGTTACAAAATCGATTTGCATCAGAGCTTCCCCACCTGTGACGGTGATACCACCATTAGTATAAAATTGGCGGTTACGTTCGTACTGGTCCCACAATTCTTCAACATTCATGAGCTTAGCTTCGGCGCTAGTTTCATTCCACGTATCAGGATTGTGGCAATAAGCACAACGCATGGGGCATCCTTGTAGAAATACCACCATGCGCATGCCTGGACCATCAACCGTACCCATCGTTTCAACCGAATGAATACGTCCAGTCATAGAAAACCTCGATTAGATTTGTTGATGGAATGTACGAGAAATAACTTCGTCCTGTTGTTGTTTTGTCAATTTGCTGAAGTGTACTGCATAACCAGATACACGAACAGTCAATTGAGGGTACAATTCAGGATGTTTTTGAGCGTCTAACAATGTTTCGCGAGTGAACACGTTAACGTTCAAATGGTGACCACCTTTTTGGGAGTAGCCATCCAATAATTCTACCAAGTTATCAACTTGTTGTTGGTTGCTCATGGGTATTCCTCCTTTCAACCAAGATACGAGTATTGATGCCGGTGAAAGCATACAATACGATGGAAGATTATTTTTCTTCCTCTATAGTAACATTTGGTTCGCTGCATGCGAAGTTTGTATTGCAGTTAGGCAATTGAGAAGGGTCTAACTCAATATCAAAATCGCCTACGGCTACAAATGTTTCACCAGATTTACCTAATGCGTCTGGAACGATGGAGAAGGTATTGGAAATACCGTCAGAGCAATCGCGCCATGGCATTTTTGCAACGGAAGACAACGAAGCTACAGCACCGTGAGAATCACGACCATGCATAGGGTTTGCGCCAGGGCGAAAAGCTTCTCCAGCTTTACGGCCATCTGGAGTAGAACCTGTTGCAGTACCGTATACTACGTTAGAAGTAATTGTTAACAAGCTCATAGTAGGAACGGATTGACGGTATGTAGGATGTTTACGCACTTTGTTCATGAATGTGGAAACAACCATAGAAGCCAAAGCTATCTACACGATCGTCATCGTTACCATATTTAGGGAATTCACCTTCGATTTCGAAATCAACAGCGATGTCGTTTTCGTCGCGAATAGGTTTTACCTTAGCGTATTTAATGGCAGACAAAGGAGTCAGCTACTACGGATAAACCAGCGATACCAGTTGCAAACCAACGAGTTACCTTGCGGTCATGTAATGCCATTTCTAGTTTTTCATACGCGTATTTATCGTGCATGTAGTGAATGATGTTCAATGCGTTTACATATACGCCAGCCAACCATTCCATCATGTCGTCAAATCGTTCCCATACTTCGTCGAATTCTAAGTACTCAGACGTGATAGGGCGGTATTTAGGACCGATTTGTTTCTTAAGTTTTTCGTCAACGCCGCCATTGATTGCGTAAAGCAAGCATTTGGCTAGGTTAGAACGAGCGCCGAAGAATTGCATTTCCTTACCAATACGCATTGGGGATACGCAACATGCGATAGCATAGTCGTCGCCAGAGTTAGGACGCATCAATTCGTCATTTTCGTATTGGATGGAAGATGTTTCGATGGATAATTTCGCACAGAAACGACGGAAGCCGATAGGCATGCGAGGAGACCACAATACAGTGAGGTTTGGTTCTGGAGCAGGACCAAGGTTAGTCAATGTATGTAAGTAACGGAAGGACATTTTGGAAACCAATGTACGACCGTCAGTACCCATACCACCGATAGATTCAGTAGTCCATACAGGATCGCCTGTGAACAAGTTGTTGTATTCGTGGATACGTGCGAAGCGAACCATGCGCAATTTCATGATGAAATGATCTACGAACTCTTGGATTTGTTCCTCTGTGTATGTACCGTTGCGAAGGTCACGTTCAGCATAGATGTCTAGGAATGTAGAGTTACGGCCGATGGACATAGCAGCACCGTTTTGCTCTTTAATAGCGCCAAGGTAGCCGAAGTAAATCCATTGCATAGCTTCGCGAACGTCTTTTGCTGGCTCGGAGATATCGTAACCATAGGACGCAGCCATTTCTTTTAATTCCTTCAAGGAACGGATTTGATCTTTAATTTCTTCGCGGTCGCGGATTACGTCTTCAAGCATATCACCCATAGTGATGTTGAATTCTTGGTTTTTCTCTTCGATTAGATAGTCGATACCATATAATGCGATACGACGGTAGTCACCGATGATACGACCACGGCTATACGCATCTGGCAAACCAGTTACGATATGTGCGGTACGAGCGGCACGCATTTCTGGTGTATATACATCGAATACGCCATCGTTGTGAGTTTTACGATGCTTTTTGAAGAAGTCCTCTGTTTGAGGGTCCATTTTAAAGCCATATTCTTCGATAGCGGATTTTGCTGTACGAAGGCCGCCATAAGGGAACATAGCGCGTTTGAGTGGTTTATCAGTTTGTAAACCAACGATTGTTTCAAGGTCTTTGTCGATATATCCTGGCGCATGCGCAGTGATGTGTGTAGCCACGGAAGTATCGGCATCAAGCATGCCACCTTTTTCGCGTTCTTCTTCGTATAGTTTCATTACCTTGTCCCACAATTTTGTAGTACGTTCTGTAGGACCAACTAGGAAGGGAGTCGTCCCCTTCATAGGGAACATAGTTTCTTTGGATAAAGTCGCGTACGTCAATCGCTTTATCCCACACACCTGTGTTAAAATCTTTCCATGCAGTATGTTGCATTTTGCACCTCCATAAATGGATATAACTATAGATTTTGATATATCTAGTGTACAATGTTTATCTAAAACTCACAATATATAAATGATATGAATTTTCAATACATACTATGCAAATTTCGTAACTATAGATGTTATTTATATTGAGGGGTATATAAAATAGATGTGGAAAAACCATTATCTATAGTGATAGATATGTAATTGTTAACCCTGTATAATAAAGTGTTGTGCTCGCTGATATTATTTGAAATAATGAAAATATATTTCAGTAATATTGGGTTCGTCGATAAGATACTTTCAGAGGTGTAACATTTTATTCTCTAAGAGGGTATAATTGAACTATATTGAATGATAAAAAGGGGGCATAGTGTTATGTCGAATCAGGTGAAAGCCGTCTTAGGGGCGTTAGCGACCATAGCTGTTTGGGCAACCGCATTTCCATGTAGCAAAATAGCATTGCAACACGTGGATTCCTTAACTCTCTCTGTGGCTCGTGTTGTAGGTGGAGCTATGTTGATGCTTATAATCGGCGTTGCTAGAGGATTACATATTCCTACGAGCTGGCGCGAGTGGGGCTTATATATAGTACTTGGCATGACAGGGAATTTTGTATATCAAGTCGTATTTAATCAAGGGCTTATGACCATTCCTGCAGCTACATCGAGCATTATCATGGCACTAACGCCTATGACAACGGCACTGATGGCTTTGGTGATATATAAAGATTATATGAGACCCATTGGATGGGTGTTTACGATTACCGCATTTCTAGGAGTGGCCATCATTATTCTTTGGAATGGATCTATTAATATACCAGTCGGGGCATTTTGGACCTTGCTGGGTATGGTGCTTTTTGCGATATATAACATCGTCAATCGCGGATTGAGTTTAAAAGGACATGATCCAATTACCGTAGCGACTTGGTCTATGTTTACCGGCGCTATTATGTCCCTGCCCTTTGTATCGCAATCCGTTGCCAATATTGCTGCTGCACCCTGCAAGTACATGGGCAGCTATTATGTATTTGGCCTTCTTCTCCAGCGCATTGGGCTTTGTATTCTGGAGCTATGCATTAGAACATGCGGAACGTGTATCTGATGTGACGAATTTTATGTATCTCTCCCCAGTAGTAGCAGCCATAGGTGCTGCGATACTCGTAGGAGAAATACCGGATATGGGACTATATATTGGGGCGCCTATTATATTAGGGTTCCTTGTATATGTTTAATAAATGTCGATAACAATTAAATATATAATCTCGGATATAGCGCGTTGCTAGAATTTAAATCCCTGATAAGTGGAAAACTTATTAGGGGATTTTTCTTATTGACAGTGTTTTTTTAAAAGTGTAGTATTCTTAACCTACAGTTAAAAACATACTTACAAGATATGATTTAAAAATGAAAGTTAATTCCCTTGTGTTTAATGGGAATAAATAAGGGGTGATAGTGTGATCTCTATACATAATTTAACCAAAGAGTTTAATTATAATAAGCAAAAAGGTTACAGCTTTAGAAATGTAACTTTCACAATTGAAAAAAAGGAGATATCTTTGGCATTATTGGTTTTAGTGGTGCTGGAAAAATCAACATTATTACGGATGATTAATGCTCTTGAAGTGCCTACAACAGGTTATGTCGAAATTGATGGCGTTAATATTAATAGCCTCAGCTTTAATGAGCTAAGAAAAATCCGTAAACGCATTGGCATGGTTTTTCAGCAGTTTAACCTGCTGAATGCTAAATCTGTATATGATAATGTAGCAATTCCTCTTGTTTTAAATGGTGTTCCCAAGAAAACGATAGATAAGAAGGTTAAGTCCCTCTTAGCGTTTGTTGACTTATCGGATAAGGCTAATGCCTACCCAGATGAGTTATCTGGTGGACAGAAACAGCGCGTCGGTATTGCTCGTGCACTTGCAACAGATCCATCTATTCTATTATGTGATGAAGCGACAAGTGCACTTGATCCGGATACAACTGAGTCTATACTTCAGCTCTTAGAACGGGTGAATCGCGAATTAGGTATAACGATTGTCATCGTTACACATGAAATCGATGTAATTCAAAAAATCTGTAACCGTGTAGCCGTTATGGAAAAAGGTCATCTTATAGAAGAAGGCTCTGTATTGCAAGTGTTTAGCAAACCTAAGCATAATACAACAAAACGATTTGTAAGAACCGTGATTCCAGATGAAATTCCTACAACAGTAAAACATACATTGGCTTGTGAAAAGCGAGAGTATACGATTTTGAAGATGCATTTTCTCGGTAGTAATACAACGGATAATGTGCTTCATCATATTAATAAGACCTATGATCTAGAGACTAGCGTGCTATTTGCTACCGTAACTGAGTTAGAACATACGGTATTGGGCGTGTTCATAGTTCAATTCATAGGTAATGACTTGGAAGTGGGTAAGGTGAAAGAATACCTTTTGTCACAAGCTGTTGATTGGGAGGAGGTAGAAATATAATGGACTTCTTTTCACAGGAATTAGGTGTTTCTGGGGCACAGTTATTGCTATCAGCAGAACAGACCTTGTTTATGGTGTTTGTCTCACTATTTCTCGGCACAATACTGGGCCTCATTATGGCTGTTACATTAGTCGTAACAAGCCCAAACGGAATTATTAGAAATAATATTATTTACACTATCACAAATACAATTGTTAATACGGTACGGTCAGTACCATTTATTATCTTGATGGTATTTATATTGCCCTTAACAAAAATGATTGTCGGTACACGCGTAGGTACTACTGCGGCTATAGTTCCACTAGTTATCTTTATTGCGCCATACCTTGCACGCCTTTTTGAAAATTCTATTTTAGAGGTTAGTAAAGGCATTATCGAAGCCGCGCAATCAATGGGGGCTTCTCATTTTGAGGTTATTTGGCATTTTATATTACCTGAAGCGAAAGGTTCTTTAATTTTGTCTGTTACGACAGGGACTATAGGACTCATCGGTGCTACGGCTATGGCTGGTGCTATTGGTGCGGGTGGTGTTGGTGACTTGGCACTTACCTATGGGTATGAGCGGTTAAATTTCCCACTTATGCTGTTTACTGTTGTTATTCTTATCGTTTTTATACAAATTATTCAGACCATTGGTAACTATTTTGCGCGACGAGCTCGTCGTTCTTAATTTGTAAACCAATTTTAGATATATTGATTGTGAAAGTATAGGAGGATATACCATGAAATTTAAGAAACTTCTTGCCCTTGGTGCGGCATTAGTATTTAGCGTAGCTTTCATCGCAGGCTGTGGTTCCAATAACAGTGATAATGGAGCAAAGAAAGAATTAACCTATAGTAAGTCGCAAGGACCTTACTCTGAATTATTCGAAAAAGGTGTTAAACCAATTTTGGAGAAACAAGGCTATACCTTTAAAGGTGTAGATATGTCTGACTTGGTACAAGCAGACCAAGTGTTGAGTGATGGTGAAGTAGATTTCAATGTTGAACAACATACAGCATATATGAAACTTCAACGAAAAACAAAATGGCCATCTTGTAGCCTTAACTCCAATTCCAACAGTGCCAGCAGGAATCTTTAGCGGTTCTAAAACATCTCTAGATCAAGTGACAGATGGCGACACAATTGCAGTACCTAATGATGCATCCAACATGGCTCGTGCTTATGCGTTATTGCAAAAAATCGGTTGGATTAAACTTGATCCAAATAAAGATTTAGCGACAGTAACACAAGCAGATATTATTGAAAATCCTAAACATCTTAAATTTACAGAAATGAAATCCCTTACAATTCCTTCTGTGCGTACTGATTTCGATTATATTGTTATTACTGGTGCTATCATTTATAATGCAAAAATTGATCCTAAAACGGCTCTTGCAAACGAAGATGTATTGCCACAATGGTTATTGCAAGTTGTAGTTAATGAAAAAAATAAAGATGCACAATGGGCGAAAGACCTTGTGGCAGCATACCACTCTCAAGAATTCAAAGACTATATGGAAAAAAATAATAACGGCCTATGGTTCGTACCAAAAGGTGAATAATCAATAGAGATACATATTAAATATGTGTGTAAATAATAGAACCACTGATAAGTTGTAGCTTATGAGTGGTTCTTTTTTCCTATAATTCTATTGTATGGTAATACAAAAAATAAACCAACTAACAGTCAATAACGTCCAATCAAGCGGACAAATGAGTGTTAATCAGTTTATGATTAACAATAGTATACTAAACGAAAAAGATTTAGACAAGCTTCGAAAACAATATAATTATCAGTACTATCAAGCTGCTTGTCATGGCTCGTCTTCCTGCCACATAGTTTTCGTATAGTTCTTTATAGTGACCACCGCGCTCTATAAGTTCTTGGTGTGTCCCTTGTTCCACAATGGTGCCATTTTCAACTACTAGTAGGAAGTCTGCATTTTTGATTGTAGACAAGCGATGGGCAATAACGATACTTGTACGTCCTTTGAGGAGTGTGTTCATCGCTTTTTGAACCTCTACTTCGGTACGTGTGTCGACGTTAGCCGTTGCCTCGTCTAGGATGAGAATACTAGGGTCTGCCAAGAAGGCGCGAGCGATGGTAATCAATTGGCGTTGACCTTGAGATAGGTCATCACCACCTTGTTTGAGCACTGTATCATAACCATTTGGCAAGGTACGGATAAAGTAATCTGCCATGGCCAGCTTTGCTACATATTCGATTTCCTGACGAGTAGCATTTGGCTTACCGTAGCCGATGTTATCAGCAATAGTGCCTGTGAAAATCCATGCATCTTGCAATACCATGCCTACTGTATTATGTAAGCTTTCACGAGATACATCACGAATGTCGATGCCATCAATGGTGATACGGCCTTTCATAATATCGTAAAAGCGCATGATGAGGTTCACCAAGGTTGATTTACCAGCTCCCGTAGGGCCTACAATGGCTACCATGGATCCACCAGGAATATGAATGTTGATATCCCTCATAAACACATTGGATGGTGTATAGCCAAAATCAACATGTTCAAAGTTGATAGCGCCTGTATGCGTTATAGGATTCGAGGTATTAGCCATTATAGAGGAATCCGAGCCAATCGTATCTGTGTTAATAGGGGATTTACTATTAGATAACACAAGTTTTCCATTATCGATTTCAGATGGTGTATCTATGACCTCATAAATACGGCCTAAAGCGGCAGCAGTTTCTTGAAATTTTGTCATAATGTAGGAACTACGAGAGAGTGGATCCGATACTTGACCTACGTAGAGGAAGAAGGCCTGAATGTCACCGATGGATATGGAGCCACGCAACACCATGAGCCCCCTTGAATAGCGACGAGGCAATAGGTGAATTGATTTAGAAATTTTACAAGAGGTTCTACGAGCTGACTGGTAAAAGCAGCGCTTCGCATACTTTTAAATAGATTTTCATTCAGCACCTGTACTTGATTCGTCGTAGTATCTTCCAGGCCAAAGGTTTGAATGATTGGTTTTCCTACAACGATTTCTTCAATGCCACCATTGAAAGCGCCTAAGGCATTCTGATTTCTAAGGTACACGCGGCGCGCTCGTTTAGATAGCCACGTTAAACATACGATGCCGACTAGTATAATACCGATAATGGAGGCCCCTAATATAGGGCTAATCCAAAGCATCATAGCAGTAGCACCAATAATGCCGATAATGGCAGATACAAGGCCTGGTACACCTTCGCCTATTGTTTCTGCTACAGTATCTAAATCAGACGTAAGGCGGCTTAGTAAATCGCCCCGCTGGTGATCGTGAAAGTACTCGATAGGCAATGAGTATAAATGAGTACTCATGCGTGTACGTAAAGCGAGTACTGTCTTTGAACCGATAGAGGCCATCATGTATTCCCCAAAGTAGGTGAATAAGGCATGCCCACTATAGATGGCAATGAGCCAGAGGATGATTGTATCAATAGAGGCAAAGATAGTATTGATATCTTGATTTGTTTGTAATCCACTAACAATAGCATCTACCACTTTACCAAGTAACACTGGAGCGGAGACCTCAAATATAGCCGCAGTAATAAGTGCTAAGATGAGGAGAGCGAGCCAGCTCCATTGGCTTTTAGATTCGACTAGGAAACGACGTAATGGGCTCATGCTGTCACCTCCTGAGATGCTAAAATTTGTTGATATACAGTTGAGGTAGTTGCTAGCTCATTATGTGTGCCATATCCTGCAATTTGACCTCTGTTGATGATTAGAATATGGTCTGCTTTTTTTGCAGCACTTACCTTTTGCTCCACAGAAATGAGGGCTGGCCGATTGTCCTTTTGTAATTCCTCATGTAGTGCTGTACGAACAGCACGCTCTGTAGTGCCGTCTAGGGCGGAAAAGCTATCGTCGAATATGAATAAATCAGGTTTACGCACTAAGGCTCTAGCCATAGCAAGGCGTTGCCGTTGACCACCTGATAGATTGGTACCACCTTGGGAAACCATATACTGGTACCCACCTTCAAGACGATTGATAAACTCATCTGCCTTAGCCAAGTGGCATGCATTTACTACATCTTCCACTGACAGTACTTGTCCTGAGGCGGCTCCATATCGAACGTTCATATCGATAGTTCCGGTAAACAAATAAGCCTTTTGTGGTACATAGCCAATATGAGCGCGCAAGTCATCTACATTCCACTCATAAATGGATTTACCTTTAAAGAGAATATCTCCAGACTCGATGGCGAAGAGGCGAGGGATAAGGTTGGTGATTGTGCTTTTACCAGAACCGATATCGCCCATAATCGCTAAAGTTTCGCCATGATATACCTTAAAGGAGATATTTTCAAGCGCAGGGGACTCAGCATTATCGTAACGGAAGGTAACGTTGCGAAATTCCAAAAGTGGTGTATTATCGGTTGCGGTTGCGGTTGCGGTTGCGGTTGCGGTTGCGGTTGCGGTTGCGGTTCCTGTAGAGGTTTGGTAGCTTCCTTGATTAGTAGAATACTTAGTAGATTGAGACATTGAATTTGTAATACTACTAGCATATGGTTCAGGGAATGTATCGGTATTTTCGTGTTCTAATAACTCACGAATACGAGCATAGCACACGATAGCTTCCGGAATGTCGATGATTACGAATATGGCCATGAGCATGCTCAATAGGATGAGGTTTGCATACTCGATAACAGCCATGATATCACCAACTTGTAGGGAGCCCATGCTGACATTGTAGCCGCCGAACCAGAGAATAGCTACGGTACTCATATTAAATAGAATGAGTATCGTCGGTAAACCGATGGCAAAGGTTTGACGCAGTTTTTTGTTCAGTTGTGCGGACTCTGTAAAAATAACAATTTCCTTGTCGTTTTCGTAGGTTCTCCTGTTGAAAGCTCTGATAACAGGCATACCTACGATATGATTTCGAACTAGATCAGTAATATCATCTAGCTTTAATTGCATAGCTTTGATAATTGGCAAGGCGCGACTTTCAATAAAGATAATGGTAAGTATCATGCAAGCCATAACGGCAAGGATGACGAGACCTAGTTGCCAGCTCTTATAGAAGGTAAGTCCTAGACCGACGCAAATCATGAGTGGCATAGGGAGGATCATATTTAATCCTTCTCCTAGGACTGATTGAATTTTCTCTACATCCCGGCTTGTGCGCATCAATATGGTGCCGGTACCAAAGTGCGTAAAGTCGCGGAGTGAAAAGCATTGTAATGCTTTTACTAGATCGTCACGCAATACCTTGCCTACAGATGCTGAGATATGAGCACTCATAGCAACGCCTAGAATAGCGGATAGGACGGTTAGTAGTGCCACAACAAGCATGTTCATGCTAGAGCTGGTAATCATCTCTAGGTCGCCTTTGAGGACACCATCATTAATGATGGTTGCCGTTAATGTTGGTATATATAATGTGCCTGCTATAGTGAGTAACGAAAGGACCGATACGATGATGACAGGAAACCATAAAGGTTTTATATAGTGTATAAATGGTTTCATTTTAATCCTTTTTGATAAATCAATAATTTTTCGATATTTATATTATATTGCATAAAATTAAAATTATCTAGTAGGATGAAATTTATTACTAAAAGTTTATTATCAATTAATAAGTATTATGATTGAGTTTATATCATCTTATTAAAAATTTTTGATATACTAAATAAGCAGTATTTTTGTAATTTTTTTGTTTTTGAAGTAGTAAGGAGAGTTTCTAATGAAGTTGAATTGGAAATTATTCGCACCGCTTGTAGTGGCTATTATTGTATGGCTCATCGGTGCTCCTGAAGGTCTTAGCGCAAATTCTTGGATTTATGTAAGTATTTTCGCTGGCCTCGTGGTAGGGTTGATTTTAGAACCAATGCCACCAGCTTTCATCGGTATCATTGCAGTTACCGTGTCTATGTTGTTTTAAGGTTGGTCCTGCCCCTGTGGTAGATAAAGCAACCGGTGTCGCTAAGGCGATTACTGATGCGCAAGCTATCAGCTGGGGACTTAGTGGTTTCTCTAATGCCATCGTATGGTTGATCTTTGCCGCTTTCATGATTGGTATCGGTTATGAAAACTCTGGCCTTGGCCGCCGTATTGCTTTGTTCCTCGTAGCAAAGCTTGGTAAGTCTTCCTTAGGTCTTGGTTATGCTATCGCTATTACGGATCTTGTATTGGCTCCATTTATTCCAAGTAATGCGGCTCGTTCTGGTGGTACGATTTATCCAATCGTATCTAGTATTTGTCCAATGTTTGACTCCTATCCAGATAAGAACCCTCGTAAAATTGGTTCCTATTTGAACTGGGTAGCGTTGGCAACTACATGTGTATCTAGCTCTATTTTCTTGACTGGTGCAGCGCCAAACCCATTGGCTCTAGAATTGTCTGCTAAATCTGGTATCGTAGCGGCGAACTGGGGCACATGGTTCCTCGCATTCTTGCCAGTAGGCCTTATCTTGTTCATCATCACTCCGTTGTTGACCTATGTATTCTGCAAGCCAGAGGTGAAAGGTTCTCCTGAAATTGCAGCCTGGGCAAAGGATGAGTATAAGAAACTAGGCTCCATGACACGCAGTGAAATCTTCATGGCCTTAATTTCTGTATTGGCTCTTGTGTTGTGGATTGGTGCTTCTACATTCAAAAGTAAACCCTACAACAACAGCTTTGATTGTTATTATTTTGATGATTTTCACTAAGATTATGACATGGCAAGACTTCCTTGCTAACAAACCAGCATGGAATGTTTTGACTTGGTTTGCTACACTCGTACCTATGGCTTCTGGCCTTAAAAATGTAGGCTTCTTAGACTGGCTTGCTAAATCTGCTGGTGGTTCTTTGGTTTCTTTAGATCCTACAATGGCAGTTCTTGGTTTGTTATTAGCATTCTGCTTACTTCGTTACTTCTTTGCTTCTGGCACTGCTTATGTAACAGCTATGGTAGGCTTGTTTGCTACTCTAATTCTTCAAATTCCTGGTGTTGATCCAGCTCAAGTTATGTTAATTCTATTAGTACCAATGGGTATTATGGGTATCCTTACACCATATGGTACTGGTCACAGCCCAATCTGGTTTGCTAGTGGCTATAACAAAGGTCCTGAATTCTGGAAACTGGGCGCAATCTTTGGGCTTATCTACCTTGCTATCTTTATCGTAGTAGGTATTCCATGGATTCAGTTCGTAATGCCACTTTTAGGATAAAGTGCTCCGCCGCATTGTATCTCCTTGCGCTCCATTCGCTGCAAGTCGCTTAGTAGATACAATGCGGCTTCTTTTTATCCTGAAATGGCAAAATTTGATTAAACTCGATAAATCTCGACAAATCTAAAAAAATAAATATAATAGTGATGTAATAGTAAAATTCTTATCTAGATTTCTGATGGAGGTGTTTATTCTTATGTCTACAAAGTCTCTTACGGGTACAGGCCTATTGTTGGCCGTTGCCTTATTGGCGCAAAGTTTACGCCTCATGTTCCCATTTATTCCTAATCAGGTGAGTATGTTCCTCATCGGTTCTATTACGTCCGCTACCTTTGTACTTGCCACATGGCGTTATGGTTGGAAAAATGGTCTCGTTATCGCTTGGATTGCTCCCATAGTGGCGCATTTACAGGGCATGTTGCCGTTGCCGCCGTTTATTTTGATTACGGGCCTTGGCACGACAGCCTATGTATTTGTAGCGCACTGGTTACAACATAAACCGAAGGTAATGCTTATCATCGTGGCTGCATTGGTGAAAGCAGGAGTGCTTTTTGGTGGATATTCACTATTCTTTTCCTTGTTCCAATTCCCACCAAAGATTGTAAACACAATGCTATTTGTATCTAGCTGGCCACAATTGGTGACATCGTCTTTAGGGATTCTTTTAGCTCTTCTCGTAACAAAACGGGTTAGATAAGGCACGATGATATTCTTTGTCATATATGCTAAAAAGGTGTTATCATATCCTGCGTAAATCAATTACAGTTTGTACTGTTTTGATATAGGATGTGATAACACCTTTTATGTATTGAATCGTTATTATTTTTTCTTCATAGATTTAAGAATAAAACCGCCTACAGATGCAGTAATGCCGAAACCTAATAGGGCCATACCAATAGTATGCATTAGAATGCTAGTTTGATTATTTTTGGAAATTTCTTGCGCTGCTTGCATCGCATTAGTAGCTTTTTTCATAACCTCTACATTGTTGCAGATGGATGCGGAATGATGAATAAGATTACAATGGCAATCACTAAACACACAATGCCAGCATATAACAAGTATTTTTCCTCTTTGATTCATTTGTTCCATAATGTTCTCTCCTTGTATAGTACGAACGAAAATAAGTTTATTTATAGTTATTATATATTGTATTCACACAATTGTAAATTCACCACATCTGACCATAGAAATTATAGAGTTTACTATATACATAATTCGTGATTATAAAAGATGGTGCCATTCATTGTGATGGCATCATCTTTTTATTTTAATGATTGAATATATACAGTTTTTGTTTAATAAGTTGAGTGGATAAATAAGTGGTCGAATAGGAATTAGATTATAGTTATGTATTAATCTTCATAATTCTTCATGAAGAATGTTAAAAAAATATTCTATAGAAAATAAGCAAGTTAAAAAGTTTATAAAAAAAATAGGAATAGTTTGAGTAGTAAAATACGCATAATATAAGATGATTTATAGTGCTAGTAATCTTTTATGTAAAATTTAATAATAAAGAAAACATGAAGAATGCTGGACTTCTTTCATTTTACACACATGAAGAAATGGTGAAAATGTTGGTTGTGGTAAGGTGAGAAAATCGGATGTAGTGTTGGCCTAACATGGTGTTGCTTGTGAATGTTTATATTTTTTGATACACTCTTTTGCAACAAAACAATATAAAATATCTTTAAATTGTATTTTGAGGGGTATGATTGAAAGATAATACATGTTTTTGTATTGTAAGTTGGTTTTATTAAAAAGAGGATGTTAAAATGAGAGAAAATAAGCGTTCCCAAAAATTTGCCATTGCTGCGTTGGCAGCTCTTGCGGCCCTTGGTATGAGTGTGGTACCAGCGAGTGCGGCTGCACCTGTTCAAGCTGGTACTAATAATACACTTACTGGTACCTTTGATTCTGTTGCTTTTGGTATGGATAATACTGTTTCCGCTGCAGATCATACATTCCGTGATCGTGTTAATGATAATGAACCAGACACTGCAACTCGTGTAAATAATACTTACGCGTCTGGTTCCGTAGCTATTGGTACTGGTAACACTGCAAGTGGTGATTCCGCTCTTGTTATTGGTAATAAGTCTAAAGCAACATTAAATGATGCTACTGCTATTGGTCATAGTGCTGAAGCAACTCGTGTTGGTACAGTTGCTATTGGTGCTCGTGCAATTGCCGGTGAATTTGTAGCAAATCCAAACGTTATCACTGATCCACAGGTAACTGCTTTGTATACACCTCGTCAAGATGGTGCAGACCGTGCCGTAGCTGTAGGTTATGAAACTCGTGCTGTAGGTTATAAATCTAATGCAATCGGTTCTAGTGCTTGGGCTTTAGATAACCACTCCACAGCAATTGGTTCCTCTGCAAAAGCTATAAAAGATCATTCTCAAGCATATGGTGCAGGCGCAGAAGCAACTGCAGTACGTGCCAATGCATTTGGCTCTGACTCTATGGCAAAGGCAGAATTTTCCATGGCTATGGGTGATCATGCAGAAGCAATACATACTAACTCCGTTGCTTTAGGTCACGAAGCTGTTACAAGTGCTGCAACAGCTGAAACTAGTGCAACTGTAGCAGGCCATACATATACTGGCTTTGCTGGTGTAGGTTCTGCTGCTAATGGTTCCGTATCTTTTGCTAAAGACAGCAATAGTGCACGTCAACTTAAAAATGTAGCGGCAGGTCAAATCTCTGCTACATCTACAGATGCTGTAAACGGTAGCCAATTGTACTCCGTAGCCAATGAATTACAAACTCAAATTAATAACTCCACACCTGGTGCAATAAATAATAATATTACTAACTTGACTAACCGTGTAGGCAATGTGGAACAACGTGTTAATAAAGTAGGTGCAGGTTCTGCTGCATTAGCTGCATTACATCCACTAGATTTCAACCCAGATGACAAATGGACTATAGCAGCTGGTTATGGTCATTACCATAATGCAAATGCTGGTGCATTAGGTGCTTACTACCGTCCAAACGAAGATACAATGTTCTCCGTTGGTGGTACAATCGGTACTGGTGAAACTCAATTAAATGCAGGCGTATCCATCCGTCTTGGTAAACGCTCTCCTGAATCTCGTTCCCGCGTAGCTATGGGTCGTGAAATTGCTGAATTAAACGCACGTCTTCAAGATATTGAAAACAAATATAATAACTTGTTACAAATCTTGAATCACATGCAATCGATCCTAGCAAAACAGCTGAATTCCCAGATGTTCCTCGCAACCATTGGGCTTACCAATACATTAGCCAATTGGCTGGTAATGGTATCCTTGTTGGCTATCCTGATGGCACATTCAAAGGCGATGCGACTATGACTCGTTATGAATTCGCAACTATGTTGTATCGTGCACTTCAAAATGGTGCTCCTATCGATGACAACATGCGTCGTGCAATGGATGAATTCGGTCCGGAATTACAAAACATCCGTCTTAACCACTTCCGCATCGATCGCATTGCTGGTGCTGACAATGATCGTCATAAAACTGAACGTGTTCGCGTTAACAACGAACCAGAAAACCAACGTGACGTATACGGGTCCCGTATTTACAAATAATTCTTTTATAATATAACTTCCCCTCGAGCTTGTGAAAGCTCTGAAAGCAGGATGTATCTTCTTGATACATCCTGTTTTTATTTTATATAAAACTTCATCTAATGTTTATGTAAAAATATTGCATTTTGATACACATAGGTGTATAATAATTTTTCATCGATAAATAAATATACATAATTTATGAATAAAAAAATATAATTTGAGGGCAAGACAATGAAAAGAATTTAGACAATTAACAGTAGCAGATACAGCAGAATATCATAAGGTTTTAATCGACGGTTATGCAGCTATCAAAGACTTTCCAATCACCTTTGATGCTATAGACTTTACGGAAGAAGAGTCAAAAGAGTGGATAGAAAATTATCCTGTATATGGCTTGTATATCGATGGGCAATTAGTAAGTTCCATTACATTCTGTATGCCTTGGGTTAAATACTCTACACCTGATAAATATCCACATATTGCACATTTTGTAACAGCGCCAGCTTTCAAAGGAAAGGCTATGCACGGGAAACACTAGGGTATGCAGAGGAACTATTAAAGAATCAATTTAAAACACATGCGGTTACATTGGGTACTGCGAAAGAACACCCATGGCTACCTAAAATGTATGAATCTTTTGGCTTTACCGCATATGATCAAGTGCATTTCAGAGGCAAACAACATACGACAGTGCTTTTCAAAAAAGATTTAATATAGAACCGTATAGTTGTATTTCTGTAAAATACAAAATTATATAACCTTGTACGTAGTTGCTAAGACACATTAATATCCTAAAAATGTGTCCCTAATAACTTATGTGCAAGGTTTTCTTTTTGTGGCTCATGCAGGACTTTTGGTGTTGAATCTATAATATATAAATATGTAGTATATCTATATCTTAAGGTAGACTATAGATGTTTTTTGAAAGGATGTGAGACTATGTTAGTCTTATCTGGTATTTTAGTGATGGTCATCGGTCTGATGCTACGCTTTAATGCCTTGTTAGTTGTTGTTGCAGCTGGGTTTGTAACGGGCTTAGCTGGGGGCTTAAGTGTAACGGATATCGTGGGCGCTATAGGCGAAGCCTTTGTTAAAAATCGTTATATGTCATTATTTATTCTGATTTTACCTGTTATTGGTGTTATGGAACGTCATGGCTTGCGCGAACGTGCTGAAATCTTAATCAGCAAGATTCATGCGGCAACAGCGGGCCGTATTTTTATGATTTACCTTTTCGTACGCCAAGTGACAGTTGCTTTTGGTATAAACCTCTCAGGTATGGTTGCTATGGTTCGTCCATTGATTGCGCCTATGAGTGAAGCGGCTGTTGCACAAGGTCGTCCTGTATCGCAACGAACTCTCGACGCGGTGCGCGGTGTAGCGGCATCCTCAGATAATACAGGGAACTTCTTTGGTCAAAACTTATTCCTTGCGGCAGGGGGCTTGCTATTGATCAAAGGTGTTATGGAACAACTGGGTTATACTGTAGAACTTACAGATATGGTACTTTACGGATTACCAACAGCTATCTGTGCGTATATAGTGAGCATCATTCGATTCTTTATCTTTGATAAAACAATTCAATCCTATGTGGCTCAGGACGAAGCAGATATGAAATCCGGCAAATTAGTGCCTAATGAACTTAATATTCTCGTAACTCCAGAAGAATTAGAGAAGGTGGGTGAGTAATATGATGGAACTATTAAATCAAATGAAACCCTTAGATTATGTATACCTTCTCGTAGGGATTATCTTGTTTGTATTCGCTATACAATCGTTCTTAGATAAAGAACATAAATATCGTATTGGCACAGGTTTATTCTGGCTCATATACAGCATATCTTTTATCTTTGGATCCTATTTATCTAAAGAAATCAATGGTTGGCTCGTAATTGCTATGGCTGCCATCGTTTTATTTAAACAACTTGGCAAAGGTGTTTATTTCGAGTCTCCTATTGAGTTCAAAAAACTTGAAGCCGTTCGCATTGGTAATGTCATTTTTATTCCTGCATTGCTCGTTGGCATCATTACTTTCATTATTGGCTTCTTTACTAAACTTGGTGCCCTTGTAGGTCTTGCGATTGCAGCGATTATCGCTATGTTCGTAGCCATTTATATTACAAGAGCCAATGTTCAACAAGGCTTTCACGAAGGGCGTCGCCTTATCGATGCTATCGGTTGGACGGCCATTTTATCCCAATTGTTAGCAGCGCTTGGATATCTATTCAATCTTGCTGGGGTAGGTAAATTGATTTCTAGCATGGTGGCTAGCGTTGTACCGGCAGATAATATGTTCCTTATCGTTGTGGCGTACTGCCTCGGTATGGTTTTGTTTACGATGATCATGGGCAATGCTTTGCAGCCTTTGCTATGATTACAAGTGCTATCGGTGTGCCTATGCTCGTAGTCGCTCATGGTGCTAATCCTGCTGCTATTGGACCGATTGCTATGCTGGCAGGTTATTGCGGTACATTAATGACCCCTATGGCGGCAAACTTTAACATCGTGCCAGTGGCGCTCCTTGAAATGCGCGATCAATATGGCGTTATTAAAGCACAAATTCCTGTGGCCTTAGTAATGCTTGCAATAAACATCTTGTTGATGTACTATTTCCTATAATTCATACAGTATATGACATCATCTGATGTTGTTATGAGGTACTAGAATGAAAACAATTTTAATTACAGGTTTTGATCCTTTTGGTGGTGAAAGTGTTAATCCTGCGTGGGAAGCAGTAAAAACAATGGAAGGCTATACAGATGGGGACTACAAGGTGGTCACTCAAATGGTGCCAACCGTACGTTATAAATCTGTAGAAACTGCTATAGCAGCAGCTGAACAATGCAAACCTGAGTATATTCTCTGTGTAGGTCAAGCCGGTGGTCGCCCAGATATTACGATTGAACGTGTTGCTATTAACTGCGATGATTTCCGTATTGCAGATAATGAAGGCAACCAACCAGTTGATGAACCTGTTGTGGCCGATGGTCCAAGTGCTTACTTTGCTACACTTCCTATCAAGAACATAGTGAATGCGTTGCACCAAGCAGGCGTTCCGGCAAAGGTGTCCAACACAGCGGGCACATTCGTATGTAATCATATTATGTATGGCGTATTGCACTATGCAGCTCAAAAGGGCGGTATCAAGGTGGGCTTTATGCACATTCCGTACTTGCCAGCACAAGTAGTGAATAAACCAGATCAACCAAGTATGGCTGTTCAAACTGTACGTGCTACACTAGAAACAATCGTTCACGTATTAGCTCATGGTGAAAGCTACGAAGCACAAAACATTACATATACAACTCCACATGAATAAGGTGTTGTAGTTTGTTATATACTAAGAGGCTGTCAAATGACAGCCTCTTTTGCTATGTATGTAATTATTATTGTTTTGGTATATGAGGGTGAGTAAAAATTAATATATTTTTCCATCCAGTAGGTCTATAAAATAAGCCGCCCTTTGTTGGATATAGGATTCTAATAGATCTAATTTTTTATCTGTTAATATGTCAGATGGAAGGCGATTAAATGTAAAATCCAGTAATGTGGTTAACATAGATCGATGTGAGTCATGAAGATATAATTTTGCTAGTGTATCAAAGGAGAGACCCCAGAAACTTATATCTTTTATAGCGTTTAAATCTGAGTATTCATCGTCAGTTATATTGTAGAATAATGAATTGCCATGATCGAATAAAGGTGCAGGCCCCAGAATACGATTGCTTTTATTATCTATGAGAACACCAAAATTATTGAGGTGTCTATCAGTATTATGTATGAGCGCATCAAACACCATCATATCGGAAAATGGCATAATACCGTATAGGCTAGCTATATCGCATTGTTTATCATACAACATGAGTTCATCCCGAGATATCGCTTCATCTAAGAGCCCAGATATAGGCATATATCCAATCTGTTCTGACGTGAATAGAGGACACGCACTAACTAGTTGGTCGTGGAATGTAGTGAGTTTATATTCCACATGTGCTAATCCCATAGCGGCCGCAATCTGGCTAGCATATACTTCACTGAGTGCCTCAAGTCCACCATTAGCGTAGCGAGGGGTTGACCCTTTGTATAAATAGATGACGTCATTTTCGCGATGCCAACACTTACGGAGCATACCATTCGTAGTGTACTCTGGTGTTGTAACAATTCCTTTTATGTGACTATCTTCGCCGGTGAAAGCAATGCTTGCTACAATTTCGCTAAATGGATTGTTGTATAAATTAACATCTGACCATGAAACTGAAGAACTCATTGGTTTTACCCAGAACGTATCATTTAAGGATAGGCCGTAGGTTATATCTAAATACCGATAGGGATTTTCTGTGTCGGAAATAGCATCTAATAAACTCTCGACGAATGTACGGTTATTTGGTACCTTACGCTGTAATAGCCAGTTTTTTAACCCTTTTACAGTAGGTTGCATATTCAATGGCAATGCCACATTATCTATGATTGTTAAATCGGTAATATTCATGTGAACTAATGCGGTTAAATTGATAATCTCTTCATGCCTCTCAATGCGAAACTGCAACACAGGAACATCCTTGTTGAGTAATATATAGTCCATGAAAACCCTCCTTTCCTTTGTGTCTTATATATGCTCATTATAGCATAAGAAAAAACCTTTCTATGGATGTAGTTACAACTCAGATTATCTGAGTTTATTAGCTTTTAGATTGGATGCTATAATAAACAATATAAAGTTGTTTATGGAGAGTAATGATAATGTATGAAATTGTAAATAAACCTAATTTAATAATATCATTTTGATATGGATACACAACTATCTCCTTTTTGGAGCATTTGGTATTTATATCAAGCAAGGGAATCACTGTTGTTCAGCTATCATTGATACTGGTGATTGGTGGGGAATACATAGAGGCTATAATGAGCTTGTCGACATGAATCAAACTTGTAAAGGAAAAGCTAGTTTTCGTCAGTATCTGAGTAATAGTGGTAATAAACTTACATTTACATTAGATTCCAAAGGTGGTCTTAACATCAATATTATTATATGTGAGTATAATTACGAGTGTAAGATGACTATTGAAAGCTTAGACCAAACGTATTTACCAAGGTTTATTGAGTCTTTCAAAGCTTTTTCTTGATCGAGAACCTAAAGAAAGATAGTTTATATTATTTTGAGATTATTCATATATGGTTATCATATTCTCTAAATTTGATATTGGTAAATACCGTTAAGTCAAAAATGTCTAGTAGATAGATACTAAAAATATATATATTTATTTGCTATAATAATGCTATATTAATGGATAAAAAAGGAGATGCATATATATGGATTTTTCCTAAAAGAAATAAAAAAAGAATTAGACAACGTTCATTTTTAACACAGCAGGAATTTGCCAATGTAATAGGGGTGTCTTTTTCTACCGTAAATCGTTGGGAATCTGGACATTCAAAGCCAAATCTAAAAAGCAATGAAAAGTATTAATATATTTTGTGTAGATAATAATATCTCTTATGAAGTGCTAGAAGAATCTTGGTTTGACTATAAAATAGAAAAAAATAAAAGGAGCACTATTGTTATGACAGATAAAGAAATTAAAACAGTTAAAAAGATACGCTGTGGCACTCTGCTGATGTGCTTCGAGCTAGTGCTCATTTAGCTGCTAATAAATATGGTCAGCCTATTCTTGGACTTATCTTCCTTAGATATGCAGATATATTATACAAACAACATAAGGAAAATATTGAGGAAGAGTATAATCGTCTTAAAAAGGCGGTCGTATGGAAAAAGTCCATCAAAGAAATCTCTATCGAGAAGTGTGGATTCTATCTTCCTGAATGTGCTTATTATGATTTTATCAATGATGCACCAGATGATGCTAGTAAAGCTACTCTTGTAAAGAAAGCTATGGAAGCAATTGAGACTGAAAACCCTAAAATGGGTGGTATCCTTCCAAAAGAAGTTTATGCTCAGCTTGTACCAGAAGAAGAGCCAGAATTGCTCTCTAATATCATACGTATTTTCAAAGATATTCCAGAAAATAGTACAGTCGATATCTTTGGTGAAATTTATGAATATTTCTTAGGGAACTTTGCCCTTGCAGAAGGTAAGGATGGAGGAACATTCTACACACCTGCGACTGTTGTAAGATATATGGTTGAAGTATTAAATCCTCAACCAGGTGAAAAGAAGTTCTTGGATCCAGCATGTGGTTCTGGAGGGATGTTTGTTCAGGCTGCAAGATACATGCATGATCACAATGCCAACGAGAGTGAACAAATGAAATTCCGTTGCTATGGTGTTGAAAAGGAACCTGATACAGTAAAACTGGCAAAGATGAATCTTCTTCTTAATAATATTCGTGGTGACATTACGCAGGCTAACTCATTCTATTCTGATCCATATAATGCAGTTGGACAATTTGACTATGTAATGGCAAATCCACCCTTCAATGTTGATGAGGTTGTGGTTGAGAAAGTTTCTGATGATACCCGTTTCAATACGTATGGTGTGCCAAGAAACAAAAAGCAAATCAACAAAGAAAAATCTGACAAGAAAGAAACTGTGCCTAATGCAAACTATTTGTGGATTGGCTACTTTTGCTACTGCCTTAAATGAGAATGGTAAGGCAGCACTTGTGATGGCCAATTCTGCATCTGATGCATCTGGTTCAGAATATGAAATTAGAAAGAAAATGATTGAAGAAGGTATCATCTCACAGATGGTAACCCTTCCTTCTAATATGTTTTCATCAGTTACACTTCCTGCTACTTTGTGGTTCTTTGATAAGCAAAAGCCAAACACAGACAAGAAAAATGAAATCTTGTTTATTGATGCAAGAAATATATTCACACAGGTTGACAGAGCACACAGAAAGTTCTCTGATGAGCAGATTAAGAACCTTGGAGTTATCACAAAGCTTTATCACGGAGATACACAGGCGCTTGTTGACTTACTTGATGAATACAGAGCAGAACTTGCCAATGCTCCAGAAGCATATGATGATAAGGAAGTTCTTACAAAAGCATATTGGCAGTTGCAGATTGACTGGTTGACGGAAAGATTTCCAGATGGTGTATATGCTGATGTTATTGGGCTTTGCAAAGCTGCAATGATGGACGGAGAGGATGGAATTATTGACCAAGACTACTCTCTTAATGCAGGACGTTATGTGGGCGTAATTATTGAAGATGATGGTCGGACACACGAAGAATTTAAAGCGGAAATGCTTTCTTTGAATTCTGAGTTCACTGCATTAAAGTATTGAAACAAAAAGAACTCGAAGAACTCATTTCGAATAATCTAAAAGGGGTTATTAGGTGAGTAATATGAATTTTTTTATATTTATAGACTTGGAGACTTGTTTAGAAGATTCAGTAGTGGAAAAATCTAACTAGCGAAAAAAATTTCTTCTGAGGGGAATATCCTGTTTTATGGTGGAAATGGTCTTAGAGGATATACAGCTGAATATAATTTTTGAAGGTGAATGTATTATTATAGGTCGCCAGGGGGCTAAATGTGGTAATATTCATTACTTTAATGGTAAAGGCTATATGACTGATCATGCAATTGTTGGTGTAAGTAAAAAAGAACATGATTCTCGATTTTTGTCATATGCGTTAACTGCTTTAGATTTAAACCGGTTATCAGGACAAGCTGCTCAGCCTGGGTTAGCGGTTTCAATGCTAAAAAAAAACCAAAAATACAACTACCTTCCTCGGAAAATCAATTTAAAATTGCTGAAATTATATCAATATATGATAACCTCATTGAAAACAACAACAAAGCGAATCAAACTTTTTAGAGCAAATGGCTGAAAGTCTTTACAAGGAATGGTTTGTGAGTTTCGCTTTCAGGATATGAGAATGTGGAATTTGTTGGTACGCTCCCAATCGGATGGCAATATCAACCTATTTCAGAATCGATGGATTTCTTTGATTCACAGAGAGTACCTTTAAGCTCTATGCAAAGAGATGAAATGGAAAAAATATATCCATACTACGGAGCAGCAAAACTAATGGATTATGTTGATGATTATCTGTTTGACGGAGAATACTTGTTATTAGGTGAGGATGGAACTGTTGTTACTACGGATGGTTTTCCTGTACTTCAATTAGTAAATGACAAGTTTTGGGTTAATAATCATGCACATGTTATAAGAGGAAAAGGTAATATTTCAACACAATTCCTTTATTTGACGTTTTGTAGATTCCCTATAACTGGTGTTGTTACAGGAAGTGCTCAACCAAAGATTAGCAAAGGGCGATTGGAAAAATTGAAAATCTTAGTTCCAGATGCAATAACAATGGAACATTTCAATAATTTGATAAATCCAATGTTTGATGAAATCAATGTATTGAAGAAACAGTTAATACGAATTACAAAACTACGAAATCTGCTATTACCACGCTTAATGAGCGGAAAACTTGAAGTTTAGGGAGGTGTTCATATGCGTAATTTTTATATCTGAAGACGATATAGAACAGGCTATACTTTCAAAATAAAAAGCTGAGCCATTTAAATATGACATCCTCATTTGTGATGCTTCACCGGATAAACGAGATGTATTGCCCGATGGTACAGGCAGAAACTCTAAGAAGGAATGTATCCTTCCTAATGTTATGCTGTCTTCTCTTAAGCGTATTAATCCAGCTATCGAAGAAGATAAAATTAAAGAAATAGTAAAGACATTAAGGCAAGATTATACAGGAACTGATATTGTAGATACGAATTACAAATTATATAGACAAATCCGTAATAATATAAAAAAATCACAGTTCGTAGAAACGGAAAAGAAGACTTTTGATTTTTGTGAAGCTAATCGATTTTGAGTATCCAGAGAACAATACTTTCACAGCAGTGTCTCAGATGTGGATTCAGGGAAAGGTTTACTACAGAAGACCGGATATCCTTATCTTTGTCAATGGTATGCCTCTTGTGTTTATTGAACTGAAAAATAGCATTGTTAAGGTTGAAGAAGCCTACAACAAGAATCTCAAAAGGATTATATACGAGATATTCCAAATCTTTTTGCATTTAATCAGATTTGTGTGCTTTCAAAATGGTTTTGAAACGAAGCTTGGTGCATTTAATGCGACCTATGACTATTTCTTTGAATGGCTCAAAATTGATAGCGAAAAAGAAACACTGGACAGAGAAGCCATTCTTGCTGCGGATAATGTTAAGGATAGCTCTGTCAGATATTTTGTTGATGGTCTTCTTAACAAAGATAGACTCATTGATTATATAGAAAACTTTATTCTCTTTGAAAATCAGAGAATAAAGATTATCGCTAAGAATCACCAGTACTTAGGTGTAAATAATCTAATGGAATCAGTGGAGAACAGAAAAGAGCTTAAGGGTAAGCTTGGTGTTTTCTGGCATACACAGGGTTCAGGCAAATCCTACTCTATGGTTATGTTTGCACGTAAAGTGAAGCGTAAGATTCAAGGTAATTTCTCGTTCCTCATTATTACAGACCGTGAAGATTTGGATACACAGATTCATAAGAACTTTGTGCGTACAGAGGTTATTGGTTCTAAAGAAGAATGTCAGCCGAAGGACAGTAAGCAACTGCGTGATTTCCTAACTACCAATAAGGCGTTTATCTTTACTTTGATTCATAAGTTCAGATACGACAAAGCAAAGAAATATCCAGTGCTTTCTACTCGTGACGATATTATTGTTCTTGTTGATGAAGCACATAGAACACAGTATAAAGATTTAGCAGAGAACATGAGAACTGCACTTCCGAATGCTAATTTTTGTTGCATTTACAGGGACACCTCTTCTTGGCACTAAACGTCTTACAAATCAATGGTTTGGTGAGTATGTTTCAGAGTATAACTTTGCACAATCTGTCGAAGATGGCTCTACTGTACCATTGTTCTATTCCAGACGAGTTCCGGAAGTAGGACTTGAAAATGATTTCCTTGACGATGACGTTGTGGATATAATTGAGGAAGAAAATCTTAACGAAGATGAAACACGTCTCTTAGAGAATGCATCTTCCCGTATTCTTGAAGTTATTAAGAGAGGACCGCTTAGATAAAGTGGCGCAAGACATAGCTTATCACTTCCCAAGACGCGGGTTTCTTGGAAAAGGGATGGTTGTATCAGTCGATAAGTATACTGCTGTCAAAATGTATGACAAGGTTCAGCATTACTGGGCTATAGAAAAGCAGAATATCATGAAAGAGCGAAACACAGCTGAGACTAAGGAAGAACGTGATAAGCTTACACGTATTCTTGCTTATATGAATAAGGTTGAAATGGCCGTTATCATCTCCAGAGAACGATGAAGAGGCCAAGTTTACCAAAAGCAAGGATTAGATATTACAAAACATCGTGCAAAGATGAAAGAAATCACACCGGATGGCAGAGATATTGAGGATAGATTTAAAAGATCGCTGATGACTCACTGCAACTTGTGTTTGTTTGTGCCATGTGGCTGACAGGATTTGATGTAAAGAACTTATCTACACTTTATCTTGATAAGCCAATGAAAGGCCACACACTGATGCAAGCCATAGCTCGTGCCAACAGAGTGTATCCTGGAAAAACCTGCCGGAATTATCGTGGATTATGTAAATGTCTTTAAATACATGAAGAAGGCATTAACAGAATATGCCACTGGTGATGACGGAACAGAATTCCTACAAAAGATATTGATCGATTAATCAGCTATATTGACGGTACAATCGATGAAGCAGATTCTTTCTTAGTATCTCTTAATATTGATTTAGAAAAAGATAATTGCTGATTCTAATATACTGGATAAATTAGATGCATTAAGGAGTGCTTATGACACTATCGTGGCAAAAGATGATGACAAAGAAAAAAATTTAAGGTTATCCTTAATTCTTTGACAAATCTATATGAAAGCATCAAAAGCCAGAAATCTTTGAGATGCATTGGAACAACGATAAGTTTGCACCACTTGTGTATTTGCATGGTCTCTTATATAACACTGTTAATGATGAAAAGGTGGCTCGTGCTAGACAGAAAATGAATCAGATTCTGGATGGCAGTGTTACAACAAGTCAAGAGTTCGTTAATTATGTACAGGGAGAAACCTGCACAGTACATGATAAAAAGGCACAAAAGGCTATTGATCTTTCTAAGGTTGATGTTGAGCAATTGAGAAAAAGAAATCAAGGTTGCTAAGTATAAAAGCTATTGAGATTAACGACTTAAAAGGAATACATTGAGCAAGCTCTCGAACAGATGCTTAATAGAAACTGCACGAGAACCAAATTCTCTGAACGTTTCAAGCGAATTATTGACTCCTATAATGCAGGTGGCACTGAAAATGAGGATTACTATGAGCAACATGTAAAAGCTTCTTGAAGAACTTCGTCAGGAAGATAATCGTGCAAATACAGAAGGCCTTACAGAAGAAGAACTAGAAATCTTTGATTTGCTTATTGCTGGAAAAAAAGGTGACAAAGGATGAAGCGCAAAAAAAGTAAAACTCTCTGCTAAGAATCTTTATAAGAAGCTAGTCGATAATCACAATAACCTTCTTGTGGTAGATTGGTATAAGGATGAACAGCCAATTGCTAAGCTAAAATATGAGGTAGAACTGTCTTTTGAATGATGATTTGCCTGAAAGTTATGATAAAGTATCTTTTTGATTCTAAGGTGTCCTTACTTATGAATCATTTTATGGATATAGCAGTACAAGGATATGGATGGATTGGTTCTGTCTAAGCATACTAAATATATAATATATATTTCTACTTTACTATTTAAAGCAAAAAGAATGACCACACTGGAGTAAATAAATACTTTAGTGTGGTCATTCTTTTAATCTTTCATGGAAAGTTTAACTATTTGTTACTCCTTCCAACGGTAAGCCTTTTTCTGTACCCAGTTTCTATATACAATTATTTTTGTAACAACTTTAAGATCTGCAGGGTTTTAGCTTCTACAGCTTCACCTTTGATAACTTTTTGAGCTGTATCGATAGCGAGTTTACCCATTTGGTCTGGTTGTTGAGCGATTGTTGCAGCCAATGTGCCGTCTTGAACAGCTTTGTCTGCGTCAGCAATACCGTCAAAAGCCTACGATGAAGATTGTTTTGCCTGCGGATTTAGCTGCTTGGATAGCGCCCTAATGCCATTTCGTCGTTATGAGCGAAGATAGCTTGTACGTCTGGGTTAGCTTGCAAGATATTAGTTGCTACGTTCAAACCTTTTGTGCGGTCGAAGTCAGCACTTTGTTTTGCTACTACTGTTAAGTCTTTGTCAGCTACGTTGTGGAAACCTTGGCCCCGTTCACGAGTTGCGGAAGCACCAGGGATACCTTCGATTTCAGCTACTTTTGCAGCTTTGCCTACTTTATCAGCAATCAGTTGAGCTGCCATTTCGCCGCCTTTTACGTTATCGGAAGCGATGTGAGCTACTACTTTGCCTTTATCAGCAGAACGGTCAACAGTGATTACAGGAATGTTTTTAGCATTTGCTGCTTCTACAGAAGTAGAGATAGCTGCAGAGTCTACAGGGTTAATGATCAATACGGAAACGCCGCTTTCAAGCAAGTCAGAAATATCATTTGCTTGTTTTGCAGGGTCGTTTTGAGCATCAACGATTTTAACTTTAAGACCAAGCGCTTTAGCTTGAGCCTCAACGCCTTCCTTCATAGTTACGAAGAATGGGTTGTTCAATGTGGAAACAGAGAAGCCGATAGTGCCGGATTTTTTGTCGCCGCCGTTATCAGCGCTTTTACCACAGCCTGCTACAAGACCGATAACCATAACGGCCATCGCCAACAGTAACAATAGTTTTTTCATAGGAACCTCCTAGGCTTTCTTACGGTCTGCAAGAACAGCCAGTAAAATAACAATACCTTTTACAACTTGTTGATAGAAACTGGAAACGTCGAGAATATTTAACCCATTGTTGAGGGTACCGATAATTAGGGCACCAATTAATGTGCCAACGATATGACCACGACCACCAGCAAGGCTTGTGCCACCAAGAACTACCGCTGCGATAGCGTCAAGTTCGTAGCCTGCACCTGCTGTAGGGTTGTGCAGAGTTAAGACGAAGTGATGATTGCACCAGCGATACCACAGAGCATACCAGTCAAAGGCATACACGAAGATTTTAACACGGTCAATCTTGATACCAGCAATGTAACTAACCTTTTCGCTACCACCTACGGCGTATGTTTTACGGCCTAAGGATGTGCGGCTTAATACGAACCAGAGGATGATGAAAGCAAGGAACATTGTGATGGCTGGAACTGGAAGGCCTGCAATATCCCCTTGGCCAAAGCCGTGGAATAGAGGATCTTGAGTGAGGCCGGAGATTGGGTTACCATCTGTGAATACTAGCGTCGCACCACGGTAGATGGTCATGGTCGCCAAGGTAGCGATAAATGGAGCTACGCGGCCATAGGTAATAACGAGACCGTTAATACCGCCCAATACAAGGCCGGCACCTGCGGCTAATACGATAGCCAATACAGGGTCAGTACCAGTTACGATGAGGTTGGCCATCACTGCACTAGAGAGGGCAAGGATGGAACCAACGGATAAGTCGATACCGCCTGTTAAGATGACGAAGGTCATACCAAAGGCGATGATTGCATTGATGGATACTTGGCGCAACAAGTTACGCAAGTTAGAGAATTCAAGGAAACTGTCGTTCATGACAGAGATAATGATAAATAATAGGATGAGGCCGATAAGGGGGCCTAATTTTTTTACATATTGTAGAGCTTTGCTGTCCATTATTGTCCTCCTGTGGCTAATGTCATAATCGATTCTGGTGTTGCATCGCAGCGGTCCAAGATACCTGCTACGCGACCTTCATGAATGACCATAACGCGGTCGCTCATACCTAGCACTTCAGGTAACTCAGAGGACACCATGATAATGGACACACCATCGTTCGTTAATTCGTTCATTAAATCATAAATATCACGTTTCGCACCGATGTCGATACCCCGTGTCGGTTCGTCCATGATGATAATGGATGGCTTTTTACCAACCCATTTCGCGATAACCACCTTTTGTTGGTTACCACCAGATAGGGACGATGCCGGTTCGCGAATAGATTGTGTTTTAACGCCTAGCTTTTTAGACAATTCGTCAGCAAAGGAATTGAGCTTGCCCTTATCCAGTACATGAGATGGACAAATGTCGCCAAGGTTCGGCAATGTAATATTGGAACCGATGGAGAAATCGAGGATCAAGCCTTCGCTCTTTCTATTTTCTGTGATGAAAGCAATGCCAGCTTTGATGGCATCTTCTGGTTTTTTACAGTTCAGAACGGAGCCGTTAACAGTTACGGTACCGCCATTATGTTTATCTACGCCGAAGATAGCACGCATGATTTCTGTACGGCCAGCGCCCATAAGGCCTGCTACGCCGAGGATTTCGCCTTTGCGCAAGGAGAAGGAAATGTCGTTGTCGAAACCTTCTGGTTTAAGGTTATCGACGCTCATCACAACTTCGCCAGGTGTTGTAGTACGAGCAGGGTAGAACTCGTCGATAGAACGACCTACCATGTGGCGTACCACTTCATCTACAGAAATCTCAGCAGTTGGCTTCGTTATGATGGTGTGACCATCACGCATAACCGTGATGGTATCGCATTCGCTAAATACCTCTTCCATACGGTGAGAGATATATACAATAGCCACACCGCGTGCTTTCATTTTGCGCATCATTTTGAACAATGTTGCCGTTTCACGCTCTGTAAGGGCTGCTGTCGGTTCATCCATGATGACAACCTTGGCATCTAACATCAAGATACGAAGGATTTCCGTCATCTGTTGGTGACCGACGGAGCAAAGACCTGCTTCCGTTGTGAGCGGCAATTCGATGCCTAGTTCGCGGCACGTATTTTGTGCTTCTTCGAGCATCGCTTTTTTATCGAGCATACCGAATTTATTGCGCTTCGGTCTCATTAAATATAGATTTTCTAACAATGTTAGATTTGGCCAAATGTTGAGCTCTTGGTGGATGAAAGCTACACCGTTTAGCTCGGCCTCTCTCGGGTTCGGGAAGGTGCGCTCTACGCCGTCGATGGTGATTTTACCAGCGTCTGCCTTGTGAATGCCCGTAAGGATATTCATAAGGGTGGACTTGCCGGCGCCGTTTTCGCCCATCAAGGCATGAACCTCGCCCTCCTTGAGGGTAATACTTACATCGCGTAGTACTTGGTTCGTACCAAATGCCTTTGCAATGCCTGACATAACAATTTCCATAACTACTCCTATATGATTGGTGAAAGTATCTCTCATGTATGTAATAGATTTGAGGGTCAGTTAATCTATTGCTCTAGGGACGATCGCTGAAAATACAATCGGCGCGTAAGATAATATTGGCATACGGAGATGCTTCACCAGTTCTAATAATGCATTTGCATTGTTTTGTTGCTTCTTTGAAAGCTTCATGGCTCGTTTCAATCCATTCGTATTGATTGGATGGGAAGGTAGAATCCAAGAAGTCATAAGCTTCAGGATTATGTTCCTTAATTTCCTTTGCCACATGAACTGCTTCAGATTTCATATGCTTAGCGATGATGGATACCACTTGCTCAAAGCTTGGTACACCAAAATCTAAGGCTAAGTCAATCTTTTGAACCCCTTCAGGTACGGGTAGACCACAATCAGAAATACAAATCGTATCGGTATGACCAAGATCCGCAAGAACCTTGGCAATATGACTGTTTAAAATACCATGTCGTTGCATATAAATTCCTTTCATTCCAATGAATGAGGCTGTTAAAGCCTCGTTCATTGTTCCTTTTATTATATAGAGGTCGAAAGTATTCGTTATTAGGTAAATGTTTGTTGGAGCTGACTAGGACTTTCAAAGCGACTTTGGACCTGCGAAGGCCGTAGGCCGTAGTCAGACCCGGCCGGTGGAGCTTTTAAAGTCCTAGTCAGCTCCCTACTATTTATCTGATAAGAATGCGTCGACCTCATCCTTGGTAGGCATACCACCTTGGGCGCCCAAACGTTGGATGGAGAGGGCTGCGGCCGCATTGCCGTAGTGCAATGCATCGGCTAAGCTTTTACCATTGACGATAGCCGTTGCAAAGGCACCGTTGAAGGTATCGCCTGCGCCTGTTGTATCTACTGGTTCTACCTTGAAACCAGATACGGTGTGGATTTCGCCGTTGTCGGCATAGCCCACGCCTTTACTGCCAAGAGTAACGATGATTTTGTTTTCGTTTGCTAACAATGTTTCCTCTGTAGATTGGTTAGGGTAGAGGGCAGATAACTCATGCTCATTTGGCGTGATATAGGTTGCTAATTCTAACCATTCAGGATTGAGATCAGCTGCTGGAGCCGGATTTAAGAGGACTTTTACATTAGCCTCGTGGCAACGACGAACGATGTATTCGATGGTTGGAATAGGAATCTCATTTTGCACCATTACGAGATCTGCTTGTTCGATAGCAGACCAAGCATTATCTACGACAGATTGGTCCACCTTAGCATTAGCACCTGCAATAACAATAATACTGTTATCACCTTCCGCCAATGTGATGTGGGCTGTGCCAGTTGTAGTATTTGGAACCGTAACGATGTAGTCTGTATTGATATGATTTTCTTTTAGGTTATCCATAATCATTTGGCCGTATGCATCTTCGCCGATACAACCTACCATAGTAACCTCTGCGCCTAGACGAGCAGCAGCTACCGCTTGGTTGGCACCTTTACCGCCGTGTGCGATGTGCAATTCGTTGCCCATAATGGTTTCGCCTGCAGTAGGGCGTTTGTCCGCAAGGACCACAATATCCATGTTGCAACTACCAATAACAACAATGCGATTCATATTAACTCCTTATATACCTATTAGTGTATCTTAATCTTATATTAGTATAGCGTAAATAACGCGGTTTATCTACATAAATAAGGATAAATTATGGGGATTAAAAAACGGTATACACTTTCTGGACATGAAAATGTATACCGAATGTATTATATAGTTTTATAAACCGTTAAGGATATTAATGTAATCTTGTCGTTGATCACTATAGAGTAAGTAAATAGTTTTAGTTTCTTCTACAACTGTATAGAATATAATGATTTTTATTTAAAATTAGTATACGAAAATCATTGTCTTTAAGATTTCTGATTTTTAGGGGTAGTACCCATATATGGATGTAATTGAAGATTTAAAATAGCTGTTTGAATATTTTTCTTTAACTTGTAGTGCCGTCTCTTTAGAAATTGCATAGCCACATAGAGTATCTGCTGATGTAACTCTTTATTGAATTTTTCTGTATGAATACTGGTGTAAGTTTTTATGGTCATTATCTTACTCCATTTGTTCTAACATTTTATCGATGCTATTAAAGGCTTCTTCTACAGTAGTGGTTCGACCATGAATAATATCATTTTGTCCTTCAATTAGTGATGATAGTAATTCGATTTTTGCTTTTAACATATTATATGTGTTATATCCTAAGCTGACAGTATCACCACGACCATTTACGGTAATTATGGCTGCCTCATCTTTTAGTTGTAAGGTCTTAGATATTTCAGGATACTTATTTCGTAAATCTGATGATGGACGAATTGTTTCACGTAAGATGCCCATATTTATCTCCTTATAATTTACAAGATTTCTATTTCTAATTTACATACTGTAATTATATCATTTAAACATTATAATTACAGTATGTTTTTATATTGAAGTATCAATGATAGTACCTCGATATAAAAATAAAAGACTATCTTTCTATTCGGGATAAGAAAAGAAAGATAGTCTTTGCATCCTATAAACGATGGTTTATCGTAGTGTGTACCTGGTTCACCAACACCAATGCTAGCACGGCTGAATGGTGTTTCGTCCTCAGCGTGTAGGATATCATAGACGGCTTTTACCACAGCTTCTCGTGTAACTTGTGCATCATTGAAAGGAGCACCTTCAGGGATGAATTCGTAATTTGTGTTTTCCATATCGTTATAGAGCCAAGGAAGACGCAAAATAGTGTAGTTCAAATTGGATTCACGCAATACATTGCGTGCTTGGCGTTCGCCTTGTACGTAGCTGATTGGTAGTCTGTCGAAGGTCCATTTTTCCAATTATTTTGGGAATTCACCGGCAAGGCCTGCGATAGATAAGCCGATGATACGGCGTACATTTTGGCGAGAAAGGGCTTTCACAATGGCAGCCATATCGCTACCAGTTTCCATTGCACTGAGGAATACGACCTCTGAATTTTTTACTGCTTCCTCTAATTTTTTAGGGTTCTGAAAGGAGCCTTCAATAACGGTTATGTGATTATGTTCCAAAATTTCTGGATGAATACGGGAACTCAATTGACGACCATATAAAGTAATGTGCATATCTGTATATGTTAATAACGTCGCCGTTAAGCGTTGTGCGATTTGGCCTGCAGCGCCTAAGATTGTAATGTATTTATACATATAGACCTCCTATGTCCGAGCGTAAGTAATATATTGCATTATATCACAACTATGTGACGAGAAAGTGAGAATGGTATGTATAGTGAGGTTACAATTTATTCGTTTATATAATGCTGTAAAATTTATTGTTGAATTTACATGATGATTTAACTACAATAATAATAAGATATTTGAAAAATGAGTGTTATATTACTAAAGTTTCTTGGAGGTGATAATATGCCGAATATAAAACCTATTTCAGATTTACGCAATTATTCAGAAGTGTTACGTGATGTTGCTATAGATAGTCCCGTATTCTTAACTAAAAATGGTAGAGGACGATATGCAATTATGGATATTCAAGATTATGAACGTGTGATGGCTACGATAAAACTTATGGGCGCTTTAGAGGCAGGTCGTAAATCTGGCGAAGAACAAGGATGGATTTCATCAGAGCAACTAAAGCGTGAATTGGGGATTTAATTATGGATAATCAAATTAGCTATGCACCAAAAGCACTATCGTTAATAGATGGTGCTTTTTGTTATGGTTTTGATATAACATAAAATGATTTTAATAGTAACATGAAGATGCATGGATATTCTTTATAATTGAGATAAATTATGATTTAATGATATAAAAGCTAGATTTTATTTAATTTTAATTCGTAATTGAAAGAGAGAAGATATTCATTACAAAATTAATTGGAGGAAATTAATATGAAGTTTCTAGATCATTTGAATGATGCTGTAAAAAGACGTAAAAGAATTAGCAAAATCTAAGGCTAGTGTTGTAAAAGACTTAACTGCTGACGCTGCACAAGAAGTAAAAGTATTGGCTAAAGAAAAAGCAAAAGATGTGAAGGCTAAATCTGCTGATGCGGCACAAGACATCAAAGTGCTTGTAAAAGAGAAAGCAGAAGATGTTAAAGCTAAATCTGCTGATGCGGCACAAGATATTAAAGTGCTAGTAAAAGAAAAAGCTGGAGATGTTAAGGCCAAATCTGCTGATGCAGCACATGAAGTAAATGAATTGGTAAAGGCTAAGTCTGCTGTTGTAGCAAAAGATTTAGAATCTACCCTTAAGGAGAAGGCAGAAGAGTTAAAACAAAAGGCTAAAGAAGTAAAAGATATAACTGCTGATGCGGCTAAAGATATTACAGAAACTGTTAAAGAAAAATCCGCAGGGGCAGCCAAAGAAATTAGAGAAAAAGTTGCTGAAACAACAGAAGGTAAAGAAAAGGCTGAAGAGCCAAACGAAGAATCTGCAACAGAGAGTGAAGCGAAAGCTGAATAGTATATTATAAAAATAGCAGGATTATCCCCCTGTTATTTTTTTATTAT